>Ga0123338_10005811_pt1 | contig 10476 bp, 3 predicted proteins | sample grotaG_FD_89793 | JGI IMG/M metagenome (GOLD analysis project Ga0123338, IMG submission 89793) | Glacier valley bacterial and archeal communities from Borup Fiord, Nunavut, Canada, to study Microbial Dark Matter (Phase II) -... | ecosystem: Environmental > Aquatic > Freshwater > Ice > Glacier ...
CCAAGTTCGATATCGAGGAATGCCGCCAGCGCGGGATCACCTATTCGGCACCGATGCGCGTGACGCTGCGGCTGATCGTGTTCGAAGTGGACGCGGATACCGAAGCGCGCAGTGTGCTCGATATCAAGGAGCAGGACGTTTATATGGGCGATATGCCGCTCATGACGTCGAACGGGACGTTCGTGATCAATGGCACCGAGCGCGTGATTGTGTCGCAGATGCACCGCTCGCCGGGCGTGTTCTTCGATCACGATCGCGGCAAGACGCACGCGAGCGGCAAGTTCCTGTTCGCTTCGCGCGTGATCCCGTATCGCGGTTCGTGGCTCGACATGGAGTTCGACGCCAAGGACATCGTCAACGTCCGCATCGACCGCAAGCGCAAGCTGCCGGTGACGACGTTGCTTTATGCGCTGGGACTGAACAGCGAGGAAATCCTCAACCATTTCTACGGTCGCGTCACATGGGTGCGTGGCCAGGGCGGCTGGAAGGTGCCGTTCGTGGCGGAGCAGTGGCGCGGCACCAAGCCTTCGTTCGACGTGATCGACGGCGCGACGGGCGAGGTGGTGTTCCCGCTGGGCACGAAGATCACGCCGCGTGCGGCGCGCAAGGCGGCGACCGACGGGCTGACCGAGTTGCTGATCCCGAGCGAGGAGATTTTCGGGCGCTATGCGGCGGACGATCTTATCAACGAGACGACGGGCGAAATCTATGTCGAGTCCGGCGATGAGCTGGCGGCGGCGAATGTGGAGAAGCTCGATGCGGCGGGGATCACGTCGATCGATCTGCTCGACATCGATCACGTCAATGTGGGCCCGTGGATCCGCAACACGCTGATGGCGGACAAGGTGGAGGAGCGCGATCATGCGCTGGCCGAAATCTACCGCGTGATGCGCCCGGGCGAGCCGCCAACGCGCGAGACCGCCGAGGGGATGTTCGCAGGGCTGTTCTTCGATCCGGATCGCTACGATCTGAGCGACGTGGGCCGCGTGAAAATGAATATGCGGCTGGGTCTGGACGTCGAGGATACCGTCGGCACGCTGCGGATCGACGACATATTGGCGGTGGTGAAGACGCTGGTCGACCTGAAAGACGGCAAGGGCGAGATCGACGATATCGACAATCTCGGCAACCGGCGCGTGCGTTCGGTGGGCGAGCTGCTCGAGAACCAGTATCGCGTTGGGCTGCTGCGCATGGAGCGCGCGGTCAAGGAGCGGATGAGCAGCGTCGATATTTCGACTGTGATGCCGAACGACCTGATCAATGCCAAGCCTGCGGTGGCGGCGGTGCGCGAGTTCTTCGGATCTTCGCAGCTTTCGCAGTTCATGGATCAGACCAATCCATTGAGCGAAGTGACGCACAAGCGCCGCATTTCGGCGTTGGGCCCAGGCGGCCTGACGCGCGAGCGCGCCGGTTTCGAGGTGCGCGACGTGCACCCGACGCATTATGGCCGCATCTGCCCGATCGAGACGCCCGAGGGTCCGAACATCGGGCTGATAAATTCGCTGGCGACGTTCAGCCGCGTGAACAAGTATGGCTTCATCGAGACGCCGTACCGCAAGGTGATCGATCATAAGCTGACCGACGAGGTAGTGTATCTCTCCGCGATGGAGGAGACCAAGCACACGATCGCTCAGGCGAACGCGGCGATGACAGCCGACGGTGGCTTCACCGACGAGCTGGTGAGCGCGCGCGAGGCGGGCGATTTCCTGATGGCACCACGCGACCAGATCACGCTGATGGACGTTTCGCCCAAGCAGCTGGTGTCGGTCGCAGCGTCGCTGATCCCGTTCCTTGAGAACGACGACGCGAACCGCGCGCTGATGGGATCGAACATGCAGCGCCAGGCGGTGCCGCTGGTCCAGGCCGAAGCGCCGTTCGTGGGCACGGGCATGGAGGCGACCGTGGCACGCGATTCGGGCGCGGCGATCGGTGCGCGACGTGGCGGCATCGTCGATCAGGTGGACGCGGGTCGTATCGTCATCCGCGCCACCGAGGAAATCGACGCGTCCAAGTCCGGCGTGGATATTTACCGGTTGCAGAAGTTCCAGCGTTCCAACCAGAACACCTGTATCAACCAGCGTCCGCTGGTGACGGTGGGCGATGTGGTGGGCAAAGGCGATATCATTGCCGATGGTCCCTCGACGCAGTTTGGCGAGCTTGCGCTGGGCAGGAATGCACTTGTCGCGTTCATGCCGTGGAACGGGTATAATTACGAGGACTCGATCCTGATTTCGGAGCGCATCGTCAAGGACGATGTGTTCACCTCGATCCATATCGAGGAGTTCGAGGTGATGGCCCGCGACACCAAGCTGGGTTCGGAGGATATCACGCGCGATATTCCGAATGCCGGTGAGGAAGCGCTGCGCAACCTCGACGAGGCGGGGATCGTGTATATCGGTGCCGAGGTGGAGCCGGGCGATATTCTTGTCGGCAAGATCACGCCCAAGGGCGAATCGCCGATGACGCCCGAGGAGAAGCTGCTGCGCGCGATCTTCGGCGAGAAGGCGTCCGACGTGCGCGATACGTCGCTCAAGCTGCCGCCGGGTGTGGCCGGGACTGTGGTCGAGGTACGCGTGTTCAACCGGCACGGCATCGACAAGGACGAACGCGCGCTGATGATCGAGCGTGACGAGATCGAGCGGCTGACCAAGGACCGCGAGGACGAGCGCGCGATCCTCAACCGTGCGACTTATTCGCGGCTGAACGATCTGCTGATCGGCCAGACTGCTTCGGCGGGTCCGAAGGGCGTGCGCAAAGGATCGGCGATTGACGACGAGCTGCTCGGCCAGCATCCGCAGCGCGAATGGTGGAAGTTCGGATCGTCGGACGATGCGCGGCAGGCGGACATCGAGGCGCTGCGCGGCCAGTTCGACGGCGCGGAAGCCAATCTGAACGCGCGCTTCGAAGATAAGGTGGAGAAGCTCCAGCGCGGCGACGAACTGGCACCGGGCGTGCTCAAGATGGTCAAGGTGTTCGTCGCGGTGAAGCGCAAGCTGCAGCCGGGCGACAAGATGGCCGGGCGGCACGGCAACAAGGGCGTGATCAGCCGCATCGTGCCCGCCGAAGACATGCCGTTCCTCGAAGACGGAACGCCCGTCGATCTGGTGCTGAACCCCTTGGGCGTGCCTTCGCGCATGAACGTGGGGCAGATCTTCGAGACGCATCTTGGCTGGGCGGCGCGTGGACTCGGGCGGCAGATAGGCGCGATGCTCGAAGACATATATGCCAAGGGCAAGGAGCTTGCGGCTGCGCCCGATGCGAGTGGCGTGCGTGCGAAGCTGAACAGCATCTATGGCTGGCAGCATAAGGACGAGATCGCGGCGTTGGACGATGACCGTCTGATGCAGTTGGCATCCAATCTCGCGGGCGGCGTGCCGATGGCGACGCCGGTGTTCGACGGCGCGCGCGAGGCGGACGTGACGGCGATGCTCGAACTGGCGGGGCTCGACGGCTCGGGGCAGGTGGAGCTTTATGACGGTCGCACGGGCGAGACCTTCGATCGTAAGGTGACGGTGGGCTACATTTATATGCTCAAGCTGCACCACCTGGTGGACGACAAGATCCACGCGCGCTCGATTGGGAGCTATTCCTTGGTGACGCAGCAGCCGCTGGGCGGCAAGGCGCAGTTCGGCGGCCAGCGATTCGGCGAGATGGAGGTCTGGGCGTTGCAGGCATACGGCGCGGCCTACACGTTGCAGGAGATGCTGACGGTGAAGTCCGACGATGTCGTCGGGCGCACCAAGGTCTACGAGGCGATCGTCAAGGGCGACGACACGTTCGAGGCGGGTATTCCCGAAAGCTTTAACGTGCTGGTGAAGGAAATGCGCTCGCTGGGGCTGAACGTGGAGTTGCAGTCGGGCGATAACGATATGGGAATACCTGCGATTTAATTGGATAATACTGTTGGCAGTTTTCGCCGACGGTCGATGCGGGAGGGTCGGATGTTTGGCCCTCCTGTTGCCGCACTACGGTGCGTGACATGGAAGGATCGGGCTTATGAATACCGAACTGATGAACTTCTTCCACCCGGCGCAAAAGCCGGAGACGTTCGACCGGATCAAGATCAGCCTCGCCTCGCCGGAGAAAATCCGGTCGTGGTCGTTCGGCGAGATCAAGAAGCCCGAGACCATCAACTACCGCACGTTCAAGCCCGAGCGTGATGGCCTGTTTTGCGCGCGCATCTTTGGTCCGATCAAGGATTACGAATGCCTGTGCGGCAAGTACAAGCGCATGAAGTATAAGGGCATCGTCTGCGAGAAGTGCGGCGTGGAGGTGACAATTTCCAAGGTCCGCCGTGAGCGGATGGGCCATATCGAACTCGCTGCGCCGGTCGCGCACATATGGTTCTTAAAATCGCTGCCGAGCCGAATTGGCATGTTGCTCGACATGCCTCTGAAAGACCTCGAGCGCGTTTTGTACTTCGAATATTACATTGTGCTCGATGCAGGCATGTCACCTTTCAAGCGTTTCCAGTTGTTGAGCGAGGACGAGCTTTACAGCGCGCAGGAAGAGCATGGCGAAGATGCGTTCGTTGCGGGGATCGGTGCGGAGGCGATCCGCAAGTTGCTCGAAGAGATGGACCTCGCGGGCGAGTATGAGACGCTGAAGAAGGAGCTGGCGGAGACCAAGTCCGAGCTCAAGCCCAAGAAGATCATCAAGCGCATGAAGGTGATCGAATCCTTCATGGAGAGCGGCAACAAGCCCGAGTGGATGGTGTTGACCGTCGTGCCAGTGATCCCGCCCGAACTGCGCCCGCTGGTGCCGCTGGACGGCGGCCGCTTCGCGACGTCGGATCTGAACGACCTGTATCGGCGCGTTATCAACCGTAACAACCGGTTGAAGCGGCTGATCGAACTGCGCGCGCCGGATATCATCGTGCGCAACGAGAAGCGCATGTTGCAGGAGGCAGTCGACGCGCTGTTCGACAACGGACGGCGCGGGCGGACGATCACGGGCGCGAACAAGCGGCCGTTGAAGTCGCTTAGCGACATGCTGAAGGGCAAGCAGGGGCGGTTCCGGCAGAATTTGCTTGGCAAGCGGGTGGACTATTCAGGCCGTTCGGTCATCGTGACCGGGCCGGAACTCAAGCTGCACCAGTGCGGGCTGCCCAAGAAGATGGCGCTCGAACTGTTTAAGCCGTTTATCTACTCGCGCCTCGACGCCAAGGGTCTGTCGATGACCTTGAAGCAGGCGAAGAAGTGGGTGGAGAAGGAGCGCAAGGAAGTCTGGGATATTCTGGATGAAGTGATCCGCGAGCATCCCGTGCTGCTCAACCGCGCGCCGACGCTGCACCGTCTCGGCATCCAGGCGTTCGAGCCTGTGCTGATCGAGGGCAAGGCGATCCAGTTGCATCCGCTCGTCTGCTCGGCGTTCAACGCGGACTTCGATGGCGACCAGATGGCGGTGCACGTGCCGCTCTCGCTGGAGGCGCAGCTCGAAGCGCGCGTGTTGATGATGTCCACCAACAACATCCTCAGCCCCGCGAACGGCAAGCCGATCATCGTCCCGTCGCAGGACATGGTGCTTGGCATTTATTATCTGACGATGGAGCGCGCGGGCGAGCCGGGCGAGGGCATGGCGTTCGGCGAGATGCCCGAACTGCATCAGGCGCTAGACAACAAGTCGGTGACGTTGCACTCGAAGATCACCGCGCGGCTGCCCCAGACCGATGAGAAGGGCAAGACCTTCCTCAAGCGCTTCCAGACCACTCCGGGCCGGATGCTGCTCGGCGAGGCGTTGCCCAAGAATTCGAAGGTGCCGTTCGACATCGTCAACCGCCTGCTAACCAAGAAGGACATCGGCGACGTAATCGACGTCGTCTACCGTCACACCGGCCAGAAGGAGACGGTGCTGTTCGCGGACGCGATCATGGGGCTGGGCTTCCGCCATGCGTTCAAGGCCGGCATCAGCTTCGGCAAGGACGATATGCGCATTCCCGACGAAAAGATCGGGCTGGTCGATGACACGCGTAGTCTCGTAAAAGACTATGAGCAGCAGTATCAGGACGGGCTGATCACGCAGGGCGAAAAGTATAACAAGGTCATCGATGCGTGGGCGCGCTGCGGCGACAAGGTTGCGGACGCGATGATGAAAGCGATTTCCTCGCCCAAGCCGGGTCCGGACGGCAAGATGCCGCAGATCAACTCGATCTACATGATGGCGCACTCGGGTGCGCGCGGCTCGCAGACACAGATGAAGCAGTTGGCCGGCATGCGCGGGCTCATGGCGAAGCCGTCGGGTGAAATCATCGAGACGCCGATCATCTCCAATTTCAAGGAGGGGCTGACCGTGCTCGAGTATTTCAACTCCACCCACGGCGCGCGCAAGGGACTGGCGGATACCGCGCTCAAGACGGCGAACTCAGGCTATCTGACGCGCCGTCTGGTTGATGTGAGCCAGGACTGCGTAATTGCGGCCGAAGACTGCGGCACCGATCACGGATTGCAAATGAAGGCGATCGTCGAGGGCGGTTCGACCATCGTTAGCCTCGGCGAGCGTATCCTCGGCCGTACGACGGCGGAGGATGTGATCGATCCCAAGACGGGCGAGATGCTGGCAGTCGCGGGCACGCTGCTCGACGAATATGGCACGGCAGCGATCGAGAAGGCGGCGGTCGTCGCGGTGAAAATCCGCTCGCCGCTGGTGTGCACGACCAAGACGGGCGTGTGCGCGGCCTGCTACGGTCGCGATCTCGCACGCGGAACGCCGGTCAACCAGGGCGAAGCGGTGGGTGTCATCGCGGCGCAGTCGATCGGCGAGCCGGGCACGCAGCTGACGATGCGCACCTTCCACATCGGCGGCGCGGCGCAGGTGAGCGAGCAATCGACGCTGGAGGCTCCGGTCGACGGCAAGATCGTGCTCAAGAATCTGCCGCTGCTGACCGACGGCAGGGGCCGCGTGATCGCGGTAGGGCGCAACGGCGAGCTTGCGCTGATCGATACCGACGGGCGCGAGCGTTCGACGCACCGCATCCCGTTCGGCGCGCGGATGCTGCATGAGGATGGCAGCATCATCAACAAGGGCGACCGCCTGGCAGAATGGGATCCGTATACCACGCCGATCATCACCGAGAAATCGGGTGTGGTGAAGTATCAGGATCTGATCGAGGGCCTTACGCTGACCGAGGAGGTCGATGAGGCCACAGGTATCGCCAACAAGGTGGTGAGCGAGTATCGCGCGACGTCCAGCAAGGACAAGACCGATCTTCGCCCGCGCGTGACGTTGCTTGATGAGGCTTCGGGTGAAGCAGCGCGCTACTTCCTGCCGCCGCTCGCAATTATTTCGGTGGGCGAGGGCGACAAGGTCTCGGCGGGCGATATTCTAGCGCGTGTGCCGCGGGAGTCCGCCAAGACGCGCGACATCACCGGCGGTCTGCCGCGTGTGGCCGAGCTGTTCGAGGCGCGCAAGCCCAAGGACAGCGGGGTGATCAGCAAGATCGCAGGGCGCATCGAGTTCGGAAAGGACTTCAAGGCCAAGCGGCGCATCATCGTGCGGCCCGAGGACGGCGGCGATCCGGTCGAGTATTTCATCGCCAAGGGCAAGCACATCACCGTCCAGGAGGGCGATCATGTGCAGAAGGGCGATTACATCCTCGACGGCAACCCCGATCCGCACGACATGCTCGACGTGCTCGGCATAGAACCGCTGGCCGAATATCTGTGCGCGGAAGTGCAGGAGGTCTATCGTCTGCAGGGCGTGAAGATCAACGACAAGCACATCGAAGTCATCGTTCGTCAGATGCTGCAGAAGGTGGAGATCACCCACTCGGGCGACACGCATCTGCTGATCGGCGAGCAGACCGACCGCGACGAGATGGACCGCGAGAACGCCAAGCTTCCCGCAGGCGGCAAGCCCGCCGAGGGCAAGCCGGTGCTGCTCGGCATTACCAAGGCGTCGCTGCAAACGCGCAGCTTCATGAGCGCGGCATCGTTCCAGGAGACGACACGCGTGCTGACCGAGGCGAGCGTGCAGGGCAAGGTGGACCCGCTGATCGGGCTGAAGGAGAATGTGATCGTCGGTCGCCTTATTCCGGCGGGCACCGGCGCGGGCATGAACCGGCTGCGCGTGGCAGCCAATGCGCGCGACATCACGCTGCGCGCGCAGCAGGATGCGGCGGCTGCAGCCGCGCTGCCCGCACCGGAGACGGTGGCGGCGGAGTAGGGAAGGGGTATCCGGCCGCTTTCTGCGGTCGGCCACACCGCTTGCGGCGTTCGTTGGGTCCGATCAGCTTCGTTAGATGCAGAGTTCTAACGGCTATTCGACCCAACAACGCAGCAAGAGTTTACGAGCATTCGGCCCGGAACAGCGAGCCGGACTCTCGGGGCCTTGCGCGATTTGTGCGGATCCCGAAGCGCCGGGTTGGCATTCCGAAGACTATTCTGAGCCGTTCCTGTTCGCGCCGCCCGCGAGCTACCCGATCTGCAACGCGTGCCATCAACGCTTGCACAACCGGTTTCAGCATTCCGCCTCGGAATGGTCGATATTCCTGTGTCACGTTCAGAGCGGTGGCTACGGGCGCGAGTTCGTTGGCCGCTTTCCGCTGGCTATTCGCAACGAACCCGTGCCAGTCGCGCCGCTGCCGCAAATTCGGCCGCGCGTGCTGCCGGTGGAAGCTTGGTGGGAAACGTTAACGCTGGACCCGCAAAGCTTGGAAGCACCATGGGCGCGACCGAGACCGCTTCGGGCAAGGCCAAGCGCTGATGCGTTCCGCCGCGCGCTCGAGGCTATCCGGCCGAACGATGCGCAATGGGCACTGCTACGCGCTCATATGGCCGCGCCTAACCGGGCCGCGACGATGCGCGAACTCGCGAGCGTGGTGTGGTCGAAGCCGGACTTCGGCTCTGCAAATCTCCGCTATGGTCTGCTGTGCAAAGCTATCGTCCGCCAAACCGGTTGGTCGCCCGATCGGCGGAAAAATGAGTCTTCTGTCTGGATGACGGTCGCCGCAGAGGGATGGCAGCCGCAGGGGCGCGAATACGAATGGGTGATGGTTGGGACGCTGGCCGAAGCAGTCGATCCCCTTTAGGCGCGAGGTGTCCCAAGCGCGGAGAGTGGACATGATCTTCGACAGAAGGGCGGTTCTGACGGGCCTGGGCGCACTCCCAATCGCGGCAGCCGCCCACGCCGTCCCCGCCACCGCCCCCCTCCTCCATGACGAATCCGGCCACATCGCCGCGCCCGGGGGCAAAATCTGGTATCGCCGCGTTGGCAGCGGGCCGAGGACCCCGCTGCTCCTGCTCCACGGCGGCCCCGGTGCCGGGCACGATTATCTGCTGCCGATGGCCGAGCTCGCGCAGGACCGGCCGGTCATCTTCTACGATCAGCTCGGCTGCGGCCGCTCGGACGCGCCCGAGGCGGACGCGCCCTATCACCTCCCCCGCTTCGTGGCCGAGGTGGATGCGGTCCGCCACGCCCTTGGCCTCGAACGGATCGTGTTGTTCGGCCACAGCTGGGGATCGATGCTCGCGCTCGAATATCTGATCGCGGGCCACGGCCGAGGGGTTGAGAAGCTGATCCTCGCAGGCGCGCTCGCCAGCGTGCCGCAGACGATCGCGGGGATGCACCGGCTGCTGGACGCGCTTCCCGGCCACGCGGGCGCGCGGCTGCGCGCGCTCGATGCAGCCGGGCAGCAATCCTCCCCCGAATATGTTCTCCTCGTGACAATGTTTTACGAGCGTCACGTCTGCCGCCGTCTGCCATGGCCGCCCGAATTCCAGCAATCGGGCAAGAACCTCGAGAAATCACCCGCCTATCGCATTATGAACGGCCCAAACGAGTTCACCATCGTGGGCAACATCAAGGATTGGGAACGCCGCCCCGATCTCGGCGGCGTGCGCCTGCCCACGCTGATCACTACGGGCGAGTTCGACGAGGTCACGCGCGATTGCCATGAGACGATCCGCGATGGGGTCCAGGGATCGCGGCTTATAGTCCTGCCGGGGTGCAGTCACATGACGATGCTGGAGCAGCCGAAGGCCTACAACGGGATCGTGCGTGGCTTCATGGCCTGAAGCGGTGCGACAGGTGCGACAAAGCCGTCGCACCCTCGCGGCTCCGCCGCAACGTCCCTACCTCGCACAGATGGCCGATTTCGATGACCGCAGCAGCCTTGGTGGCCGCCTTTCCCGCTTCGCCAATGTCGGCGCGACCGCCGCAGGCCTCGCCACGCGCTTTGCCGCCGCGCGGCTGAGCGGCAATTACGACCCTGGCACCACTGCCGCGGGGCTGCGCGAGGCATTGGGCGGCCTCAAGGGCCCGGTGATGAAGATGGCTCAGATCCTCTCGACCGTGCCGGGCGCGGTGCCGGAGGAATATGCAGCCGAACTCGCGCAGTTGCAGGCGAACGCGCCCGCGATGGGCTGGTCCTTCGTCAAGCGCCGGATGGCGGGCGAGCTGGGGCCGGACTGGCGCAGCAAATTCGCCACCTTTTCCGAAAGCGCGGTCCACGCCGCCAGCCTGGGGCAGGTGCACAAGGGC
>Ga0123338_10005813_pt1 | contig 10472 bp, 9 predicted proteins | sample grotaG_FD_89793 | JGI IMG/M metagenome (GOLD analysis project Ga0123338, IMG submission 89793) | Glacier valley bacterial and archeal communities from Borup Fiord, Nunavut, Canada, to study Microbial Dark Matter (Phase II) -... | ecosystem: Environmental > Aquatic > Freshwater > Ice > Glacier ...
CGGCCGGGCAGCTGGAGGTCCGGCACCTGCGCCGGGAGCTGGAGCGGGCGCAGGTGGAGCGCGGCATCCTAAAAAAAGCAGCCGGCATCTTCTCGAGCCCGCCGAGATGAGGTTCCGTTTCATCGGGGACCACCGCGAGGCGTTCCTCGTGCGGGTGACGTGCCCGGTGCTGCGGGCCAGCGCCAGCGGCTACCATGCCTGGCGCGGGAGGCCCGAGAGCGCCCGTGCCCAGGCGGACAGGACGTTGGTGGAGGACACCCGCCGCGTGCATGCCGGCAGCCGACGCCGCTACGGCAGCCCGCGCGTGCATGCCTCTCTGCAAGCCCGCGGAAACCTGAAGGGTTTGCCGCTGGGGCAAGCGGGTGGGGTGCAACCGTGTGGCGCGGCTCATGCGCACGCACGGCATCCAGGCGCACCGCCGTCGGCCGTTCCGCAAGACCACGGACAGCAACCATGCTTTCCCGCCTGCCCCGAACCTGCTGGACCGGCAGTTCGCGTCCGCGGCTGCGCCCAACCAGGTCTGGGCAAAGCAAGGGCTTTGCCCGGGTTGGCTGACCTGACCTACATCGCCACTGGCGAGGGATGGCTCTATTTGGCGGCGGCGTTGGACCTGTTCCCGCGCAAGATTGTCGGCTGGGCGATGAGCGAAACCACGCCGCAGGAGCTGACCCTGGCCGCGCTGAACATGGCCGTCACCAACCGGAGACCCTGCCCGGGGCTGCTGCACCACTCGGACCGCGGCAGCCAACCCGGGTTCAACCGGTTGTCGCAACGCCAGCCTGAACTGATCGCAGCACGGCGTCGAGAGCTTCGGCAGGCGTCTTCCAGCCAAGGGTCTTGCGCGGTCTGCCATTGAGCGCGGCTGCCACTGCCGCAAGGTCGTCAGCGCCGTGGGCGCCGAGGTCGGTCCCCTTTGGAAAATACTGCCGCAGCAGCCCGTTGGTGTTCTCGTTCGTGCCGCGCTGCCACGGGCTGTGCGGGTCGCAGAAGTAGATCGCGACACCTGTGTCGATCCGCAACCGGGCATGCTGCGCCATCTCCGTCCAGGTGTTGCAACAACCATGTGAATCCACCGACAGTATATCACTGGCTTAGGCATGGTGGTCGGGGTCCAGGTCCCCCAGCCAAACCGCACCGCGATCCCGAAATTGTCATGCTACGAAGCTCTTCAGCCAGCGTTTCAACGTCGCGGTCATGGAGGAACACAGCATGGTTGATCCCAGTCAAATCCTGGAACACGCCGAGGTCATCGGCGCAGATGGCGTTCATGTCGGTACGGTGGACAAGGTGGACGGGCACCGGATCAAGCTGACCAAGAAGGACTCTGGAGACGGCGGCCACCACTACATTGCGATGGGGCTGGTGGCGGAGGTCGAGGACGGCACGGTCCGGCTGTCGGCCAATGCCGACGTGGCTGTGACGATGGAGGAAGACCAGTAGCGGATTGGGTGGGCTTGGAGGCGTCCCGGCTTGGCCGGGACGCTTACCAGGGGATGGTTGCGCCGGTCTGGTCGTAGAAGCCGCCGGTGTCCTTGGATTGCAGGTCGGCGATCACGGCGAGCAGGCCGGTTGCCGCCTCGCCGGGTGGCCGGATGTCCAGGCCGGACTTGGCGAATGGCGCCGACAGCGGTGTTGCGACCGTGCCTGGGTGCAGTGCTACGAGGATTGCCTCCGGGTGCGTGCGGCCGACCTCGACGGCGGCCGTGCGCATGAATTGGTTCAGGGCCGCCTTGGCGGCGCGGTAGCTGTGCCAGCCGCCGAGGCGGTTATCGCCGATGCTGCCGACGCGGGCGGACAGGGTGGCGAATACCGACCGGCCTTGGCGGGGCAGCAGCGGGCATAGGTGTTTCAGCAGCAGCGCCGGGCCGATGGCGTTGATGGCGTAGGCGTGTGCCATGTGGGCGGGGTCGAGGGCGCGCAGGCTGCGCTCCGGGGTGAAGCCGGCGCCGTGCAGGAAGCCGGTGGCGTCCAGCACCAGGCGCAGCTCCCCTGCCCCGGCCAGCCAGGCCGCGGCGGCGGCGATGCTCGGCTCGGACAGGAGGTCCAGCGGCGGGTCGGTGTGGCGACCGAGGCCGATGACGCGGTTGTAGGTGCTACTGGTTTCCAGCGCCGCCAGGAGCGCGCCGCCTAGGCCGCCGCCCGCACCGATGATGGCTGCGACCTGCGGTACCGCGGCTGTCACCACGGGAAGGGGTTGATGCCGACTAGGTGCAGGTGGCCGCCCAGCATCAAAGCATAGGCTGCGGTCCCGGCCGCCAAGCGCCACCATCCGATGCCGGGCAGGTCCAGCTTGGCCCGGCCGGCTGCGATGGCGGCGAAGGGCAGGACCGAGGTGCGCTGCGCGAAGGCGTCCCACGCCGCGGCACCCAGCACCCGGCGGCGCTTTGCATCAATGGAGTATGCGCCGGCGACCGACACGACCAGCATGGCGCCGAAGAACAGGGACGCCGCGGCGTTGCCGTTGCCGACCAGGTGCAGCGCGGACCACAGTGCCACGCCCATCAGGAACGGGTGGCGCGTGACCTGGACGATGCCGCGCGGGGCCTGGGCCACCAAGGCCTCCTGCGCCACGGCGGTCGGGTTGGGGGTCGTCAGCCCGATGACGACCAGCAGGAACGCGGGCAGCATGAGCGCCAGCATGACGGGCTTCCAGGATTGCAGCATGCCCCAGGTCTCGGCGTAGGGCGCATCCTTGTAGGAGGCGATCAGCCACATGAGCGCCGCGAGCGATGCAATGGAGAAGCCGACCATGTAGCTGCGCAAGCCGATGGCGTTGGTGAGGCGGTCGCGGAGCGTTGTGCCGGACACGCCGATGTGGATGCCGATGAAGGACAGGGCGGACAGGGCGAGCGCGGTCATGCGGGGTGGGGTGGGGCTGGTGGGGTCGGGCGGGGCATGGTGGGACCTCACGGGGCGGTGTGTGGGATAGGTGGTCGGTTTGGGTCGGGGGGCAACCTTCTGCGTCGTTCGGGTCGGAGGTGGGCCAGCTAAGCCTGCTCCGTCAGCTCGGTGAGTATCGGGTTCCTGCGCCGGCCAGATGTGCGCTGCTTGGTTTCCCTCACCCCAACCGTAAACCATTTCACGGTTTGACCCCGGAGGGAGAGGGAGTAGAAGCTAGAGCAGGAGGGTGACTAGGGCGGTCCAGCCGGTTTGGTGGGCGGCGCCTAGGCCGCGGCCGGTGTCGCCGTGAAAGTATTCGTGGAACAAGATGGCGTCCTCGCCGGCCTCGCCTTCCTGGGCGTCGGCCATCGCGGGGCGGAGGCCGTCGGGGCCGCGGAGGAAAAGGCGGGTCAGCCGCCGGGCCAGTTCGTCGGCGACGCCGGCCAGGTTCAGCATCACGCCGGAGCCGACCGGGCACTCCACCCGGAAGGTTGGGCCGTAGTAGCGGTGGAACTCGCGCAGGCTGTCCAGGATCAGGTAGTTGACGGGCATCCAGACGGGGCCGCGCCAGTTGCTGTTGCCGCCGAAGGCGCGGGTGCTGCCCTCGCCGGGGTCGTAGGCGATGCGGAAGGTCTGGCCGCCCTCCTGCAGCTCGTAGGGCTGAGATAGGTGGATCTTGGACAGGGAGCGGACGCCGTAGGCGGATAGGAACTCGGTCTCGTCCAGCATCCGGCTGAGCAGCGCCTTCATGCGGTGGCCGCGCAAAAGGGAGAGCAGCATGGTGTAGCCGGCGCCGGGCACCTCCCAGCGTGAGACCAGGGCTGCGAGGTGCGGCCGGTGTTGCAGGACCCAGCGCAGCCGGGCGGCGAAGCCAGGGAGGGCGGCGACCATGGCGGGGTCTAGGACCTCGACTGCGAAGAGCGGGATCAGGCCGACCATCGAGCGGATTTGCAGCATCCGGCGGCGGCCGTCGGGCAGGCGCAGCACGTCGTAGTAGAAGCCCTCGGCCTCGTTCCACAGGCCGTCCGCCGGGCCGGTGCCGGGCGAGACGTCGGGCTTGGCGCCGAGCTTGGTCATGGCCTCGGCGATCAGCAGGAAGTGCTCGAAGAACTTGCTGGCGATGTCCTCGTAGGCCAGGTCGTCCTGGGCCAGGATCAGGGCGATGCGGAGCATGTTGAGGGCGTACATCGCCATCCAGGCGGTGCCGTCGGCCTGGTCCATGGTGCCGCCGAAGGGCAGCGGGCGGGAGCGGTCGAACAGGCCGATGTTGTCCAGGCCGAGGAAGCCGCCCTGGAAGACGTTGCGCCCGTCCGGGTCCTTGCGGTTGACCCACCAGGCGAAGTTCAGCATCAGCTTGTGGAACATGCGCACCAGAAAGCGCCGGTCCGGCTTGCCGCGGAGGGCGGCGTCGGCTTGGTAGACACGCAGGGCGGCCCAGGCCTGGACGGGGGGGTTCACGTCGCCGAACTCCCACTCGTAGGCGGGCAACTGGCCGTTCGGGTGCATGTACCACTCGCGGGTCAGCAGGATCAGTTGGTCCTTGGCGAAGTCCGGGTCCACCGGCGCCAGCGCTACGGCGTGGAAGGCGAGGTCCCAGGCGGCGAACCAGGGGTATTCCCAGGTGTCGGGCATGGAGAGCACGTCGGCAGTGTTCAGGTGGCGCCAGTCCCGGTTGCGGCCACGCTTGCGCTCCGGCGGGGGTGGTGAGGGCGTGGGGTCGCCGTCCAGCCACAGCGGCACGTCGAAGTGGTAGAACTGCTTGGTCCACATCAGCCCGGCGACGGCCTGGCGATGCACGCGGCGGGCGTCGGGGTCGGCGATGCCGGCGGCCAGGGCGGCGTGGTACTCATCGGCCTCGTCGCGCCGGGCTTTTAGGAGCGCGTCGAAGCCGCCGGGCAGGTCCGGGTCGGCATCGGGGCGGAGGCGGGCGCGGAGCTGGACTGAGCCGCCGGGTGGGACGGTGAAGACGGCGTGGGCGGCGGCCTTGGTGCCTTGGCCGTTGGATGCGACGGTATCCATGTGGCCGCCGACCACGAAGTCGTTGATGCCGTCCTTGAATGGGCCGGGGCACTGGGTGCCGAACAGGCGGTTGGTGTTGGTGTCGTTCTCGCAGAACAGCAGGGGGTGCCCGCCCTCGACCGTGAAGCGGCGGCTGCGCCAGCCCGGGTGTTCCGCCAGGACCGAGCCGTCCGGCATGGCGCGGAGGATGGAGCGCGGGCGGCTGCTGTCCCAGGACCACCCGTTGCGCGCCCAGAGGTGCGGCAGGATGTGCAGGGGCGCGGCGGCCGGGCCGTGGTTGGTGGCGGTGATTTGCCAGAGGATGTCTTCCGGGCCGGCCTTGGCCCATTCCACCGTCACGTCGAAGTGCCCGGCGTCCATGACGCCGCTGTCGGCGATCTCCCATTCTGGGTTGGCCAGGTCGCGGCGGCGGTTTTGCTCGATCAGATCGGCATAGGGGAAGGCGGATTGCGGGTAGCGGTAGAGCATCCGCATGTAGGAGTGGGTGGGGGTGCCGTCGGTGAAGAAGTACTGCTCCTTCACGTCTTCGCCGTGGTTGCCTTCGCTGTTGTCCAGGCCGAACAGGCGCTCCTTCAGGATGGGGTCCCGGCCGTTCCAGAGGGCGAGGGCCAGGCACCAGTGCTGCTGGTCGTCGCTGAAGCCGGCCAGCCCGTCCTCGCCCCAGCGGTATGCGCGGCTGCGGGCGTGGTCGTGGGGGAAGCCGCGCCAGGCGTCGCCGTTGGGGGTGTAGTCCTCGCGCACGGTGGCCCATTGGCGGTCGGCGAGGTAGGGGCCCCAGCGGCGCCAGCGGGCGCCGCTGGGGCCAATGGCGAGGAGGCGGCGGCCCTCGGCGGTGTCGAAGATGGTCATTTGCGGCTCCCTCTCCTGGCGGGAGGGGGTTGGGGTGAGGGGGGCCGCATGTGCGGGGTTTGCCCATGGTTGGGGGTCCAGACTGGGCCTGGCGCGGCGCTTGCCGTTTCCCTCACCCCGGCCCTCTCCCGGAGGGAGAGGGAGCAGGGCAGTGCCATGCTAGGCGGTTTCCTCGTTCCAGGTGCGGCCATCGCGTTCGATCAGGGCGATGGCGGCGGTGGGACCCCAGGAGCCCGCGCTGTAGGGGCGGGGGCGTTCGGGGCGGGTAGCCCAGGCTTCCATCACCGGCTCGACCCAGCGCCAGGCGGCCTCGACCTCGTCGCGGCGCATGAAGAGGGTGTTGTTACCGCGGACGGTGTCCATCAGCAGGCGCTCGTAGGCGTCGGGGTAGCGGGCGCCGAAGGTCTTCTCGAAGCTGATGTCCAGGCCGGTGGGGCGCAGGATCAGGCCGCCGGGGCCGGGTTCCTTGGTCATCACCTCCAGGCGCATGCCTTCCTCGGGCTGCAGGCGGATGATGAGCTTGTTGGGGGCCAGGGCGGCCTGGTCGCTGGGGAAGATCGAGAACGGCAGGCTGCGGAACTGCACGACGATCTCGCTCAGCTTCTGCGGCAGGCGCTTGCCGGTGCGGAGGTAGAACGGGACGCCGGCCCAGCGGCGGCTGTTTAGCTCGGCTTTCAGGGCGACGAAGGTTTCGGTCGTGCTGGGTTCGTTGCCGCCGGAGCCGTTCAGGTCCGTCTGGTATCCGGCGACGGGCCTGCCATCCACTGCGCCCGGGCCGTACTGGCCGCGCACGGTCAGCGCGGCGACTTCGTGCGGGGCCATGGGGCGCAGGGTGCGGAGGACCTTCAGCTTCTCGTCCCGCACGGCGTCGGCGGCGAGGGAGACCGGCGGCTCCATCGCCAGCAGGCAGACCAGTTGCAGCATGTGGTTCTGCAGCATGTCGCGCAGCGCGCCGGAGTGGTCGTAGTAGCCGCCACGGCCCTCGACGCCCACGGTCTCGGACACCGTGACCTGCACGTGGTCGATGACGTCGGCGTTCCACAGGCGCTCGAAGATCGTGTTGGCGAAGCGGAGGGCCAGGAGGTTCTGCACGGTCTCCTTGCCCAGGAAATGGTCTATGCGGAAGGTGCGGGCTTCGGGGAAGTGGCGGCCGACCTCGTCGTTGATGGCGCAGGCGGAGGCGAGGTCGCGGCCGATGGGCTTTTCCAGCACCACCCGGGCTTCCCCGGTCGCGAGGCCCGCGCGGGTCAGGGCCTGGCAGACGCCGCCGTATAGCTCGGGCGAGGTCGCGAGGTAGAAGACCCGCACGCGGTCTGGCACCAGCAGGGCTTGCAGCGGGGACCAATCGCCGTCCGGGGCGGCGGCATCCAAGCTGACGTAGTGGAGTGTTTGCAGGAACGCGGCTTGCGCCGGGCCGTCGAGTGCGGCCGCGGAAACGTGGAGGCGCAGCGCGTCGGCAGCGCGGACGCGGTAGGCTGCGTCGTCCAAGCGGGACCTGGCAACGCCGATGATGCGGCTGTCCGGTGGCACCTGGCCGTCGCGGAAGCGGTGGAACAGGGCCGGCAGCAGCTTGCGGAGCGTCAGGTCTCCGGTCGCGCCGAAGATGACGAAGTCGAACAGCGGGACGGGGATGATCTTCGACATGGTGCGGGGCCTCCCGGGGGGATAGCGGGACTATGCTGCACCGCACCCGGGCTGTCGCGGCGAAACCGCTGGCGCGGCCGTGCGGACATGCGAAGGGCGGCACCAGGTGGCACCGCACTGTAAAGAAAGCTGACGGCCCCAGCGGATCAGCGGCGGCGGCGCACCAAGGCGTAGGCGGCCAGGCCGGTGCCGAGCAAGGCGAGGCTCACCGGCTCGGGCACCGGCCCCAACTGGACGCCAGGAACGCCCGGAGCGGCCAACGCGACCGAAAAGCCGCTGAGAAGGACGGTGGAGCCGGTTGCGCCGATGTCGCTCAAGCTCACGGTCAGCGTGGATGCGTTGGCGACGAAGGCCTGACTGGTGATCGTGCGGAACGGCATGGCCTGGATGCCGACTGCGTCAACCGGCGTCATTATGCTGCTGTAAACGACCGTAGTCGGGTTCGGCGCCGACGACTTGGACGCGGAGGTGCCGGACGTCGGGACCACACCGATCTGCAGGCCCGCCGTGATCTGAGGGGCTAGCACACGACCGTTTGCCAGGAGCGTGATGACGTAGGTGCCGCCAACGTCAAAGCCGCTGATGTCCTGCCTGATGAACCCAGGGGTCGCAACGGTGCTGCTGTTGATGAAGCCGGCCTTCGTCTCGCCGCTGGCCAGGCTACCATTGTTCCATTGGTTCGAAGGGTCGAACCCGACACTGCCGGCGAAGGAAGGGTTGCCGGCGTAGGTGGGGCTTGGCGGCGAGTTGTCGGCGCCCCAGCCAACGATGCCATAATAATAAGGACTGAACGTATTCGTCTGGTTGAAGTTGGGGTCCACGACGACCGGCGCTGCCAGCGCGGTGCCCGCCAACAGGACGGACGCCAGCGCGGTGAAAAGTGTCCTGCGGAGCATTCTGCCCATCCTGGAATAGTTACTAAGTTGTTAGTGCGTTCGGCCTGCAACCTTTGTGCCAGGCTAATTTAACCTTCAAGTTGAACGGCCTTGTTATTGCGGTTCCGAGGTTGTGTAAGGTTTACCGACGGTCTGCAGACGCTACCGGGGTGGCGCCGGTTGCTGCGCCGCAGCACGCTTGCGGCATTGTGCCCGGCGCGGCGAAGGCCGCTGCATGCTTGGCAACGGACGCCGCTGCCGGGCGAAGCGGATTGCACTGCGCGCCCGTTGGCCGTAGCAGGAGTGGCACCGGCGCCCCGCTCCCGGCTGCACTGCCCGCCCTGGCCACCCCTCTCGAAAGACGCCTCTATGAGCCTGACCTGGCCTGCCGGCGTGCAGGCCGTCCTGAGCTGCCCGGTGTGCGGCGCCGCCGGGCCGCACCCGGTCGTGGTGGAGGCTGTGGCCGGCGGGCGGGCGCACACGCTGCTCCGCTGCACCGGCTGCACGGCGTGCTTCTACCGGGACCGTGACGTTCCCGACTACGGCGCCGATCCCGGGTCTGACCTGTTTCGGCAGGTTTACTTGGAGCAGAACGCCGGCATCCACCACATGACGGGCATCTTGTTCCGGCTGGACCACCCGTCCGCCGACAGCATGCTGGATGTCGGCTGCGGCTTCGGGTTCCCGGTGGACCTGGCGGCCAAGGTGCTGAACTGGCGCGCAGCCGGCGTGGACCCGGCCGACCACGCGCGCGCGGGCGCCCTGATGCTGCACGCCGACCTGCGGCATGAGTACCTGACGGCGGAGTCCAACCTGGGCGAGCCGTTCAGCCTGGTGATGGGGTCGGAGGTGATCGAGCACATCCCGGACCCCTACCCGTTCGTCGCCCTGCTGCGGCGCTGGATGAAACCGGGCGGCACCCTGGTGCTCACGACGCCGGATGCTGGCGCCGTCCGTCCGGACCAGGATCCCGCGATCCTATTCTGCGTGCTGTCTGCCGGCGGCCACATGATCCTGTATTCGGCTGATTCCATTGCTCTTATGCTGCGCCGCGCTGGGTTTGCCCACGTGCATACGGAACGGGCGGACGACACGCTGGTCGCCTTTGCCTCGGACCAGCCGATGCGGTTCCGCGCGGACGCGCCGGCGGCGCACATGGCAGCGTACCGCGGCTACCTGCGGCACCTGGTGGCGACCGCGCCGCCCGGCGAGCCCCTGTGGAACGGCGCGGCCGGGCGGCTGTTCGAGTTGGAGGCGATCAGCGCGCCGCTGGAGGACGCGCTGCGGCTTTGGGCTGGCATTGCCGGGGCCTGGCGCACCCGCTTCGGCTTCGACCTGGCCGCCGGCCGCCTGCCGGACGCCTTGCTGGAGGAGGCTTTTGAGGCTCCGGCGATGCCGCTGCTGGAGCGCCACGCCGCGGCGCAGCCGGTCAACCTGGGCGCCGTGCTGGCCGCCCGTGCCGCCCTGGAGCGGCGGATGCCGGCCCACCGGCCCAGCGGCGTGCTGCACTATGCCCGGGCCGCCTTCACGGCCTGCGTGCAGACCCGGCGGGTGCTGGAGCGCTGCGGCCTGATAGACCTGGCGCTCCGCACCAGCGCGATCCAGGCGCGGATGCTGATGCTGGAGTCGCTGCTGGCGATGGCGCCCGAGATGGAGATCGAACTGCTCGCCGCCGTGGCGGCCCCGTACGAGGGAGAGCTTGGCGCACGGATCAACGTGCCGGCTGGGCGGCTGATCCCGGTGCTGGCAGGCCCGTTCATGCGCGCGGTGACCGAGAGCCGCCATGCCGAGGCGGCGCGGCTGCTGCCGGCGCTGTCGGACTTGGGCGCCTTGGAGGACGCGCTGCGGGACGACCCAGTGCGGCTGATGATGCTGTTGCTGCGGCTGGGCACTGTCCGGCTGCTGCACCTGCATGACCGGGCCGGCGCGCGGGCGGCCTATGCGCGGATGCTGGACTTGGCGGCGGGCTGGAACTCGGTGCCGGACTGGGCGGAGCGGGCCGGGCCGCTGTTGCGGGTGGCGCAGGAGCACGTCGCGTTGGTGGATGGCATGGCCGCGGCAGCGGCGGGCTAAGAGCTTATTCCGGTAGGCGCTGGGTCGGTCAGGCGGCGCTTTTCCGCGCCGGGTGCGTCAGGATCTTGCCCCGATGAACGACATCGGGGCTGCGGCCCTTCCTACCCGGCACGAGAAATCCCTCGCCGGCCC
>Ga0123338_10005815_pt1 | contig 10471 bp, 6 predicted proteins | sample grotaG_FD_89793 | JGI IMG/M metagenome (GOLD analysis project Ga0123338, IMG submission 89793) | Glacier valley bacterial and archeal communities from Borup Fiord, Nunavut, Canada, to study Microbial Dark Matter (Phase II) -... | ecosystem: Environmental > Aquatic > Freshwater > Ice > Glacier ...
AGCAACTGAATGACTTCGGCGAACTCACCGCGCGGAAAAAGATCAGCCTCGCCATCAGTGGCCGGCAAATGGAATAACTACAAATTTTCAGCGCGACGCCAATTCGCCGGTGTATGTGCCCGGCGCTTCACAACGGCCAACGTAAATAGCCGGCGTCCTTACCTGCCGGGTATCTTCGGCCCTATCTTCGAGACCGAGGCGGCCGCGAATGCCAACTACAACGCTCTGTAGATTACCTTCACAGGGCGTTTCGCCTGCAATATTTCACTGCTGGCGAACTACACGTTTTCGAAATCGATCAACATGCTTTCGGACGACCCAACAGGTGCCGCGTCGGTCTCATTCGTAAATTCCAACAACCTGGCGCAGAACCGCGCAGTGTCCGGCTTCAATACTCCGCATGTATTTTCCCTCTCGTGGGTCTATCAGGTATCGGAGGTGCACCTCGGCGGATGAATGGGGTGCCGGATTTTAGGCGGTTGGCCATTGAACGGGATTGTGACGGCGCGCAGCGGGCAGCTGGTCAATGTTCTCTCCGGCAGAGATGCCCTGGCACCCGATGCACCGGCGAAGTACATTGTGAATATCGACGCGGGGCGATCCCTCGTGGTCCGCAGCAAAAAGTACGTGCCGGTGGTGTTCGACGACCCGGCCAGGTTTTCGCAGGAAAAATTTTACGATGAGCGGAACCTTTTGGATTCTGTACCCAACACTACGGAGGTAGAGAATCCCTCGCGGCGATTCCTTCTCGACACAGCGAGGAGCGCAAAGAACGCGTCCACACTGGTGGAGGAAGCCTGGGCGAAATATCATTCACCGGTCAATTACGGCATCACAGGCCTCGATTTGCTTAAGGTAGTGGCACTGATTGACGCGGGAATACTAACGCGCCTCTATTACACTGCATACCGCAACAACGCGTTCGATACGCACGTCTTCCAGGGCGATTTGCACAAACGGCTGCTGACATATGCGTCCGATGCCGTTTCAGCATTTATGAAAGATCTGGAACGGATTGGCCGAACTGACGACGTGGTGGTCATGGTCTTCTCGGAGTTCGGCCGCCGCGTTCCGGAGAACGTCAATCTGGGAAAGAATTTCGGCACCGAAAACCTGATGTCCGTAGTAGGGAAGAACGTGAAGGGTGGGCAGTACGACAGCGTTCCAAGCCTGACTAAGCTCGACGCAGGCGATAACCTGATATATGCGACGGACTTCCGGAGAGTCTGCGCCACCATGATCTCCGGCTGGCTTAGGTTCCGCGACACAGGCCAGTTGGTAGACGGGGACTTCGAGGCATTTGATTTGTTCCGGCAGCGCACGGCGTGAGCAGCACATCAAAACTGTAAGGAATCAATTTCTTGAACAATACCCGAGTCGCCGCGAAGCTGTTGTACCCGAATCTCTTTCTTATGTTGCTTGGGTTGGCGACGGTTCCGGCTCCGGCTCAGGTGACCGCCGCGATTTCGGGACAAGTGAAAGACACATCCGGAGCGGCTGTACGCGGCGCAACAATCACTGTCAAGAGTCGGGAGATGGGAGCGGAGCGGGTTGTTACCAGTGATGACACGGGGAATTTCAGACTCCCGTCACTTCCCCTGGGGCTGCAGGAAATCAAGGCCGAGAAAGAAGGCTTTAAAGCAGCAGTCCGGACAGGAATCAATCTGGAAGTCGGACAGGAAGCGGTCGTCGATCTTCGGCTTGAGGTTGGAGCGGTGACGGAGACCATAATCATTCTCGAAGAAGCCGCTGTCGTAAATGTTACAACGGCTTCGGTTTCGGGAATGGTGGGAGAGCGCAACGTGAAGGAGTTGCCCCTGAACGGGCGCAGCTTCGATAACCTGATTGCACTCAACCCCGGCGCTATAAACTATACGTCGCTGAAGAGCCCAAACACTACGACCAGCGACGGCAGCAGCTTCTCGGTGGCTGGGCGTCGTCCGGGCGACAACCTGTTCCTCCTGAACGGCGTGGAATACACCGGGACGAGCCAACTGGCTTTGACGCCCGGTGGCGTGAGCGGGTACCTTCTGGGAATCGATGCGGTTCGGGAGTTCAATCTCATGACCGATACGTACGGTGCCGAATACGGAAAACGATCGGGAGGTCAGGTCGCTATCGTGACGCAATCTGGCTCAAACTCCGTGCATGGCTCGGTCTTCGAGTTCCTCCGTAACAGCGCATTGGATGCACCCGGTATTTTCGACCGGGAAAAGGTCCCGCCTTTCCGCAGAAACCAGTTCGGCGGCGCGCTGGGGGGGCCGCTAAAAAAGGATCGCTTGTTCCTGTTCGGCAACTACGAAGGGTATCGGCAATCGCTTGCGGTAAGCAACGTCAGCACTGTTCCCGACGAGCAGGCCCACCTCGGCCTGTTGCCAAACGCCGCGGGCGTTTATACGCAAGTAGCCAATCTGAATCAGGCGATGCTACCCTACACGGCCCTGTGGCCGCAAGCCAACGGTCCGGAACTGCTGGTGAATGGCCTGCCGACTGGGGCTAAACTCGCCTACTACAACCCTAAGAACACAGTATTCGAAGATTTTGGTACAGCGCGAGCGGACTACAACATAGGGGCACGAGACCGCTTGTCTGGATCCTATACGGTCGATCAGGGGCACAGCGTTATTCCGCTGCCGGATCCCCTTTTTGCTGCTGCCCTCCGGCTGGGTGCTCAGGTGGCAAGCCTTGAAGAAACTCATGTCCTTTCGTCCAGTATGCTCAATACGTTCCGCGCGGGATTTTCGCGGGCGGCGTTCAATTACGACTCGGCGAAGCTCGCAATGTTTCCAGCAGGCCTGTCGTTCGTCAAAGGGGCGGACCCGGGCTCGATTGCGATCGGCGGCGGAGCTGTGGCGACTGCAATCACGACGGCGGGTGGCGCCGTCAACGCGGGCGTTTGGAATCGCCGCAATCTGTTTACTTACACCGACACCATACAGATCAATAAAGGCATTCATCAGATCACGGGCGGCGCCTGGCTACAGCCGGTTCAGGACAACGAGGACATCGCTTCGCGCCGGCTGGGCATCGCGACCTTCGCTACCTTTACAACATTCCTGCAGGGGACGCTCACCAATTTTCAGGTTGTGCCTAACCACAATGAGTTGGGCTGGCGGAGCCTGTTTGGGGCTTGGTACATCCAAGATGCAATCCGGGTTCGACGCAATTTGACGCTGCAAGTCGGACTAAGGCACGAATTCACGACTGGCTGGAATGAAATTTCCGGACGGGCCGCTAACTACATCACCGATTCCACAGGCGTTCTGCTGACAGCGCCGCGCGTAGCAAACTCGGCGTTCACGGCAAATAACGCGACACGGCTTTTCAGCCCAAGGATCGGCTTGGCATGGGATGTCTTCGGAAACGGCAAGACAGCGATCCGAGCTGGCTTCGGAACGTATTACTCCCTGATCGACGCCTTGAGCTTTTTACTCAGTTCACTTCCGCCTTATAACGGCTCCGCCACTTATACCGGTTCCTTGCCCGCTCTGTTGCCGATCACAGCGAACGCGCCTGTGTCTCCCTCGTGCGGCCCGGGAATTCCCGCACCCTGTACAACTTACTCTCCCCAGGGCGTGCAGGCCGATGCGAAAACCCCCACTGTTGAGGAATGGAATTTCAGTGTGCAGCAGCAGATCGGTCGCGACACAGCTCTTCGGGTGGCCTATGTTGGATCGCACGGCTATCACGGATTTCTCAACATCGATCCCAATACCATCCCGGCGCAAATCTGCGTCAATGCCAGCGGGTGCACCGCCGGTGGTATCGGTACGACGAAGGCTATCGTACCCCAGGGTGCCAAATACATACCTGTGGGAACCCGGCCCAATCCCTATCTTTCGGCGGCTTTCTTCTGGATGACCGAAGGGAACAGCAGCTATAACGCGCTTCAGCTTGATCTCACAAGGCGGCTGAGCAGAGGCTTGCAGTTCCGGGCGGGCTACACGTGGTCGAAGAACCTGGATATGAATTCAGGGCTTACCGGCGCGCAGGCCCAGAATCAGGCGCAAATGGTAATGGACCGGAACGACCCACGCCGCGATTGGGGACCGTCGGCGCTGAATGTAACCAGCCAGTCAACCATCTCCGCTACCTGGGAGCTGCCTTTCGGGAAGGGCAAGAAGTGGATGGGTAACGCCACCGGGCTGGGCAGGATGCTTGTTGGCGGATGGCAGGCGAATACAATCGCGACGATGCTGACTGGCTTCCCTTTCACGCCCCAGTCAGGCTCGAACCGGTCTGGCGACGGCAACACAAAAAATCCAGATCGGCCATCGCTGGATCCGTCTTTTACCGGACCCGTCATTCTCGGAACGCAGACGCAGTGGTTCAATCCCAATGCGTTTGTTCTGCCCACTGTGGGTACGTTCGGAAATGTGGGCCGCGGTACTTATACAGGACCGGGTCTTGCCGAGGTGGACGCTTCCATGTTCAAGACAGTTGCGCTTTCCGAACGCATGACTTTGCAATTCAGAGCGGAAGTGTTCAACCTGTTCAACCGTACGAATCTGGGCACGCCGAACGCGACCGTTTTTTCCGGTACCACCCTCAGTCCATCGGCGGGGTTGATCACAACGCGGGCGACCACGCCCAGGCAGGTTCAGTTCGGGTTAAAGTTGATCTTCTGACGCACGATTCGGCGGAAACCGTCGACTGTCAGCCCGTAACTATAACCGTCGTTGCGACGCGAACGAACAGACTCACATTGAAAACGCCGGCCGCTGGTCGGAAGATTGACCGACACGGAATCAATGAAAAGCTAGCTGGTTCAGTGAGCGAGAACGCCCCTTTTACAGGCACTTCAGCCAATCGACTACCAAGAACAGTCTCCCCATTGCGTCAACCAGTTAAATCTGTTCGACTTATAGCCGGACAGTAGTGAAATGAAATAATTCCTTGAAACGTGGTTACCTCATGGGCTTCAAAGCAACCGAGATGCCTGCTGTTCCGCCCATTCATCTCATATCGAACTTGAGATCAGAAACCTCTCTCCCTGGAATCAAGTAACGCGGATTCGCGAGTGGTAGTTGTAGATGAGTAAAGTAACGATGCCAAAGGCCATACCCGATAGCGCGAGAACGGCAGAGTAGGGCCGTTCGATTGTAAGGGAAAAGCGAAGCAGAATCGTCGAAATTACGAAGGCTTCATTGCGAAAAACGAGTTCGTAACTGTCGGAAAGAACAAGAGAGAGCATCACGATCAAAACGTCGGTAAAGATCATGACCGCGAATAAATCTGTGAAGAAATAAGTATTCGGATCGGGTTTCAGGCCAGAACTCAAGAATACGTAGCGGTAGGCTTCAAAAAAGAAGGCCAGAAGGTTATAGAAGGCGAGGCTCACCAGCGCGGCAGTCAACCCCAGAGCAATCACCTTTTTTCGGTCAATGAAACGGGCAAGTTCGCGCGAATACTCCGGTGAAGGATTCGCGCGAACCGGTCCCGACTGCGCGGCGTGAAGAAATACCGTTACCAGAAGAAACATTAATAGCCCGGCTGCAACGTCGAGAAAGACCGGAGCGACGTCGGAGGAAAGGCGTGCGAGTTTGCCCACGTCGTCCAATTCGGCGATGTCTTTGAAGAATTTCCGGATAAAAATGAGCGAGACGATCTTGAACTGTTTTGCCAACGCACGCGTGGTGGACTTGGGCAGCGCGGCAATCAACATCAGCGCCTCGTTAAAGAGAATGAAACTAAACGGAGTGTAAATCGCGGAGAGGTAATTGCGACCGATCGCTTCGAGAAATGGGCCCGGGTGTGGGAGGGTCCGGCATAGGAAGATCAGGAAAAGATTAAGAAGGAAACTGATTGCACTGATCCGATTTATGGAATGCTCGATCCACTTTTGGCGGGCGTCAGAGAATAAGCGGTCAAATAAGGCAGCGAACACTTCGACTAAGCTCGGCATGGCTATTAGCGCCTTTCTAACCATTTAATCCATTAGATGCCCGATCAGACCAGAGTGGGCGACGAATCCGAGGAATTTCTTTCCCGCCCGGGAGTGGAGTTGGCCGCGCAGCGATTCACACTTCGGATGCGGAGGCACGGTTACCCGCTTGGAAACGCGCGGCAGGGTTCCCCATCAAGGCGAGGAGAAACAGTGAATTGAGGTGATCTCAACACCTTCCGGCCATCACAATTGTGGACCTCGTTAAGGTTTTCAGGGGAGAGGTGTTTCGTCTCTTTTGATTTCATTGCCTAGAATGACGGGGACAGCGGTGAATTTCGGGAGATTCTTGCGCAGGAGCATGCGCGCGAGTTTCGGAATGCGGATGGGAATTTATTGGAGAAGGATTTACTGGATTCGGCGGCGGTTGTGGATCTGGAGCGATGACCGTGATTGAGGCGGCTACGAAGAGGAATTAAAATGACGGGAGTTAGCCGTCAGCGGTGGTCTCTTCGTCGTGCACGTGGCAAGTTCGGCTTCGGGCCTGAGAGCCACAGAATCTCTGTCGCCAAATTGCTAAGTGTTGGTCCTTAGTGTCGGTCCAAAAAGCAAATCACAACGGAAACGATCATCTCGCCCGCGTTCGCCCTAAAAACGGAGGCTCCCAGACTTTTACCTCGCTTGCCGGCCCAAACCTTGACTAGGCCCTCAGGCTCCGAGTCGGTGACCCCCACGCTGGCAGCCAAGCACCAGTTCTTCGCCGTGCACCGCTTGGGAAGTGCTGCCCACGCTGTTCTCGACGCAACGCGAACCGCTTTGCCCTTGACACTATATGACTAATTGGTAATATGGTTGAAATGGGTAAATCACAACTGGCGCTCTCCGATCAGATGATCGAGTTGGTAGCACGTCGCTTTCGAATGCTCGGTGAGCCGCAGCGTTTGCGGATTCTACAAACGCTGGAAGGTGGCGAACGCACAGTTGGAGAAATCGTTCAAGCGGTTGCAGCCAATCAGTCCAACATTTCGAAACATCTACAGTCTCTCTATGACGCGGGAATCGTAGGCCGGCGGCGTAGTGGCAACAGTATCTATTATTCGATTGCTGACCAGGTGGTATTCAGGCTCTGCGAACTGGTTTGTCAGAGCGCTGCTGAAGACGCTCGGACAAAGCTGGCAGAACTCGTGCCAGTAACAGCTTCCCCGCGCGCAAAAAGATAAGGAGATATTTTCATGCTGCTTGAACGATTCGAGGTCCCAGGCCTGGCCCACTATTCATACCTATTCGGTACAAAGGGAAAAGCAGTTGTTATCGATCCCAAACGGGACGTTGATCAGTACCTGAGATACGCGGAGGCTCATGGCCTCATCATCACGCACATTCTCGAGACACACATTCACGCTGACTACGCGTCCGGTTCGAGGCAGCTTGCCGAAGCAACGAATGCCGAAATGTGGCTGAGCGGCCATGATCAGGGCGAAGAATTCCAATACCGCTTTGCCCATCATAAATTTTGCGACGGCGAAGAATTGCTAATCGGTGATCTTCGCATAATCGCCGTGCATACCCCGGGCCACACGCCCGAACACCTGAGCTTTCTGGTCTATGAAAATAGCCGGTGCGGCCAGCCAATGGCGCTGCTTACAGGCGATTTCATTTTTGTCGGGTCTCTGGGCCGTCCGGATCTGCTTGGAGACGATGCCAAGCAGAAGCTTGCTGGAGCGCTTTACGATAGCGTCCATGAAAAGATCGCCAAACTGCCCGACGGCGTAGAGATTTATCCAGCCCATGGTGCGGGCTCTCTCTGTGGAGTGGGGATGTCGGAGCGACCCCAATCCACGCTTGGCTATGAACGCTTTTGCAACGTGTTCATGGCGGAACAACAGAAAGCAGAGTTCATCGAAACTGTTCTGAAGACTGTACCCGAGTTTCCGAATTACTACCGGCGCATGAAGCGCATCAACGTAGATGGTCCTCCGATTCTCGATGGCATTCCGGGTCTGAAGGCGATCCCGCCGCTAGAGGTTCAAGAGAATCACTCGGATGCAGTGATCATTGATTTGCGTCGTCCGGAGGCATTCGGCGGCGCGCACATTCCTGGAGCTTTTAACATTGGAGCCGGGCAGAATCTTTCGATGTGGGCCGCCTGGGTTGTACCCTACGACCAACCGATCATCCTTACAGGTGATGAGGGAACGAACATTGAAGAAGCCTGTCGAGCACTAATCCGCGTAGGATTCGACGACATCCGCGGCTACCTAAAGGGCGGGATGAAGGCCTGGATTGAAATAGGACTTGATCAGGCTCACGTCTCCCAAATTGGGGTGCGTGAACTTTCCAGCCAGTTGGAGCTGAACGATGCGCTCCTTGTGCTCGATGTGCGCAGCCCCGCGGAGTGGAAAGCTGGCCATATTGTCGGCGCGCTCCACGTTCCGGGGGGCAGCTTGCCCGAACATCTCGATCAGGTTCCCTCAGACTTGCCGGTGCATGTGGTGTGTGGGAGCGGATACCGTTCCAGCATTGCTACCAGCGTTCTCCAGCGAGCGGGGCGCCGGGTCGTAGTTAACGTAAACGGCGGCATGGGCGCATGGAACGCACAACATCTGCCCATCACCAGGGAATAATGACCCCGGCGCAAGGACTGGCTTTTCTACTCGCGCTGGTCATTGGACTGTCGCTCGGCGCTCTGGGCAGCGGCGGATCAATTGTCACCTTGCCGGTGCTTGTGTACGTTGCCCACATAAACCCGAAAGCCGCGGTTGGTATGTCAATGGCGATTGTAGGAGCGACCAGCCTGGTGGCTGCATTTTTGCATTGGCGACAAGGCCGGTTCCACAACAAAGCCGCTTTGTTCCTGGGGATAACGGGTACAGGAGGAGCATATCTTGGATCTGCATTTACGCATCGCTTCTCATCCTCAGCTTTGCTCCTTATATTTTCGGCAATCATGCTCATCGTGGGGTTGGTCATGTTGCGTGGCGGCTTTGAAGGACTTACTCCGGGGCACTGCCGCCCATTGAGATGCATGGCGGTCGGTGCCGCAGTCGGTGTAGTCACGGGATTCCTGGGGGTCGGCGGAGGGTTTTTGATCGTACCTGCACTCGTGCTTTTCGCCGGACTGGACACCAGGAAGGCTGTGGGCACTTCGCTTGCGATTATTGCTCTGAACTCTTTCTCGGGTCTTGTTGGGCAACTCCGTTACGTCGCGGTGGATTGGCGCTTGACAGCGGAGTTCATCGTGCTGGCTCTCGGAGGTATGTTGATTGGCTTTGAACTGACGAACCGGCTTTCAGAACCCGTGCTCCGCAGGGCGTTTGCCATGCTGCTGCTGGTCGTCGCAGTGAGCGTAGCGGGAGCTGTTTTGTTTAAAGCGTGACTTTTTTCGGGGTCAAAGTTCGAAAGCAGCCGAGGACGAGTATATATGTCTGCCTGCAGCGTGGCAGAGAGGGTAATCGCGTATGGCACGACGTAGTAAGGCAATAAAGAGAACATGGTTTCTTGCATTTTTGATTACGCGGCCGGTATGGGCCGAAGATCCCTTGTCGATACGGGATGCAGTTCATCTAGCGTTGCGGCAAAACAAATCCATTCGGGCTTCTGGCGCCGCCAGCAAAGTCGCCGAATCTCGCGTGACAGCGGCACGGAGCGGCAACTTGCCGAAAGTTAATTATTCCGAGTCGTGGACTCGGAGTGATAACCCCGTGTTTGTTTTTTCTTCGTTGCTAACGCAGCATCAATTCGGAGAGCAGAACTTTCAGCTTCCTGCTTTAAATCAGCCCGGTTTCCTCAACAACTTTCAATCGCAAGTCTCAGCCGATCAGTCGCTCTTTGACGCCGGCCAGACGAAATATGCAGTTCGGTCAGCGAAGTTGGCCAGGGACATCACCAGCGAGGATGGCCGACGGACTGAAATGGAAGTGATCGCGAGCACGATCAGATCTTACTACGATGCCTTGCTGGCCGAGGAGCAAACCATTGCCATAAGACAGGGGCGGCTGTCCTCAGAGGCTGATCTCGTTCGTGCCCAAAATGTTCGCTCGGCTGGAATGTCCACCGATGTCGATGTACTTTCGATTCGTGTTCGACTCTCCGCTGTGCGCGAGCAAGAGATCCGGCGTAGTGCGGATCTGGACGTAGCGCGCGCGACTCTCAATGATGTTCTCGGCCTGCCACTCGATACTGCCCATACTTTGACGACCGCACTCACACCGCTGACTTTGCCGGCCGAAGCGCTGGCGACATACGAAGCCACGGCCCTTACCGAAAGGCCCGAGTTCCGACAGTCAAAGCTGGCGACAAGCCTGGCTGAAAATCAGGTGGCACTAGCCCGCAGCAGCCTCTTCCCGCAAGTGAGCGCTCGGGCTGTTTTTGAAGCCGACCGGCAACGCTTCTATGCTCAGGGCGGAGAAAACTGGCTGGTTTCGATCGCTCTACGTTGGAACCTGTTTAACGGGTTTAGCGACAGGGCGCATACCGAAGAGACAAAATACGCATTGGAGCGCAGCCGCGCAGAACAAGACCGTGCGGGTTCCACAATCCGGCTGCAAGTCCGGCGCATTTATGCGGATCTCCAGGCCGCCCAGCAAC
>Ga0123338_10005821_pt1 | contig 10465 bp, 12 predicted proteins | sample grotaG_FD_89793 | JGI IMG/M metagenome (GOLD analysis project Ga0123338, IMG submission 89793) | Glacier valley bacterial and archeal communities from Borup Fiord, Nunavut, Canada, to study Microbial Dark Matter (Phase II) -... | ecosystem: Environmental > Aquatic > Freshwater > Ice > Glacier ...
CACCTACCTGGAACTGCACGACCCGCAACGTGCGGCCGAACACCTGAGCCAGGCCATGGAAGCGAGCACCACCCGCAAGGACCGCGCGCTCTATGCGGCCAAGCTGGACAGGCTGAAGGCACTCGCGCTGCAGTAGCCGTCGCGGCCGACGACGGCGGCCGGGGCCAACCGATGGCATCGACCATTCTCGTGTCGTACGCTACCGTCATCGATGTGAGCACCGTCACCGTCTCACCGAAGTTCCAGGTTGTCATTCCGCTGGATGTGCGCGGGCGCATGAAGCTGGAGCCCGGCGCAAAACTGATGGTCGTCGAGTTCAACGGCGGCCTGCGCCTGCGCCCGTTGAAGCCACCTTCCGCGCTGCGCGGCATCGCGCGAGGCATCTCCACCACCATCCAGCCTGAACCGGACCGCGTGCTTGACCGCGCCGGCCAAACGCCGCAAACCCGCGCCGCGCGCTGCGAAGGCCGCGCTGGTCGTGCTCGATTCGTCGTGCTGGTTCGAGTACTTCGCTGATACCGACCGTGCCGACTTGCTCGCGCCTGCCATTGAGGCGGGCGAGAAGCTGTCCGGGTCGGTGCTCACGGTGTACGAGGTCGTCAAAGAGATCGCGCGCGAGGCGGGCGATGAAGTCGCGTCGGCTGCGCTGTCGCTGATGCAGCGTGGCCGCCTCGTCGACATCGACCTGAGCCTCGCTCTGGAAGCGGCGGTCAACGGCTTGCCGATGGCGGACAGCCTCATCTACGCGGTGGCTCGGCAACACGGCGCCGCGCTCTGGACGCAAGACGCGCACTTCGATGGTTTGCCGGGGGTGCAGTTCTTTCGCAAGCCCTGAACTGCAGCGCGGTGGCCCGCGAGCCGATCAGGCATCATTCCCGGCTCACCCCACGGGAGACACCCCATGAAAGCAGCAGTCATCCAGGACAACGGCGGGCCCGAGGTCCTGAGCTACGAAGACGTACCCGACCCGGTGTGTGCCGACGACGGTGTGGTGATCGATGTCGATACTGTCTCGATCGAAGGCGGTGACCTGCTCGCGCGCCTGATGACGCCGCCGTCAAGCCCGTCGCACGTGGTGGGCTACATCGCAGCCGGCACGGTGCGAGCGATCGGCGCCAACGTGCGCGGCCGGACGCTCGGCGAGCGCGTCGTCACGCTGGCCGCGAACGGCTCGCACGCGACCCAGCGTGCGGCTTCTGCGGCCATGGTGTGGGCCATTCCCGAAGGCTTGTCGACGCAACACGCGGCCTGCGTGCCGGTGGCCTTCGGCACTGCGCACGACTGCCTGTTCAATGCCGGCAACCTGCACAAGGGCCAGACCGTGCTGGTCCATGCCGGCGCCGGTGGCGTGGGCATGGCCGCGATCCAGCTCGCGCACCGGGCCGGCGCCACCGTGATCGCCACCGCGTCGAGCAGCGAGAAGCTCGAACGCCTGAAGGCTTTTGGGCTTGACCACGGCATCAACTACGTCGAACACGACTTCGTGGCAGAGGTGCAGAAGTTGACTGGCAAGCGCGGCGTCGAGGTGGTGGTCGACAGCGTGGGCGGCAAGACGCTGGTCGACAGCGTGAAGGTGCTGGGCTGGCGCGGCCGGCTGGTGAGCGTGGGCATCGCCGGGCGCGAAGGCTCGGCGCTGAACGCATTCTCGCTCTGGGCGCGCAACAACACGTTGCACGGCGTGCTGTTCGCCACTTGCCTGCAGGCCGAGTACCCGCGTGCCTATGCGCTGGTCGCCGAGTGCCTGGCGCGGGTCGCGAGCGGCGAATTGAAGGTCGAGATCGCGAAGGTGTTCCCGCTTGCCGAGGCAGCGCAGGCGCATGCCTTCATCGAAGGCCGCCATGCCTTCGGCCGGGTGGTGATGACGGCATGAGGCTTGCCGCAATGAAGTTGCCATGCCCGGGCGGCCTGATATGAAATGGCTGCGCTTTCGCCATGGTGGCGTTGAACGCTTCGGTGTGCTCGATGGCGACGCGATCCAGGTTCACGCCGGAGACATGTTCGACGCGCCGCGGCCCATGGCAGAGCGGCTCGGGGTGGCCGGCATCGAATGGCTCACGCCGTGCCGGCCGGCCAAGATCATCGGCCTGTGGAACAACTTCCGCGCGGCGGCCGAAAAGAACGGCTGGGCTCAGCCGGCCGAGCCGCTCTACTTCCTGAAGGCGAGCAGCAGCGCGGTGGCCCATGGCGAAACGATTCCCGCGCCGACGGGCTATCGCGGCCCCGTCGCCTACGAGGGCGAGCTGGCCATCGTGATCGGCCGCCGCGCCCACGCGGTGGCGCTGGCCGATGCGGCGGCCCACATCTTCGGCTACAGCTGCGCGAACGATGTCACCGCGATGGAACTGCTGCAGCGCGACCCGAGCTTTCCGCAATGGGCGCGTGCGAAAAGCTTCGACGGCTTCGGCGCGTTCGGCCCGGTGATCCAGACCGCCTTCGATGCGGCCGGGGCCACGCTGCGCACGCTGGTGAGTGGGCGAGAACGGCAGAACTATGCGCTGTCGGACATGTTCTTCACGCCGCATGAACTCGTCTCGCGCCTGTCGTTCGACATGACGTTGGAGCCGGGCGACGTGATCCTGTGCGGTACCTCGCTCGGCGTGCTGCCGATGAAGCCGGGCAGCGTGGTCGAGGTGGTGATCGACGGCATCGGGAGCTTGCGCAACACGTTTGCGCCGGCCTGAGGCGAGCGCCTCGACCTCTCGGCCTTTCATTCCGTCTGCAGCGCCAGCCGGCCGTGTTGCCGTTGAAGTGTTTGACCCAGCAGGCTGGTGGCGGCATAAATGGCTTCGATGGTCGGCGTGGGCACTTCGGTGATGCGACCGAGTTCGACCACCGCACCGACCAGCGCTTCCAGTTCGAGCGCCCGGCCGTGTTCCACGTCTTGCAGCATCGAGGTCTTGTGCGCGCCCACGGCCTCGGCCCCGGCGATGCGCTGGGCCAGCGAGATCTTGAACACGACGCCGAGCTTCTCGGCCACGGCTTGCGCCTCGAGCATCATGCGTTCGGCCAGCGTGCGGGTGAGCGGGAAGCGGCAGATGTCTTCCAGCGTGGCGTGGGTCAGCGCCGAGAGCGGGTTGAAACTCAGGTTGCCCCAAAGTTTGATCCAGATCTCGGCCCGAATGTCGCGCGCCACCGGCGACTTGAAGCCGGCGCGCATGAATGTCTGCGACAGCGCCTCGATGCGCTCGCTGCGGCTGCCGTCGAGCTCGCCGAGCGTGAAGCGGTTGCCCTCGATCACGCGCACCACGCCGGGCTCGACGAGCTCGGCGGCGGGGTAGACGACGCTCCCGATGATGCGCTCGGTCTCGATGCCGGCGGCCAGCGTGCCGTCGGGGTCGACGCTGGTCACGGCGCGGCCTTCATAGGGGCCGGCCAGCTTCTGGAAGTACCACCAGGGCACGCCGTTGGTCATCGTCACGACCACCGTGCGCGGGCCGAACAGTGCGCGCAACTGCGGCAGCACGTCGCGCACCTGGTGCGCCTTGAGGGTCAGCAGCACCACGTCTTGCGGGCCGGCCTGCGCCATGTGCTCGACGGCGCGCACGCCGCGTGCGTGCAGCGCGCTGCCGTCTTCCTGGATCAGCCGAAAGCCATGCGCATTGATGGCCGCGAGGTTCTTGTTGCGGGCGATGAAGGTCAGGTCTTCTCCGGCCAGCGAAAGCTTCGCGCCGAGGTAGCCGCCGATGGCACCGGCACCGACGATTGCGATCTTCATGCGGGCTCCTTCGACGGCCAGTTTGGGTGCTGCTTCACACCGGCGCGCCTTCGCGCCGCTTCGCTATGCGCTGCATCGCACCCCAGGCCGGCAACACCAGCAACAGCAACGCCAGCCCGGTGATACTGCCCACCAGCGGGTTGGACAAAAAGATCGCCAAGCTGCCCTGCGACAACAGCATGGCCTGGCGGAAGCTGGCCTCAGCCATGTCGCCGAGTATCAGCGCCAGCACCAACGGCGCGAGCGGGTATTTGAGCTTCTTGAAGGCGTAGCCCATGACGCCGAACACCATCATCATCACCACGTCGAAGATCGAGCTGTGCACGGTGTGGGCGCCGATCGCGCAGTTCACCACGATCACCGGTGCGATCACCGCGAACGGAATGCGCAGCATCGCGGCCCACCAGGGCACGGTGGTCGTCACCACGAACAGGCCGACCAGGTTGCCAAGGTACATCGAGGCGATCAGGCCCCACGCGAAGTCTTTGTTCTCGACGAACGGCATCGGCCCTGGCTGCAAGCCCCAGATCACCAGGCCGCCGAGCAGCACTGCCGCCGTGGGCGGGCCGGGGATGCCGAGGTTGAGCATCCGGCAGCCGGGCCGACGTGCCTGCCGCGTGCGCGGCGGTTTCGGGTGCGATCACGCCTTGAATGTCGCCCTTGCCGAAGGTGTTTGGGTTGGGCGCAAAGCGGCGCGCCATGCCGTAGCTCATGAGCGACGCAGGCGTGGCGCCGCCGGGGGTGATGCCCTTCCAGCAGCCGACTGCCGTGGAACGCAGAAAGGTCTTCCAATGCTTCGCGATCTCGCCCCACGTTTGCCACACCACGCGGAAGCTGATGCGCGCGCACTGGCCCTTGAAGGCCAGGCTGTCTTCCATCGTCAGCAGGATCTCACCGATGCCGAACAGGCCGATCACCGCTATCAGGCAGTCGAAGCCCTTGGGCAGCTCGGGGAAGCCGTAGGTCACGCGCAGCTGCCCGGTGACGGAGTCCATGCCGACGGCGGCGAGCGCGAAGCCGAGCATCATCGAGGCGATCGTCTTAGCGAACGGCTCGCGGCTCATGCCGACGAAGCTGCAGAAGGTGAGCAGCTGTACGGCGAAGAATTCGGCCGGCCCGAACTTGAGCGCGAACTTCGCGAGCAGCGGCGCGAGGAAGGTTATCAGCAGCAGGCCGATCAGCACACCGAGCGTGATGCCGATCAACATGAAGCCCAGGTTGGGCAGCGTGGGCGCGACGCTGAAGCCGTGCGCTAGGTTGGTGATTTCGTCCATGAGGGTGTGCCCGATTCGCTGTGCTTCAGAAGCCGAGCAGGATTTCCAGCGGGCCTTTCGGCAGCGGCGCCAGGAACCAGCGCTCGAAGACGAGGAAGAACAGCAGCGGCACGCCGATGCCCACCGGCAGCGTGATCGAGGCCCTGTACTTGCCGTAACGCAGCATGAAGTAGGCGATCAACACGGCCGAGGCGACGTAAATGCGGAGCGGGAAGATCAGGCCGACGTAGACCACCATTGGGCCAGAACGCCGCCAGCACCTGGGCCAGTGGGGCACGGCTCGCAAATACGGAGGCGGCCGGGTCGGCACGGCGCCAGCGCCACAAGTGCGAAACCAGCACCGAACCGCTGGATGCAAACAGCAGCAGGCCGATGTAGAACGGAAAGTAGCCGGAGCGAGGGCCGTCGTCAGCCCGGCCGATGCCCACGCGCAGGCTGCAGGCGACCACCAGCCCGGCCAGCAGCATCAGGAAGGCGGCCACACCGAGTTCGGGCCAGCGCGAGCCCATGCTGGGTTCGTCGGCTTCGGGGGATTCGTTCATGCGGCGGGCTCCGGCGCGGGTATTCGGTGCATGTTGAGTTCGCGATGAACCCGGCTTCCTTCATCAGCCCGCGGTGCAGTTGCTCGTTCTTGCCGAGCCGGTCGAAGAACTCGGGCCCACTCAGCCTGGAAGGCTTGAACGCGCCCTTGTCCATCAATTCCCTCCATTCCGGCAGCGCGCACCTTGCTGAACAGGCCGATGTAATAGGCCACCTGGTCGGGCGACACGCCGGGCGGCATGAAGATGCCGCGCAGCATCAGGTGGTCGACCGGAATGCCTGCCGAGGCGCAGGTGGGACGTCGGCCCAGGCCTGCGTGGCGGTGAGCTTGGCGGGGTAGGGCAGCCTCTCCTTGTGCATCACGCACAGCGGACGCAGCTTGCCGGCGCGCCATTGCGATTCGGCTTCGATCGGGTTGTTGACGGTCGAGTCGACATGCTTGCCGACCAGTTGCACCGCCACGTCGCCGCCGCCCTTGTAGGGGATGTAGGTCATCTTCTTGCCGGCTGCCTTTTCGAGCATCACGGTGATGATCTGGTCTTCCTGGTTGGAGCCGGTGCCGCCCATCTTGAAGGTGTTGGCAGGCTGAGCCTTGATGGCGTTGAAATAGGCCTTCGCGGTCTTGTACGGCGCCTCTTCGTTGACCCACAGGATCAACTGGTCGAGTGCGAGCATCTGCACCGGCGTGAGGTCACGCCAGTTGAACGGCACGCCGGTGGCCAATGGCGTGGTGAACAGGTTGCTCAGCGTGATGACGATCTTGTGCGTGTTGCCCTTGTCGCCCTTCACGTCGAGAAAGCCCTCGGCGCCGGCCCCGCCCGACTTGTTGACGACGATGATCGGGTGCGCGCTCAGCTTGTTCTTCGCGACCACGCCCTGGATGAAGCGCGCCATCTGATCGGCGCTGCCGCCCGTGCCCGCCGGCACCACGAACTCGATCGGCTGGGTGGGCTCCCAGGCGGCGAGCGCCGGCAACGCCGGCAGTGACAGCAGGCAGGTCAGGGCGGTCATGCGGGCGGCCTGCACGGTTGAACGGGCATTGGGAAGGCTCACGTCGTCTCCGGGGGGTTGGAAGTGTGGCGGTCGGGCCGGCAGCGTCGGGCCAGGTCAGCCCAGGCCGAGCTTCTGTGCCAGGCCGATGCGCTGCAGCTTGCCGGTCGCGCCCTTCGGAATCTCGTCCATGAACAGAATCTTGCTGGGCACCTTGTAGTCGGCCGCACGGCTGGCGACGAAGGCTTGCAACTCGCGCTCGGTGGCGGGCTGGCCTTCGCACAGCACCACCGCCGCCGCGACTTCTTCGCCGAGCTTGGGGTGCGGCATGCCGAAGCACACCACCTGCGCCACGGCGGGGTGGTCCATCAGAATCTCGTCGACCTCGCGCGGGCTGATCTTTTCGCCACCCCGGTTGATGATTTCCTTCAGCCGCCCGGTGATGCTGACGTAGCCTTCATCGTCCATCACGCCTTGGTCGCCGGTGCGGAACCAGCCGTGCGCGAAGCCCTCGGCATTGGCGCCGGGGTTGTTCTCGTAGCCTTGCGTGACGTTGGCGCCGCGGATCACGATCTCGCCCACGCCGCCGGCCGGCAGCAGGCTGCCGTCCTTGGCCATGATCGCCACTTCCGGCCCGGCGGCACGGCCCACGGTGCCGGGCTTGCGGGCAGCGGGTGGCAGCGGGTTCGAGGTCATCTGGTGGGTGGCCTCGGTCATGCCATAGGCCTCGATCAGCGGCGCGTGGAACACGGCCTCGAGCTCGCGGATCACCTGCGGCGGCATCGACGACGACGACGAGCGCATGAAGCGAAGCGGGTGCCGTGCGATCACGTCGGCGCTTCTGGCGGCGCGCGACACGATGGCCTGGTGCATCGTGGGCACGGCGGTGTACCAGGTGGGCCGTGCCTCGTCCATCCACGCAAAGAACTTGAGCGCGTTGAAGCCGGGCGTGCAGAACACCTGCGAGCCCGCCGAGAGCGGCGCCAGCACACCGGCGATCAGGCCGTGGATGTGGAACAGCGGCATGATGTTCAAGCCGCAATCGGCCGGCGTGAACTGCAGCGTGCGGCCGATGCTGGCCGCCGAGGCGCACAGGTTGCGTTGTGAAAGCGGAACGATCTTCGGCCGCGACGTGGTGCCCGAGGTGTGGAGCACCATCGAGATGTCGTCGGCTTGGGCGAAGCCGGGATGGGCGGCGATTGCGGCGGGTTGCGCCGCTGCGGCGGGGCCGGTTTCACGGGCGCTCAGCGTGAAGCTGCCGGCGCCGAGTTCGGGCTGTGCCACCAGTTCGAGCACGCGCACGCCGAGCCTTTCGGCCACTGCGACGGCAGGCGAGGCGCTGCCTTGCTCGACGATCAGTGCGCGAGCGTTCAGGTCGGAAAGGTAGAACTCGAACTCTTCGGCGCGGTAGCCGGGGTTCAGCGGTGCGCTCGTCACACCGCAGGCGCAAGCGGCGAAGCAGGTCGCCATCTCGGGGCCGTTGTTCAGCACGATCGCGACCCGGTCGTTGCGGCCGATGCCGAGTGCATTCAGGCTCGCCAGCGTGCTGGCGATCAGCGCGCGCAGGGTCTTGAAGTCGAGGGCTGTGCGGCCGGGGGCGGAGACGGCGGGCGCGGCGTCTGAGCCGGCGGCCAGCATGTCCGAGAGGGAGGACGAGTGCATGCGTCGGGTCCTGAAAAAGAGATTCGCTCCGGTTGGAGCGAGCCCGTCAATATACGGGAGCGGCCGGCGCTCACAGCCCCAGCCAAGTGCCTATGGCGAGCAGCGCAGTTTCATCGTAGGCCTCGAAACCGGTGTAGCGCGTCGCGCTGCAGATTCTTGCGTCCTTCTTCAGTGCTGCCCAGCGCGATGAAGTAGTCGCGCAGCTTGCCGGTTTCCTCGGTCATGAGGTTCGGGCTGGCAATGATGTGCTTGATGCGCACGGCGCGCGATTTGGCCAGCACCTTGCCGCCCTTGCCTGCCCAGCCGCTTAAGACGCCGGCGGCAGCCGTGGCACCGGCCGAGTTCAGCTTGTTTTCGACGAAGAACGGCACGGCGTCCTGGTAGCGGGTGTAGGCCATGGAGACGTCGTTCGCGCCCAAGCCGGCGTCGCGCAGCACGGCACGCACCATCACCGGCGTGACCGACGTGATCGAGTCTTCATCCGGCGCCCGAGCTTGCGGCCCTTCAGTTCGGCCAGCGCGGTGAGCGGTGAATCGGCGCGCACCAGAAACTGTGCCTGGTAGTTTTGATAAGTCTTGGTGACGGCCACCAGCCGGTAGCCCGAGCCCTTGATCGCCACGATCGAGACATGCGCGCGGTGCACCAGTGCGATGTCGAATCGTTTGTCGGCCAGGCCCTTGCGCAGGCTGGTGCAGTCACCGACCGGCTCAATGCTCACCGGAGCTGCTTCAACAGTCTTGACAGGTCGGCCGCGATCGCGGCGCAGCGGCCGCGCACCTCCTCGATCGGCACGCGGTAGGTCGCGCCCTCGTTCACCGCGAACACCAAGGCGTGGCCGAGAGCATCAGCGCGGGCCATGCGGCGCGCCATCGGAGCACTGCCATGCGGAACTTCCCAACGTGTCTTTTGGATTCGCCAGGGTCGGTGGCGAGCCGCATCACTGCATCGTCGGGGCCGCCTGCCAAGGGGCGAGAAGCGGCAGTGTCGTGACCAGTCATTGCAGCGCGATGACAATCGCCTGCATGCCCACTTCCGCCCGTGTCGCGTCCGCCCGTTCACGCCGCTCGCTTTACCTCGACCTGATCCGTTGGAACCGCCCCGCCGGCAGCTACCTGCTGCTCTGGCCCACGCTCTCAGCGCTGTGGATCGCGGCCAGCGGCTTTCCCGGCTGGCATTTGCTGGCGGTGTTCACGCTCGGCACCTTCCTGATGCGCAGCGCCGGCTGCGCCGTGAACGACGTGGCCGACCGCGACTTCGACAAGCACGTGAAGCGCACCGCGCAGCGCCCGGTGACGAGCGGCGCCGTGAGCCCGCGCGAAGCCCTGTTGCTCGGCGCCGTGCTGGCGCTGCTGGCTTTCGGGCTGGTGCTGACGACCACCGCCGCCGCCATCGCCTGGAGCTTCGCAGCGCTGGCGGTCAGCATCGCCTACCCGTTCACGAAGCGCTTCTTTGTGATGCCGCAGGCGGTGCTGGGTGTGGCGTTCAGCTTCGGCATTCCGATGTCGTTCGCTTCGGTTCAGGGTGCCGTGCCGGCCCTCGCCTGGTGGCTGCTCCTCGGCAACCTGTTCTGGGTGCTGGCCTACGACACCGAGTATGCGATGGTGGACCGCGACGACGACCTCAAGATCGGCATCCAGACCTCGGCGATCACGCTCGGCCGCTTCGACGTGGCGGGCGTGATGGCCTTCTATGCGGCGTATCTGGCGGTGTGGGCGATGCTGGGTATTCAGCTTCGCTTCGGCGCGCCCTACTTCGGCGGCCTGGTTGTGGCGGCGCTGATCGCCGGCTGGCACTTCACGCTGATCCGCAGCCGGTCACGCGACGGCTGTTTCCGCGCCTTCCGGCTAAACCACTGGGTCGGGTTCTCGGTGTTTGCCGGCGTGCTGCTGCAATTCGCGTGGCGTTCGGCCTGAAGCCCGCGTGCGCGCCACCGAATCCGTGTCACCATCCGCCTCGCATCGAATTCTTTCGACTTCACCATGACCCTTAAACGAATCATCCTCGCCCTGCTGGTGCTCGCCCTCGCGGTGGCCGCCTACTTCGCCGTCGCGCTCAACTGGAGCTATTCGTCCGGCGAGCGCGCTGGCTGGATCCAGAAGCTCTCCGACAAGGGCTGGGTCTGCAAGACCTGGGAGGGCGAACTGGCGCTGGTGTCGATGCCGGGCAGCGCGACAGTCGAGAAGTTCCTGTTCACCGTGTCGGACCCGCAGGTCGCCGCCGAGCTCGTCAAGGTGATGGGCAAGCGCGTGACGCTGCACTACGAAGAGAAGGTCGGCCTGCCGAC
>Ga0123338_10005824_pt1 | contig 10462 bp, 6 predicted proteins | sample grotaG_FD_89793 | JGI IMG/M metagenome (GOLD analysis project Ga0123338, IMG submission 89793) | Glacier valley bacterial and archeal communities from Borup Fiord, Nunavut, Canada, to study Microbial Dark Matter (Phase II) -... | ecosystem: Environmental > Aquatic > Freshwater > Ice > Glacier ...
AGCTTGACCCGCCGCAGCACCGTCGGCGGCGCGAGGCTGACGCGCTGCGCCAGCTCGGCGTTCGAGATTCGCCCATCTTGCTGGAGCAACCGTAGGATCTCGATGTCGATCATGTCCAGATCATTCATTGGTATTTCTCCAGCTGCATCTCGGTTCCAGGAGTTACGTGGTGGCCGCATCCACGAAGCACACGGTCATGTTGAGTGAAGCGCCACTCCCTCGCCGAGCAGCAGCGTGGCCCAGCGCGATTCTTCACTGCGTTTAGAATGACCGGGTGTTCTTGGATGAATACATACACTTATTCATTAAACAAGAAGGTGTATTGGTATCCTTCTTTTATAAGCTAAAACCAGTCTATCATTCTTTGAATATAAGATCAATCGGCCAAAAGTTGTAATTTATGTAGGGCATTTGGCGCTACACCAGCGGCACGCAATCTGAAAACGCCGAGGAGGCGAAAGAACGGCGAACCATATGCGTGCTGAAAATCTGCCCCAGCACCTGGATGGCCTCGTCGATCAGCTCAGGCGGCAGGCTGCTGAACGACAGCCGAATATATGGCTGCGGTGCTGGCCCTGCGAAAAAGACATCGCCGGGCGCAAACGCGACCCCGCGCTCAACCGCAGCTAGGTACAGCTCGATGGTTGAGCATCCCGGCGGCAGCGTGACCCACGAGCAGAAACCGCCTTGTGGCATCGTCCAGCGCAGCTCGGATGGGAAGTGACGCGCCATTGCGGTCATCAGCGCATCGCGGCGCTCGCGGTAGCGCGGGAGTACCCGCCGCATGTGCGCTGCCAGCCAGCCATGCTGGATGAATAGCGCCAGCGCGCGCTGGAGCAGCGGCGGCGAGCACAGGTCGTCGGCCTGCTTGGCCGCCACCAGTCGGCCAAGCGTTTGCGGCGTGGCGATAATGTAGCCGATCCGCGCGCCCGGTAGCAGCGATTTCGAGAAGCTACTGACGTGCAGCACCAGCCCGGCCTGATCATTGGCCTTGAGCGCCGGTGGCGGCGGGCCTTCATACGCCAGCTGGCTATAAATATCATCCTCGATCAGCGGGAGGTGCTGGCGCGCGATTAGCTCCAGCAGCGCGGCCCGCCGTGATGGACTCATGCACACGCCGCTGGGATTTTGGAACGCAGGAATCGTGTAGATGAAGCGGGGCCGGTGCTCGATGATCAGCGCCTCTAGCCCGTCCACGATCAGGCCATCATCATCCATTGGCGCCCCAATGGCGCGAATGCCCTGGGCGTTCAGAATATTCAGCAGGCCCAGGTAGGTTGGCTGCTCGACGATCACGCAATCGCCTGCGCGTGCCAGCGTATGCGCGATCAGCGACATGCCCTGTGTCACGCCCGATGTGACAATGATCTCATCGGGGCCAGCGCTGATGCCACGCTCGCGCAGCAGGTCGGCCAGCGTGGTGCGCAGCAGCGGGTCGCCCTGCGAGGCAGTGTAGCCCAGCGCCGACGCGCCGCTGGCGAGCGCTTCTTCAATCGCGCGCGCGAAATCACGCTGTGGGTAGAGATCGGGCGCGGGATCGGCCATCGCCAGCGAGCGCATACCCGGCAGCCGCGCCATCTGGAGCATATCGTTCAGAATGGCGCGTGGTGAAAGCTCACGCACCGGCGCGGGCCAGAGCACATTCGGCTCGTGCTGGAGCGCCACAAACGTGCCGCGCCCAACCGTGGCCTCGACCCAGCCGCCCGATTGTAGCTCGCTATACGCGCTATGGATCGTCAACCGCGTCACACCAAGTTGACGCGCCAGCTCGCGCACGGTCGGCAATCGCGCGCCGGGTGGCAGCGCGCCTGAGCGAATGCGGCCCTGAATATCTTGTGCGAGCTGCGCGTAGAGCGGCTGCGGGCTGGCGCGATTGATAGCGATCTGCACAATGTACCTCGGATTGTCCTGCTTTGTCCCTGTGTCGGCCAATAGCTGCCAGTATAAGCTAGATTGTACCGCTCGCATAGGTACAAAGGGCGGCAAACGAGCGGTACAATGTGCGGTGATGCCCTGGTGGCCATGAAAACAACGCGGTTCGCAATGGCAGCACTGCATCACATCGACAGCGTAGGGACAACTCTGGTGGTCGCCCGCGATGCAATCCAGTGATCACATTGTGGGCGACCACCAGGGACACGCCTACCGCAATGGTGGTGGTTGATTTCGGCGTGGAACGACGTGGACATCCATTAATTACACAGCGTAAACACATGCCCAATAGCAACTCATCATGATATAATTACTCATGATTTCGATTTTGAAAGGACTCCGCGACATGCCAGGCCGCATTGCACCAGATTTCGCGCCGTTCGAAACGCGTATGCGCCGCGCGGGTATCGCGCAGATCGTGATCGATAATTTCCAGCACTACTATGGTGTGCTGGCTGGCGGCAGCGTCGGCATGATCACCGAAGCGGAGATCACGCCGGTCGGGTCGGCGCGCGATATCGCCGAGGTGGCGCGCTACGACGAGGCTGGCCGGCAGGCGCTGCACCACACCGCTGTGCTGAAGCTAAATGGCGGCCTGGGCACCAGCATGGGCCTCGACCAGGCCAAATCGCTGCTGGTCGTTCGCGATGGGCTGACATTCCTCGACATTATTGCGCGCCAGACGATCAGCTACAGCACCCGCCACGATTGCCAGATTCCACTAATTCTGATGAATAGCTTCAACACCGATGCCGACTCGCAGGCCGCGCTGGAGCGCTACCCCGAGCTGCGCGGGCCGATCCCAAATGCGGTGATGCAAAATAAGGTGCCCAAGATTCGCCAGGATACGCTTGGCCCGGTGGATTGGCCGACTGATCCGCAGCTGGAATGGTGTCCGCCCGGTCATGGCGAAGTCTATATTGTGCTGGCGACCTCGGGCCTGCTCGATCAGCTGCTGGCGCGCGGCTACGAATATTTGTTCATCTCCAACTCGGATAACCTGGGCGCGACGCTCGATCTGGGCATCCTGGGCTACATCGCCAGCGAGAAAATCCCATTCCTGATGGAGGTGGCTGATCGCACCGAGGCCGATAAGAAGGGCGGCCACATCGCGAAATTGCACTCTGGGCAGCTGATCTTGCGCGAGGTGGCGCAGTGTCCTGCGGATGATTTGCCCGCGTTTCAGGATATCGGCCGACATCGTTACTTCAACACCAATACTGTCTGGGTCAATCTGGTGCGCCTGAAACAGCTTTTGGAAGCAAACAATAATGTGCTCAAGCTGCCGATGATTCGGAATGCCAAGACTGTCGATCCCAAGGACGCGCGCTCGCCAGCGGTTTACCAGCTGGAAACGGCGATGGGCGCGGCAATTGGGGTGTTTGAGGGCGCGAACGTGCTGCGGGTCGGGCGTGATCGCTTTATACCGGTGAAAACCTGTGAGGATCTGCTGCGCCTGCGCTCGGATATTTACACGCTCGATCAGGATTATCAGCTTTGCGCCGCTGCGGATAGCCAGATGACACTGATCCAGCTCGATGCACGTTTCTACAAGCACATCGACGATTTTGAGGCGCGCTTTCCGGAAGGAGCGCCATCGCTGCACGCATGTACGCAGCTGGCTGTCCAGGGCGATGTTCGCTTCGGCGCGCGAGTGGTTTGCCAGGGCGCGGCGCGAGTGGTTAACCGTGCCGACGAGCAGCGCCAGCTACCGGCGGGAATGCTGATTGCGGATAGCGAGGTTGAGCTTACTTTGTAAGTCGGCACACCATAATGATCCACGAACGGGTACGAAATAATGTCTTGTTTTGTGTCTCTTCATGCTCTTTCGTCGATCATCTACCGACGTTCCGGAAGTACCTGATGAGCGCCCAATTTATTAAGATCGTAAAAGGTTTGTAAAATATGTAAAGATAATGAACCATAGTATGTTCTTTGGCGCGATCATACAGTAGACTAGTCCTTGCGACCTAGTTCTTAAGATGCAGATCGCGCCATGATCCCTGAGTGAAATCGAGGAGCATGGCACAGAGAATGCTTGGATCACTGTTGATTCAACCATTACTGTGTTTGAAAACGAGGAGCAACGTGATCATTCCAAACTTCCGATCATCCGCTGACGATGAGGTTGGCGGACAGGCCGACGTAGGCCATGGGAAGTTGACACTGGTATCAAACCATCATCCATTCATGCCACTGGGGCGCATGGCCTGCCGCGATACGCGCAGCAGCATGGGTGGCGAGCAGCATTTGCTGAACAAAGTGCTCTTGGCGGTCGAGGCTGCGGGCTATCAGCTGTCGCGCGCGTTGATCGTCAACTATTACGTATCGCTGAAAACCAACCCGTTTGTCATTTTGACTGGGGCGGAAGGGCAGGGCAAAACCGAACTGGCGCGGTTGTTCGCTGAGGCGCTGGTTGGGATCGGTGGGACGCAGTATATCCTGATACCAAGCGCGGGTGCGTGGCCCGACGCCACCGGGCAGGAGCACTACTACCGCTCGCTTCAGGAGCAGTTTTGCTCGTGGCGCTTCCTGGATCTTTTGCAAGAGGCAGCCGAGCCGAGCAACGCTGGCAAAGCCTACATGGTCTGTTTCGACGCGCTGCATCCCGATGAGATCGAGCATTATTTCGCGACCTTGCTTCAGGTTACGCAAACCGGCGCGAAGCGGCTTAACTTTCCGGGCTTCCCACCTGATCGCCAGCCAGTCGTTCCGCCGAATGTGTATATCACGGCGACGGTCAATACTGCTGGGCAGAAGGACAACCTGAGCCGAAATGTGCTGCGTAACGCTGGTTTGATCGAGTTCCGCGCTGTTCAGCCGCACGACATAGCAGCGCAAACGGGCAAGCAGTTGCTGACGATACTTCCACCGCCAGTCGGCTACCAGCGGCTGTGGTTGGGCGCGGCGCTGCACGATGTAGCACTGGCGCGCGCACGTTTGGCGGCGCTGCTCGGCGAGGATTTCCTGGGGCGGCTGCGCTGCTCGCCTGAGCTATCGCGGCTGCTCTGGCGCGGCGGTTTGGCGCTGACATCGCAGACACTTCAGGATGTGACAACCTATATCGCAAACAGCTTCGATGAGCACGGGCAGGGCTTGTTCGCGCCATACAATGTGCAGCGTAATGCTCAGATCGCCTTCGATGCACAGGTGGTGCAGCGCGTGCTTTGGCGGCTGCGCGAATCAGTCGATGATGAGCTAGGCCGTGATCTAGCACTGTTTCTCGACATGATCGCAATGACGTCAATGCAGCAGGCGGTGGCGTAGGCGATTGCAGATTACATATTTGCAGGTTGTAGATTGGCGTCAATCTGCAATCTGCAATCTGTAATTGTTAAATCGGTTTGACAACCAAAAAACCGCGTGTTACCATTGTTTCACCGCCTGGGACAAGACTTTACACTGCCGTGGATAAGCGCAGGGCATGCTGTTTTGACATTATGCCAGATCATAACCGCGAAATCGACGACTTGGATTACCTTTTATGCGATGCCTTGTGGAGCAGCCAAAACAATGCGCCTGAATCTGGCGCATATGTTCGCTTCGCTGCACGCGGATTGTGGCTGAATGAACGGCTCGCGCATGCGTCCTGCGTCAATGTCCTATAGCAATCCGATCTGATGTGTACAACGCCAGCGAACCGTTAGGCGGTTCGTAGGATTGCTACAGCTGGTGGTCTTGTAGGTATTTGGAGCCGCTATCGCGGTTGCTACGTTTGTACTGTGGTCTTTGGAAGGAGGTGACTATCGCCTGACCTTGGCTCGCCCATCACGAGTAGTGCCTCGCGCTGCTCTGAATCGAAACCCTTGGAAAGATGCCTGTGAAAAGGAGCTTGTTTCACATGAAGCGATTGAACCCACGGCACAGTTTCGCGTTTGCGCTACTGTTGGCCCTGCTCGTGCCGATTCTTGCCGCATGTGGCGGCGCAACCACCCCGCCAGCGGCCGCACCGACTGCCGCGCCAGCACCGACCGCCGCGCCAGCTGCTGCAGCGCCCACCGCTATGGCTGCGCCCACCGCCGCTGCCGCCGAGGCACCGACCGCCGCTGCCGCCGAGGCACCGACCGCTGCCGCTAATGCTGCGCCGACCGCTGCCGCTAGTGCTGCGCCGGCCGCCAATGCCAAGCCGGGTATTCTGCGCATCAACCACGGCTCCGAGAATGACAATAATGACCCCCAGCAGGCGTCGTTCGTCGGCGAGATCCAGTGGATCATGCTCAACTGGCAGGCGCTGATGACCTTCGACCTCAAGATGAACCCGATCCCCGGCCAAGCCCAGAGCGTCGATAAATCGGCCGACGGCAAGACATACACCTTCCACCTGCGACCAAACGCCAAATTCTCGAATGGCGAGCCGCTGACCGCCAAGAACTATGAGTTCGGCTGGAAGCGCTTGGCCGACCCAGAACTTGCCGGCCAGTATCAGTTCATTGGCTGTGATGTGATCAAGGGCTTTAGCGAGTACGCCGTCACAACCTGTGCCGATAAGGCCGGCGCAACCAAGACGATCACTGAAGCGGCGGCGCTCGACCTGCCGAAGCTGCGCGATGGCGTCGCCGTGAAGGCGGTCGACGATAATACGCTGACGATCGAGCTGGTCAACCCGGCACCGTACTTCCTGAGCATGGCTGCGCTGTGGATCGGCGTGCCGGTGCGCGAGGAGGATGCTGCCAGCGTGACCGACCTCGTGACCGGTGTTCCCGCGCACTACATCGGCAACGGGCCATTTATGCTCACCGAGCACGAGCAGGGCACCAAGGCAGTCTGGGCCGCTAATCCCAACTACCAGGGGCCGCTTGGCCCGATCAAGCTCAAGGGCATCGAGATGGCGATGATCACCGAGAGCGCGGTCTCTTTCCAGGCCTACAAGAATGGCGAGCTTGACATTGGTGGCGTGGCAGCTGAAGATCTCTCAGCGGTCAAGAGCGACCCCGTGCTGAGCAAGGAATACAGCCTTAGCGCTGGCTCGTGTACCTTCTACCTGGGCTTCAACACAGCGAAGCCACCATTCGACAATATGAAGGTGCGCCAGGCCTTCGCACAGGCCTTCGACCGCGACGCATGGGTGCGCGATGTGAACCAGGGTCTGGCCTTGTCGACGCAGACGTTCATCCCGCCGGGCTTCCCTGGCTACGAAAAATCCGATCAGTGGAAGTTCGACCCGGCGGCTGCCAAGAAGTCGTTGGCCGACGCTGGCTTCGCTGATATCTCGAAGCTGCCACCGATCAAGCTGACCTTTGGTGCCAACGCGCGCAACAAGGTGCGCTTCGAGTGGGTTGCCAACCAGATCAAGCAGAACCTGGGCATCGACGCGCAGCTTGACCCGGTTGACCAGACCGCCTACACTGCGCTGGTCAAGGATCCTAAAACGACACCGCAGATGTTCTACCTCGGCTGGTGCGCCGACTACCCCGACCCGCAGGACTGGCTGACACTGGTGTTCAAGACCGGCGGCAGCAGCGCCGGCCGCGTCGGCTGGTCAAACAAGCAGTTCGATGAGCTGGTGACCAAGGCCGATATTGAGCCGGACACCGCTAAGCGCGCCGAACTGTACTCGCAGGCGCAGAAAATCCTGATCACCGAGGCACCGGTTGCGTTCACCAACAACGATGTCATTCCTTACCTGATTAAGCCATATGTCAAGGGCATCAGCAAGGATACGATTACGCCGCTGGACTATATCCCTGGCTTCTTCAACCTGAAAGAGCTGGATGTCGCGCCATAGGATGGTAGCTACTGCGGGCGAGGGAATTTGTTCCCTCGCCCGTCGTAACAGTATCTAAGGCTCGTAACTATGTACATTTCTATTAAGAAGCTGTCGTGCTGAGCCAAAGCGAAGCATCGCTTGTTCCCAAAGCAGCGAGCCTTCACATCGCCTGCGGGCGCGCTCAGGATGACAATCGCTCCGAGGAAGGTATTCGTTTACAAGTTCTCAGCGCTCGCCAGTTGATCGAAAATGTGCTCAGCATGGTGTTACACATACCACGGTATAATATGTAGCATCTCCAACCACATACGCCTGTGTGGCTGAGATAGAGGATACGCGCATGGCTGCATATATTCTTCGTCGGGTACTATGGTTTGTTCCGGTTTTGTTTTGCGTCGGCTTAATCACCTTCATGATTGCGCGCTCGACACCCGGCGGCCCGTTTGATACAGATCCAAATCGGCGGCAATTATCGCCAAGCACTGAAAAAGTTTTGCGCGCACGCTTCGGCCTGGATCTGCCGGTCTGGCGCCAATTTACGCGCTACATGTTTTTTGATATCGAAACTGATCCGAAGACAAAGCAACCACAGATCGTCTGGGGCGCGCTTGGTGGCAACCTCGGGCCGACCTATACGTCACGCGGCGCAGAGACAGTGCAGCACTATCTCTTCACGAGTACCAGCAGCAAACCGAGTCGTTTCAGCTACTCGGCGCGATTGGGCTTGCAAGCGCTGGCGTTTGCCTTAATTATAGGCATTCCGCTGGGCGTGCTTGCCGCGCTGAAGCAGAATACCTGGATCGATTATGTCGCGCTGTTCGTCTCCACCACCTTCGTGGCGGTGCCACCCTTTATCTCGGGCCTGCTGCTGCTGATCATCTTTGCGGTTGGTTTGGGATGGTTCAAGGTCATCCCCGATTGGAGTGACCCGATTCGGCCCTGGGTTTTGCCCACGCTGACGCTCGGTATGTCGACGATGGCGTTTATTACGCGCCTGACGCGCGCAAGTGTGCTGGAGGTCAAGCGTCAGGATTACGTTCGCACCGCGCGCGCCAAGGGCCTGGGCGACCTCTCGGTCAACACCCGCCACATTCTGCGCAACGCGATCCTGCCGCTCGTAACGATTATGGGGCCGCTGCTGGCCGGTCTGATCACTGGTGCCTTCTTTACTGAGCTGATCTTCCAGATTCCTGGTATGGGCAATGTGCTGCTGACCTCGATCGGCAAGCGCGATTACTCGATGATTATGGGGCTGGCGCTATTCTATTCATTCATGCTGACCGCCGGCAATCTGCTGGTCGATGTGGCCTATGGCGTGGTTGACCCGCGTATTAGCGTTAGCTAGCCTGCGTAGAATAGCACATCTGTACCAGCCGCAAACATTCGCCAAATATGCGATACAATACGCTGGCGGAAACATGGAGTAGCTCATGACAACAACAGCACAAACTGTTCCAAAGAGTGGCGCAATCGATCTCAACGTAATGCGCAAAGAGCGCAGCTTGTGGGGCGATGCGTGGCATCGCCTGAGCCGTAATCGCGCTGCGGTCGCCGGCATTGTTGTGATTGTCTTCTTCATACTGGTCGCGATCTTCGCGCCCCTGCTCGCCCCGTTTAACCCGACTATTCAGACATCCAACAATAGCTTGCGCCTGCCATCGTGGGTGCATACCGCCGACCAGAGTCGCACTGGCAACTTTAACAATTTATTGGGCACCGACGCGATCGGGCGCGACCTGTTCTCCCAGTTGATCTATGGCGCGCGCGTGTCACTGATTGTGGGCTTTATTCCACAAGTCCTCATTCTCGCGATTGGCGTCACGCTTGGTTTGGTAGCTGGCTTCGCGGGTGGGCGCATCGATAATTTGCTGATGCGCTTCACTGATATCATCTACGCATTCCCCGATACGCTGTTCGTGATCACGATCGCGACCGCGTTCCGCGAGACATGGGTCGGCCAAGCCTTTAACGGCTTGCTGCTGATCTTCATCTCGTTTTCGATTATCACCTGGACTGGAATGGCTCGCCTTGTACGCGGGCAAGTGCTCTCCCTGAAAGAGAAGGAGTTTATCGAGGCAGCGCGGGCAGTTGGCGTTCCCACTCCTACTATTCTTTTCCGCCATATTCTGCCCAACTCACTGGCACCGATTATCGTCGCGGTGACATTCGGTATCCCTGGCGCGATCATCGGCGAGGCGGTACTCACGTTTATCGGCGTGGGAATGCGCCCTTCGACCAACGCGAACAACCCGTTTCCCACTAGCTGGGGATCGATGTTGCTCGATGGCTACGCCAACATCAACTCGACGCCGTATATGTTGCTGTTCCCGGTTATTTGCGTGGGGTTGCTGACCATGGCGTTCACGTTCCTGGGTGATGGATTGCGCGACGCGCTCGATCCGCGCGAGCAGTAATAATCGATAAGGATAGATCCAATGCCGCCATTACTTGAAGTGCGGAATCTTAAGGTTCAGTTCAAGACCCAAGATGGCGTTGTCAACGCGGTCAACGACACGTCGTTTCAGCTCGAGCGTGGCGAAACGCTCGGGATCGTCGGCGAAAGCGGCTCGGGCAAGAGCGTGACTGCGCTCTCGCTGATGCGGCTGATCCCCAATCCTCCCGGCAAGATCGCTGCCGGATCGATCACATTCGATGGCGAAAATCTGCTCGATTATTCCGAAGAAGAGATGCGCCATGTGCGCGGCAACCGGATCGCGATGATCTTCCAAGACCCGATGACGTCGCTGAATCCGGTGTTGACGATCGGTCGGCAGATCACTGAGTCGCTTGAGCTACATATGAAGCTGACTGGCCGCGAGGCCG
>Ga0123338_10005826_pt1 | contig 10459 bp, 9 predicted proteins | sample grotaG_FD_89793 | JGI IMG/M metagenome (GOLD analysis project Ga0123338, IMG submission 89793) | Glacier valley bacterial and archeal communities from Borup Fiord, Nunavut, Canada, to study Microbial Dark Matter (Phase II) -... | ecosystem: Environmental > Aquatic > Freshwater > Ice > Glacier ...
AGAGGCCGCATCGAGCCGGCGTCGATCTCTTCGATCGAGCTCCGCGAGAACGATGCCGTCGACATGCAACGAATCACCTTCTCCTTCTCCAAGCACGGGTACGGCGACCTTCGCCGGCTGATCGACGCACTCAACGCCTGGTGACCGGTCATCGGGTCGGCGCCTCAGCACCATGCTGCAGCCCGTGACTCGGCCGAAGCTTCAGTCCCCGTCTGCGTCACCACGAAGCAGGTGGCTGGCTTTTTCGATCGCCCGACGAGCCTGTGTGAGTTGCTTCTCGGCCGCGGGCCGGCTGCTCTGACCCTCTCGGACCGCGTCCTTCAACAGCTCGATCGCCCGATCAGCGAGTTCTTCGGAGATCAGATCGAGGCGGTCGGCGAGGTCGTCGAAGTCGGAGTTCATCCGATCGTCAGCGCCTCGGCGACAACATCCATCGGGTGACGGACCGTGACACCCTGCGAGGCCAGATGCATTGCACAACCGGGGTTTGCACTCAGTACGACACGTGCGCCGGTCGCTGCCGTTGCTCGGCCGATGGAGTCGAGCTTGCGTTGGCGGATGTCCCCGGCAAGTTGCGGCTGGAGCGCGCTATAGGCGCCACCGGCCCCGCAGCACAGTCCGTCGTCGTCGAGTTCGACGATGTCGGCGTACCGTCCGACGACCGTTCGCACGGCAAGATGGACCCGCTGAACATGGCGTAAATGGCACGGGTCCTGGACGATGAACGTCAGCCGGTCCGCAGTCGCCTCAGGCAGAAGATCGATCCGCTCGGCGAGCCATTCGTGGACGTCGAGGACGCGAGCACTGAAGGCGTTGGCAGCGGGCGTGCCGAGCAGATGGCCGTAGTCCTTCATCGCCGCGCCGCAGCCGGCGGAGTTGACGAGGATCGGCCCGTCACCTGGCATCGAGGCCATCACCCGATCGGCTAGGACGATGGTTTCGCTGTGGAGGCCAGCGTGTACGTGGAGCGCTCCGCAACAGTCGCCACCTGGACCGGCGAGTCGCACGGTGGCCCCGGTCGCTTCGATCACCTGCTGGGTCGCCCGATGTGTCGACCGCAGCCAGGCATCCATCACACAGCCGGTGAACATCCACACGTCCGTCCCCGATGACACGAGTGCCGGGCCCCTGCGCAGAGGAAGCCGCCCGAGACCGAGCCGCTTCGGGACGAGCCGGACTCGTTGCGCGACTGCTCCAAACGTCGAACCGATCAGCACGAGACGGTGATGGCCGAGGGCCTTGAAACCGACGCGCTGCCACCACGGAGCGATGCGGTGGGCATCGGCCAACGAGGCACGGGTGCCCTCCATCAGATGACCGAACGGAACGCCGCTCGGGCACGCAGGTTCACAGCCTCGGCATTGCACACAGGTCTCCATGAAGCCGACGAACTCGTCCGTCGCCTCGTTGCCATCCCACTGGACGGCGCGCATCGCCGCGATGCGGCCCCTCGGCGACAACGCTTCCTCGCCGGTCACGCGGAACGTCGGGCAGGCCGGCAGACACAACCCACAGCCGACACAGCTGGCGAGTTCGGTGTCGACGAGCTTCAGATCCATCGCCGAAGACGCTAACGCCAAGTCCACAGTTGTTGTACTGGCACGACGGAGTGCTGCTCGATGCCTACGCTGAGGCGATGACAGATGCAGTGGCGACACCGATCGAGGCGATCAGCGAACAGGTTGGAGCTGTGAAGGTGGCATTCCGGGAGGGCGTGCTCCGTTCACTCGAGGCGCGCCGGACACAGCTGAGACAGTTGAAGCGATTCATCATCGAGGAGGAGCCTGCACTGCTCGCTGCGCTGGCAGAGGATCTCGGCAAGCCGATGGTGGAGGCCTATGTTGCCGAATTGTCGTTCGTCGCCAATGACGTCGACTACGCACTGCGTCACCTCGATGGCTGGGTCGCAGACGCACGGACGAAGGTGCCGTTGACGTTCAAGCCCGGCACGGCCAGAGTGGTGCAGGAGGCGCTGGGGACGGTTCTCGTCATCTCCCCGTGGAACTACCCCGTGCAACTGCTGCTGGCACCGGTGATCCCGGCAATCGCCGCCGGGAACACGGTCGTGCTCAAACCGTCGGACGTCGCCGCAGCGACGTCGAACCTGCTGGCTCAGCGGTTGCCGAGGTATCTGGACCAGCGCGTCGTCACGGTCATCACGGGTGGGGTCGCCGAGACGACGGCGCTGTTGCAGGAACGGTTCGATCACATCCTGTACACCGGCAACGGCACCGTCGCCCGCACGGTGATGGAGGCGGCAGCCAAACACCTCACACCCGTGACGCTGGAGCTCGGCGGCAAGAGCCCGGCCATCGTCGCCGCTGACGCCGATATCGAGGTCGCAGCGAAGCGGATCGCCTGGGGCAAGTTCATCAATGCCGGCCAGACATGCGTCGCGCCTGACTATGTGCTCGTCGATGCATCCGTCGAGCGTCAGTTCCTGAGTGCCATCGAGAAGACGATCACCACGTTCTACGGCGTAGACCCCGAGCAGTCGAAGGACTATGCGCGCATCGTCAACGTCCGGCACCACGATCGTCTCAGCGGTCTGCTCGACGACGGCGGGTTCGAGACGACCGTGACCGGCGGCAGTAGAGACCGAACGGCACGGTATTTTGCGCCGACGGTGTTGTCCGGTGTCAAGCCCGACGCAGCGGTCATGCAGGACGAGATCTTCGGGCCGATCCTTCCGGTGCTGACCGTCGACGATCTCGACGAGGCGATTGCCTTCGTCAACGATCGGCCGAAGCCATTGGCGCTCTACGTCTTCACGAACGACGACGCCGTATCCGAGCGAGTGATCGACAGGACATCGTCCGGCGGAGTCTGCGTGAACCACACGATCCTCCATCTCGCCGTCCCCGATCTGCCGTTCGGCGGCATCGGCGACAGCGGCATGGGCCACTACCACGGCAAGGCCGGCTTCGACACGTTCAGCCACGCCAAACCGATCCTCGACAAGCCCGCCAGGCCAGACCCGCCGATTATGTACCCGCCGTACAAAAATTGGAAGACACAACTCGTGAAGCGCTTCCTCTGACGGCACGTCCCGATGCAACGGTGACTCGTCAGCAGGTCCCTGCTCTGTGAAGCGCCCACCGTTGGGCGGTCCGCACTCGTGGAGGCGTTCGAGCATCTCGCCCGTTCGACCATCTGACTGTTCGGCCATTGAGCTGTCGACTAGCCGTGAGCGGGATTGAGGCGCCCAGTCGGGTCGAAGGCGACTTTGATCCGGTGCCGCAGCTCCTCGGCAACCGGGTCCCGTGGACGCTCCGGCTGTGGTGACGAATGGTGGACGATGCCGACGCCGACTTCGGCGACGAACGGGCCCGCTTCCATTTTCGTCAGTCCCTGCAACTCCCGGACGGCGACGGACCAACGGTGCGTGGCAGGGAGTGCAGGTGGGTGTTCGATCGGCGTGAGTCCACCGACCGCTGCCTGCTCGGCGATGTCAGCAGGATCACCTTCCAGCAGCACCCACGTGAGCGAGCCGTTCCACAGAACAGAGACGGGATGGTAGAGCAACCGCCAGAGCATGAACGGGTCTGCCCCCGCTGACGTGACGAACCACTGGGACGACTCTGGCAGTGGCTTGGTGCGCAGGATCACTTCGCCGAGAAAGCCGAGCGTTCCGATCGAACCGACGAGCAGACGGCAGACGTCGAACCCGCTGACGTTCTTCACGGTCGGCCCACCGGCCTTGACGATGTCGCCGGCACCGTCGACGTAGCGCGCCTGCAGCAGCGTGTCGCGGATCGGCCCGTCGCCGAGTCTGCGGATGCCGCTTCGTCCGACCGCCAACGCCCCGCCGACGGTCCCGCCGGTCGGCAGGGCGACACGCTGGCCGACTTCGGCGAGCGCTGCGGAGAGTTCGTCGACCGCAGTGCCGGCGCCGCAGCAGACGGTCATCTCGTCGGCTTGGACCCACTCGATTCCCGACGGTGCCGTCATGCATCGGGCACCGGGCGTCCGACCACCGCGTGTGCCGCAGCCTTCGATGGTCAGCGGATCGTCGCCGCTCATCTCCGCAGCGAACGCTGTCAGATCCATGCGCCCTCCGGGACATGGCTGATATCGCCGCAACTCGATCCGCTCGGTAACACCTTGTGCGGATTGGCGAGTCCGTCAGGATCGAAGGCGAACCGCAGTGCGGCCTGAGCCGCAAGGTCGACGGCACTGAACATCCACGGCATGAAGTCCCTCTTCTCCAGGCCGATGCCATGTTCGCCGCTGAGGACGCCGCCGGCGGCGATGCTCACCCTGACGATTTCCTCACCGGCAGCATGCACCCTGTCCATCACTCCCGGCTCGCGGCGATCGAAGACGAGGAGTGGATGGAGGTTGCCGTCACCGGCGTGGAAGACGTTGAGCACCAGCAGATCGTGGCGTTCCACGATCCGATAGACCTCGTTGAGGACCTGCGGAAGTTTGCGTCGCGGCACCACCGTGTCGTGCAAGTAGTAGTTCGGCTTGATACGGGCGATTGCTCCGAACGCAGTTTTACGGCCCTTCCACAGCAACGCACGCTCCGCTTCGTCCTGGGCGATGCGGATCGTTCCTGCACCGTGCGCCTTGCCGATCTCGCTGATGCGGACGACGTCGGCGGTGACGCCGTGCGGCAATCCGGTGACCTCGACGAGCAGCACCGCAGCTGCGTCCGTCGGCAGGCCGGCGTGGATGTACGCCTCGACGGCTTGGACGCACAGTTTGTCCATCATCTCCAATGCCGCAGGCACCATCCCGACGGCGATGATCGCGCTGACCGTTTCGGCGCCATCTTCGACCGTGGCGAAGTCGAGGAGCATCGTGCGGACATCCGGCGCATTCTGGCTCAGCCGGACGCAGATCCTGGTGGCGATTCCGAACATGCCTTCGCTACCGACGAACGCACCGCGCAGGTCGTAGCCGTCCGGCTCCGGATCCTCACCGCCGAGCATCACCACCTGCCCGTCGGCGAGCACGACCTCGAGCGCCATGACGTGCGCCGACGTCACCCCGTCTGCGAGGCAGTGCGGCCCGCCGGAGTTGTTGGCAACGTTGCCGCCGATCGAGCAGCTCTGCTGGCTGGACGGATCCGGAGCAAAATGCAACCCGAGTGGTGCGACATGCTTCGTCAGATCCAGGTTCAGTACGCCAGGTTCGACCCACGCAAGACGCGAAGCTGTATCGACCGACAGGATTCGGTTCATCTTCGTCGTCGTGATGACGATCGATTCGTCGAGCGGGACTGCTCCACCTGCCAGTCCGGTCCCCGACCCGCGAGCGACGAACGGTGTCGCATGTCTGTGGGCAACGAGCACGCACTGACGGACCTCCTCGGTGGTCATCGGGAAACACACGACACCGGCTGAGCCATCGATCGTCGAAGCATCACGCTTGTACAGATCGAGTTCGGTCGCCGATGTGCGAACCCGGTCACGTCCAACGGCAGCGCACAGATCGTCGACCACCGCTGCGGAAATCATCGCCTTGAAACGTAGCGGAGCTAACGTCGTGTCGGATGGGTGCAGGTTCGAACGACGAGCACGAATGGATCTCGTTCGACGATCCTGACGGAACCAGGACCTGGAACTTCGACGTCACATTTCTCCTGTCGGCGTGGACGTGCATCTTCGGCTCAGGCTGTCAGGGTGTGCTCGACCATGATGCGACGTCGATGCAGCAGGGGTGTTGCAGCTACGGCGCGCACTTCGTCGACGATGCCGATGTCGCCACCGTCGTCGCGGCCGCCGGGCGACTCAAGGGTCGTCACTGGCAGTTCAAGAAGCAGGGCATGCGCGACGGCTTCCTCGGCACGGATCCCGATGACCCGGCAACGACGGTCACGAGACTCCGCGATGGAGCCTGCATCTTCCTCAACCGGCCGGGTTTTGCCGGGGGTGCAGGATGCGCGCTGCATGTCGCCGCGCTCGACGTCGGCGAACGCCCGATGGACTGGAAGCCGGATGTGTGCTGGCAGCTCCCGCTCCGCCTGCATGAAGACACCGACAGCAATGGCCGCGTCACCGCGACGCTGCGCGAATGGAAACGACGCGACTGGGGTGAGGGCGGCGCCAATTTCCACTGGTGGTGCACGGAAACGCACGAGGCCTTCGTCGCCAGCCAAGCCGTCTATCGCACACTCCGCGACGAGATCATCGAGTTCATCGGCGAACAGATCTACGAGCTGCTGGTCGACGCGCTGGAGCGGCGGATCAGCCGCCCGGTCCCGCTCCCCCATCCAGCAGTCCGCCGCCGGGGCTAGGCCGAGTCGCTGTCGGCACAAGTCGCATCATCTGCTACCTGCGCCGACAGCGACCGAATTCGCGATGACTTCGGAAACTGTGCGACACCGAGGGCGCACGATTCGATCATGGACTCACGGCTTCGACTCGTCAGCGCATGGACAGCAGATCACCACGGCATCGTCTCGACCTCGACCCTCGACCGGTTCCGGGTGGACAAATCCCTACGGCAGCAATGGGTGCGATCGTCGCGCATCGAGCGGGTCGGCAACCGGGCGTATTCGGTTCCCGGCGCGCCACCGGGGTGGCTGCGAGAGCTGGAGATCGGTCACGCCGATCTCGACGGGGCAGGGCTCATCGGCGGCCGTTCGGCGTCCCGCTTGCACGGCCTGGACGGATTCACCGACGACGATGTCGAGTTCATTGTCCAGCGCTCTGAACGCGATCGCAGCAGTGCGGCAACTGCGAGATCGACGAGCAGACCGTGGAGGCAGGGCGACATCGTCATCATCGAGGGGATGCGGGTTACGAGCGCGGCGAGAACAATCCTCGACTCGTCGATCTTCGGCTTCAGCACAACGGAAACCGAGAATGCCATCGATTCGGCGCTGCGGATGCGGCTGCTGTCCGAGCAGCGCCTGCGAACCCGCTCACTCGCGGAACGATCCCAGGGATACAACGGCAACCACATCCTGCTGGACGCACTGATCGATTCCGGTGGCGAGAGCCGGCTGGAGCGATGGCTCCTCGCGTTGCTACGTCGCGCCGGGATCCACCGCCCGATGACGCAACGCGTCTTCCGATCAGGCAGCCGGACTGTTGCCAGGGTCGACGCCTACTTCCCAGGCGGCATCGTCGTCGAGGTAGCAGGGCATGGCACACATGCGACTCGACTGCAACGCCAGGTCGACGCGCAGCGACACACCGAACTGTCGCTGCGCGGATTCACCGTGCTCACGTTTACGTACGAAGACGTCACGCGCCGACCCGATTGGGTCGCACTGCAAATCGGCACGGCACTGCAGATTGCGGCGGGATCGGAGTCGCTGTCGGCGTAAGTCGCATCATGTGCTACCTCCGCCGACAGCGTCGACCGAACGGGCTACTTCTTGTTGGCTTTGCGGCGGTCTTCGAGGTTGAGATAGCGCTTGCGAATCGAAACCCGCTTCGGGGTGACCTCGACGAGTTCGTCGTCGCCGATCCACTCCGAAGCCGTCTCCAGGGTGAAGACCCGCGGCGGTGGCAGCTTGACGGCGTCGTCGTGGCTGTGCGTGCGGATGTTGTTCTTTTCCTTGGCACGTACGGCGTTGACGTTCATCTCGTCGGCGCGGGCGTTCTCACCGACGACCATGCCCTCGTAGACATCGATGCCAGGAGCGACGAACAACTCGCCGCGCTGCTGAAGCGTGTCGAGCGCGTATGCGGTGACCATACCCATGCGGTCAGAGACCATGGCGCCGCCCATGCGGTGCGGCAACTCGCCGGCCCACGGCATGAAGCCGGCATGCGACTGATGCAGCAGTGCAGTACCCCGGGTCGACGTCATCAGCATCGAACGGAAACCGATCAGGCCTCGTGACGGCGCTTCGAATGTCAGCAGGGTACGACCGGGGTCGCCCTGTTCGATGTCGGTGACGCGTCCCTTACGGGGTGCGAGCGCCTGAGTGACGGTACCGACGTACTCGTCGGGGATGTCGGCGATACCACGCTCGAGCGGCTCGTGTTTCTTGCCGTCGATCTCCTTGGTGATTACCTCGGGACGGCTGACCTGCAGTTCGTAGCCCTCACGGCGCATCGATTCGATGAGCACGGCCAATTGCAACTCGCCGCGGGCTGCGACTTCGGTGATGTCCGGTGAATCGGTCTCGCCGAGGCGGATCGAGACGTTGCCGAGGATCTCCCTGTTGAGGCGCTCCTTGAGGTGGCGGCTGGTCAGGAACTGCCCATCACGACCGGCGAACGGCGAGGTATTGACTCCGAAGCTCATGCGCAAAACCGGCTCGTCGACAATCAGACGGGGCAGCGCCACTGGGTTGTCCGACGCAGCGATCGTGTCGCCGACTTCGACCTCCGGGATACCGGCGACAATGAACAAATCGCCGGCGACGATTTCGTCGGCATCGTCGCGGCCGACCCCGGAGAATTTGAACAATTGCGACAGGCGGCGGCGCAACGGCGCCTTGTCATCGCTGGTGTCCTTCTGCATCAATGCGACTTGTGTCCCACGCTTCAAGACACCGGCCTGAACACGGCCGATGGCCAACCGGCCGAGATATTCCGAGGCGTCGAGGTTGGTCACGATCGCCTGCAGTGGTAGGTCGCGATCGGCGGTCGGCTCCGGGATGTGGTCGAGAATCGTGTCGAGCAACGGCACGAGATCGGCGTCCTCGCCGGGCATCCCGATGCCCTTCATCGACTTGCTGTCACGGGCAACGGCGGAGATGACCGGAAAGGCCAACTGCTCGTCGTGGTGTGCAAGGTCGAGGAACAGGTGCTCGATTTCCTCGAGGACCTCTTCCGGACGGGCGTCTTGGCGGTCGACCTTGTTGATGACGACGATCGCCGGCAGGTTCAGGGCAAGCGCTTTGGACAACACGTAGCGGGTCTGTGGCAGCGGGCCCTCTGCGGCGTCGACGAGCAGCACGACGCCGTCGACGAGCGCTAACGCCCGCTCGACTTCGCCGCCGAAATCGGCGTGACCAGGGGTGTCAACGAGGTTGATCGTGACGCCCCTCCACTCTATCTGCGCGGCTTTTGCCAGGATCGTGATACCTCGCTCACGCTCCTGGTCGTTGTTGTCCATGATGCGGTCGACGACCGCTTCATGGGCGGCAAAGGTGCCTGTCGAGCGCAGGAGCGCGTCGACGAGTGTGGTCTTGCCATGATCGACATGGGCAACGAGCGCGACGCTACGGATAGGACTGGTTGACAAGGTGGAACATCCTGTTTCGGCCGGGCAATCCGGCACTTGTGTTTGCGGGGGGAACTGTGTGCGCACGACCAACCGTGGCAGCCCGAGGGCCTACTGGTCGTCGTCCTCGTCGGAGTCGTCGTCATCGTCGAACGACACGCCATATCGTTCGGCAATAGCCGCATATTCGTCACTTTCGGACGAACTGCGATGACCGCTATTGTCACCAAATCCGAGGTCGAAAGCCCCCGGACCAGACTGCTTCAATTTTCGTGCTTCTTCGAAGCGACGATGACGACCCTTCTTCACGGCAGGGCTCCGAACTTAGAGAATTGACATTGGTAGTAAGCCTATCGGCTGGGCCAACCGTTGCACGGATGATCCAGGCCCCGACACTGCCCGAGAGCGGGCACAACACCACGCTGGGTGCCCGGCAGTCCGGCACTGCCAGCGTCCGGTCTAACATTCGGGCGATGACTGCACACCCATGGCACAAATCGGCGGTGGTGTACCAGATCTACCCGCGAAGCTTCGCCGACGGCAGTGGCGACGGGATCGGCGATCTCGAGGGCGTGATCTCGAAACTGGACTACCTGCAATGGCTCGGTGTCGACGCCATCTGGCTGTCACCGATCTTCCCGTCGCCGATGGCCGACTTCGGGTACGACGTCAGCGACTACTGCGACATCGACCCACTCTTCGGCGATCTGCGGATCTTCGACGATCTGCTCGCAGAGGCACATCGCCGCAGGCTCAAGGTGATGCTCGACTGGGTTCCGAACCACACCTCGATGAAACACCCGTGGTTCGTCGAGTCGCGTTCCAGCCTCGACAATCCGAAACGGGACTGGTACATCTGGCGTGACCTGCAGCCCAACGGCGAGTACCCGAACAACTGGACCGCCTCGTTCAGCGACCAGCAGCCGGCTTGGACCCTCGACCCCACGACCGGGCAGTACTACCTGCACCTGTTCCTACCAGAGCAGCCGGACCTCAACTGGGAGCACCACGACGTCGAGGGGGCGATGCTCGACACGATCCGCTTCTGGCTCGATCGGGGTGTTGACGGGCTGCGCATGGATGTCGTCCATCTGATCGGGAAGGACTTCGAGGACGACCCCGACGGCATCGCCCCCCTCAACCACGTGCAATTCAACGATGTGCCTGTCACTCACGAGCGCCTACGCCGCATTCGTTCGGTGATCGACTCCTACCCGGGTGACCGAACGAGTGTCGGTGAGGTCTATCTGCTCGACGAGCAGAAAATGGCGACGTACTACGGCGACGATGACGAATTGCACATGTCGTTCAATTTCGCCTTCCT
>Ga0123338_10005828_pt1 | contig 10458 bp, 10 predicted proteins | sample grotaG_FD_89793 | JGI IMG/M metagenome (GOLD analysis project Ga0123338, IMG submission 89793) | Glacier valley bacterial and archeal communities from Borup Fiord, Nunavut, Canada, to study Microbial Dark Matter (Phase II) -... | ecosystem: Environmental > Aquatic > Freshwater > Ice > Glacier ...
CCCAGTCTGCCGATTTTGACTGACCCCCCGAAATTTGGCGCAAAGCGAGCATACGCAACGGTTTGAAGGGTCTTGTGCTGGGTCAACAGAATTCCGGCACATGGGTCAATTTGGCGTCGGCGACAACATGGGGCGATCTGCAGGACTTTGCAGAGCGGCTCGGCGCCGAACGTATCGCGATGGTGATCGACAAAGGACTTCAGAATTTGAATCGGCGGTCGAGCTCCGCTTGGGCGAAAAAAGCGCGGGCAATCTTCAAGATTTCATTAGCCCGATGCAGTTCCTTGACCTCTCGCTCCGGCGCCTTTAAGCGTTCTCTTTCATCGGTGCTGACCCCGCCGCGCACCAAGCGCACAGCGCGCTCCCGGACTTCCGGGGAAAACTTGCTTGGCTTCATATTCATGGCACCTTTCTCTCAAATGTTGGTGCCGCCACAAAATCCGGTGCGGTTCACTCCTTCCAAACATCGCAAATTTAAGCGTCCCGCAAAAGTAACGACAACATGATGCGTAACGAAATCCAATTCGCAAATTGGCTGGTATCAATTCATATCCACTGCCGTCATGTTTGGGCTATGTATGCCAACGTACAGACGTTGGCATTGGCAAACTGCATTCTGATCGTCAATAGATGCAAAACATTTTTTAAAAGTCTACAAACGGATGTAGAAGCAAACATCTCTTAGACCGTCGCCCAAGGCGGGAATACCCGGAGGAACAGCTGGTGTCACATTTTAATGCTGCTGTGCGGATAGACCATCAGGAAGTACAGTTCCTGCAACTCAATGCCGATAGCATTGAGTTGCAAAAAGCTCACGCCCACAAACACGATACCCCCCAACGCGACAGCAAGGTACGCAGCGAGCATGAGCTTCTAGGCGAGGTGTGGGGCGACTTGGCTGATTTTGTCGAAGTTGTTATCCCCAATTCGCACACCGCGCGGGCAGACTTTCGCCATTACGTGACCAAGCACAGTTCTGCTATTTCGTCCCGCATAGTCGGCTGGGAAATTATTGATCATCCAACCGATGGGCAACTGATGGCCTTAGCCAAAAATATTATGTGAAACATGACCAAATGAGCGGCAAGCGCGCGATATCAAACTTGAATACATCTGGCAGTGCGTCAGAGACATCCACCAGCAGCTGCATAAAAAACCCTGGCGCGACTTCTGAAAATCAACACTAAATCATCCACCGTTAATGATTATTTCAATCAAGGAAACACATCATGTTAAAAAGTCTTAGCCAGCTCATCAGCGCAAACGTGCATGCCACCGATGGCGAAATCGGTAGTGTCAAGGCCGCTTTTTTTGACGACCATTCTTGGGCAATCCGTTACCTTGTCGTGGACACCACCAAGTGGTTGCCGGGACGCGAAGTGTTGATCTCACCGTACTCGGTCAATCAACCGCAGCCAGCCGACAAAAACATTTATGTTGGACTGACTAGAAAGCAAGTTGAGTCCAGCCCGGATATTGACACGCACCAGCCAGTTTCACGCCAGCATGAACGCGAATATTCAAACTATTACTCATATCCTGAATATTGGGATGGTGGCGGCATGTGGGGCACTGGCGCGTATCCTATGATGTCTCCTTACCTCGCGACTCGCCAGCAAATCGCCGAGCATGAGGCAAGCCGCAAACGCAAGCAGAGTCATGATGATGTGCATTTGCGCAGCAGCGTCAAAGTGACCGGCTACAATATTCAGGCCACCGATAACAGTATTGGCCATGTCATGGACTTTGTGTTTGATGACTCATCGTGGGCGATTCGCTACTTGGTAGTTGACACTCGCAATTGGTGGCCTGGCGGAAAAAAGGTGCTGGTCGCGGCCGGCTGGATTGACAACATCAACTGGGAAACCAGTACCGTGCAGGTAGCACTGACCCGCGAGCAAGTTAAAAATAGCCCTGAATATCACGAGGCATTGACGATTGAGCGGGCTTATGAGGAAGAACTACATAAATCTTATAAGCGGAATGGCTATTGGGATGAAGCTGCGGCGCAGCCTGTATCACGGGTCGGCACGCACATAGCGCCGCAGATTATCCCGCAACACCACGCAGTCCAAACGCAAACCCCGCCCGTCTATGTTTTTAATACCCACGCTGAAGCCGAAGACGCTATTTATCAACTAAGCAAAGCGGGCATTGATGTCAAAAAACTATCGTTAATTGGCAAGGGCTATCACAGTGAAGAACATCCAATCGGGTTCTACACGGTCGGTGACCGCATCAAAACATGGGGAAGCACGGGCGCTTTTTGGGGTGCCATGTGGGGAATATTATTTGCTCCTGCCGTATTTTTTATTCCGGGCGTGGGTCTGCTGGCAATGGCAGGGCCAGTGGCCGCAATGTTGGTTGGTGGCCTTGAAGGCGCGTTAGTAGTCGGAGGACTTTCGGCACTCGGTGCGGCACTCACACAAATCGGGATGCCGAAGGATCAAGTAATGAAGTACGAGACCGCGTTAAAGGCAGATAAATACGTGCTGATCATGCATGGTAATGCTGAAGACGTATCGAAAGTACTTGCTGTCATGACCTCAGTGAAAACGCAAAAAACCTCTTGAGCATGAATGCGATTGCAATTTAGCTTTTGCTTTCGATAGGGGTCAAATTCCAATAATGCGCCGATTGCAAATGGATAACGGTTTGAAAAAAATTGAATCAACACGAGGTGCATTTGCGGCGAGGTTGCTGCCAAGGCGTCGACTAGCGGCGCTCCAATCGTTGAAGATGCATCACTCCATGAAGCCTAAAATACAATCCGGTTTATGTTCTAAACCGCACCGCACCAGGAAGGAAAAAATATGAAGCATTTTTTTGCACCGCTTTTTCTACCGTTATTTTTATCCAACGATCACAGTAAAAACACTATCCGTGCGTTATTCGCGATAATCGTCACCGCAATCGTAGCAAACTGTGCCACCACCCAGCTTGATTCACAATGGACAAGTCCAGAATTTACGGGTACCAAGTTGCAGGGCAAGGTATTTATTGTCGGGATTTCGAACGACGATATGGTGCGCAGGCTCTATGAAGATGAAATGGCCGCACAACTGCAAACGCGCGGGCTCAGCACCATGCGCAGCTATGACATCATTGTCGCGCCGCTGGACAAAAATGGCTCAGACTCCGTGCTCAAGGAAGCTCGGGCGAGTGGCGCGAATATGATTTTATCTAGCGCTGTAATTGCCCGCGAGCAGGTTAAAAACATCGTGTCTGAACCAATTCAAGGCCTCGGCTACGATAACGGTTTCGGTGGCTGGTATTCGTACTACTGGCCAATTTATGCAAATTCGCCATCCATCCGGACCGAGGTCAGCCAATACAATCGTTATACGATCAGAACCAGCCTGACGGACACTGCTACCGGTAAGATAATGTGATCGGCGCGAACGCAAACCGATGATGTTCAATCGCTTAATCGTGAAGTCAAAACGTTTGTAAAAGTGATAATAGGTACGATGACAAAAAATGCCGTACTGTAGTTTTATTGGTGGCACCAAAGTGTATCGACTTAACTCTTTAATTGTTGATGAGCATGCCTTCGCACGTCACAAAAATTTTCACCTTCTCTATACGACAGTGCCAGCGCGTAAGTTAGTGACGTGACTAGCTGATTTCCGATTGTATGGTTTTGAAGCCTTCGCTGGAAAACTTTGAAAGCCCAACATGCCTGACGCCTTAAGCCAACGTTCAATTGAAGCAAACGTATCTCGGCAAGGTAGTACGGCAGACCTGCCAAATCTACCAAGGCGCGGCTTTTTGCGCCAGTCTATTGCCATCATTCCGGTGGCGGCGTTGAGCGCGGCAGCGTGTACCAAAATCCCGCAAACGCCGGGGGCGACCGCTTCGATACCAAGCTCTCCAACGATTGCTACCGTCTTGGTAGAAAACGCGCCGTACAGTCCAGTTTTCTTTCATCCGGCGGAATACGCTTTTTTAATCGCAGTCGTGGCGCGGCTGATCCCGGCAGACGATACCGGGCCTGGTGCAATAGAGGCCGGTGTGCCAGAGTTCATTGACCGACAAATGGAGGGGCCTTTCGGCCATGCCACTACTTGGTACATGCAGGGGCCGTTCGTTGAATCGCGCCCGGAGTTTGGTTACCAGGGTAAATTGCCACCGCGCGATGTGTACCGAGTAGCCATTGCGGCCCTTGAATTACATTGTAAGACAAATTTCCTGGGCAAAACTTTTGCCCAGCTTGCTCTAGCCGAGCAGGACAAGTTACTCAAAGCGCTCGAATCAAGTGCGTTGCAACTCGATGGGATTTCCGGTTCAACATTCTTTAGTTTTTTATTGCAAAACACCAAAGAAGGCTACCTCAGCGATCCTATCCATGGCGGCAACAAAAACGCCGGGTCTTGGAAGATGATTGGCTTTCCAGGAGCGCGCGCCGACTTTATCGATTGGGTTGGGCGTCCCGGGGAAAGATACCCACTGCCACCGGTTACCATCAACGGCCCCCAAGGCTAAGGACAAGTTATGGCGACCATTAAAAAACCTTCCGTCGATGCAGTGCTTGTCGGTTTCGGCTGGACCGGTGCCATTATGGGCATGGAGCTCACCGCCGCCGGGCTAAAAGTGCTGGCTTTGGAGCGCGGTGAATCCCGGGATACCAACCCCGACTTTTCTTTTCCGCGTAACACTGACGAACTGTCATTTGGCATACGCGGCAAACTGTTTCAAAACCTTGCCCGCGAGACAGTTACAGCGCGCCACAGCATGCTTGATATTGCTGTGCCTTATCGCCAGTTGGGTTCATTTTTACCGGGCGACGGCGTCGGCGGTGCAGGTGTCCACTGGAACGGACAAACCTGGCGGCCATTGCCTGATGATTTGCGGATTCGTAGCCGAACCATTGAGCGCTATGGCAAAAAATTTATACCGGAGAACATGCAGCTGCAAGATTGGGGCGTGAGCTATGACGAGCTAGAGCCGCACTTCGAGCAGTTTGAAAAAATCTGCGGCATATCGGGCAAAGCTGGGAACCTGCGCGGGCAAATTCAATCCAGCGGAAACCCATTTGAAGGACCTAGAGCCAATGAATTCCCGCTACCTCCCATGACCACGTTAAACAGTGCGATTTTGTTTGAAAAAGCCGCGCGCGAATTGGGCTATCACCCGTTTGCCCAAGCATCGGCCAATGCATCCAGACCTTACACGAATCCTTATGGGGCGCAACTGGGGCCGTGCAATTTTTGTGGGTTTTGCGAGCGATATGGCTGCTATAACTATTCCAAAGCATCGCCACAAACCACACTGCTACCAACGCTTTTGCATCGACCCAATTTTGAGTTGCGCACTAGATCACAAGTCACGCGCGTGAACTTGAGCGCAGATGGCACGCGTGCCACCGGCGTGACCTACATTGATGCCCAAGGCAACGAAGTTGAGCAGCCCGCAGACCTAGTGATTTTGTGTGCATACCAATTGCATAACGTACGTTTGCTGTTGGTTTCAAATATTGGCAAAAAGTACGATGCCCAGACGGGTAGCGGCGCTGTGGGTCGCAACTACGCTTATCAAATGCTCGCTGGTGCAACACTGTTTTTTAACCAAGACCAGCCCATGAACCCGTTTGTGGGCGCAGGTGCCAGCGGCAGCGTGATTGACGATTTTGACGGCGACAACTTTGACCACGGCCCGCTAGGTTTTGTCGGTGGTGCCAGCATTTCCTGCATCAACACCGGCGGCCGCCCGATTCAGCAAATGCCATTGCCAAACGGTACGCCTAACTGGGGTGCTGGCTGGAAGAAAGCCATGAAAGATAATTACCTGTATACGGCAAACGTGGGTGGCCAAGGCTCCGTCATGTCATATCGTGACAATTATCTTGATCTCGACCCCACCTACAAAGACGTGAACGGGGTACCCTTGCTGCGCATGACCTTTGACTGGAAGCCCAACGAAATCGCCATGACGCAATTCATTGGCGGCAAGATGCAAAGCATTGCAAACGCGATGGGCTCGCGCGAGGTGAAGATGAGTGTGAAAAAACCGGGCGACCATTACGATCTGCGCACCTACCAATCCACCCACAATACAGGCGGGGCGCCGATGGGCCTAGATCGTAACACTAGTGCGGTCAACCGCTACCTGCAAAGCTGGGATGTGCCCAACGTGTTCGTCATGGGCGCGAGCGCGTTTCCGCAAAACTTTGGTTACAACCCTACCGGCATGGTCACCGCACTTGCTTACTGGTCAGCTAAAAATATCCGTGAACGCTATTTAAAAGCCCCAGGTGCCCTAGCTTGAGTTAAATTTTGACGCTCCGCCCGAAGGAATGAAGATGAGCAAAAAAACGCAGTTCGCAAAACAAGTGTTGGCGGGGTTGGGTTTGCTGGGCTTAGCATGCGTATCCGGATTGACGGGGGCATTGTCGTTGCTGGCTGCGGCGCAAGATAAACCACTAAATAAGCTAGTTGCTGTCGCAGTACCCGCACTTGCTCCCATACCTGCGTCTGCATTTGTACCGCCTCCAGAAGCCACGCAACAATCGTTGGTTCAGCGTGGCGAATACCTGGCTCGCGCGGGGGACTGCATCGCTTGCCACACCAGCCCCAAGGGGGCGACGTTTGCCGGTGGCCTGCCGCTCAAAACCTCGTTCGGTACCATCATCTCGACTAACATCACACCAGACAAAGAACAAGGCATAGGCAAGTACACCCAAGCCGATTTCAACCGCGCCCTGCGGGAAGGTAAAACACCTGAAGGAGACTATCTATATCCGGCCATGCCATACGCGAATTACTCTAAACTCAACGATGCAGACCTGAGTGCGATGTATGCTTATTTCATGCAGGGTGTTACGGCAAAAAAACAAGATAATCCACAAACGCATTTAATTTGGCCATTTAGTATTAACCGCTTGGTGGCGCTATGGAACTGGGTCTATCTACCCACAAAACCGTTTGAAAATACGCCAACACAAAGTGCCGAATGGAATCGCGGCGCATACTTGGTGCAAGGCCTCGGGCACTGCGGCGCATGCCACACACCGCGTAGCCTATTGGGCGGCGAAAAAGCGTTTTCTGAGAAAGGTGGAGCGCAATTTTTGTCAGGCGCCAGCATCGACGGCTGGTACGCCCAACCGCTGCGCAATAGCACTCTGCCCGGGTTGGGCACTTGGCGTATTACCGATATTGTGCAGTACTTGAAAACGGGTCGCACCCAGCACACCGCAGCTTTTGGTGCCATGGCAGAAGTTGTTTCAAAGAGCACGCAATATTTGACGCGCGAGGATCTGCTGGCCATAGGCACTTACCTCATGTCTAATGGAGATCAACCCGGCGCGGTGACCCTCGCGGCAGACCACACCAGCGACCCGGTTACTGCAGCTCTGCGAGCAGGCGAAACGCCTAAGCCCGGCGCACTGGTTTTGTTAAACAACTGCGCCGGATGTCACCGATCAAGCGGGCAAGGCGCTGCTACGGTGTTCCCTGCGCTCGCTAGCAGCAGCGTAATCGCAGCAACGGATCCAACGTCATTGATACGCATAGTGCTTGAAGGAGCGAGCATGCCGCACACCACCGATGCGCCGTCACAACTCGCCATGCCAGGTTTGGGCTGGAGGCTAACGGACAACAACATTGCCGATGTCTTGACATTTATCCGCACTAGCTGGGGCAACCAAGCTACAAGCATCAGTGCTGAGCAGGTTGCCAAGATACGCAAATCGCTCAGCCAAGCTGCTCCCGCGTCCGCTCCTGTAGTCACCGCCCAAACGGCGAAAAATTAAACAGAAATGATTCGGGTAGCTTGAACAATATTTTCTGCTGATCATGACAACAAGCTTGATGGAAAAAATTCCGTTGCGAACGTTAACGAACGGTCCTACCGTGACTTTCCGTTTATGTGTAGAGAAGAAGTCATGTGTTGCAGCGGCAAATGCGTCGTCTGATCCTGTAAGCTTTTCGTTGAGTACTTAACGAAAGCAAAATGATGAAATCTGCAAAGAAGAATAACGCATTGGAAGGCATCAAGAAAGAACAACTCAAACGGCGCGTATTTACGGTGGAATTCAAAGCCGAGGTGGTGCGTCACAAGAAAGCGGAGAACCTGTCGGCGACTGAATGCGGGAAGAAATTTGATCTTTTGCCCAAACTGATCCTGCATTGGGAAAAGCAATACGACGCAGGCCAGTTGACCGTTGCTGCCGGTCGCCGTGCGGTAAGTCCGGAACAAGCGGAAATCACCCGTCTTCGCGCCGAACTATCGCGGGCGAAGATGGAGGTGAGCATCCTAATGGCCCGAGGCCACCTCGAAAAAGCCACGGTGTACTTTGCAAAAGAGAGCCAGTGAAGTACACCTTTATCCTTACCCAAAGGATGATCTACCCCTTGTCAGTGGTCTGCCGGTTGCTCGGTGTCACCCAATCCGGGTTTCACTTCTGGCGCAGGCGTGAGCCGTCAAGGCGCGAGCAAGAACGTAAACAGTTGCGTGTAGACATTCGTACCGTGTTTGACGCCAATGGCGGTCGTTACGGTGCACCGCGGATCCATCAAGTGATGCGCGAGCATCACGGCTATACCGGCAGCCTCAATCGACTCCAGGCGCTGATGCGGGCGATGGGGCTACGTGCCAAGGCGGGCCGGAAATTTAAAGTGACGACCGATTCAGCGCACAAGCTACCGATTGCGCCGAACCTGCTGGAACAGAACTTCAGTTGCGATCCTGCGCCTCGGTCCACCTCGCATGCCAAAGCACCCGATCAGGTCTGGCTGTCTGACATCACCTACCTGTGGACGCGTGAGGGTTGGGTGTACGTGTGTGCGATCCTCGATCTGTTTACCCGCCGGATCGTTGGCTGGGCCATGGCTGTCCACATGACGCGAGCGCTGGTGCTCGATGCGTTGCAAATGGCCAATACGGTGCGTAAGCCACCACCGGGGCTGATCTTCCACTCTGATCGCGGCAGCCAGTACGCCAGTCACGAGGTGTGCGCATGGCTGACGACACGGGCTATGCAGCAATCGATGAGTGGTACCGGCAATTGCTACGACAACGCGCCGATGGAAAGCTTCTGGCATTCGCTAAAAGTGGAAGAGACCCACGGCCAGGACTTCGCCACCCGAGCCGAGGCGACCCACAACGTGTTCGGCTATATCGAGGGCTGGTACAACACGACACGGCTGCATTCAAGTTTGGGCTACAAATCCCCCGCGCAGTTTGAACGCGCGTGCGAAGCCAAATTGATCGAAGCGGCTAATGACGACTTATCCACAACACTTAGCAACAACAGCCAATCCGCTCGGCTGACAAAAAGGGCGGCTTAAACCCTCAATGAAAAGTTGACAAGATCAGGATGTTGCGCGGCAAACTAATGGGCGCGCAGCGATGAGTGTGCCTCTAAGCCAGGCCAGCGACCTAAAAAAGTCAAAAATCACTCAAATTAACAGCAAAAATAGTCGAAATCTAGGAATTCCTCGTGAAACCCAATAATCCTAAAATCGACGACTTGACGCACCAGTTGGCATAGAATTGTTCAGACCATCTCTAACGCAGTAAAACCAAAAATGCTAATTTGGAAATTTGCCTTGTGCCCAAGCTGGTGCGGTCGAGGATGCTGTGTCCGCATCGTTACCCAACTCGACCTTGGCGACCGATTTTCCGCTTTCAATGTCGACAAGCAGAAGAGATCTCGACGACGGACCGTGCGGAAACGCACAATTTAAGACGACGCGTGTATCGTCAATCAGGCGCCAAGCCCACGGCATGCCATCAGTGCAGCCCACATAACGAAGATGCCCGCGCACGTAGATCGCGATACCGACAGCCGAGTCATAGGATCCGCCATCGCGGCGAAGCTCCTGCCAACTTGCCGCGCGGTGATCAGCGGATAACCTCGGCGTCCCGAAGGTTGTTCCGGCGTCCTTGACGCCGAAGGACTTCGCGTGACCACTGACAAGGCCGATTCGCACCGACTTGGCGTCGTTCGCCAAGACCGCAGTCCTAATCAGTGCAGCAGAAGTCGCTGCTGCTGGAAAACTAGTGCAGAGCAGCGCCAAGCAAAGGCACACCGCAAAACTCGGTTTCGGGCGTAAGTCACTATGCTTTAACTTCATGTGTACTCCTTGGAAGAGTTGGTTTTGTTGGAACTAAGACGTATCGCTGCGACGTGTATGCACGAGGATCGCGATTGGATGTAGTCGGCTAAACGGTGTTGGCAAATATTTTTGCTCCTGGAAGCGTCAGTCAGAAATCTATAAATCGCGCTCTTTGCTATAGCCGCGGCAGCAGGTGGGGGTGCGGCGTATTTCTTGGACGGGTTTACATTTTAAGGCCGAGGCTTTCCCGGTATTGAATAGGACTGCGTGAGCCCAGGGAAATCTTGATGCGCTTCTCGTTATACCAGCGGATGTACGAGTCCACCATTTTGATGAACTGCTCAATGGTGAATCCTTGCCAGTCTCGCGCATAAAACAGCTCGATCTTGAGCCGCCCAAA
>Ga0123338_10005830_pt1 | contig 10456 bp, 5 predicted proteins | sample grotaG_FD_89793 | JGI IMG/M metagenome (GOLD analysis project Ga0123338, IMG submission 89793) | Glacier valley bacterial and archeal communities from Borup Fiord, Nunavut, Canada, to study Microbial Dark Matter (Phase II) -... | ecosystem: Environmental > Aquatic > Freshwater > Ice > Glacier ...
ATCAGGATAGCCCGGCGACCGGGAAGCCGTCTCCTCGAATTGCGGCGACGGCGCGATACGGGCCGCCCGACGCGGCGATCGACGCGGCGAGTCGACGGGCCGCCGCAGGTGCACCGCTGTGCAGCACCGCTTCGACCGCTTCCACCAATGCGTCGACCGTGAGCGAATTCGGATCGAGGGCCACGCCGACACCTGCTTGTTCGACGGCTGCGGCTCCGGCGAACTGATCGGTCGAGAACGGCAGCACGATCATCGGCACTCCGGCAGCACAGGCCTCCCCGATGCTGTTGTTGCCTCCATGGCTGATCATCACGTCGGTGTGAGCGAGAAGCGCAACCTGCCGCAGATGGGCGCCGATCAACGACCCGTCCGGCACGTCGCCGAGACGCGCCAACGGGGTGCTGCCATGAGCGAGAGCGAGCCGCCATCCGCCGGCACGAGCAGCAGCGACGGCTGTCGCCAGCACGTCGTCTCGAGAGCTGAGGAACGAACCGAAAGCGACGAGCACGCACGGACCGGCGCCTACCGGCAACCGAGTGTCTCCGAGCTCCTCGGCTCGCGCCAATGCTCCGATCGAGACACTTCCGGGCGGTAGGGGTCGTGCTGGATCATGCAGTTCCTCGGGATACACGTAGATCGTCGGGAAGCCTGCCAACGATGTCAGATCGTCGATGAACGGCTGATCGGGTGACCGGCGCGCGACCAACTCGTTCGCAGCAGCAGCCAGTTCGGCGGTCGATTCGCGGCAGCGGTCGGCGAGTTCTGCCAACTCCGCCGGCGAGGGCCGTATCGACAGCGGCCAGGCGGGGGGCAGGCCGTAGAGTTCGCCGGGAGCGGGTAGGGCGCTCGGATGACCGAGGACGAGAGTGGCGGCTTCGATCCCGATGGCATGAAGTGCGAGCCGTGCTCCGAAGGCGACGTGATCGACGAGCACGCGATCAGGGGCGACGTCGTTGACGATGCGGGTCACGTCGTCCAGTACCCGGTCGGGCTCGTCGAGCAGGTCGTGGCGACGGGCATCGGCCTGGTAGAGCAGCGTGGCGATCGCTCCGGCGCGTGTTGCCTCGAAGAACGCCCGCAGATGATCGTCCTCACCGAGCGGCTGTTCCTCCGCACGGATGACACCGGCATTATTGCCCTTGCCGAGGCGCAGATGGGTCCATTCGAGCCCAGCAGCTTCGACGAGTGGGTGCACCGCCTCGCCAGTGGCAACGATCACGTCATCGCCTGTCTCGTGCCAGGCAATGGCGACCTGGAGCATCGGGATCGCGTGTGACGCGTAGTCCGGGCAGACGACGAGCAATTTCACGCTGCTGCGACCTTGACGGGCATCAGCGAGGCGTAGACATCGACGAGCCGAGCCGCCATGCGGTCGACGGAGAGTTCCGCGCGTACGAACTGCCTGGACGATCGCGAGCGGTCAGGCTGCGATCGCAGGGCCGCAGCTTCGAGGATCGCCTGCCGCAGCGCTTCGACCGATGTCGTGTCGCAGAGCACGCCGCTGTATCCGTCACAGACGTAGGTCAGCGGTCCTCCACGGATCGGAGCGACGACGGTCAAACCTGCGGCGAGTGCCTCGACGATTGCCAGACCGAACTCCTCCTTGTCGCTCCCGCACACATAGAGGCCGCCGTTGTTCGAAGCGTAGACGAGCAGATCGGCGATCTGCGTCGGCGGGAGGTGCCCGATCACATTGACGGCGCCCGGAGAGTGTCCTGTCGAGGCAGCAGCGATGAGATCCATCGTCGATCGCTCCTCCCGGCTCGGATGTTCGAGGTCGCCGCCGACGAGCACCACGTTGAAACGAGTCGACAACTCGTCGCTGCCGACGACGCTTTCGACGATGCGATGCGGGCCCTTCAACAGGTTGAGGCGGCCGACCGTCAGGATCCACGGTAGTTCCCGCCGAGCATCCGGAATGCCGGCGAGGATGATCGCCGCAGCTGCTGGAACTGCGTTGCCGTCTGCCATCGTGACGATCGACCTCCGATGCGTCGCCCGGTCGATCTCGCCGACATCGACGCCCTCCGGCACGATCGTCGAACGCCGCCAGAGGTCGTCCATATCGAGGCCGACGAGGTCGACGAGTTCACGCCGTATCGTCGGGCGGGGCAGGAGAGCGAGGTGATCGGCATGCGAACTGAGGCGCTCCACCATCCGCGCCCTGAACCAGTACTGCGACTCGGAGTCGGCGTCGGCGAAGTCGCTGCGTTGAAGGCGACCGTCGGCTTCCAGCGCATCGATCACCACGTGCGGGTCCGGCGCGACGGTGAACACGACGCGTTGGCCGAGCTGACGGGCAGCCGCTGCTGCAGCGAGCGTCCCGACCTCGGCCATCCGCAGATGCCACACCACGTTCCTGCCTTCGAACTGCCGGCCGATGGCGATCATCTCGCGTTCGATGAGCGTCCGGTACTGCCAGGCATCGCGCCACGGGATAATCGCATCGGCACCGAAGGCGATCCGTTCGATCCGATGATCGGTCCCGAGATATCCCGAACGAGGCTCGGTCTCGCCGTCGACGATATGTGCCCGTGTCACGGTGACGACCTCGGAGACATCGTCGATGGCGGCAAGCGAGGTACCGAGGGAGCGGAGCAGCGAGGCGATTCCTCCGCCGTCGCCGACGCCGAGAGAGCGACCCTCCTGATCCAGTCGTGCGTGCAGGAATGGTTGGATCACCACGAGCCCATCGTCGTGAGCTGCCGACTCGCGAAGCAGGTGATCGCGTGGCGTCACATCGATGATGACGCCACTGCCCGGTACGGCCGCGAGCGTGTTGTCGATACGGAGGGCAGCCGTCTCGTCGCCTGATTGCATCGCATTTCTCTGCAACGCATTCCGCAGTAGCCAGATGGCCGAAGCGCTGTTGCGGCGGGACCATTCGATCAGCGTGCGTTCGGCGAGCATGCCGTTGAAACCGCCCATGATGATGACCTGGATCAGGCCGATCATCGCCTCGGTCGACGGCCGTCTGGCGGCCATCGACCAGGCTGCGTGTCCTGTCAACCGCACGGGTCCGGCTCGCAGCACATCGAGCAGCGCCCGATCGGCCAACGGATCAGAGATCGCCCCGAGGGCGTGGATCGCCGCAATTGTCGTGAGGTCGTCGCCGTCCCGGTTCCCGTATGGCGTGCATTCCCGGGTGACATCTCGCAGCAGCCGAGCGTCGGACGCCGGATCGAGCGACATCGCTGCGGCGAACGACACGAGTTCTGCAGCGCGCAACGCCCGGGTGATCTGCGGGGCGGATCGCACACGCTCGATGGCTTCTGCCACCGAATTGGAAGGAGCATTCATCGACATTTCCGCCGAAGCGGCACAACCCTCTGGAGAGACACGGCATAGCGGTACCCGCGCCAGCCTGTCGTCATACCAGCTACATCGCCAGGTCGGCCAAGCGGCACAGCGCCAAGTGCGGTACCTCGTCGGATCGGCCGCCGAGGAAAACGAGTCAGGTAAACCCGTAGGAGCGCTTGAAAGGGTCACCACTACCATTGGACGGATGGCTGACCCCCTGGCAACTGTCGAATCGAAACTGGGCGAGGCATTTGCGGCCGCGACCGGATTGATGATCTCGGAGATCGATCCGACGATCCGGCCAAGCGACCGTGCAGACGCCCAGGCGAACGGGGCGATGGCACTGTCGAAAAGGGTCGGCCGCAATCCGCGTGACATCGCCAACGATGTCGTTGCCAACCTCGACGGCAACAACATGGCGACGTTCGAAGTCGCCGGCCCCGGTTTCATCAACATCACCTTCCGCGACGGCTTTCTCGCCGAAGCCCTGCAGCAGATGGCCGTCGACGATCATCTCGGTGTCCGCCCGGCGTCGCTCGCCGAGACGGTCGTCATCGACTACTCGGCGCCGAACGTCGCCAAGGAGATGCATGTCGGCCATCTGCGCACGACAGTCATCGGTGACGCACTCGTCCGCATCCTCGAATTCCTCGGCCACAAGGTCATCCGCGAGAACCACATCGGTGACTGGGGCACGCCATTCGGCATGCTCATCGAGTTCCTGATCGACAACGGTGCCGATGCCTCGACCGTCGTCGACAACGATGACCCGAACGCCTTCTATCAAGCGGCCCGGGCGAAGTTCGACAGCGACGACGACTTCAAGACTCGGTCGCGGGAGCGGGTCGTGAAGCTGCAGCGCTTCGACCCGGAGACGATCGCCCTGTGGCAGCAACTCGTCGATACCAGCACCACCTATTTCAACACCATCTACCGGTCGTTGGGGATCCTGCTCACGGACGACGATCTGATGGGGGAGAGCCAGTATCAGTCGCTGCTCGGCGAGGTCGTCCAGCGGCTCACGACGCTCGGGTTGCTGGAGAAGAGCGACGGCGCCGACGTCGTCTTCGTACCGGGTTTCACCAATCGCGAGGGTGAGCCGCTGCCGCTCATCGTCCAGAAGGGCGACGGCGGGTTCAACTATGCGGCGAGCGACCTGGCCTCGGTGATCGATCGCCGGGAACGGTTGAATGCCACGCTGCTGCTCTACATCGTCGGTGCACCACAGGCGCTGCACTTCTCGATGGTCTTCAAAGTTGCGGAGATGGCCGGTTGGCTGGTGCCTCCGGCTCGGGCGGTCCATGCGATGTTCGGCAGCGTGCTCGGGCCCGACCGCAAGGCGTTCAAGACCCGCTCGGGCGAGAACGTCAAACTGCAGGCACTGATCGACGAGTCGATCCAGCGCGGCACCGACAAGGCGCGGGAGAAGAGCCCCGACCTTCCGCCTGACGAACTCGAGCGGGTGGGCAGGATGATCGGTCTCGGCTCGATCAAATACGCCGATCTGTCGACCGACCGCATCAAGGACTACGTCTTCGACTGGGATCGGATGCTGACGTTCGAGGGCAATACAGCGCCGTATCTGCAGTACGCCCACGCAAGGATCAACTCGATCTTCCGGCGGGGCGGCTTCGATAGAACCACTGTCGCGTCCGTTGTCCCGACGCTCGGTGCGCCGGAAGAACACTCGCTCGCGCTGCGGCTGCTGGCCTTCGACACCGTCGTCCACGACACCGCCGATCGCTACAGCCCACATCGCCTGTGCACCTACCTCTTCGAGTTGGCCCAGGAATTCTCGAGTTTCTACGAGGCCTGTCCGGTGCTCAAAGCATCGACGCCAGAGCTCGTGCAGAGTCGTCTCGCGCTGTGCAGTATCGCCGCGTCGGTCCTGGCTCAGGGACTCGCCCTGTTGGGGATCGACGTGCCGGAGCGCATGTAGTCGATGAATCCGATCCCGCAATCGCTGCTGCCTGACACTGCGACGTGTGAACCAGATGGTTCACTCTCGATCGGTGGTGTGCTGGTTTCTGTCCTCGTCGCGCAGTACGGCACACCGCTGTTCATCTACGACGAGGCGCACCTACGCAATCGCTGCCGTGAGGCGGTCGAGGCATTCGGCGTGGGCAACGTCGTATACGCCACCAAAGCTTTTCTGTGTAAGGCAATGGCCCGTCTCGCCGTCGAGGAGGGCATGCGACTCGACGTCGCCTCCGGTGGCGAACTGTATGTGGCGATGGCAGCCGGTGTGTCGCCGGAACAGTGCGTTCTGCACGGCAACAACAAGAGCCTCGACGAGCTGCGTTTTGCGATTACCTCAGGCATCGGTCAGGTCAACGTCGACAGCTTCGACGAACTTGACCGCCTCGACATGTTGCACCGTGAAGGCCTGCCGCCCGTCGACGTCCATCTGCGAATCACCCCCGGTGTCCATGCTCATACTCACGATTTCATCGCCACCGGTCAGGATGATTCGAAGTTCGGATTCAACCTCGCCAACGGCGACGCACTGCGCGCCGTGGAACGAGCGCGCGCATCGTCAGCAGTCACCCTGACCGGGCTGCACTGCCACATTGGATCGAACGTCTTCGTCGCTGAGAACTTCGGTCGTGCCGCCGAGGTGATGGCCGGGTTCTTCAATCCGCTCGGACTGCCGGAACTGACGCTCGGCGGAGGCCTCGGGGTCGCCTATGTCGCCGGCGAAGAAGCCCCGACGATCACCTCGTGGGCCAAGGTGTTGCACGACGCCTGCTCCGGTCTCGGCGTCGATGCCCGTATCTCCGTCGAACCCGGTAGGGCGATCGTCGCGTCAGCCGCGATCACCGTCTACACCGTCGGAACGATCAAGGACATCCCCGGCATCCGCACCTACATCGCCGTCGATGGCGGTATGAGCGACAATCCCCGTCCCGTGCTGTACGGCAGTGGATACGAGGCGTTCATGCCATCGCACCCGCTCGCCGACCGCTCCCGTCATGCGCGTCTCGTCGGTAAGCATTGCGAGAGCGGTGACGTCCTGATCTTCGATGCAGCGGTCCCGGAACAGTTGGCCGTCGGAGACCTCCTCGCCACCCCGGTGACCGGAGCCTATGGGCTTGCGCTGTCGTCGAACTACAACAAGTTGACCAGGCCGGCAGTGGCCTTCGTTCGGGATGGAGAATCGCGACTGGTGATGCGCCGTGAGACATACGACGACTTGATCCGGTGTGACGTCGACTGATGAGCCGCTTAGGACAGTTCTTCGACCGCTTCAGGAAGGGTGCCGACACGCAGCCGCCTCGCCGATCACCCGCCGTATCCGCCAGCCGGCCGAGGATCGGCGACGTCCGTCCCGGACCCGTACCTCGACCAGTCCCTCGAACCGGCGGGCGTCGAGTCGTGCCGCCAGCAGCTGGCGTGCGGGCCGGCCATCGGTTCGAGCCGGACACCGAACTCGCTGACGTCACGATCGTCTACTCGCCGATGCTCGACGGTGATCCTGACCCCGGTGAGGTCGTGTGGACCTGGGTGCAATTCGAGGACGATCCGACGCAGGGCAAAGACCGCCCGGTGGTGATCATCGGCCGAGCAGGTTCGGACCTCGCCGCCGTTCAATTGACGACCAAGCCGCATCCCGAACGCCGGGACGAGGTCCCGGTCGGCGTCGGCTCGTGGGACTCGAGTGGACGCGCGAGCTATGCCAAGCTCGAACGCATCCTGACCGTCCATCCCGGTGCCGTGCGTCGCGAAGGCGCAATCCTCGAGCGACACCGCTTCGATGATGTGGTCACTGCCTTGCGGAAATTCCACGGTATCCGCCTGGCCTGAAACAGGCGATGTAAGCGCGCTTCGGGTCGAGGTGGCGGATATCGCATCCGCTGCGATATTCACCACCTCGATATGACAACTTCTGGTGGTCAGAACACAGGGGTCGGTGGCGGGGGGAGCGGGGTTCCGTTGTTGTGGGCGTTGACCGCTCCGGCGATGTCGCGCAATGCTGCCGCCATCACCGCCAAGGGGTCGCCGGCGACGTTCGATTCCTTCCACCGCTCGCGCATCTGGTTCAACCCTGCGAGAGCCTCCGGCGAGGCAGTGCCCAATACCTCGCCGAGCTTGGCGAGGTTCCAGCCGGCGGCCGCGGCGAGCGTCTGTGACTCCGCCCGATAGTGCTCTCCGACGGCGAGGTCGACTTCCGCCGGGGTCATCGCCGGGACGATGCGTTGGGCTATTCTCGCCATGTTGCGGTACGAACCCTGCAGTAGAAACGACGGTTCGCCACGCAGATGATCATCGACGGTTGCCGAGGCGATGTAGGCGGCGTTGACCTTGAGCAGTTGATCGCGGACACGCAGCAGATGGCTGAGAGTCTTGGTGATCTGCGTCAACTCCGTCGCACCGTACGGATGGATGAGGTCGTCACTACGCAGCGGTTGGCCGGCGGCAGCACGCAACAGCACGTCGAGGTCCTGCTTACCCCGAGACAGCACGGGGGCCACGACCTCGTTCACACCGCAGCCGTTCTCGACGAAGCTCTGGGCGAAAGCGGCAGCTGCAGACAGGGCGACATCGCCGAGATTGTGGACGTCGGCACGGTTCGCCAACATGTCTGGAATCCGGAACGAGGAACCGGACGAGGTGTACGGGTTGGCAGCCATGACCATCACGAAACGCTTGCCAGCCAGGGAGAACGTCTTCGCCTCACCTTCGAGTACGCCCTCGATCCGGCGCGTCGCGTCGCACAGCGGGATGAACTTCTGCAGCAGTTCTGGCGAGGTGTGCTGCACGTCGTCGAGATAGCAGATGACGTTGTTGGCCATCGCAAATGCGCGGTTCAACTTCGCCAGTTCCTCGGCGGCGGCGAGGTTCGGCGCAGCCGCAGGGTCGAGTGAGGTGACCTCGTCGCCGAGTGCAGGTCCGTTGATCTTGACCAGCGCAAACCCCAGTAGCGAGGCCACGTATTCGATCAGCGTCGTCTTGCCATAGCCGGGTGGTGAGATCAGCAGCAGCAGGCCCTGGGCCGCGCCGTTGAGGCCCAGCTGGCGGGCGACGTTGTCGCCGACGAGTGGCAGGTAGACCTCGTCGATCAGGCGGTTGCGGACGAAGGAGGTGATCACTGTCGGATGCAGCGTGTCGAGTTCCAGGCGCTGCTGTTCGTTGGTGAGCAGAATGCGGCGGCTCTCGCTGAACTGCCGGAAGCGATCGACGCCGTCGCGGCGGTACGTCATGAAGTTCGTCAACGAATCGCTCGGATCGAGCGTCAGTGAACCATTGACGATCGCCGGATGTTGGCTGCGCAGACCAGTGACGGTGACCGTGGTCGGCACCCCGGTGGCGATTGCGACGTTCGGGTCGAGGATTTTCCAGACGGCCTCGGCGGCGACGGAGATCGGCGACGCTGGGTCCAGGTCCTGGGCCCAGCGGACGAGCTGACCGAATGTTGCGTGGCGCAGGTCGAGGCCGTGTTCGGAGCCCCACGATTCCAGGTGTTCAGCAGCCTTCGCAGCGTCCGGGCGGACGGCCGCCTCCTGTGAGCGGTTGATCAGCCAGTCGCAGGCGACTCGTGCATCGAAACGATTCTTGAGTCCCGCCTCCGAGGCGATCGAATCGAGTTGCGGCCCGACGCGCTTGATGAATGCCTTACGCGACTTGCCGATTCCCAACGCTTCGAGGGCGATCAGTTCCTTGGCGAGTTCGTCATGTTGGCGAAGATCGAGCGAGCGGAGCCATACACCGGCGACAGCGCGGTCGATGCCGGAAACTCTCACCGCCGGAACGGTCCACCACGGCTGCAATGCTTCGACGATGAGCACCGCGTCGGCGTCGTGGACACCGGGCTCGAAGCCGTCCTCGATCCGCGACGTCGCATATGCCGAGATGCCGGAGGTCGGGATGTCCTGGGTCAGCGCCGAGAACGCGAGGTATGCGGCACGTGGGATCGTCGTGGTCTCGCTCGGATAATTCTGACCGGCGAGGTCGGCGAATTGGGCAAGGGCGCCCTCCCGGATCGGCATCCGCAGTTCGGTTCCGGTGAGACGGAGTTCGAACATCGGGTGTGCCGGGTCGGTGACGTTCGAGTCGAGGCGCAACTCGAACGGTTCGGTGTTGATACCGAACTTCCACTTACCGATGCGGACCGTCCCCGCTTCGAACAGGTCGGCACGGTCATTGGCGGTGCGGCGAGCCTGATCGCGCGCGCCGGACAGGGCCACTTCCAGTTCGCTGGAACGTCCGGCTTCTCCGAGGTTTCGCAGTTCCGCAGCGGTCGCACGGACCTTGGTCACGAGGCTGTCGGTGGCGAAGAAGGCGTCGATCTCCGCCCGGCCCGCCAGTGCCGAGGCGCGTGTCGTGACCGTCACGAGGATGCGCTGTGCGGACTGCGCCAGTCGATCGATCTTGTGTGTCCGCTCGGCGGCAAGGGCATCGCGGCGCTGGTTGAAGGCGGTACTCAGTTCGGACCGGCGGGTGTCGATCGCATCAGCGAATGCGGGAACGTCGCCATAGCGGAGCTCGGCATTCTCCAGTTCGGCGGACAGCGAAGCGAGCGCCGAATCGCACGCAGCTGCGTCGGCGGCCGCGGCGATCGAAGCGGTCGCGCGCTGCGATAGCACAGCCATCGCCGCTGCGAAGCCTGCCTCTGCCTCTGCCGAGCGCAGTGAGATCGCCCGCAGGTCCAGCGTTGCGCGCACGGCGTTGCGCCTGGCGAGGGCGTCGGCGAGACGGCCGAGCACCGACGTCTTGCGCGTCGGGTCCTCGACCTCCAGTCCGCCGACGACATCGGTGAGCAACACGACGCGATCGCCTGCCTCGTCGACCAACTTCATCTGCTCGTTGACGAGCGAGGCCGTCACCGCAACAGCGCCTTCGCGTTCGGCGTCGTCGTAGGACTTGGTGATCGAGTCGAGCGAGTGGTCGGTGTCGAGGAACTCGATCGCCCGCGTCGCCAACTTGTCGTAGACAGCCTGCGCCAGGGCCTTCAGGGCTTCGAGCGCCACGTGGTCCATCTGGCGGACCTCCGACAGCGACGACAGCACGCCGAGCGCCTGGCGGGCGGCTGCGAGCTTGTCGATGAACGCCGGTGCGTCACGGATCGGCAACTCGGAATCGGCTGCGAGGTCGTTGACGACTCGTGTTGCATCCGACAACCGATCGGCAGCCTCCTTCTTCGCCGAGACGACCGAGG
>Ga0123338_10005831_pt1 | contig 10456 bp, 9 predicted proteins | sample grotaG_FD_89793 | JGI IMG/M metagenome (GOLD analysis project Ga0123338, IMG submission 89793) | Glacier valley bacterial and archeal communities from Borup Fiord, Nunavut, Canada, to study Microbial Dark Matter (Phase II) -... | ecosystem: Environmental > Aquatic > Freshwater > Ice > Glacier ...
CAGCGGCAACGCGCTGGGGGGGATGACCGGGAGGATCGGATCGGCGCTGCTCTGCCGCTATGTCCCGTGGCATACAGCAATCGCCCTGATCGGTGCCTTCAGCCTGCTGCTAAGCCTGGTATTTCTGAAGAGCCTCCCAGCATCAACAAACTTCCGTCAGCGGCCGTTCCGGCTCCGCTACCTATATACATCGCTGTTCCAGCATCTGCGCGACCCGGGGCTGCTCTGCCTTTACGGCCTGGCCTTCCTTTCGATGGGTGGCTTCATCTCGCTCTATAACTACATCGGCTTCCGGCTGCTGGCTGCACCCTACAATCTCAGCCACTTTCAGGTAAGCCTGATATTTCTTGTCTACCTGCTCGGTTCGTTCAGTTCGGGGGTTGTCGGCGGCATGATCCATCGCTTTGGGCGCCCCTTCATGATCCGGCTGACCCTTTTTGTCATGCTGGCGGGAACAGTTATCACGTTAGCCGGATCGCTCCCTGCCATTGTGATCGGGGTGGGGGTTTTTACCTGCGGTTTCTTCAGCGTTCATGCGATCGCATCCAGCTGGGTCGGCCGGCGGGCCCGGACCGCCAAGGCCCAGGCGTCTTCGCTCTACCTCTTTTCCTACTATCTCGGTTCGAGTATTTCCGGCACGGCGGGGGGGATGTTCTGGCTGAACTACGGCTGGAACGGAGTAGCGGCGATGATCACTCTGTTGATACTCGCCGCCTTCGGTGTGGCCACACTGCTGTTGCGGATGCCGGTTGTGGAATAAAGGGGCTACCCTTTCTGGCTTTCCAGTTCGTCCCAGCGCAGCAAAGCCGTTTCCAGCTCCTGCTCCAACTCGGCCAGACGGGCATTAATAGCGGCCACCTCCCCTCCGGCGCTCTTGTAGAATTCAGGATCGGCCAGGCGGGCGTGCAACTCTTGCTGTTCCTTCTCCCAGGCGGCGATCCGCTCCGGCAGCGCCTCCAGCTCGCGCTGGTCATTGAATGAGAGCTTGCGCGGTTTTTCCTTCTGCGGTTTTCCCTTTTCCGGCGCTGCCTTCTGCACCGCCAGGGTTGCAGCCGCTGTCTCCGCCGCAGCCTGATCCAGCCAGTCGTCATACCCTCCGACAAACTCACGCACCGTACCGTCGCCGGAGAGTACCAGCGTGCTAGACACCACATTATTGAGGAATTCGCGGTCGTGGCTGACCAGCAGCAGCGTCCCCTTATATTCCATCAGCAGATCCTCCAGCAGGTCGAGCGTCTCGGCATCGAGATCGTTGGTCGGCTCATCCATCACCAGGATATTGGACGGTTTGGTGAAGAGCTTGGCCAGCAGCAGCCGGTTCCGCTCGCCGCCGGAAAGGATACTGACCGGACTGCGGGCCCGCTCCGGAGAGAAGAGGAAGTCCTGCAGATAGCCGATGATATGGCGCGACTGACCGTTTATGATCAGGGTATCGTTCCCCTCCCCCACATTTTCCTGCACGCTTTTGTCCATATCCAGCTGCTCGCGCAGCTGGTCGAAATAGATCACCTCGCGGCGGGTTCCGAGCTTGATCTCCCCCTGTTGCGGTTCCAGTTCACCGAGCAGCAGGCGGAGCAGGGTCGTCTTGCCGGAACCGTTCGGACCGATGATCCCGATCCGGTCGCCGCGCATGATCGTGGTGGAGAGGTTCTGTACGATCGGACGGCCGTCATAGGCAAAGGTCACCCCGGTCGCCTCGGCCACCAGCGCCCCGGAGCGGTCCGCCACCTGCAGCTGGATTTTGGCGATCCCCTGCCGTTCCTGCCGCTGGCGCGATTCTTCACGCAGCTTCTTCAGCGCCCGGACTCTGCCCTCGTTACGGGTACGGCGGGCCTTGATTCCCTGCCGCACCCAGACCTCTTCCTGGGCCAGCTTTTTGTCGAACAGCGCCTGACGGCTTATCTCCGCCTCCAGCAGCGCCTCGCGCCGCTCGACGAATTCATCATAGCCGCAGGAAAATGCATAGATCCGCCCGCGATCCAATTCCGCGACCCGGTTGGCCAGCCGCCGGGCAAAGGCGCGGTCATGGGTTACGAACAGCACCGTTTTGACGTTTTTGGCCAGAAATTCCTCCAGCCAGAGAATCGTGTCGATGTCCAGGTGGTTGGTCGGCTCGTCCAGAATCAGGATGTCGGGGTTTGATACGAGGGCTCGGCCCAACAGCACGCGCCGTTTGGTCCCCCCCGAAAGCTCGGTGAATTCCGCCTCGGCGTCCAGATCGAGCCGGTTCAGCACCCGTTCCACCTCCTGCTGCAGGTTCCAGCCGTCATTCTCCTCCAGCTCCTTTTGCAGCGCTTCCAGCCGTGCCAGCATCTTATCACTGCAGTCATGCGCCAGTTCGTGGCTGACGTGGTGATATTCCGCCAGCAGCGCGGCGGCATTGCCCATTCCGGACGCAACCACGTCAAAGACATTCCCGGCCAGCCCCTGCGGCACGTCCTGGGTCAGCTGTGCAATTTTGACCCCTTGCTGCCGCTGGACCTCGCCGCTTTCTGGGGGAAGCTCGCCGCCGATCAACCTCAGTAGCGTCGATTTGCCGCTGCCGTTGCGCCCCATCAGACAGAGCCGGTCACCAGCTTCGATCTGCAGGTTGATACCGTTAAAAATAGGGGGGCCGCCGAAGGCCAGGGTTATGTCGCGAAGTGATATTAGTGCCACGAATACCTCATAGATGGATTGACTGGGTGTAACTTTACGGGTTAACGGACAAGCTGCAAGCCCGATCTGATGAAAGAGCACTTCGGCTATCCGTTTCTTTGAATCAGCCGTACAATAGCATAAGTAAGAATGGAGGTTATAGCATTCATTCCCTGGTGTGCTGAATACCGGGGTGGTCGCAATACCTCACTGATAACAGATATTTGATAACGGGACCGTGATCCTCCCAGGGTTTTTTAAGCCGCTCGTTGACTCGGCAGCAATCTTCGCTAGTATTTATGCTGATACTCAACCCAAAGGAGGATGGATATGAAACGACTAACAGGATTGGTTATTTGCGGTGGACTACTCTGTGTCAATGGAGCGTGGGCGGCAGAAACCCCCTCACTCAAAAGCGGGCAGGAGCTCTTTGCAAGCGAGAAACTCGGCACCTCCGGCAAGAGCTGTGCCTCCTGTCATCCGGGCGGCAAAGGACTTAAAGTCTCTGCAACATCGAGTGACGAGGATCTGGCCGACACCATCAATGGCTGCATTGCCGGCCCGCTCAAGGGAAAGCCGCTCGCCCCGGAATCGGCCGACATGAAGTCGCTGCTGCTCTACCTCAAGAGCCTGGCCGGGACCGGCAAATAGAGCAAATCGCCAGATGTGGCGTCCGGAGCGCCTTGAGCAAAAATTACATGCTCAACTTTCAGATTTCCCCAACCCACTCAAAGCGAGGCACCAGCCGCCCGTCCACAAGCACACCCTCCATGAACATATCGAGCGGTCTGACCCACAACGAATGGTCGTCGTACAGCTTGCGGTAGACAACCATCTCCTCTTCACTCTCACTGTGGCGGGCGATGTCGACCACTTCGTAGAAATTCCCCTTGTAGTGCCGGTAGCGGCCGGGGCGGACAATTGACATCAATAAATACTCCTAAAAACAAACGCTCCTGTCAGCATCAGCTGAAGGAGCGTTTGTGATGTATATCCAATATGCGGATCAGACCTGAACGACTTCCTTGACGCCCGGGATTTGATCCTTCATGGCGCGCTCGATACCCATCTTCAGGGTCATGGTGGACATCGGGCAGCTTCCGCAGGCTCCTTTCAGACGCACTTTTACGATACCGTCTTCCGTAACTTCCACCAGCTCAACATCGCCACCATCAGCCTGCAGAGCGGGACGTACCTGCTCAAGAACCCTCAGTACTTCTTCTTTCATCTGTTCATTCTCCTTTGTATGTGGTGTTCACCCACCCCCCTCCCTTGACAAGGGGAGGAACGGGGAGTGGTTTTTATTTCGGCAGCCCCGGCTTCGTTAAATGCTCCGGTTGCATGACCTTGTCCAGCTCTTCGGCAGCCATCAACTCCTGCTCCAGCACGATTTCGCGGATGCTCCTGCCGGTGGCGACCGACTCCTTGGCGATCGCGGCCGAGGCGTTGTAGCCGATGTACGGTGCCAGCACCGTCACTAACCCGAGCGAATCCTCCAGGTAACGGCGACAGCGCGCTTCGTTTGCTGTTATGCCATTTATACATGATTCGGTGAATTTCTGCACGCTATTCTTGAGCAATTCCATTGAAAATGTCAGGTTCCAGGATATAAGCGGCATCATCACATTCAGCTCCAGCTGCCCCGCCTGGGCCGCCAGCATGACGGCCTGATCGCACCCGATGACCTGGAAACAGACCATGTTGGTCATCTCGGCCATGGAGGGGTTGATCTTCCCCGGCATGATCGATGAGCCGGGCTGGATGGCGGGGAGACGGATTTCGTCCAGGCCGGTGCGTGGCCCGGAAGCAAGCAGGCGCAGGTCGTTGGCGATCCGGCCGAGGTTGACCGCGGTGCGGCGCAGCGCAGAGGAGAGAGCCAGAAAAGGGTCCATATTCTGCATCGCCTCGAACAGGTCCAGGGAGGCGACCAGCGGGAAACCGGTGGCAAGCGTCAGCTCTTCTATCATGGCGGTGATGTAGGCCGGTTCGGCGTTCAGGCCGGTTCCGACGGCGGTGCCGCCGATCCCGAGCTCCAGAAGCGCCGGGATACATGCCTCCAGCCCCTCGCGGTTCTTCCGGATCGCGGCGGCATAGGCGCCGAACTCCTGCCCCATCCGGATCGGCACGGCGTCCTGCAGATGGGTGCGCCCCGATTTGAGGATATGATCAAACTCCTTCCCCTTGGCGGCGAGAGCCAGCTCCAACACTTCAAGCTCTTCCAGCAGCGGATCAAGCATCTCCAGCGAGGCGAGACGGATGGCGGTCGGGATGACATCGTTGGTCGATTGGGCCATGTTGACGTGGTCATTGGGGTGGAGAGTGGAAAAATCGCCCCGCTCGCGCCCCAGCAGTTCCAGCGCGCGGTTGGCCAGCACCTCGTTGGCGTTCATGTTATGCGATGTTCCGGCCCCGGCCTGAAAGGGATCGACCACGAATTGATCGGCCAGCGCCCCGGCCAGCACCTCATCGGCAGCAGCCACGATGGCGTCGCCGATCTCGGCCGGCAACCTGCCGGTGGAAATATTGGCCTGCGCCGCGCACTTCTTGATGATCACCGTCCCCCAGACAAAGGCCGGGTGCGGCTTCAAACCGGAGATCGGGAAATTATGCACGGCTCTGGCGGTCTGTGCTCCGTAGTATGCCTCGGCAGGCACCGACATCTCCCCCATGGAATCTTTTTCAATACGTGTGGCCATAATTTTGCCTCCTTCAGACAGAAAGTTCTTCCCACTCCTCGTACAACTTTTCCAGCCCCCCATTCAACTCGGCGTGACGCTCGCCCCCCTGCAGACCCCGCTCCGGGTCATCGAAGAAGCCGGGCGCGTTCATCTCCTCTTCCAACACAGACAGCTCCTTTTCAACCTTTGCAATCTGCCCCTCAACCTCGCCCATCCGCTTCTGGCGAGCTTGATCGTCGCGCTTGCGCCGCTTTTCCTCTTCCCGGTCCTTGAGGCGTACTTCCTTGTTCTGAGGAGGCAGCAGCGCCGGAGAAGCATCGCTTGCGGCTGCCGGTGAGGTTGAGCCGGAGGGTGGTGGCGCAGTGGTTGCAGCAGCGGGCGTTCCCGCTTTTTTCCCCAGATAATATTCATAATCCCCGAAATAATTTTCGACGCCCCCCCCCTCTACCTCAACCACCCGTGTTGCCAGCGCATTGACGAAGTAGCGGTCATGGGAAACGAACACCACAGTACCATCGAAACTCTTGAGGGCATCCAGCAACACCTCCTTGCTGTTCAGGTCCAGGTGGTTGGTCGGTTCATCCATCAGCAACAGGTTGGAGGGGCGGAGCAGCATCTTCGCCAGGGCCAGACGGTTGCGCTCGCCGCCGGAAAGGACGCTGACCTTTTTATGGATGTCATCTCCCGAGAAGAGAAAAGCGCCCAGAATGTCGCGCAGCTTCGGCACCATGTCGTACGGTGCTTCCGCGTAAAGTTCGTCGTATGCCGAGCGGCTCTGATCCAGGGCGTTGGCCTGATCCTGGGCGAAATAATCCATGCTTACATTGTGCCCGATGACCCGCTCCCCCCCCTGAAACTCTCCCCCGGCCAGCACCGCCATCAGGGTCGATTTCCCGGCGCCGTTGTGTCCGACCAGGGCGACCCGCTCCCCCTTTTCGATGTTCAGATCGATCCGGTCCAGGACGGTGTGGTCGCCGAACGAGCGGGTCAACCCCTTCAGCTCGACCACGTTCTTGCCGCTCTTGGGCGCTTCCGGGAACTGGAAACGGATACGTTTCCGTTCGGGCGGGAGCACGATCCGCTCCACCTTTTCCAGCTGTTTGACCCGTGACTGCACCTGTGAGGCCTTGTTGGCCTGGTAGCGAAAGCGGCGGATAAAATCCTCCGTCTTTTCGATCTCCTCATCCTGAATGCGCTTCGCGTTCCGCAGTGCGGTGACCCGCTCCTCCCGTTGGCCGAGATAGCGGGAATAATTGCAATGGTAGTCCGCCAGCGTGTGGTTCCAGACCTCGGCAATGCGGCTGCAGACGCTGTCCATGAAGAAGCGGTCGTGAGAGACGAGAACCACCGAGCCGGGATAGGAACAGAGGTACTCTTCCAGCCAGTTGCGCGCTTCGAGATCGAGATGGTTGGTCGGTTCGTCCAGCAGCAGCACATCCGGCTTCTGCAGCAGCAGGCGGGCCAGGGCGATGCGCATCTGCCAGCCGCCGGAGAATTCGCCGCAGTCGCGACCCCAGTCCGACTGCGCAAAGCCGAGCCCCTTCAGCACGGTGCCGATTTCTGCCTCCATCGTATACCCGCCACCGTGGCGGAACTGTTCCTGCAGCTCGCCGTACCGCGTCAGGATCTGGTCGTGTTCAGGAGAATCGTGGGGGAGCCGTTCCAGATCGAGCCCGATCCGGTGCAGCTCTTCCTCCATCGCCAGCAGTTCGCCGAAGGCGGCACGGGCTTCATGGAACAGCGACTGGCCGGCCGTGACAATGCCGTCCTGCGGCAGATAGGACGCCTTGGCCCCCCGGGCAAACTGGATCTCGCCCGAGGACGGTTCCGTCAAGCCGGCGATGATCTTCATCAGCGTTGATTTGCCGGCGCCGTTCTCGCCGACCAGCGCCACCCGTTCACCCTTTTTCAGGTGCCAGGAGATAGTAGAGAAGAGCGGATTACCGGCAAAGTTTTTGGATAGGTTTATGAGTTGGAGCATGGGAGGTGTTGTAGCATAGTAGGGCTGAAATGGGCAAGTGTGTGGAGGTTTGTTGAATTAGCCTTTGAAAAGCATTTGAAACACGGAGACACGGAGAACACGGAGTACCATCTGAGAGTTATAGATAAAATAAGTAGTTTTGTGGTTCACCAAAAAGGATATTTTGTTTTAAACCTTAAGCCTTTGATTTCTCCGTGTTCTCCGTGTCTCCGTGTTATTGAACTGCCGATTTTAGGATTAGAAGTTATTCCAGCTTGGCTTTTCCATGCCCTTCTCGCCTGTATTTCACCAAAAGGGCACAATTTCCCCTCACGCCGCTTTTTTAAGAGTTTCCCAACCGATACAGGCCAACTGTACTGTTTTAGGGATAGGCCTGGAACCGGAACGATAATGGGCGATCATGCGACGTGTCATGCCCAGGGCCTCAGCAGCAGTAGACAAAGACAGCTGGTTATTCTTGATCCATCCATCAAAAGCAACTGGAGAGAACAAACCCGCTTGCTCACGACAAAGTTGATACAATCGGTCAGCTCCCATATCAAGACCACCCGGCCAATCGAGGCCATGTCCCCATTCTTCAACCGCAACCTGGGAGAACAGGGCAGGATCGGCAAGCGGAGCCAGGGCTGCATAGCGGTTGATCGTAGTTGTCAGATCGCAATCAAGGGTTTCCGCTCTGTTCCAGGTAATAACCAGATGCAGGGGGGCCGTAATCTGTACCGCAGTAATCAGGGGGGCTTTGTTCATAGGTTTAACCTCCGGTATTCTTCACACAGTTCGTCACGGTGCAATAGTATCCACGCGACAGCAGCTGTTATTCGTTTTTGTGGCCGGACCACACCGGCCAGTATTTTGAGAGAATCAAGGGCAACCGAAACGCGGGAGCCGTCCCGGAAGAGAATGTGTACGTGAGGAACGGGATGTTCTTCACCACCGTTGATACGTATCTTCCAGTCGTTTTCACCGTGAGCAGTTGTCATGACTCGATAGTAGTGTAATAGTTACACTGCGTCAACAAAAATTATCCGACGGCAGACCGTATGAGATTGACAAAACATGGTAGACTTGAGAAATCAAGCTCCATGTTCTATCAGGGCTGTGTTGCGGGCAGGCTCAACAACAAAGGATCTTTTATCATGGATGCAATAGCTTCTACCAAACACGGAATATTCATGCTCCACATCGCTGCGATGTTGCTGCTCTGCAGTATAGCCGGATGCAATCGGACGCCATCAAGCTCCAACGCGGTTCAGGGGTATGTCGAGGGAGAGTTCGTTTATATTTCCGCGCCCACCCCGGGGAGACTGGAGACGCTCTTCGTGCAGCGGGGGACACAGGTCAAGGGGGGCGACCCGCTTTTCGAGCTGGAGAACGTCCCGGAAAAAACGGCCCGTGACGAAGCAAAACTGCGGTTCGCCCAGCTCCGCGCCCAACTGGCCGATGCAAAAAAGGGGAAGCGGCCGACTGAGATTCAATCCGGCGCTGCACAGTTAAATCTGGCGCGGGCGGCGCTACAATTCTCGGAAAAAGAGCTCGCCCGTCAGGAACGCCTGTTACGCGCCAAAGTCGTCCCGCTGCAGGAGGTCGACCGGCTCCGCTCCCAGCGCGACCAGGAACGGCAGCGTGTGGCCCAGCTTGAAGCCGAGCTTCGCACGGCGCGGCTCGGCTCACGGGGTGATCAGATAGCGGCAGCCGAGGCGAGCATGCGGGCAGTGGAAGCGGCGTTGACCAGGAGCGAATGGGATCTTGCCCAGAAGCGGCAGAGTGCGCCGGCGGCGGGACTGGTTTTCGATACGCTGTACCGCACGGGGGAGTGGATTGCGGCCGGTCGGCCGATCGTTGTCCTGTTGCCGCCGCAGAACATCAAGGTCCGGGCGTTTGTAGCAGAACCACTAATCGCATCAATTCATCAGGGTGACAGGGTGCGGGTAACCGTTGACGGGGAGCAGGCACCCTTTTCCGGCACCGTGAATTTCATTTCGCCTCAGGCGGAGTACACCCCGCCGGTCATATATAGCCGGGAAAATCGCCGGAAACTGGTTTACATGGTTGAACTCGCCTTCGATCAGGCGACGGCAGTCCAACTGCATCCGGGGCAACCGGTGGATGTTCAGTTCGGTCCAGGATCATGACGGAGAGTGTCGTCATCGATGTGCGCGGCATGACCAAGCGATTCGGGGACCACACCGTCGTCAACGGCATCGATCTGCAGGTACGCCGGGGGGAGGTGTACGGTTTTCTCGGGCCGAACGGCAGCGGCAAAACCACCTTTATCCGGATGCTCTGCGGCCTGCTGGCAGCGGATGAGGGTTCTGGCACCTGTCTCGGCTTCGATGTCATCAGGGAGAGTGACTCCATCAAGCGCCAGGTCGGCTACATGACCCAGCGTTTCAGTTTTTATGAAGAGTTGAGTATTGCCGAAAACCTTGATTTCGTGGCGCGCATGTATGGCGTAGAGAACCGGCGGAATGCGGTGAAAGAAAGCATCGAACGGCTCGGGCTCGCCGGACGGCAGAAGCAGCTTGCCGGCGAGCTTTCGGGGGGGTGGAAACAGCGCCTCGCCCTCGCTGCCTGCCTGATTCACAATCCGAGACTGCTGCTGCTGGACGAGCCGACGGCGGGGGTTGACCCGAAGGCGCGCCGGGATTTCTGGGATCAGATCCGCGAACTCGCCAGTCAGGGACTGACCTTTCTGATCACAACACATTACATGGACGAAGCCGAACGGTGCGATCGGCTCGCTTATCTCTCATACGGCAATCTGCTGACCAGCGGCACGGCGGCCGAGGTGATTGCCGGCGCAGGGCTGACTACCTGGTCGGTGGGTGGCCCGGATCTGCAGGAGATTGCCCGGCAGCTGCGCGGCATGCCGGGCGTCGGGGAGGCGGTGACGTTCGGCACCGTGCTGCACGTGAGCGGCACGGATGCCGTCAGCCTCGAACAGGCACTTACCCCCTTCCGCACGGGACTTCATACCTGGCAGCGGATCGACCCGGGGCTGGAAGATGTCTTCATCCACCTGATGGGGAGTTCTAAGGACAATTATTCGCCATGAAAACGCGTATCCCACTTTCTTTTGCGCGCTTCTGGGCCATCGTCATCAAGGAATTTGTTCAGATGCGGAGGGACCGCCTTACCTTCGGCATGATTATCGGCATAC
>Ga0123338_10005832_pt1 | contig 10453 bp, 10 predicted proteins | sample grotaG_FD_89793 | JGI IMG/M metagenome (GOLD analysis project Ga0123338, IMG submission 89793) | Glacier valley bacterial and archeal communities from Borup Fiord, Nunavut, Canada, to study Microbial Dark Matter (Phase II) -... | ecosystem: Environmental > Aquatic > Freshwater > Ice > Glacier ...
CGCCGGCCGGGGGGGCTGAGCCGCAGCCGGTTGAAAAGAAAGAGACACCGCACGCCTGATATCTGCGTCCGGTTTTTGGGACGTAAACAGCGAGAGCCGGGTTTTCCCGGCTCTCGCTGTTTTTTAGCTGTTTTTTAACGTTCTTATTTTACCTGAATATTGATCTGTTTCGGTTTGGTTTCCTCTTTCTTGGGGAGAGTAATAGTCAATACCCCCTTTTCGCAGCTGGCGGCGACCCTCTCCTGATCTACCGTCGTCGGCAGGGTGAAGCTTCGCTGGAAACTGCCGAAATATCTCTCGATACGGTGGTAGTTCTCCTTCTTTACCTCATCTTCATGCTTGCGCTCCCCTTTCAGGATAAGGGTGCCGTCTTCAATGCGCACCTCGATGTCCTTCTGGTCTACGTCAGGGAGTTCGGCTTTTATGACGATTGAATCAGTCGTTTCATAAATATCCACCGCCGGCTGCCAGAGCCCCTCTTTGATGTCTTCGCTGGGGAGATCGTGATTCCAGGAAAGGTTGAGGAGCCGGTTCATCTGATCCTGCATGGTGCGCAACTCCCGGAGCGGGTTGTATTTTACAAGTGCCATAACAATATCCCCCTTTGAACGGCTGTGATTGTTGAAAGCATAATCACGATTTGTGAAATGTCAAGATTCCCCCGTGCCACACGTCTGCTGCAAAAACTCCAGGCTTTTAAACTTTCTGGCGGAGTGGGTGGCCAACGACTCATCCAGCAATATTCCAACAGCCTGGAGCGTTTCTCTATCAAAGGTGGCATGCCCGAAACGGCAGGTGTTCAGACAGGAGTTTAGCCACTGCAGGGCCGATAACGGCATCTGGCGACCGGTCGCGGCGCAGTAGCGGCAGACAAGCTCACCCCCCTGCTGCATGAGCGCGCCACGTTCGCCAAAAACCGAGCCGCAGCGACTGCACCCCTCCAGCGAAGGGCGGTATCCGAGGATATTGAGCAGATTGATTTCAAACATTCGGCGGTCGGTATCGTCACTTTGCCCGGAGTCCAGGCGTTCAAGATAGGCGGCCAGCAGACGGTACAGGCGCGGCAGCGGCTGCCCTTCCGGGGTGAGGCATTCCACCAGCTCGCAGGCGTACAACCCATGGGCAATTGCCCCGAGTACGCCCCGAATCCCGGCATAAAGCGTGATGACGTCGGCGCTCCGGAGGGAGCAGAGCCCCTCCTTGTGGCTCAGCTGGAGATCGATCCTGGCAAACGTCTCCAGGGCCGGCCCGAAACGTTTGCGACTGTTGCGGGCGCCGCGGGCAAAGCCCCTTAACCGGCCATGTTCAAGCGTGAAGAGTGACACGATCCGGTCACTTTCACCATAGTCGGAGTTTGAAAGCACAAATGCTTGTAGCTTTTCCAGTTGCATTGATGTCTCTGCAGCTCCTTTTGGTGAGAATGTGATGAAGTATTCATTGGCTTAACGTGGTAAGGCACACCGGCGGCGGGGGCCTTTTCCCGCCGACCGGTGTGCCGTTAGTTGGATATTCGGTCTGCTCGCAGTAAGTATATCCGGTTTTGTCAAATGCGTCGGTTTGACCCTCGAAGGCAATTATCGGGTCTGTTTCCGGAACGGGCTAATCAAGGCTGGTCTCAACTCCCTCAGGATAAAGGCGAGGAAAATAATACCCCACCACCGATGCAGGAAAACCAAGCATTACCGGTCCCTTTTCCGAATCGGAAACTAAATACTCTTTTTCCAATAAACTACTGACGACCCTACGCGCCGAACGTTCTGGCATTCCGATGATATTCGGGATTTCTCCACGAGGTATTTCCCCGCGTAAAAACAGATCTCTCAATAAATGACCCGCTTCAGGTTTCAATTCACCAAAAGAAACTTGACGATCAACCACCGCTTGTATTCTTTTCTGCATTCCATCCAAATCCAAAAGGCCTGACATAAAGTCAATTTGCTCAATAGCAGTTTTAAGGAAAAATTTACAAAAACCCGACAGTCCCGCTTGTGTCAAATTTCCCCGGCCATCTAGATCCCCTCTGCGAGGTTGGTCTGCCCCTGCCAAGGAGACAAGATACTCTTCTCGATTTCTTGCGAAACCTCGGGAAACAGTCCACAACCCGTGGCCATCTATTTTTGCCTTTTTTAGGTAGGCATGAGTCATAAGACGTGTAACTCGCCCGTTACCATCCAGAAAAGGATGAATCCATGCAAGACGGTGATGAGATGCCGCCGCTGCGATAACCTGACTTAAACCTTTCAGCTTTTGAGGGTCGTAGGCTTCTTCGAATCTTTTCATAAAAGTGCATAGGTATTCTGATTTAGGCGGCAAATGCCTCCCAACCTCAACCTCTGATTCCCTCGTTTCACCAGGGATCACTTTTTCAGTTTTTCCATCTGCACGCTGTACGACAAGATACTCCTCGGGCATCCGCTCATAAAATTCCTTATGTATCCAGCACAAAAAACTCTTGCTTGTAATGACTGTTCCGGGAGTGTCTTCGATGTGGGCCTCGATGCGTTTCTGCACTTCTATGTGCGCTTTGCTTTCCAATTGTTTTGCTCTTTTTGCAGGATCTTTGGAAAAGTCTTCTCGCATGGCACGATCAATGTCTACAGGATGGGTGTTGTGCCCTTCTATCAAATTGGAATAGTAGCTGTTCATTCTTCTTACTAATTCCACGACTCCTCTACGGGTAACAGGATGAACAGCGCCACTAATGCCGGCAGATTTACGAATCACCTCAATCGCCAAATCGTCGAGTTCTCCCGCAGGATCAGTAGGCATCATTGGTTCCATTTCCGAAATTTTTGTATAAAAACCATCTTCCATGGTGATTCCCCTGACATAGGCCACTGTTTTGGCCGATATTAAATCTCGTGACTTTAATTAATCGCGAGTCCGATTTTACACGGGAATTATTTATTGAACCGAAAATTTGGCCGGTTATAGGTAAGATCTTATAAAATAAAAAACTAAGTAAAAACGGGATATTCCAATTGATCGTACATAAAGACATCGAAAGTTTTGGCCGATGTTTTGGCCGATGTTTTTGTACCGTATTATACCAAATAAATAAACAACTTTTTCACCTTTTTAATTTTGCTGGCCGATGTTTTGGCCGATCTTACGGAAACTAAAAACAATAAAAGGACCATTCAGGTCCTTTGTCTCAGCATGATACCCGTTTATATTGTCTTGATATCCTCCAGGAGCTGGAAAATCAGCCGATGCTAGATGTATTTAACCACGCAATCGTATCACCGGTTGATGAACGCCATCATTGACTCCGGATAGCGCTCTCCGGCGGCCGCACCCTTGGGGAGCGCCTGTGCGATCTCGGCCATTTCGGCCTCGCTGATCGTCACCGCGCCGGCAGCGGTATTCTCCTCAAGGTACTTCCTCCGCTTGGTCCCCGGAATCGGCACGATGTCGTCCCCCTGTGCCAGCACCCAGGCCAGGGCCAGCTGACCGGGGGTGATCCCTTTCCGCTCGGCAATGGCGATGACCCGCTCCACCAGCTCCAGATTTTTGGTAAAGTTTTCACCCTGAAAACGGGGGGTGTTACGGCGGTAGTCGTCGGGCGCAAAGTCGTCGGGGCTCTTCAACTGCCCGGTCAGAAAACCGCGACCCAGCGGGCTGTAGGCGACAAAGCCGATGCCAAGCTCCCGCAGGGCCGGCAGCACTTCGTCCTCCGGGTCGCGAGTCCAGAGAGAGTATTCGCTCTGCAGTGCGGTGAGCGGATGTATGGCATGGGCGCGGCGGATCGTCTGGACGCTCGCCTCGGACAGCCCGATGTAGCAGACCTTGCCGGCCGAGACCAGATCGGACATGGCCCCCACGGTCTCTTCGATCGGCACCTCGGCATCCACCCGGTGCTGGTAATAGAGGTCGATATGATCGACACCCAGCCGTTTCAACGAGGCGTCGCAGGCCGAACGGACATACTCGGGCCTGCCGCTGATGCCGGTGATCGGCGCCCAGCCGCCGTTGGACGGTTGACTGCGCATGATGCCGAACTTGGTGGCCACCACCACCCGGTTGCGCCGCCCCTTGATCGCTTTGCCCACCAGCTCTTCATTGGTGAACGGGCCGTACATGTCGGAGGTGTCCAGGAAGTTCACCCCCAGCTCCAGGGCGTGATGGATGGTGGCGATGGATTCCGCCTCGTTCCGCTGTCCGTAAAAATCGGACATCCCCATGCAGCCCAGTCCCTGGGCCGAAACGGTCAATCCCTGTGTGCCGAGTTTTCTCTGTTTCATGGTCAATCTCCCTCTGCTGAAAAGTTACGGCTGCGGCGCAACTGTTTTTTAAAGTATTTTTTCCCCACCGTACAGAATTTACTGCCACATGAAGCGTCCCGGGTCAAAAAAGATTCAGCTGCCGCTCGGTGCATCTTCTTTCGCCCCCGTAATTCCTGCTCCTGATTTCGATGTCGCCATCGTATTCGTACAGCAGCGACGGGCTGTCCGGGTAATGCTTCCGGCAGTTGCTCTCGATCATCCCTTCGTTGTAGTTGGCATAGCAGTAGCTGCAGCGGAAGCGGCAGCTGTTGTACATCCCCATGTCCACCGATGCGACGCAGTTGCAGGCGGCACGCTGGTTCTTGTCTCTGTGTGAAGGGGCATTCACCCCGAACAGCTCCCGGATCAGGTCGCCGTCGACACAGGCGCCGTGCCGGATGCCGCTAGGCGACAGATCCACCTCCTCGCTGCAGGAGAATATCTGCAGCTTATGCCGGTCGGCGACCCCCTTGAAACCACGTGCGACCAGATCCAGTGCACCGCCCTGTTCCGGCGCGGTGATATCCTCAAGCGTTATGCCGGTTCCGGCCAGAGCCCTGTTCAGACGCCCCCGTCCCGTGCCGTAGAAATCGTAAAAGCTGAATATCAGCCGTCTGGTTGCGTCCTTGAGAAGGTTGGCGATCCGTTCTGCCTGCTCCAGATGCCATGCGACAGGCGAGAGAGAAGAGAGGATGACCGGGTCGTAGCGCCACACAACCCGCTCCGGTCCGATGCGTCCTGCCAGTTCGATCATGGTATTGATCCGCTCCTCCAGCGGCGGAACATGCGGCTCGAAAGTCTTGTCGTAGGGGTTGAGGGTGAATTGGAAGTAGTAATTCAGGCCGCGCTCGTCCAGCTCAGCCAAATGCGGCATGAGCGGCCGCGGGTTCTTGGTCCAGAAGCAGAGCGCGTCCACGTCCTCCGGTTTCAGGCTGAATCCGGTGACCTGCCTGCGGTTGAAGGGGTTGACACGGTAGAAGTATCCGCCCCGCACCCGCTTCATGAACCAGTCAGCATAGAAGGCCGGTATGTCGGTGCGTCTGCTGGCGGAAATGATCATGTTTTTTCACACCATCTACAGTGGAATCAGGTCGCCGGTGCATCGATCTTCCCGACCAGACGGATGAAAAAATCGGGGATGCCGGTTTCGAAGGTCAGCCGTTTGCCGTTGACCGGGTGGGTGAAGGAGATCGATCTGGCATGCAGCGCCAGGGTGCCGTACTGGTCGTTTGACTTGCCGTATTTTCGGTCCCCCACGACCGGGTGTCCACTTTCCGACAGCTGCACCCGGATCTGGTGTTTGCGCCCGGTGAGCAGATGGATCTCCAGCAGGGTGAACCCTCTGGTCTCTTTCAGGACCGTATACTCGGTGTGGGACAGCTTGCCCGCCGTCTGGTCGGAGGTGGAATAAACGTTAAAGGCGGAGTTTTCGGCTAGGTAGCTGCTGATCGTCCCGGTTTTCTCTGCCAGTGAGCCATGCACGATCGTGAGATAGTGTTTGTCGGTACTATCCCAGTGCCCCTGCAGAAAGGTCTTGGCAGATTCGCTCTTGGCAAAGATCAGGATGCCGGAGGTGTCGCGGTCCAGGCGGTGGACGATATAAACCCGGTTTCGGGAACGGGGATCCCCCTTGCGGACATACTCGTTGAGGATGGAGTGGGCCGTTCTCGACTTGTCCCGCTCCGTCCCCATGGTCAGCAGGCCGCACGGTTTTTCCACCACGATGATATCCTTATCCTCGTAAATGACCGGGAGACCTTTGGGCTGGTATTTCGCCGGGGGGCGATTAGTAGATGCCATTGTATTCCTTCTCGAAAAACAAAAACCACAGGGGTGGACCCTGTGGTTCAAATATAGTGCAAATATAGCACGTTGGCCAGTGGGGCGGCAATGGGTTTCTTGTAAGGCTTCCGCCACCCAAGGGCTCTCTTTTATCTCTGCAGGGTGGACTATTACGCTAAGAAAGAGTATTACGGAGCCATCAAACCGCGCTTTTACTCTTTTCGGGGATACGCGCGTTCACGAAATTATTTCCCGCATAAAACCGCAATTTATTACGTACCAAAAGGGAGTGTCGCCATGCAGGAGCTGAAGCAGTTTTTTTCAACCGAGGACCTGTTTGCCCGTCATGCCGGTATCGAACTCACTGATATGGGGCCCGGCTGGGCAAAAGCCAGTATGAAGATTGAACAGTTCCATTTTAACGGCGCCAAAACGGTTCATGGCGGTGCCATTTTTACGCTGGCCGATTTCGCGTTTGCCGCCGCCTCAAACTCGCACGGCACTCTGGCGATGGGGATCAATACCAGCGTCAACTTTGTAAAAGCCGCCATTAAGGGTACGCTTTACGCCGAAGCGAGGGAACAGGCAAAGGGTCCCAAACTGGCCTCGTATTCGGTCATGATCACCGATGATGCGGGCGATGTCGTAGCTGTTTTTCAGGGGATGGTGTATCGGAAGAAGGAGTCGATTATTCCGGCATGTTCCTAGTCGCTGTGACGTTTCTGCACACGTAGCCCTCTTAGCACTTCCACCCGCTTCTGCAGGATAAACGACGGCCGGTTCCTGATCGACATGACTTCGAGCTTACCCTGATCAACCCCCATCTCCCGCGTACTCATCCGCGCAACCCGGGCAACATCTTCCCACCCGGTCATCGGCTCCCCCCCCGGCTTATCGGCGGCGGCAATCAGTGGCAAAATGTCGAAAACACCCCCCTTGATCGCCTGTTCCGCCATCTTGAGCTTCGATGAATCCCGCAACCCATCCCACGTGTTGGCCTTGCCATGCAGGATGCTGATCCAGGCCAGCGCCTTCCGGTATGTTGACGGCAGGCGAAGCCGGTTGCAGAACTCCACCGCCATGCCAAAGCCGGCATGGTCATGGCCATGATGTTTGGGGTAGAGCGCCGGGTCGGTGGCCAGCTTGCCGAGATCGTGGAAGAGGGCGCAGAAGCGGGGAAGCGGGTCATCGGTCAGCGCCGCCACCCTTTGCAGCACCTGGATGGAGTGAGCCAACAGGTCCCCCTCCGGATGGTGCTGGAGCGGCCCGGCGGGAATCTGCGTCATCCGGAAGATTTCCGGGAGTATTCCCGCCCCGACGTTGAACTCTATCATCAGCTGAAAGAAGCGTTCCGGTGCCTTCCGTGCCAGTGCTTTCAGCATCTCGGCGCTGAAACGCTCGGTCGGCATGACGCCAAACGCATCTGACCACGCCTGCATCCGGATCAACGCCGCGGTACCCGGCGCCATGCTCCAGTCGTCAGCCTCGAACCGGAATGCTCGGAAAAGCCGCAACGGATCATCTGCAAAAGTGTGATCGCTGCATGCCCGGAGAACCCCCGACTTCAAATCATCTTCCCCCCCCAATGGGTCGAACCGTGCACCGTTCAAATCCATCGCCATGGCGTTGATCGTGAAGTCGCGCCGGAGAAGATCACTCTCCAGATCAGCCATGCTGCCGATACGGGTGGCTTCAATTGTGCCGAATTCGGGGTGGTGTTTAAAGTAGATCGTGGTCCCGCTGGTCGCCTCCACGGTACGAAAACCGAGCGAACGGAGCTCATGGTGGGAAAGGGCGGTCACCAGGTCGATGTCGGCGCCCTCCCTCCCCAGCAGCATATCGCGTACCGTGCCGCCGACGAGGAGGACCCGGTCGTGGCAGGAGGGGGGGAAGAGGTTCTTCAGAAAGGGGAGGAGTGTGGTCACGGTAAACCTGTCTCTATTTGTTTCTGCTTTTGTTCGGGACCGGCAGCTTGAGGAGCTGCAGCACCTGGGTCATGTCGTCCCAGACACTCCAGAATGAGTCGGAATTGCCGCCGGTGCGGAGCAGATACGACGGGTGATAGGTCGGCATGAGCGGCATGCCGTGGAAGTCGTGGAATTTGCCGCGCAGCTTCGAGATGGGGACTTTCGTCTGCAGCAGCGCCTGTGCGGCGGAGCTGCCGAGCGCCACGATCGCCTCCGGTCTGATTGACTGGAGCTGCCGCAGCAGGAACGGGGAACAGGTGCCGACCTCATCACCCTCCGGCGGTCGGTTCTGCGGCGGTCGGCACTTGACCACGTTGCAGATGTACACATCCTCCCGTTTAAGCTCCATGGCGGCGATGATACGATTCAACATTTTGCCGGCGTCGCCGACAAACGGCTCCCCCTGTGTATCCTCATCGGCTCCCGGTCCTTCCCCGACAAAAACCAGCCGCGCCTTTGGGTTCCCGACCCCGAACACCAGATTCTTTCTGGTGGCTCCCAGTTTGCAGCGTTGACATGGACCAAGATTCTTTCTGATCTGCTCAAGGGTTTCATGCGTATCCGCTTCGTTCTGTTGATCACTCATTGCGTTCTCTACCTCCAGTTCTGCAGGAGCGGTTCTTTGCCGCACGGGATCACTCCCGGCAGCCTGCTCAATCAGTTCTGCCGGAATACCGTCCACTCCGCTTTCCTGAAGATCCTCCAGGTAGGCGGTGAGCGATGCAGCCAGTTGAGATTGAACGGAATGTTGGGTTGAACGTCTGTTCACGGGACGGCTCCTGCCTTGCAACGTAGTATAATCTGGCGTACAATCGAATGCGCAATCTACCAGTAAGCACTTTGCCTGTCAAAACGAAAGAACCCTATGTTTTTTATTATAATTACCATTGCGGCGATACTCCTCCCGACCGATGCAGTTGCCTGGGGAGGAGGTATCCATCTTCAGCTGGGGGTCCATGCACTGGCCAACCTGGAACTGGTGGCGGGTGACGTTGCCGCTCTTCTTGCTGCCCATCCAAAAGATTTTCTGTATGGCTGTCTCGCACCGGACATTACATTCGGAAAAAAATACACCCACTACCTGCTGCACTGTCATCGCTGGGGAATCGGCCGGGCCCTGTTAAAAGAGGCCGGAACCGACCATCAGAGAGCCTGCGCATATGGGTATCTCTGCCATCTGGCGGCGGATACGGTTGCCCATAATTACTACGTTCCCTACAAGATCATCCGCTCTTTCCCCACGATAACCATGAATCATGCCTACTGGGAGATGCGCTTTGAGGCGTTTGTGGATAAGGATGCCTGGGAACTGGCACGCATTGTCTGCCGCGCTGACAGGCGTGCCAACGATGTATTGCTGCGCAAGGTGCTGACGACGACAATCTTCTCGTTCGGCACCAACAAGCGGATTTTTAATTCTATCATGGTGCTGTCACGGATGGAGAGGGTGCAAAAGATCTTGCAGAGCCTCTCCAGTAAGTCTCGTTACCAATTGGCGGAGGCTGACCGGGACGAGTATATGGAATTGGCGAGGGAAGCGATCCTCGATTTCCTGCAAAACCCGGAGGATTCAAAGTTTTTGAAAGTAGATCCAACCGGTGAGAAAGCGCTGGCCGTAGCCGACTGCCTGCGTAAAAGCCTGCGACTGCGCTATAAAAGTGGATTCATGTCAAAGGCCGAAGGGTTTGAGGAGGTTGAAGCGGTGCGGAGTACCTTGCGCAACTCCCTGCACAGACCGGAGCTGCTGAAGAAGCTGCATGTGTGAACAAGAAAAAAACTGTCCACGAAATGCACGAAAAGCACGAACAAGACAAAATTCTGCGTTTCAGATTTCTTATCTACATCATGAGTCAGGAATACTTCCGCTCAGAAGGGATTCTTTCGTGTAGTTCGTGTCTTTCGTGGACAAAAGGTTTACCGGGTTAATAGCACTCCGGCTTGCGATCGTTGAAGCAGGGAATTTGCGCCCGCCAGTCGGTCATGGCCTGCATGTCAAGCGGAGCGATGATCTCCCCCTCGCTCTCCCCAGCCTCGGCCAGCAACTCCCCTTTTGGATCTATAATCATGCTCATACCGAAGAAATCCAGTTTGCCGACCGTGCCGCAGGTGTTGCAGGCGACAACGAAGAGCTGATTTTCGATCGCCCGTGCCCGAAGCAGCGTGCGCCAGTGCTCCTGGCGCGGCTTGGGCCACTGGGCCGGCACGCAGATCACCTGCGCACCTTCGACCGCCAAACGGCGGGAAAGTTCGGGAAAGCGTAGGTCGTAACAGATAATGACCCCCACCTTGCCGATCGACGTATCCGCCAGCAGCCACGAATCGCCGCCCGAAAAAGCGCGATCCTCCCCCAGCAGGGAGAAGAGGTGGATCTTGCGGTAGAGCCCGGCCAGTTTGCCATTGTCAACGACATAAACCGTATTGAAAACCTTGTCGCCGTTC
>Ga0123338_10005833_pt1 | contig 10449 bp, 7 predicted proteins | sample grotaG_FD_89793 | JGI IMG/M metagenome (GOLD analysis project Ga0123338, IMG submission 89793) | Glacier valley bacterial and archeal communities from Borup Fiord, Nunavut, Canada, to study Microbial Dark Matter (Phase II) -... | ecosystem: Environmental > Aquatic > Freshwater > Ice > Glacier ...
AAAGCACCATCTCTGGTGCCTTTTGAATTCTATCGTAAACCTTTTTTTACCTCTTTCTTATATAGATATCTCCATTGTAGTTCTTTAATGTAAACTCTGCTCCACCTCCGTTGATATCACCACGCTTCCATTCATCGATCTTCAATTTATAGCCACCTGATTTTGAATCTTGTTGCTTCACCGGACCACTGCTCGTCACATTCATATCAAACCCCGTGTAGATGTCACCACGTTCTGTCTTCATCTTAAAGGTCGCTTTTGCAGTAGCAGGAAAAGTAAGATCAACATCCCCATTATAGGTTGAGTACGACATTGGTTTTCCGTCAGACACTTTATCAAATGTTACCTTAAGATCTCCGTTGTAAGTTGTTGCGACTACCGAACCTGAAATATTCAATGCTGTGATCGGACCGTTATAGCTGTTAAGTTCGACTTCTCCTTCAATATTTGTTATAATGATATCACCATCATTATACGCACCTACAGTAAGATCCATTCCGGCAGGAACTTCAATTTCAAGATTGGTTTTATTATTCCAGGAGTCAGAGCTCACTTTAATAACATTGTTGTTTTCACTGGCATCCAGTTCCAATCCGCTTCCGCTGATCTTTTTCAAACCATTATTGCTATCATTTCCACCGTCATTTTTATTAATATTTAAATTGACCTTCACATCAATTCTTTTTTTATGATCACGTTCCTCACGTTCATCCTGCTGTTCTTCGTCTTCTTCCTTGGCCTCGCTGTACTTGACCAATACATCCTTTCTCGCCGTCCCTTTAATGGTGATCGAACCATAATTCACATGGGCTTTCAGCATTCCTCTTTTGGAAGGATCACTCAATGGAATTGTGAACTCATTACCGCTTTTGGTTTGGGTCTGTGCCTGCATCTTCCATACTGTTGCCAGCATCACAATCCCTGTTAATATAATTCTCATTTTTTTCATAGTATCTCTCATTTTCAAATTATCTCATTTTCAAATTATTCCTGTTCACGTAAAAATACATCCCCGTTAAAAGTTTCAAAGTCAAGCAACGGTCCGCCGCCTCTTATCTTGTAGCGATTGCCATTCACTTTATATGCAATACCTTCGCCCTTACTATACTTTTCCACTGTCACGGCCATTGGTGCGATCTCGTCAACAGAAGAATAAAAATTACCATTAAAGCTCTTGAAGGTAAGTTGAGCTGCAAGTCCTTTTTTAAAATATGCGGTGATGTCTCCATTCAAAGAGTAATACTTCGAATCTCCGGAAGGGTTACCAGAATAATTAATATCTATACTTCCATTGATTGTATGGGCGTATGTAGCACCATAAATATTTTTCAAGTGAATACTTCCATTAATGTTCTCTGCATTTACATAACCAGAAGTACCGGTAACTTCGACATCTCCCTGATTGATAGTCGATGCAAGCAAGTTGACAGACAACGGAACCTTAATGGTGAAATTCATTTTGTAGTCATACATATCGTCCGTGTGATGGGTGCGCGCGCACTCTGAGTCATTGTCATTAGAATGATTCCAGTTGTAATCCCAGCCCCCGTTATGATTGTACCTGTTAGCCCTTTTATTTTTATTCTTATTCACTCTTCCAAACTCATTACAAGGACCTAGTACATAAAGCAGAATCGTATCAGCTCTGTCGAGAACTCTTAATTGTATCTCCTCTTTCCCCAAAGCGAGCCGCACTTCAGTCTTACCATTGATGATCCTTTCAACTTCAACGATAATTTTATCTCCTGCATAGCCTTCTATTTTTACATTACCATTGATATTATAAACCATCAATGCATTGTTGGGATCTCTCTTTTCAAAAACAAACTCGCGCTTAATTTTCTCTGTAAACACCTGGGCTGAGCCCGCGATGGTTATGAAAAGTAGTATTGGTATAAGTAGTGTCTTCATTTAATTTTTTATATTAAAATCTCAATACTTTTTTTAATCTTATTCTTCACATCACGTGGAGTTGAATCATTATTCAGGATCTTCTGCAACTCACCTACTGATTTCTTTTCCTGGATGGCAACCATCAGATCCGCAAGCGTTACCTGTACCATGGGTGAATCTTGTTGTGAAATTGATTTAACAAGTCTGGCGCGTACATCACTCTGACTTACATACGGTGTCAATGCTTCCAGTGCTGCCAGGCGAACGTTTACATTAGTATCGTGATTAAGTGTTTGAAAGAGCGCCTCCGTAACTTTATCACTTACTGCATCCATATCATTCGTAAGGCTTACAGCTCGCAATCGTTCACTCGCTGATTCCTTTTCAAGAAGCGAAAGCATCATCATCTCTTTTAACTCACTTACTTCCTGTGTCAATTGCTTTACTTCAGAACCTTTCACTGAAGGATATAATTGACTGCCAATCACAAAGCCAATCACAATCAACGCAACTCCAAATCCAAGACGTGGGAAAAGAATATTCCAATAAGGAAGCTTGAATGAAGTTCCCTTTTTCAACTTTAATTTTTCACTTTCCAACATAGAATAAAACTGTTTTCCCATTTGCGTGGAGGGAAAAGGGTCTTTACTATTCATCAGCTGATCGTCAAACGAATTGAATACAGTAAATTCGTCCAATATAATCTCGCCGCTTTCAATCATCTGCTCGATCATCTTTACTTCTGAAGGATCTGCGAGGCCTTCTGAATATTTGATGATGAGATCGTGTTTTATATTTTCCATAGTGCTATTTTATCTTCCTCAATGCCCTAGCCTCCGCCGAAGCGCCTACGCACAGGCAGGCCCTGCCTCTCAAAGGGAGAGAGAGTTAGAGTGGTTACATTATTCGTTCTAGTTGTTTGTAAACGATTCGAAGTTCTTCAAGGGCACGGAAGACTTTTACTTTTACTGCGCCTTCAGAGCAACCTAAAATCTCTCCTATCTCTTTATACTTCTTCTCCTGGTACTTACTTAATAATAATACTTCGCGTTTCTCTTCTGATAATTTATCCATGGCAATTGAAAGCATCTGTTGCTCGTCAGCTTGTTGCATTTCCGTTGACTTGTTTTCATTGTGACCAAGTTTTTCCTGCCATTTCTCAACACTATTTTTTAGTTTGATCTTATTCTTCCGAAAGTGATCGTGGCTCACATTACGCGCAATGTGAAACATCCACGTTTTGAAGTCGCCATCACCCCGGAAGAGATGACGGTATTTCAGAATACGGAAGAAGGTATTCTGAACGAGGTCTTCGCTCAATTCCTGGTTCTTGTTCATTCCGTATAAAAAACCATACAAAGGCCTTTTGTATCGTTCAAACAACAGTCCGAGCCTGTCAAGGTCGCCGTTGCGCACCTTTTCCATTAAAGAATTATCAGAAAGCTCTTCCAAATCCGGATTTTTCAAAGGGGTAAACCGGAGGTTTTTATAAACGTTACCGGTTTTATGGAATAAATTTAACGCGATTTCTCAGCAAAAGTGCCGAAAGATTAAAGAGTAAAGATGATTTGGCTATAATAATGAATCCACTTTATCTTTAACGCAATCTCAAAAGCCAAAGTCCATATAGCCAATGATCATTATGAAAACAGTAATCTTAACTTTATCACTAGTATTAATAACACTATCGGCAATATATGCTCAAGACGCACCTTTCCAAAAGCTTGTCTGGTCGGATGAGTTTGATAAAAACGGAAAGCCTGAAGAAACTAAATGGGGATATGATCTTGGCGATGGTTGTCCTACTGTATGCAGCTGGGGAAACAATGAGGCTGAATATTATACCAATGATCCCAAAAATGTTCGCGTTGAAGATGGCAAACTGATCATTGAAGCAATAAAAGAAGAAAAAGGTGGTAAGTCATACACATCCTCACGAATTGTTAGCAAAGGAAAAGGAGATTGGCTTTATGGAAGAATTGAAGTAAAGGCAAAACTTCCCAGCGGAAGAGGAACGTGGCCTGCAATATGGATGCTGTCAACCGATTGGAGTTACGGCAGTTGGCCTGCAAGTGGTGAAATTGATATTATGGAACATGTTGGTGTTGATCCCGGGGTATTGCATGGAACAATTCATACGGAAGCATACAATCATAGAAAGCATACGCAGAAAGAAGGTAAGATAACCATGCCGGGACTGACGACTGAGTTTCACGTGTATGCAATTAACTGGACGAAAGACCAAATGGATTTTTATGTTGATAATATAATGTATCATAGCGTCACCCGCGACCCGAAAGAAGATTTTAAAGGATGGCCGTTTGATAAAAGATTTCATTTGATAATAAATCTTGCAGTAGGTGGAGATTGGGGAGGGATGAAGGGAGTGGATGAAACGATTTGGCCCAAGAAGTTGGAGGTTGAGTATGTTCGCGTCTATCAATAGAAAATTTGATGATTTGAAAATGGTCATCCGTAAATTGCCTTCAGCCATACTGATTGGTGTCGGCGGCATAAGTTCGAATGAGTATATTTTGACTAAATGGTGAATAAACGATAAAGGCGCAGAAAGAATCAAGTTTGGATTACCGGTTCTTCTACAGGAGTCGGGGATTGGTAAAACGCGAGATTGGTTTTTCTAATAAGTGAAGTTATGCATTGAGCATTGAAAATATAATTCATCACTTTTTATAGAATTGGAAGGTATGCCGGAAATCGCTAAGAATAGTTAAAATTTTCTTTTGAAGACAAACTGCGATTGTTGTGCCTGAACAACTCGTGCAAAAAATTCCCGAAGTCCATGATACTCGCCGGCTGTGTAAACAGGTTTATTAATTGAAATGATACTGGTCATTTTGATTGTATTACCCAAAGTAGTTGCATTTACTAGAAATTTTCCACCATTGTATGGCAATTGAATACCTACATTTGACGGTTGCTCGTCAACCATGATTGTTTCGGGTAACTTTAGACTTACAACAATCCACTGTTCGTCAGGAGTACCCCAGTCAACAGGATAGATTCTTTCGGTAGCATTAAACGGATTCTTGGCGTATCGTCCACTCATAAAAGGGTTAAAATAAATTGTTGAAGGATTATTATCCGGAGACTCGGAAAATGTTACCTGCATCGTCTCAATCAATGGCTTCAACAAATCATCGCGATTTTCAACGATATAATTTTCAATCGTTGCCTCCCATATCTTTTCAATATCTTTCACATACTCTTTTACGTCACCTTTTTGTGCTATTTTTTTTCGTGTCGTTACTGCCGAATATCCGGTAGACTGAATTTGTAATTTACCACTAAGAGTCCCCTCTTCCGATAATTTCAGATCAAGTGTAACAATTCGTTTATTCCTCTCAATTGGTTTTAAGTCAATCCATTCATCTGTTGACTCTTTACATATCAATCTCCCTTTGCCATTAATCGTTCTTTCGGAAAGTAAGCCAAACGGAAGGAATGGATCTGTTGCATCAAGGATATAATTCCTATCACCAATTTTAACATTCGCAACAACATAATTGAATTCACTCAATACTGGATAAAGTTCTGTGACATGCCCGTTTTTTCTCGTACTCATAATTACCGGGTTAGCATTGATATCGTACGTCTGAAGGACTCCAACCAACGTCAAGTTGATGTCCGCAACATTCCCCTTTCTAGCTTCATATGCTCTTTTCGTGTCAAGCTCTGTGTAACAACTGTTGTGTTCATTCCAGCTAAATCGATCACAGATATGTTTATAGATAATAGCCGCCTTCTTCAATTGATCCGTCTCACCAGCAAGTATAGCTTTCAAATGAGGATCGTTGATAATACGAGCCTTTTTAATTTGCTTTCCAAAATCTTCATGATTGAGTAAAGTTTTAGAAACATCTTCCCACGTTTGAGTATACCACTTAATTGTGCCATCAAACGACTTAACCTCGCTAAGTTCGTAATTAATAGAAGATATATAATTCACTTTTGCACTGACATAGTCTTCATTGCGAAATGCCGGAATATCTCTCATCTCATATTTGTAAAAAGCGCAATCTGCCTTATTACTGGAACTTGTATTGAAACATCCTTCGTCAATAGTAGACTCATTTCTCGAAAGCTTTAAGAAACCTTTAAGCGAAATATTATAAATATAATTACCGGGAATTCTTGCCCAAAATTCATTTTTCATTTTTGGGATATCATCTTGAAATACCCATCGATGAAAATTAAAATTGAATGGCGATGCATATCTGTATCGTACTTCTATAACAGATCCCACGCGAACTTCCGGAAGAGTAAACTTTACAATATCAAGATACTTTGCAGCTTTCTCTATAAAAAAACCATTGCTATTATCCAGTTTAGTTTCAACTATCTGGTTATTCATCAAGTTGAAGGTAGATGCAGCAAGTGATTCCCACTTTTCAACTCTCCCATCGTCACTCTTTCTCAATCCAATTTTAAAGTTAGCTTTATCAAGCCCGGAACTCTTCAGAATCTTTATTTTAACATGGTATTCAAAAATTACCTGACCAAAATTCGAAGTCTCGTGATCATTGCTGAAAAAAGCTTCTCCGTACTCTCTCAAAACAACAGCTTCAGTAGTTGTGTCACCAGGATAGGAAGTCATTTGCAACTCTGGATAAGTGACTTTCCCAAACTCAAAATAAGGGTCTTGCGCAATCAAAAGAATAGAATAGAAGACCAGAAAAAATAAAAGAATGAATCTCATGAGTAAAATTTAAGCAGATCGATAAAGCTAAATTCAAAATATTAAAACCCCAAATGAATGGTTAAACTTTCATTAAAAGTATTTAAAACATTCAAAGTATGGGATCACTTCGGTACACCAACGATAAAAAATGTTTGCTAATTTTATTTTTCCTTTTCCAAACCCTTATGAGGGATGCCCCTCAGTTGCTTATTGATTAAACACATCCATGAGATATCTTAATAAATTATGCAAAGTCAACTGGACTGACTTGATCTTATTTGTACCCTGAATTGGAGTTATTGCTATAAATGAATGTAAAATAGTCAATCTTAAATGTAAAAGTAAAAGTAAAAGTAAAATCAATTCACACCCGTGAGCGTAAACGCCCCCCAATAATACGGGTGAGGATACTCTATCATCGTTGCTTCCATCGCAGCGTTATAAGAATTGCTGATACTAGCCCCGCTGAAATATTTTTGATAGAAGGCTTCCATAAAAACGACAGTAGCTTCATCACTGATTTTCCAAAGTGAACCCATCACAGTCTTCGCCCCTGCTAATTGAAACGCGCGCTGCAAGCCCCATACTCCCTCTCCACTTTGAATTTCACCCGTACTGGTTTCACATGCAGACAACACAACAAGATTTGTTTGCGAAAGCGCAAGCTGAGTAACTTCATACGCGGTAAGAAATCCATCTTCATACTTTGAATAATCATTTATAGTAAATGGTTCTGCATCCGCCGCACCGGCAAGGATAAGTTTAGCCTTTAAATAACTATCTGCCTTCGAGTATTGATCAAATTCACCATGCGTTGCCAAATGAAGAATTTGCTGATTCTTCAACGTCTTAACACTTGCCTCGGTAGCCTGAGCGCCCGCGAGTATATTTGTTCTCATTCCTTTATTCATTGCCATTGACTGAATAGACTCAACTTCTTTTAATGTCCCAGGTAATTCCGTCATTCCACTTCTAACCACAGGACCATCGTTTGTCACCGCTTCAAATTCATTACCCTGAAACTGATTCATGTTTCCCTTCCGACTCATTGCAAATTCCGGATTTCCGATAAGAGCAATTTCACGGTTAGGTGGAGCAAAAGGCGCAGCATTCAGCAAATCTCTACCCGTTGAAACCCGTGTAAGAGAAATTTCATTTAATACATACTTTCCGGTTTGAGGATTTTTAAGCGTCAAAGGATTGATCACATGATACACTCCGTCACCACTCAAAATAACTTTTGACACACCATCAAGTTGTTTATTAAGATCAGCCCAATATGTTTTGTAGCTATCCAGATCATCAAGCTGATTCCTAATTCTGTTCTGATAGTTTTTTAATCCACGTCCTTCAAAGGCTTCTCCTTCCGATAATCTAAATAACACTGGTCTGCTTATTCCTGGCTTAACAACAAAAGCCCAGTATTGGACCACTGGCTTATCAAAAGAAAAATTGTATCGCTGAAGCCGAAGAATTTCGAAGTAAACCTCCTCCGGTTTTAACTTTCCCTGGACATCTTTCCAGCTAACAGGTTTCAGCAGGTCAGCAATTACACCGATTTTTTCATTGATCTTTCTTTCAAGCTCATTGATGCGTATAGAATTCCGATTAATAGAATCTGTAATAGCAGGATTCGGTGATTTAAGACTAAGCTGATAAAAAGCAGCCAACTTGTCTCGAAGCTTTCTGCTCTTACGTATTTGTTCTATCGTTATTCTATCTTTTATTTTTTTTAATAATTTTTCCTGGGCCATCGTTACATCGAGTATCACGCCCTTTGTTTGAAGAATTTTATCCAGCAACTCCCCTGCACGATCATTATTATTTTCTGTCATTAAGAACAGAAGTGAATAAAATCGCTCAAGTTTTTGATTGTACGATTTAAAAAATTCCTTCTTCTCACTTTCAGAGAAGAATTGAAAGTTCTTTCGCAATACCACTTCTTCTTCCAACAAAACTTTTTTACTTTCATTATAAGCATAGTCAAGCTTTCCCGATTGAACTTCAAGATTCAGATATAATGGTAGAAATCCTTTTCGCATTTGTTCACCTGAAGATCCCATAAATTTGTATTTTGACAGATCATTCATCGTTGCAAACGCTGTTTGATACTGTTCTTCCGATGATGGCCATTCATTTTTTAATTGGAACAATACAGCTTTCTCAACTTGTCCTGTAGCATACCGGGCTGCGAGCGCAGGCTGGCCTGACTTACTTGCTGCGATCACAAGTAATGTTGATGGTCCTCCGAGCTCGGCAATTTGATTTATATATGCTGCTGATTCTGATGTCATACTCTTTAATGAATCAGGAATATTTGCTTCAGCAATTTGAATAGCGGCATCCGCCATTGCTTTACGGGAATAATCCATCAGCTTCTTCATCTCATCCGATGTTGCTTTCAAATAAGGAACACTCTCCGCAAACTTATACTGATTATAATATGCATTCCCCAAAACCATATTATAACTCAAACGTTGTCCGGATATTATTGACTCCTGACTTTGCTTAATTGCTTTTATGTATTGCTCTTTGGATTTCTGCATCTGTTCGCGGACCTCTTTTGAATCGGATGGATTTATCTTAAAAATTTCTTCCGCAGATTTTGAATCCATAATAAGTGCTCCGGATTCTGTTAGCTCTTTGAACTTTAATCCAACCGTAACAGCTTCTTCATAGCGTTCTGCTCCCAGCAAGGACTGAGCGTATTCATTATAAAATTGCTGACGCGCATAATACGCTGTACTGCATTCCAGTATTACTCGTTTACTTTCAAGATAATTGATAGATTTTTCAAACAGATTTACCATTCTTGAGTACCTGGCTAAATCAAGATAAGTGAATGAAGCATACTCTTTAGTAACTGTTGGATATCCCCGGTTATAAAAAGGAAAGTTTTTTTCGTAAGCATCCATTGCCTGTTGAAGTAATTCTATTGCACGGCCGGTATCGTGAGCCATTTCATAATAAATAGCAATAATCTTTCGTGTGCTGAAATACTCTTCATCTTCAGAAGAAAATAGCGCATCAGATACATCCAGCAATCGCTTAGCCGCTTTGAGCTTATCGGGAGCGTATCCAATTGCAGACATCAGTTGATCGTATTGGGTGTAATCTATTTTACGTATTCGAACACGATCCTGCGCGGAAGAATTAAAAATAATAGCAAGCAGCCCATATACACCAAAGAGAAATTTCATGACATAAAGGTAAGCGCATTGTTGTATTCATAACAACAAAGCTTTTCTCCCGTAATAAACTGCAATTTATTGTATGAACTCTACAGACCCTTATGTCCATTCGTTCCTTGCTTCGCCGAAGCGGCTACGCAAAGACGAGTCTACAGTTAAACCAAAACCAAAACCAAACGCATTTATTGATAAAACATTTCTATTTTTACAATATACCCAAAATACTATCAAAACCTTAAAAACCATCATCAGTGTATCAGGAGTACTTTTGGGAATCTATATAATTATATCCATCGGATTTTACATGTGTCAGAATTCATTGATATTTCAGAGAAGGTCCCTGGCGCCTAAATACGTGTTTAAGTTCGACCAATCTTTCGAAGAGTATTTTATTACTACAGAAGATCACCAAAGACTCAATGCATTATTATTCAGGTCGTCAAGTCCATCAAAGGGACTCATTCTTTATTTTCATGGTAATGCTAACAATCTTCAACGTTGGGGAAATTATGCCATAGACTTCACATCACTGGGATACGACGTTCTTATGACAGATTATCGTGGATACGGTAAAAGCTCAGGAACACCGAATGAATTAGATTTATATAAGGATGCTGCTATAATTAAAGAATGGGCAGATAAAAATATTCCACATAACAAACTCAT
>Ga0123338_10005836_pt1 | contig 10445 bp, 6 predicted proteins | sample grotaG_FD_89793 | JGI IMG/M metagenome (GOLD analysis project Ga0123338, IMG submission 89793) | Glacier valley bacterial and archeal communities from Borup Fiord, Nunavut, Canada, to study Microbial Dark Matter (Phase II) -... | ecosystem: Environmental > Aquatic > Freshwater > Ice > Glacier ...
ATTATTTTAGGTTTATTACCATGCCTATTTAACTGTTCTGAGTGGTTTGGATACACAAGGATTTCTTTGCAAAAATCCGCTATCTCTTTGCTTGAACGATAGCTTTTTGTCAAAGAAATGCTTTTGGTATCTTTCTTGTTGAATACGTCTGAGATTTTGTCAAAGCTTCCAATATTCATATATCCGTTGACAGACTGGTTTATGTCTCCAAGAATAGTTATATTGCTGTGTTCAAAAACTTTCTTAAAAATCTCGTATTGAACAACTGTATAATCCTGAGCTTCATCAATGATAACATGCTTAATAGATTTTGCATTACCTCCAGCATGAAGTATAGTTTTAAGAAATATAATAGGTGCAATATCCTCGTAATTGATGATGCCCTGTTCTAATTGGCGAGCTGTGTAAATGCCCAAACTACCCAAATCCTCATTTTCCAGGTTATCAACATATTGGGCAAATGATCCTAAATTCCTAAATAGATTCTTGTACAGAAGATGAATATTGAAAGCTGTCATTTGTATAATATCATTTTTAAGTGAATCTAACTCAGCCTTTACTTTTTGCTTTGCTATTTTTCTCTCTTCTTCAGTGCTTGAAGGATTTTCCTGCGACTCATTCTCTAATAATTCTCTAGCACGCTTTTCTTCACATTGTTCTAAGATGTAAAAGAGCCTTTGACGAAGCTTTTCCAATCGTTTAGCATAGGAAAAAAGACTATAGTCATTCCTGAAGAGCTGATAAATATCCTCAGCACTAATAATAAGAGTACTGTTATATATTAAATCTTTAAATTCCAAACCCCTTCCATTTTCAAGCTGCTCAATATATTTTTTCAATATGGTCAAATATTGTAACGATGATTTGAATTTAATACACCTTAGTCGTGTTTTATTAGAATTGCCTGTCAAAATATATTCCATTTGCTGATGCATAGTTTCAATTCGATATTTTGTCTCAAGCATATATCCAAAAAAGTCGATAAACGTGCTTCTTTGTATATTTTCTTCCCCTAATTCGGGTAAAACATTAGCAATATAATCTTCAAACACATGGTTTGGAGAAAAAATGAGAATGTTTTCAGACTTTACATTCTCCCGGTATTTATACAGAAGGTATGCCGCTCTATGAAGTGCAATAGAAGTCTTTCCACTTCCGGCAGGGCCTTCTACTATAAGTATTTTATTTTGACTATTCCTGATGACAGCATTTTGCTCCCTCTGGATACTGGTCACAATAGTTTTCATTCTACTGTCTGTGCTTTTCCCCAGGATTTCCTGAAGCATTTCATCATTTATACTTAAACTACTATCGAACATGTAGACGATATTCAAATTTTCAATTTTATACTGTCTTTTAAGCAGCATTTGTCCGTTGATTGAACCTGCAGGACAGTCGTAACTGCATAAACCAATTTCATAGTCATAAAACATGCCGGATATTGGTGCTCTCCAGTCATAAACTAGAATCTCCCTGGTATTGCTTGTACTTAAGTTATAAATACCGATGTAGATTTGTTCTGCATTTTCTTCCCCATCTTCAATAAAGTCTATTCTTCCGAAATAAGGACTTTGATACATCCTTTCAAGACGGCCTACCTTGTCAAATGCAAATTTATATTTCCGGGCTTGGTTGGATAGACTTGTCTGATATTGCCAGGCGGTAGTCGCAGCCTCCAGATCAAACAAATCAGAGGGCATACATTTTGCATCTTCCCACATATCTTTTTGAAGGTCGATTGCTTCTTTTTTGTAATTAATTACAGCATTAGCCCCATTATTAAGTTGTATTTTTATTTCATTAACTACTCTTTCCAGATTGGTCTTTTCATAATCCAAGGTTTCATTATTAGCAGACATCACATTCCTCCGAAATACTTTCATTTTTTTATAAATCAAGTTTCAATATGTTTATAAGGGATAGTAATTTATCCTGTTCATCATAGTTTGAGCAGGATAATAAATAAAAATTGCTATTGTTATATGAAAGCTAATCCAATAAAACTTTAATGTAGTATTGGATGATGCTATGAGATGAAGTTAATAGTTACTTCTGTACTAATGATACACGCAATCAAAGCTGCATATAAGACTTATATTTAAAAATTTCATATGATATAATATAAGTAGATAGAAAGTATCTATCCAAGATTTTTTGCTATGAATATCGTTTCTTTTTGGGATGGAATAGACCTTTTTTCAGTTTCCCTTGATATTTCACAAACACATAACCTAAAAAGGAATGTTGCAATCACAACATTCCTTTTATTTTATGAAATTTTGTATTGGTATCCTCGAACTACGCTGAAGGATATCACCACTAGTGTTGAAAACAAAATCAAGCTCTTTTGCTATTTACCTTTTGCTGTAACGGTATACAAATTATTTTTTGAATCGTAGGTTAGCACAACATTTACATATGAGTCATGCATATATCCGATTGTTGGCTTTATATTTTTATCAACCATTCTAAAAGTTAGTTTGTAACCCTTTACCCAATAAAAATTCTTAAGTAAATAAGCCCTGAGCTCATCCTGATTTTTAAGTTTCATAGGATCAAAATCCCCATTAGAATAAAAACTTATATCTGGTACACCCATTAGTGGAAAATGGGTTTTAGCAAAGGTAAATCTGTCTTTGAGGAAGTAGGTATATTTAACTTTTCCACTACCATCATCGTCCCAGGTAGTATCAACAAACAGCCACTGTCCATTTACAAATACCGCATTCCATGCATGCTGCATTATATCTGTTTCAGCTTCAAAAGTACATGGAATTGATGCTCTTTTACATAAATGCATAAACAGCAGAGAATAGTCTCCACACACGCCTCTTCCCTTATCAATTGAGTCCATAATACTTCCAATGGTCTGCTCATTCGCAAAAGCGTAATCATAGGTAATATGTTTAACAACAAAATCATGAATAGCCTTTACTTTTTGTTCCTGTGTCATTCCGGTCTTGATTATTTTTGCCAGGATATCATCAATTTTTGCATACAACTTTTTATGGTTGGTATCCAGCTGCATATTCATATCAACTTTATCGGTGCTTTTTATAACTTTTGGCTCTATTTTGTAGGCTAATCCGGGGCCGTAATAACCTTCTTCTAAATCAAAATATGTGGTACCATTTTTTATGGTAAATTTAATTCCGTTTTCAGGCGTGAAAAACTCTATTAAGGCACCACCTGTATCTATTTTAGTATAATTTCCGCTTAATTTAATCTTTCCCAAAACAGTATCCTCATAATGATCTTCAAAAAACTCTTTTATCTCTTCTTTGTCTTTAAAAAGTATATGTATTGTATTTTTGCCTACTCTAATTTCCGATGCTTCGCTCGGGTCGTAAGGGATATTAAAACCTCTAAGATAATCAAAATCAAACCAGCTGCTTCTGAAATCTACTATTGCTTCTTCCTTTGTATAGTTGCTCTGTGGCTCGAATTTATCTTCTCTGGTTTTCATTCCACCTGAAATCATTGATGATACAATAATTTGATCAGCAATTGGGATTTTTGCTGCATCTGAAATTCTTAATATATTGTTCCAGCCTCCATCTGAGCTGAACATTTTACCATTTACCTGCCTTCTGGCTGCTTCAAGCCTTGTCAGAGGTTTATCCAGATTATTAGCATCATCTATCATCCCATAGATAAATGCATTTTTTATATAATCAGGACTATCAGCAGGAATTATATTGTCTTCAATTTTTAAATTTTCATATGATTTTACTGATTCAAAATGCAGCCTCGCTAATTCATCTAGGGTGATGGACTTCTGAAATCCATACTTAAAAGTATCTGATAATCCATCATCAATAATGCATTGGGTTACAATCTTCCAGGCTTTAGCAGAAGGAGTATCAGCAGGATATTGATAATACTCTATCTGTTTCTGTTTCTCCCTTTCATTCTGATATACGCTAATTGAAGCCCCATAACTTTCAATAAGTTCTTCTATGGTTTTAGTTCCATCATAAAGATTTTCTTCAGGATACTCTTCATCAAGAGGGTATATATTCTCGTGATAACTTGCCAAAACTCTTGCAGCTACAATCCTGGATACATTACTTTCAATAAACAGTTTTTCAACTTCACTCGGCAATTGCTGAAGGATTTTCGGACTAACCTTATTCCCCTGCAGTATGGATTGATTCAGATACCGGACCATCTTATCCTTAACCTTCAAAGAAGCCGAATCTACTTCGTCCTTTTCCTTACCCATTTTTGCAAAGTTGCCTGTCAAACCTTTGAAATATCCCCATTCATGAGTTTCCCCAATATCTAATTTTAATCGAACAAACTTTCCATCAAAATCCCAGCCAAATGTGCTGTCTTTAGCAAAAAATATTGATTCTGTTATATGATCTGTTATTATCTTATAATCTTGTGGCGTGAATCCGCCCAACCTCTCTTCCTCAATTTCGATAGCGACACGGATGTCATTAAGTGCCTTTTGAACAGCTGCCTTTACCTCGCTATCCGATATTTTCTTTGAGGTTCTTTTAATTGTTGGTTTTTGTCCTTCGTGAAGTATCGCTCCTAAATTTTTCAGAGGTATCACTTCATCTTTTTTGTATTGGAGAAACTCCTTCTCTAACTTTGCAAAAATACCGTCTAGTGCTTTGTCGTTTGAAAAATAAGATGCGGCAAAAGATGTTGTATAACCGCTCAACAATGTCACCATTAAAATAATTATAAATGTTGATAATTTCTTCATAGCTCTTTTCGTCTCCTATTGATAGTATTTTATTTGCTATATTTTCCTATTATATAGCAAAATTATTAATTATTCTACATTCTCTCTATACATCATAAATGAGTAAGTAGTCCTATGCTTGAACGCACGTATTGAAATTACTATCATCGGTTGTGGACATCATAGTCAATTGGTACATATACGGTTTATTCCCAATCTTTAGTTGAATGTGTGCTAATTTTGTTATATAATGTCGATTATTAACAAATACGAATAGAAGGTGACAATTAATGGGAAATAGATATGTGAAAGATCTTGTTCTCAATATCTCCACAGCAGATGTTGAGAATGCAATACAGGGTTACTTGAGAGGTAATGATTTTAATTTTGTATCTGAAAAAGGCGAAGATTATTACAAAACTGGAGGGGTTATGCTGCCACTTCGAGGTTTTAAATATAGTTACCAAGATGGCGTACTACATTTAGAAGCTTGGGCCGGTAAAATTGGAAAGGAATTAAATATCGGTGATGGAAAGTTTGTTGGTTCAGTAGTAAAAGTACCGTATTACAATAGTATATTAAACCTAATGGCAACGTTAGAAGATGTAAAACTGGCATATCCGCAATCAAACAACCAAGTGCCTTTTCAATCACAAACACCTAATCAAGCACAGTCAGATGCTCAAAATCAAGCTCCAGTATTTATGCAACAACCCCAAGCTAACTCACAGGCCACTTCGGCCGTATTAAATGAAGTCAATAATGCCAATAACAGAAATGCAAAAATTGCATTCTGGCTATCAATTGCTTCTTTGATTTTAATGTTTGCATCCAAATTCAGTTTATTGGTTAATATAGCTTCCTATACACTAGCTATAAAATATGGTTTGAAATCGCAAAAATCAGGACTTGCAGTTGCTGCAATTGTTATAAACTCAATCGTTATTGTACTTACGTTTTTGATTGTATTTATATCATAGATATTGTTAACAGAAAATAATAAGCTGTTGGAAATTGGAATAATTATCATCGAATAAATGTATTCTGATTAAATAGTACTTCCATAAAAACTTACAATCAATGGGTTTCCTAACCCAGCTTCCCATTGATTGTAAGTTTTTTGTCGTATACTATTTAAACAATGGGTTATATTTTTCAATTAGGCACATCTCTTACACACCATAAACAATAGTTTGGAATTTAAATTATTTGGAGTTTAGCCTATTTTGAATATGGCCTATATAAGTCAAGATTTGTTGTTCCACCACTTTGAACAAGGTATCGATTTATTAAAAATTACTGGTTCTCCAATCTTAGGAGTAGTTACCTTCACATTTAAAGATTTTGCTTTTTTGAGTAACCTTTCAATAGGTTCCTGCCAAGGGTGTATCGATAATTTGAATGCTCCCCAATGAATTGGCATCAATAATTCACCTTTTAGATCTATATGCGCCTGTACAGTTTCTTCTGGCATCATATGAGTTTCAGACCAACTCTCATTATATTGCCCACACTCGAGAAAAGTTAAATCAAAAGGTCCTAATTTATCACCAATTTCTTTAAATGTTTTACCATATCCTCCATCGCCGCTAAAGAAAATATTTGTATTTTGATTTTTAATAACCCAGGAACACCATAAAGTACTGTACCTATTAAATAAGCCTCTTCCTGAAAAGTGACGAGAAGGAGTGCTAATAAAAGTCAGTTCTTCAAGCTTTGCCGTTTCCCACCAGTCAAGCTCTTTGATCTTTGATTCACCTACTCCCCATGATAAAAGATGTGAAGCAACCCCAATTGGCACATAAAATCTTTTTACTCTATCCTTGATTTTATTGATGGTCCAATAATCCAAATGATCATAATGGTCGTGGGAAAATAGTACAGCATCTATTTGAGGAATTTTTTCAATGTCAATGGGGAGTTCACCATTAAATCTCTTGGTACCAAGCCAAGAAAGTGGTGATGGTACAGTCCCAAGCATAGGATCCAAAAATATCTTTCTATTATCAATTTCTAATAAAATAGATGAATGACCAAACCAGGTAGCCTTTATAGCGGATTCATTTTTTTGCTCAATAGAATCACATTTAACAACGGGAATAGAAAAACCAGGCATAGTATTTCCTTTTATAAAAATCTTTGACATATCAATTAAATTAAATTTAGTCATCATAGCTGTTTTTTCAATATTCTTGAACTTACCATTTATAAAATTTTTAGAATTTATAATCCTTTCACGATAACCCCCCTCAGCTTTAGCTCCAAATTGTGGTGAAGTGTTAGCAAATATTACTATCACTGCTAAAATCAGTATTAAAAACAAAATAATAGTTACTAATGTCATTAGTTAAACCTTCTTCCCTCTTTTGATTCAAAAAAACAGATAGTATACCATTTATATCTATACCAGGTATTATTTATAAGCTTGGAATAGGGCTAAGGTTCCCCGCCCTGCTCTTTTATCTTTTCTATATATCCAACAGTCTCCAACTGTTTTTCACTATGACCACCTTAATCAAAAATACAATATTGTTTGTAATAATTCTTAGTTGCTTTTAAAACATCAGATACTGTCTTAGTATTATTAAGCTTCGTATTAATAGAAGTATTTAATTTATTATCAAAAGTGAAACAATTGCTGTTGTACAAGTAAACTCCTGCTTCATCAACTTCAGTACCATCAGTACTATTTAACAGAGTAATAATTATTACGTCTTTATTTCCATCATTATTCACATCCATAAATGAGACTGCTCTTATACACAAATATCCCAAATTGTTGGAAAATAAATTGGGGAAAGCATACTTGATTTTGTTGTTTTGATCTATTAAATAAAATTTAAACGTTTTTTTTACCCCATTTTGTGAGTTATTAAAACCTGATACAAACCAGGTATTTTGAAATGAAGCCAAATTGGTTTTAAAACATTGGTCTCTAATTATCTGATAGTCTGTTAAGAGAAAATCTGTTTTTATATTATTCCAAACTGTATTATTCTTAATGTAATTTGATAATTCTGAAAACTTTAATGAAAATAGTGAAAAATCTCCTATTGCATGATCAGTATCTATAGCAAATACGATTCCTGTCGATGTAAAATAAAATTCAGCATCCTTATCAAAATTATATTTTAAATTTAATATATTAAACTTGTCTTCTTTTAATAATGATAATTCGTCTTCTGTAAGATCTATACCCGCATAATCATTAAAAAATTGAGCCTTATTTATAAATAGTTTTACAAAATCATTATCAGCATTAATAAAATCAGGTAAAAAAATTCTATTACCGGTATTTATATCGATATTTACCGTATAACAACTGTTATTTGGATGAGGAGCTGACTTAGAATAATAATTACCTGTAAATATAATACTTAAAACCCTATTACTACTCCACGTTATGGCATAATCTAAATCATACCAATCGTACAATGCTATATCTTCCTGGCAATCAACCAATGCATTATCTTTAATTATTTTATTAATTTTACTTTGCTTTGTTTTATCTTGAAGACCTTTAATTTGAGGAAATGAAATTTCTATATCTTTTGAGTTCTTAACATAATTAGTTCTCACAATACTATATCCTGAAACAACACCATTTATTTCTGTTATTTCATTATTCTTCACTTTTACTGCGAAAGAATTTTGCGTTGTAGAAAATAAAAACGTTAGTGATAACACTAATAATATTTGTCTTGTTATTTTTTTCATATTTTACTTCCTCACTTTAGTAATTTTCCTCATATTATACTACAATTGCCCATAATTTGAATAGAAAATAGAAAAGACCCTCGAGAGTCTTCTCCCGGGGTTTTCTCACTTAGATTACAACATTAATAAATTTGAATTCTTTTACTCACCAAAATATCTGTTCAGTAAGCTATTAAATCCTGCACGGTGCCCAGCTTCTACATATTCTCAAAACTATCATACTTTAAACCTATACCCAACTCCCCATATTGTTTCAATAAACTGCTCATTATGTTTATCCTTTTCTATTTTATCTCGGATTTTCCCCACATGAACGGTTATCGTTGCGCTGTCGCCGAAATAGTCCATGCCCCAGACTCTCTCCAGTAGCGTCTCCTTACTGAATACACGATCCAGATTCTGTGCCAAGAAAAGCAGTAGATCGTATTCTTTTGTTGTAAAGAGTATTTCTTCCCCATTTAATGTCACACGTCTTGCATCCAGATTTATTACAAGGCCTTTTATAGCCAGCACGGATTGTTTATGCTGCTGGCCTGTACCGATCAGCTTTTCATATCGGCTTATGTGGGCTTTGACGCGGGCAACCATCTCGTTAGGGCTAAAAGGCTTTGTGAGATAATCATCTGCTCCAAGTCCGAGACCTCTGATTTTGTCTATATCATCCTTACGGGCTGAAATCATAAGAATAGGAATATCCTTTTTCTCCCGTATTTTTTTGCATATTTCAAAGCCATCCACTTCTGGAAGCATCAGATCCAGAACTATCAAATCAAAGGGCTCATTTAAAGCCAGTTCAAGGCCTTTGGCTCCATTCTGTCTGATTAAGACCTCAAATCCGTTGATTTCCAGATAGTCCCTCTCGAGTTCTGCAATGGCTATATCGTCTTCAATAATTAAAATTCTTTTCTTTTCCATTCTATTTTACCTACCTATCGGGATACTAAACGTTATTTCCGTCCATTCCTCTTTTTTACTGTGCGCTTCTATTGTGCCATTGTGCTGCTCGATGATTTGTTTTGCTATAGAAAGTCCCAAACCTGATCCTCCAGTATTCCTGTCTCTAGAAGGATCTGTCCTGTAAAAACGGTCAAATGTTTTTTCAAGATTTTTTTGCTCAATACCGATACCATTATCCTTGATTTTAACTGTTAAACAGTCATTTTGCTCAGCAAAGACAATATTGAACATCTTGTGTTGTTTGTCCATGAATTTTAGGGAATTGGATACGATATTTAGCATGACACGTTTTATTTTCTGGCTGTCTATAAAAACCTTCAAGCCTTTAGTTGTCAAGCATTCTGATACTAACTCCACTCCCTTGTTGTCAAGTTCCAGATGAAGCTCCTCAATAAAGCTCAAATAAAAGTCCTCTATATCTACATAATCCATGTTGAAAGTCTCTTTGCGCAGGTCAAGCTTGGAAAAGAAAAACAGATCATCAATCATGGCATCCATGTCACTTGACTTGGTATAAATTACATCAAGATATTTGGATAACTTCTTAGGATCATTTGCAACACCGTCGCGTATTCCTTGTACGTAACCCTTGATTGAGGTTATAGGTGTTTTCAGGTCGTGAGTAATATTTGATAGAAGTTGCTTCCTGTTTTCCTCCATTTCCATTTGATTGTCAATGGATTTTTTAAGCTCATATCTCATTTTTTCATAAGAATCCATGACACGTCCTATTTCATTTTTTGACCTTGATCGTAGATGAAAATTCAGATTGCCAATGGATATTTGCTGTGCACAATTCTCAAGCTTTTTTAGTGGATTGACGATGTCTTTTGTTGTTACCCATAATAACGGTCCTATAATAATAATAGTCAATAATATGAGCCCAATAATCAATATATAGTAATAATGACTAACTGCTGTTTGGGCGTTTTTCATTCTGATGAGGAAGTAATAGCTCAGCTTACCTGAATAAGCTTGAAATTCATATTTTAACACAGCATATTTTTCGTTATTCCAAATGATTTTTTGGTCTATATAATTAAGTCCATATTCTGTGCCATGGCTTCTACTA
>Ga0123338_10005837_pt1 | contig 10445 bp, 12 predicted proteins | sample grotaG_FD_89793 | JGI IMG/M metagenome (GOLD analysis project Ga0123338, IMG submission 89793) | Glacier valley bacterial and archeal communities from Borup Fiord, Nunavut, Canada, to study Microbial Dark Matter (Phase II) -... | ecosystem: Environmental > Aquatic > Freshwater > Ice > Glacier ...
ATTCCTGCTGCAGGGGGCGATCGTCGGCGCGCTGGGCTCGGTGCTCGGCGTCTTGCTGGCCGTCGGCTTGATCTGGGCCTTCACGACCCTGGTGCGCGGCGCCGACGGCCTGCCGCTCTTCGCGATCACGCTGGCCCCGCTGCTCGCGCTGCAGATTGCAGGGATCGCGACGCTGTGCGGCGTGCTGGCGGCGGTGGCGCCGGCGCGGCGCGCCGCCCGCCTCGACCCGGCGCAAGCCATCCGCGTGTGAAGAAGCCCGGCGCTTGAACTCCGATGCCAGCGTGGCCGATGGCGCAAACGTGAACTCGAATTCCGAGATGCCGCTGATCGAGCTCACTGACATCCGCAAGAGCTACAACCTCGGCCTCCCCAACGCGGCCGAGGTGCTGCACGGCGTGTCCCTGGCCATCGACCGCGCCGAGTTCGTTGCGCTGATCGGCCCCTCGGGCTCGGGCAAGAGCACGTTGCTCAACATCATCGGCTTGCTCGAGCGAGCGACGGCTGGCAGCTACCGCATCCATGGCGAAGAAACGAGCGCGCTGGACGATGCCGGCCTCACGATGCGCCGGCGCTCGGCACTTGGCTTCGTGTTCCAGTTTCACCACCTCTTGCCGGCGTTCACCGCGCTGGAAAACGTTACCTTGCCCGCTCTGATGCGCGAAGGCCGCGTGGCACCGGTGCAGCACGAGCGAGCACGAGCGATGTTGAAGGCCGTGGGGCTGGAAAACGCGATGGACAAGCGCCCCGGCGAGCTCTCGGGCGGCATGCAACAGCGCGTGGCGATCGCCCGCGCGCTGGTCCTCGAGCCGCCGTTGATTCTGGCCGACGAGCCCACCGGCAACCTCGACAGCGCTTCGTCCGACGAAGTCTTCGCGCTGATGCGGCGCATGCATGCCGAACTGAAGATTTCGTTCCTCGTGGTGACCCACGACCCCCGGCTGGCCGGCCGCTGCGACCGCGTGATCGAGCTCGTCGACGGCTGCATCGAACGCGACGAGCTCGTCACGGAGGCGGCGGAAAAATGACTGCTGCCGCGCAGCGCCGCATGAACGCGACGCAAGCCAAAATGATGGGTGCCGCGAAAACGACCGAGGAACATGAGGGTCAGCGATCTGGCACGCGAGGGCAGGGTCGCAATGATGCGCAGTGCGATGGCCAGCACCAGCACGAAGCTGCGAGTCGGCGCCGGCAGCGACTCGTCGCCAGCGTCCGGGCAGCTGTCGACATCGAGCCCGCTCGCCAATCGCAAAGAGGAGTCTGTCGAATGAACAAATATCGGTCGCGCTGCTTGAAGGTCGTGCTTGCGGCCGTTGCCAGCGTGTTGTCGACCTCCCACGCTGCGGGACTGCCGCGTCAGGCGGAGGTCGCCAGGCGCGGCGCGGACGTGATGCCCTTCGACCTGAAGACGACCACCCATATTTTCAGCAAAACGGACAAAGGTGGAACTCAACGGGTCGTTGTAAAGGACGCACGGGACTCGGTTCAAACGCGGCTTGTGAGAGAGCACCTGCACGAAATCCGGCAGCAGTTCCAAAACGGAGATTTCTCGGGCCCGACCCACGTTCACGGCGCTTGTATGCCAGGACTTTCCGAGCTGAAGTTGTCGAAGCCGGGCGCAATCGCGGTGGACTACCGCGAAGTCCACGGCGGAGCGGAGTTGAACTACCGAACGAACGATCCTACGTTGGTCGCTGCACTGCACCGATGGTTCGACGCGCAGCTCTCGGACCATGGCGCCGATGCGATGCAGGGCCATCAGCACCATCACGCCGCCGTGCCCAAGGATTAGCGATCAGGCCGTACGCACCAGGACGGGCGGATCGTGTGCAGATGATCCTCCCGACCGAGCGCTGCGAAGAAGTCACCTTCGATATCGATGTCCCCCCCCCCGACAGTAGGCTTCTGTGGGACGAAGGGGATTTCGTCCTGGGAGCCGCTTGGCTGAACGCGATACCGCCGCGCACCGTGGCCATCGGCGGCGCCGGATCCGTCGATGAGGGTCGCTCCTTCATGGCGGCTTCATTGCGCTGAACTGCGTCCACGGTCCGGCGAGCTCGCGCACCTCGTCGCGGGTACGGCCGACAAGAAATCCCCTCACGAAATCCGCGCTGTCTGCCAGCTCAGGATGAGACTTTCCGAGCTGTCGCAGCAGTCCGTCGGCAACGGCCGCGTCGTTGAGCAAGCCCAGTGCGTCCTGCAGTGCGGCAAGGAGCTTGATGTAGCGCTTGACGCGACCGGCCGGACGCAGCCGACGGAAGAACTCCGTCGCGTAGCGTGTCGTCTTGGCCGCGATGCGCAAGTGATGGCGTTCCTCGGGGGAGTCATCTCCCAGTCGCTTACCGCTTTCGAGCAGTTTCTGGTGCTGCTTGGCGAGGATCTTTCTCACCCGCTTGCCGAGCGTCGCCGCAAGCGCCTTGCGTGCCGAATCATCGAGCGATTGGCGCCAGCCTGAGCCTCTCAGCCATGCCACCAATCCGAGTATCAGCCGCGAGTAGCGCACCGAGCCCAACAAAGCGGCGGCCTGCCGCCGCTTCGCCCTCGCAATCGTCGATGCTGTTTGCAACAACGGCAGCAATTCCGCTTTTGTCGGGCAGGCTTCGGCCACCCTGACCAGCGTGCTGTCAGCCAGCACGTCGGCGTTACGTGCGGCTCCGAGTCCACCGGCCAGCCAGTCGAGCTCGCCCCGCAAAGCCTTGGGAAGGGGCATCCATTTGTCGAATAGGCGCAGTGCCGAGGCCAGCCGGCGCATGCCGATACGCATCTGATGCACGCTCTCCGGGTCGATACTCCCCATGACGCCCGACTCGTTGTCCTGCATCTGCGCCACGCAGTGGGTCACGATGGCGCGGAACCCCTGCTCGACGGTCATCCCCGCGGCGAGTTCGACCGAGCCGGCCTTCACCGACGACAAACGCTGCCGCGCATGGAGGGCATAGCCGCGTGCGGACTTGCTGAGGTTGCCGACGCGCAGAGGTAGCTTGTCTTGCAGCTGCAGCGCAAAGTCGAACAACTCGACCGGGTCGCCTGATTTGAGCTCTACCTCAACCTCGCAGATCGGCTCGCGCACATTGCCCTGCTGCAACTCGCCCTGGTCGAGTGACAGCTCGACCAAGGCACCTTGCGGCAAACGCAGGGGCCAGACGGTGCGGCGGAACGCGCTGGCGAAGATCGGCGCCAGATCTCTTGCCAGTCCTGGCGCGGTGAGGACCTTCTTCCATTTGGAGTCTGCAACGACGCGCGCCGCCAATGCCTCGAGATCAGGCTGCGGCCCGTGCACGCGCGCTTCCCATTCCTGTCGTTCATGCAGCCCGGCCATGGCGTGGCCGCCGGCCTTGAGCGTCTCGATCCAATCTCGGCCTGCGCGTCGCACGCGCAACTCCATACCGTGCTCCCTGAGGCGCAGCGCCGGCGTGTCGAAGTAAGTGCTGCGGAGCTTGCGCGAATACGGCTTGCTCACTGCGAATTGCTTCAGCAGCGCAAGACGGCGGAACGCGGCCACGTCAGCGGGCGCGAGGAGCAGTTTGAGTTCTACTTCCATCCTTGCAGCGTCGGAGCCCGAAAGGCCCTTGAGTTCCAAAGCGCGAGGGCTTGGAAACTGCAGTTCAAGCGACGCGCAACTCATTGAGTACGATCCGTATCCCCGGTGCCGACCAGGCCACACCCTGCGCCGCGTCGCGCTCCTGCCAGGAGTGCACCGTGCCGCTCAGCGTCACCGTCGTGCCTGCGACCTCAACCTGGATGCGCTTTGCCTCGCGAATAGCCTGCCGTGTGAGCGCCTCCTCGATCTTGCTCGACAAGTTGGCCGCCTTCGCGCTCGCGCGCAAGCTGATCTCGTTGTTGATGCCCACCACGCCAGTCAACGTGCGAATTGCCTTCTCGACGCTGCGCCGCTGGTAGTCCCATTCAACATCGCCCTGCAACGTCACCCAGCCATGATCGACTGTCAGCCGGATCGACTCCACCGGCACCAGCGTGTTCCATTTCAGCGCCTCCTCGGCACTGGCCGCGATGTCGGTATCGCTGCGCTTGTGGTCCGGCGCAAGTTTCACATCGAGTTCAAGCGCGATGGCCTGCACTCCCGCAACACGCCGCAGCGCCCGCGAAGCGGCGTGCTTCTCGGCGAAGGTGTCGAGGTGACCGGTCAGCGTCACCACGCCGTCCTTCACAGCGACGCCGATAGCGGTGGACCTGACTGCCGGGTCCCAGGCCAGTTCGGCCACTACGTCTCTCTTCAGATCGGCATCTGTTTTCACGATGAATACTTTTCATGCGGGTTAAGGGAAGGCGGGTCGCCGTGCTCCTTTCGAGAGACAGACGGGCCACGCATCACTCTAGGCGGCTGCACGCCGACGCGCTTGACGTAGATCAGGGCACGAAGACAACGGCCCTGAACTCCATGCCGTCGGCCGAGCACATCCCAAGGCGGACGCCAAGTGATCGGTGTCGCGGTCCGCGCTCAGATTGGCGCCTTCCATTTGGCGGCGCCCGGACGGAGCACGGCCGGTTCGGATTGCGCAGTTTGATTGAGGGGGCACCCGCGAGTCAGGTCTCTTTCAGCAAAATCGATCGGCGACAGTACCTGCGTACCTGCTCGGTCACGACCCGCAGGTCGAGTTCCAGACCAAAGCCAAGGAATTTCGGTGAGCTCCCCCTCATCGAATTCAATCTTTGTTTGACAAGAATTCGCTCAATGGCTTGACGATGCGCAACACGCACTCCGACCGCCAACACGGTCAACAGCAGGTTGAACGGGTTCTTGTAGCAATGCCACAGGTGCAGCCACCAAGGCAGCGGTTTCTCATGCGCAACTTCATTCGGGCCACTGCGGGCCACTGCGGGCCAGTCGCGCCGCGGCTTCGCGCGCGCTCAGGCCGTCTGCGTGCGATTTCAGGCGCGCGATCGCGTGCGCGGGGTCGTCGCATGCGACCGGCAACAAATCGTGCGTCAGTGGCTCGGCCGCTGCGGCTTGAGTCCGGCCACGGCCGCCGAGCGTATCCAGCAGTGGATGACGAGCGAAGTGCTTGAGCCTGCGACGGCGGCGCAAAAAGCCGCTGAACCCATGGGCCATGAGGTGATGGTGCAGGGCGTCTGAAGGGTCATGTCAGGGCGTAAGGTGGGGCGCTTCCCGTTCTTCGGCCTGATCCCGCCTCACGCTTCGATGATCACCTTCAGCGCTTTGGTGTCGGCGGCCTTGCCGAACGTGTCGTAGGCCTGCAAGACCTGGTCGAGCTTGAAGCGGTGCGTGATCAGCTGCTTCGCGTCGATTCGTTTGGACTGCACGGTCTTGAGCAGCATCGGAATCGAGACCGTGTCGACCAGCCTTGTCGTGATCGTCACGTTGTGCGACCACAGCCTCTCTAGGTGCAGGTCGACCTTGATGCCGTGCACGCCGACATTGGCGATGGTGCCGCCCGCCGCCACGATGTCCTCGCAGAGCGAGAAGGTGGCGGGAATGCCCACCGCCTCGATGGCCGTGTCCACACCGCGCCCGCCGGTCAGCTTCATCACCTGCTGCGCCGCGTCGGCAGCTGAGCTGTTCACGGTGGCTGTCGCGCCAAAGCGCTTCGCGACGGCAAGCCGGTTGTCGTCCAGATCGATCATGATGATCTCGGCCGGCGAATAGAACTGCGCTGTCAGCAACGCCGCGAGCCCGATCGGCCCTGAACCGACGATGGCGACGCTGGAGCCCGGTTGAACCTTCCCGTTCAGAACGCCGCACTCGAAGCCGGTAGGCAGGATGTCGCTCAGCATGACCAGTGCCTCTTCGTCGGCACCTTGTGGAACGGGGTACAGGCTCGTGTCGGCATAGGGAATCCGTACGAACTCGGCCTGTGTGCCGTCGATGCTGTTGCCCAGCATCCAGCCGCCGGTCGTGCAATGCGAGTACATGCCTTTGCGGCAATATTCGCAACGGCCGCATGCAGTGATGCAGGAGACCAGCACCCTGTCCCCAGGCTTGAAGGTGGCGACACCCGGGCCGACGGCATCGACGACGCCCACACCCTCGTGGCCCAGGATGGTTCCGGGCTTGCAGGTCGGCACGTCGCCCTTGAGGATGTGCAGGTCAGTGCCGCAAATCGTCGTCTTGGTGATCTTGACGATCGCATCGCCGGGCATCTGGAGGGTCGGCTTGGGGCGGTCTTCCAAGTTCTTCTGGCCGGGGCCGTTGTATACGAGGGCTTGCATGGCGAGGTTTCCTTTGCATGTTCGGGACTTGCAGCAGTCGCCCGATTCCTTCGACGGGTTCGCGACGGCACCTGCGCCTCAGCTCACCGCGCCCGGCGCACGCACCAGCAGCACGGGCACCGGACTTTCCCGCAACACGCTTTCCGCGTCACTGCCCAGCAGGGCGCGTCTGAAGCCGCGGCGGCCATGGGTGCCGATGACGATCAAGTCGCAGCCGGCGCTCTTCACCTCCTGCAAGATCGCGTCGGCGACCCGGCCGCCCTTCAGATCGTGCAACAGCGTCTCGACCTCGAGGCCCAGACTTGCGGCGAGCTTCTTGCCTTCTTCGAGCAGGTTGCGGCCGTACTGCTGCGATTCCTCGTGGTACTTCTCGAAGTCGAAGCCACTCGGCATCTCCGCCATGATCGGGAAGTCGTTCGTCACATAAAGCAGGCACAGTGTGGCTTTCTGTTCGGTCGCCAGGGTGATCGCTTCCTTGAGGCCGCGACGCCCGGTGTCGCTACCGTCGATCGGGACGAGCATTCGCTTGTACACGGGGCTCCTCTCAAGGTTCAGCTGTTCGACGACAAGCCACGTTGATTGCGCAGCCGCTGCTCGATCTCGGCGAGGCCGAATGATGTGAGGTCGGTATCGAGCGCGAGAAGAATGCGCTTGTCGACCGCGTCGCTCAGTTGTGCCTTCAGCTCACCCAGGAACGGGCTTGAGGCGAAGAGCCACAGGGTGCTGAACTCGCCGGCGGCTCGCCCGGCTTCCAATCGTTCGGCGATTTCGCGCGCAAACCGCTGATGCTCCTTGCGGCGCACGTCGCTGCGCGGCTCGTAGCGGTTGCCCCCACTGCTGTGGTCAGTGGCTTCGTGGCCGGGGCGGTCGTCGGCCAACTCGCTGCCCTTCAGCCGGCTTTCGGGATGCTCCAGGGTCGCCAGTGGGACCAGTGGGTCGGTCGGCGAATCGCGGCGGAACAGGCGTGCGAGTGAGGCATTGGCGACGACGATCCATTGGGCTTGCATGACGAGGCTCCGAGATAGGACGAGTTCGGCTGGAAGTCGGGGGCATTCAGGTGATCCTGCGCGCCGCCGGCGCTGCGCGCATTGCGCCAGCGCAAGGAAAGCGAGGTGCCCGAGCGAATCAGCAAGCGTGACGCAAAACGCTTCGCGTGATCTGCATCAATCGCCCAAGAGGGATAGTCCGCTACCGTTTCGAGGGCTGTATCGAATCCGATCACAGCTGGTATCTGACGATGGAGGTGACCCATGCTGATGTTCTCCCTCGAACCCGCCGACCCGTTCGCCCAGACCCTCGCCGACGCGCTGGAAGTCTCCCTCTCGCCGCACGAGGAACGCGTCTTCCCTGACGGCGAACGCAAGCTGCGGCCGCTGGTCGACCCGCGCGGCGCCGATGCCTATGTGGTGCACAGCCTGCACGGCGGCCCGATCGACAGTCCGCACGACAAGCTGTGCCGGCTGCTGATGTTCATCGCCACGCTGAAGGACCACGGCGCCGCGCGCGTGACGGCTGTCGTGCCCTACCTCGCCTACGCACGCAAGGATCAGCAGACCAAGCCCCGCGACCCGGTCGGCCTGCGCTACGTGGCGCAACTTTTCGACGCGGTCGGTGTGGCGCAGGTCATCATCCTGGAAGCACACAACGTGGCCGCCTTCCAAAACGCGTTTCGCTGCCCGACGGTCCACTTGTCGGCACACCTTCTATTTGGTGAGCTGGCCCAGGAAATTGCCGGAACGGAGCCGCTGGCCGTCGCCTCGCCCGATCCAGGCGGCGTCAAGCGGGCGCTCCTTTGGCGCGAGGCACTGGAAGAACGATTGGGTCGGCCGGTCCACTTCGCAATGATCGACAAGCGCCGCAGCGCCGGCTTGCTGAGCGGCGGTCAGCTGGTGGCGGGCGAGGTGGAGGGCGCTACCGTGCTGCTGCTCGACGACCTGATCGCCAGCGGCGAGACGCTGCAGCGCGGCGCCGCCGCTTTGCGCCGTGCCGGTGCAAAGGATGTCATCGGCTGCGCGGCCCATGGCTTGTTCGTCGACAAGGCGCCGCAACTGCTTGCGGCCGACGGCTTGTCGCGCCTGGTCGTCACCGACAGCGTGCCCCCTTTCCGGCTGCCCCAAAGCGGCTCGGTCCACGCCAAGCTCCATGTCGTGTCGGCGGCGCCGCTGTTTGCGGAAGCGATCCGTGCAAGCCATGGCTCTCGGTGCCGGTGAGCCGTTGAATGCAAGACTCCTGAAGACTCCCTCAGACGCTGCGCTGCGCCTCCAACGCATCGAGACCGTCCAGGGCATCGCCGGCGTGCTGCAAGTAGCGCCCGGCCTGAGGCAGCCATTTCTGCGGCGTGCGGACTTCGGCTTCGAGCAGGTGTGCGACGCTGAGGCGCGCTCGCAGCAGAGCGCGGTGCGCGGTGTGAAGCCGGAGGAGAGCGGCCGGAGGAGGGCCGTCGAGCGCATCGGCGCAGCGTGTCAGGAGCTGCGGGCCGATCGCGGCGTCGCCTGCCATCGCGCATTCCAGGCCGAGGAACGACAACTCGTCGAAGGGATCAAGCTCGCGAAGCCGCACGTCGAACTCGAGCGCGTCGATGACCACCGGCGGCTCGATCAGGCAGACATGCTCGGGGCGCAAGTCGCCATGGCCCTCGACGATGCAGCGCTCGCGCACGCGTACTCGAAGCATCCCTTCGTGCCTCACCATAGCCCGGTCCATCCGGTCGAGCAGGCCGTGGATCTCCGGCAGATCGAAGCACGGCATCGAGAGAACGCTGCGACTCGCGGCGAGTTCGTCGCGAAGGCGATGCAGGTACTCGTCTTCGCCGAGGGCCGGTCGAGGTGCATTCCGATAGAAGGCTACCAACACCTCGAGCAGCGCGTCGATGTCGCGCTGCCTCAGTTCGCCGCACGCGATCACCCGGTCGAGCATCCGCTCCGCGGGCAGCCGTTGCATCGACACCAGCCAGTCGACGGTGCGGCCGTGAGCGGGCAGCAGCTCTTCCGACACGAGCGAGAAGGCGCGGTCGTCCCACTGCAGCGCAAGCAAACCGAGGTAGATGCGGGGCGCGAGCCGACGGTTCACGCGCAACTCGGCACGGGCGTTGCGCTCGCGCGCTTGCACTGTCGTGAAATCGAGGAAAGGGAAGCGCACCGGCTTCTTCAGCTTCAGCACGCGCTCGCCGCCCAACAGGAGCCACGACATGTGCGTCTCGATGCGGCGCACCGGCTCGGCGACGCCGGCGGGCGCAAGCGTCGACTCCAAGTAGCGCAACTTCGACTCGATGCCGGGCGTGTCGTTGACCTCCACAAAGCTCAACGGGGCTCCTTCGGGTCTTTGGCGAGCTCGCTCTGGCTTGGCCAGACCAAGGGCGGTTCTCCAATTTGAAGCGCCCGCGCCGCCAGCTCATGCTCGTGTGCTCTGCGGCTCGCGTCCAGCAGTGCAATCACTTCTCCGTCGTCGACCTGGTGAAAGTCGGCGTAATACGTGCCGACCGACCTGAAGTGGCCGGGCTGCGACAGGCACACCACCTCGTCGACCAGTTTCGACATCTCGTAGATCGTGTGGTTCGACGCGACCGGCACGGCCAGCACCACCTTCGCGGGCCGCATACGCCGCAGCGCCTTCAGCGCTGCGCGCATCGTCGTGCCGGTGGCGATACCGTCATCGACGACGACGACGGTCTTGCCGGCGACGCTTAACCGCGCCATGCCATGCCGGTACGCCTTGCATCGCCGGTCGATCTCGCCGCGCTGCGCTCTGACTTCGCGCTTGATGTAAGCATGATCGTCTTCGGTCAACTGCAATGTGCTTTCGTCGATCACAACCGTCGATGGCTTGCCCTCCGCGATAGCGGCCACGGCAAGTTGCGGGTCACTAGGCGCGGTGATCTTGCGCACGATCAGCAGATCCAGCGGCGCACCTAACGCTAGTGCCACCTCGGCGGCCACCGGCACGCCGCCGCGGGGCAGGGCGAGCACCAGTGGGTCGACCAGCCCGAGGCGAAGGATGGCGGTAGCCAACTGTCGACCGGCTTCCCCGCGATTCTCGAAGTCACCCATCATGTGCAGCCTCTTACTCTCTCGATTCCCTAAGCATGGCGCTAGGGTGGGGTCGCATGCGCCGATCGACTGTTGCCGGCGATTCATCGGCGGCCATTGCTGTTCGAGTTGTCACGATCTTCCCTCAGCAGTGAAGATTCAGTGCGCCATCAACACCGGCAGCGCCATGGTCTGCAGCACGCTTCGCGACGCTCCGCCCAGCATGAACTCACG
>Ga0123338_10005839_pt1 | contig 10443 bp, 8 predicted proteins | sample grotaG_FD_89793 | JGI IMG/M metagenome (GOLD analysis project Ga0123338, IMG submission 89793) | Glacier valley bacterial and archeal communities from Borup Fiord, Nunavut, Canada, to study Microbial Dark Matter (Phase II) -... | ecosystem: Environmental > Aquatic > Freshwater > Ice > Glacier ...
TAAATTCAATAATTATTTTACTACAAATTCTATAATAATAAGTTGTACCAGGTTTAAGCCCGGCAATTGTTATAGCCTGTGTAGTGTTATTAGCATTTACTAAGCCGTCGTTTGATTGATGTTGATGATTATTCATTTGGGCCGGGTCTTCTCCATACTCTACCCAACTATAAACGGGCATTGTAGTTAGCCATCTTATAGTTATTTGAGTTTGTTTTGGCGCCTGCAAATAAATGCTGCATTTTAAAATACTTTCACCAGCCTGCTGAGATGCATTGGCATACAAGGCTGGCGGACAAAATGCCGAAGTTGTTAAAATAGAAAGGACCTTAATAAAATTTTTTCTTGGTATTTTATTGTTTAGCATTTTATAATGTTATTAATAGGTAACTAATAATTAAACAACTTTATTAATAGAAACTTTATCGGTAGCATTTATTAAAGTAAGCATATTTTAAAAGTTTAAAGTTGATGGTATTTGCTATGGATACCATCAATCTTAAAGTTATTATTACCAATGTAAATTCTGCTTTAAATTAGGGTTAAGCTGAAGCTCCTGTGTTGGAATTGGAAAAAAATAATCTTTATTTTCATCAAACGTTTTAGCAATATTTCCATTAACCAATATATTTCCATTAATTCCATTTTCCAAAATAATTTCGTTGCCGAGTTTTAAAAACTGAACACCTGTGGTAGTTGGTTTTGTTCCGGTATAAATAACCAAATCAATTTTACCATCACCATCAAGGTCATAATTCCCTACACCGGGGAAATATTGGCCTTTATATTGTAAGGCTAATAAATGACCCTCTTTCCAACGCATTAAATCATTCCAGCGAAAGCCTTCCATTACCAATTCTGTACGTCTTTCTCTTCGAACTTCTAAGATAGCACCTGCATTACTGCCATTAACATTTAGATATTGTTTTGCAAGATATGGATCAGGATGTGCAGAGGTAGCTGCTAAATTCATATTAGCTATACCCACTCTATCTCTTAATAATTTTATAGAAATATCAATATCTGCCTGGGTTATCAACCCTAGTTCTGCTTTAGCTTCTGCAAAATTCAGTAACACTTCTGCATACCTAAAAATGGGTAGTGCATTATAACCTTTCCCTATACCGTCTTCTTTAGTAGAAGTAACAAACTTTGTAATTTGATACCCAGTTGTAGATGCAGTAAATATAGGTACTTGGTTGATGGTTCCATCAATACGGCGATAGCCCGGTGTTCGGATTGTTTGATATAATCGTGGGTCCCTGTTTTTCATTTCGTTGTTGAAAGTCATTGTGTCGTAGCCAGGTTGATCTGTGAACCGCGTTCCATCTTTCATCAGATAACTATTGACTAAACTTTTTTCCATACCCGGCCTGCCATAAGACAACACCATGGTATAATAATTTATACTGTGAAATACCTGTAATACATTACTGTATTGACGCGCTAAAATAATTTCATCAGCTATCGGTGAGTAAGATGAAAACAAGTCACGGTATGTAGTACCAGCGGTAGTTTTATAAATTTTATAACTTGCCGGCTGCATAATTAATTGCGCTGCTTCAATAGATTTTTGAAGAAAATCATTTGCATTTGGCAGGTTAAATTCTGTATGGTATTTTCTAAAAGTCCCTTCAGAAAGACATATCCTGGATTTTAATGCAAGTGCTGTCCACTTAGTTATTTGTGCCACATCTTTCGTTGACGGCAAATAGGCAATGGCAAAATCAATATCATTTAAAATTGAATCCATTACAATGGTATGTGGTGTTCTGCTTTTTGTAAGCGCGTCGTTATCGTTGGCTTCAATAACGGTAGAATACCAGGGTACATCTCCAAACCGGCATACCATACCAAAATAAAAATAAGCCCTGAAAAATTTAGCGGCCCCCACATATGGATCAGTTATATTGCTGGTTAACCCCCCCTTGCCATAGTTGTGTAAAAAGAAATTAATGTTCCTTAAGTTTCCCCAACTCCATCCACCACCAGACACGGGTACTATTCGGTTTCCAATTAACTGGTTGGAATAACTATCCTTTACAATATTGTCAACATTTTCGTTATACAGGCTAGTAAATGCATTGTTTTCATTATCAGCATTTGGCAACATCGTGTTATAAAAAGAGTTTACAAATAACTGCAATTCCTTTTCCGAATTAAATGCATTATCCGGAGAAATTTGTGAGAGTGGCTGGCGATCTAAAACTTTTTTACAGCCAGTTATAGAAATCAAGATTATTAGTACAAAAAATATATTTTTCATTTTGATTTGCGTTAAATAGGTTAATTAAAATGTTACATTTAAACCAAAAGAATAATTTTTAAAAAATGGATAATTATTACCATTTTGATCATCTGCAGAACCCGAGGCTACCTGTTCCGGATCTATGTATTTATTTTTCATTTTAGTAAATGTCAATAAATTTTGTCCACTAAAATAAATCCTCACTTTTTGCAATTTTATTTTTTCAATTAATTTGTTAGGCAATGAATATCCAAGGGTTAAGTTTTTAAGGCGGATGTAAGCCAGGTCTTGTAAATATTTATCATTAACAGCTTGTAACTCGCCACCACCGCTGTAAGCCTCATATCCTCTAAGTAATGGAAAATATGTATTTGGATTTTCTGGCGTCCACATCTGACCTGGCATATCTTTTGGAATGAACGAAAAATAAGGGCGTGCATATGGCCCCCAAAACATACCGGCATCGGAGCCTGGATACCAGTTTTGTTTTCCAACACCCTGAAAAAAGAACGACACATCAATATTGTTCCAGTTAAATCCACCTGTTACTCCAAATGAATAACGGGGTAAACTATTTCCAATTTTTTTAAGGTCACCATGGTCCGCTAAAGTATTGTGTCCGTTATTGATAATTCCATCCCCATTTAAATCAACAAATTTCATATCCCCAGCATGCAGTTGTTTCCATTCTCCGGGAGATGCTAATATCTGTTTATTTACAAAAGTTTGGTTAACTGCATACCTTTGCGCTTCTGCATCAGTTTTAAAAAACCCATCAACAGAATAGCCCCATTTCTCCCCTATTTGCTGCCCAATATAATAATTACTTAACTGATTGGCCGGGTTATCAAATCTTGTAATTTTAGCAGTATAATCAGATAGTACAATTCCAAAATTATAAGAGAAATCTTTGCTTAATAATTTTAACCGATTATTCCATTGAACAGAAAAATCAAATCCATTTGTTGCTAAATCCCCTGCATTTTGTTTTGGTGAACCAACACCAAAAACTGCAGGAAGTGTTTTACCATTAACCAACATGTCGGTAGTTTTTCTTTGGTACCAGTCATAGGTAACCTGCAGGCGATTATTAAAGAAATTTACATCTACACCAAGATCTACGGTGGCTGATTTTTCCCATGTAAAATTCGGCGAAACTGGTATTGGTGAACTCAATACCTGAGTTTGGTTACCACCATTTATCCAGTGGGTTAGGCTGGTATTTACAACAGGTATGTAAGGATATAAATTACCACTGCCAGAACCAATATCCTGGTTACCTAAAGACCCATACGATGCGCGGATTTTCATTTCCGATACTACACTTTTTACAAAATCAAAAAATGATTCTTTGCTGATACGCCATCCGGCAGATACAGATGGAAAAAATCCGAAACGGCTATCTGGCCTAAACCGTGATGTACCATCATAACGACCGTTAAATTCAACCAAATACTTTTCATCAAAATCATAATTTACCCGTCCAAAGAAACCAAGCAAAGCCCATTGGCTGGAGTTTCCGCCCGACTGTTGCAGGCCTGTTCCAAGATCAAGCTGGTTTAAATCTTCCGACAATAAATTTTGCCGCATACCACTGTTAAAAGTATATGTTTTTACTTCCTGATTGTAACCTGTCATCAGTTTTAAGTGATGCTTATTGTGTGATTTATTATAAGTACCATATAAATTAATAGTGTGCTGATTATCAATATGAGTATATTGATTTAACTGGTCATAACCCAAGTAAGTTGTCTGCCCTGGAAAGATAGAATAAGGTATCAATGTTCGTCGCTGATAATCAGAATAAGGCATTAACTCAAAAGTATAATTACCAGTGATAACAAGATTTTTTATAATGCTGTAATTAAACCCCACGGTATTTGACATATCATAATTTCGATTACCGCCATGCGTTTTACCATGCTGTAAATCAGCAAAAATTCCGTTGCCTATATCGTAACTGTTTAAATTTGTTTTATAGGTAAAAGTACCGTCAGGGTTTTGTGGAACGTAGGATGCCAGTGCATGTACAGCGAAATTAAAATAATTACCATTGTAACCCCAGCCAGGCCAGGTATAATCATTTGCGGCAAATTGGGTATTGGTATAAACATTTAATTTATGGGAAAGCTTTGCATTTATTTTTGCACGAAAGTTATAGGAATGAAAAACATCTGTATTTAAATAAGATCGGTACATTCCTTTTTGTTCGAATGCCCTGCCGGAAATTGCATAGGTAATTTTATCGTTTCCACCAGAAATAGAAAGGTTATGCGATAACGATGGCTGTGTTTTGCTAAACAGCCAGTGATACCAATCGGTACTACCATAATATACATATTGGTTTACCCCATTTCTATTTTGAACTACAACAGACGGCAACGTTTTATCTGTTTGGCGTTTTTTTAATTCCGCATAATCCTCATCAGTATATTTTGTGTATGAACTTCCGTTGTGGCGAAAAAAAGACAGATCAACCAGAGAGTCAATGGTAAATCCATCTGTTACAAAATCTGTTCTGGTAGTTTGTTGCTGTATGCCATAATTGGCACTGTAAGCAATTTCCATCTTACCTGCTTTGCCTTGTTTGGTTGTAATTAATATTACCCCGAAAGAACCTCTGGCCCCATATATTGCAGCAGATGCAGCATCTTTTAAAACAGAAATAGATTCTACATCCTGCGGATTAATCATATTGATGTCCCCAGGCACACCATCAACTAAAATTAATGGTGAGCCTCCGGTATTTGTGATAGATGCCATACCCCTGATATTGAATTTACCCGCACTGCCAGGGTGGCCATCATTAAAAGTTATATTAAGGTTTGGCACAGCGCCTTGTAAAGATTGCGCAATATTGGCTACTGGTTTATCCATAAATAATTTGCCATCAACTTTACTAACCGCACCGGTTAAATCAACTTTCTTTTGTACACCGTAGCCAACTACAACCATATCATTTAAACTACTAATTTGGTTTAAAAGTTTAATGCGCAATACCTGCTCATTTGTAAATTGAACCTCTTGTGTTACATAACCAATAAAGGAAATTACGAGTGTTCCTTTTTCCAAAGATGCAGTTAATCTAAACTCGCCATTTCTATCAGATTGGGTAGCATTTTTAGTTTCCTTTTGTGTGATTGTCGCCCCGGATAAAGGCCTGCCATCCTGATCTGATATCGATCCATTAACGATGATAGGTGCAGTTATAAATGATTTTATATTATCTATAACCGGCGTTTCTGTTTTACGGATTACAATGGTTTTATCAACAATTGAATAGGTAAATGGCTGATTTTTGAAAAGCTGGTTTAAAGCATTTTCAAGTGCCACTTCTTTAATATTTATTGAAATATTTCCTGCCTGCTTTATTTGTTTATTATCATAAAAGAATTCAAAGCCACTTTGCACTTGGATACTGTTAAGCACTTTTACAATAGGTATATTTTTTTCTGAAATAGTTATTTTCTGAGAAAAAAGGATGCCTGGTAAATGAAGGCAAACCATGCTAACTATGACCACCATTAATTTAACGGGCATAGTCTTTTTTAGGAAAAAATTACACCTCCGGTTCAAACGTTTAAAACATATTTTTTTTTGCATACTTTTGTACTGTTTGGGTTAATTGATTAATATTCTTTGGTAGGAAATTTAGCACTTGCCCATCTTTTCCGGAAGTGTTTCAGCACTTTCGGTTTTTTGAGCCTAGTTATTTTTAGTTATTATTCTTGATGTTTGTTGAAGATGAATACCACATACTATTACGGTAAAACAATTAGCGATTTCCCTTTAATTTTAAAGTGGACACCACCCAGTGTCAATATTTTAAGCACTTTTGATAAGTTTGCCTCCCGACTTATTTTTCCATTAAATTCACGCTGGCTTACATCGCCGCTATAAATTATATCAACATCATACCACCGGCTAAATTGACGCATAACAGCAGCTAGGCCTGCATTATCAAAGCGAAAATACCCATCTTTCCAGGCTGTTTCCGTTTTAGAATCCAGTGCACTCCGGATGGAAATTTTATTATTAATTACTTCGGTCCATGCCTGTTCTCCGGGCTTAATAACTTGTACGTTATCAGCCTTTATTATTTTGATGCTTCCTTCCAGTAAAGTTGTTTTTATAACAGGCTCATCCTTGTAGGCATTTATATTAAAATGAGTGCCTAAAACTTCAACTGTTTGTGTACCACACAATACGCGGAATGGTTTTGCTTTAATATGAGCTACTTCAAAATAGGCTTCACCAGTAATTTCAACTTTTCGTTCATTGCCATTAAATTCAGTTGGATAAATAATGGTAGAGCCCGCATTAAGCCAAACTTGGGTACCATCACATAAGGTAAGTTTCCATTGTCCGCCACGAGGTGTTGAAATTGTATTATAGGTTATTGAAGTCTCATTTATAGCTGCGTCACCACCACTATTTTTAGTGTAGATAATCTCTCCATCTGCAGTTTTATTTATACGGATTGTACCCTGCTGGCCAAGTACCCCATTTTGTGCATTGGTTAATATAATTAAATTACCATTACTTAAAGTAAGCATAGCTTTATTGGATCCCGGCAAGGCATCACCAACCAATGTTTTAGCAATTACAGGTTGCATATCAGGTTTGCTTTGCATAAAATAATGAGCACCGAAACCAATGCAAATAATAATGGAAGCTGCCACGGCTATCCTAACAAACAATTTATAATAAATCGCAGGTATTAGTGTATGCTTATTAACAGCTATGCGCATTCTTTTATTGACGTCAATAATTTTTTCTTCAGTGGGGGATTGATGAGAAGCTTCTAAATATTTAAGGTACCAAGTTTCAACGATGGCTTTTTCTTGGGGAGTACAAGTTTCTTCGTTATACTTTTTAATTAGTTCTTCAGTTGTATTTTTACTCATCATATTTCCATCGCCCTCTTGTGCGATTTTATATAAGTAAGTTCAACAATGATTAAGGCCCAGAAATAATTTATTTACTTTATAAATCCGAAAAAATAATTACCAGATAAGTAAACAGACCTAATTTTAACCTTAATTCTTTTAATGAATTATTTACTTGGTTCTTAACGGTTTTAATAGATATTTTTAACTTTACTGCAATCTCTTTGTTAGATAAATTTCCTTTTCGGCTAAGCTCAAAAACTTGCCGCATCTTTAAGGGCAACAAGGATATTTGCTGTTCAATTAATTTGGATAACTCTTTTTCACGGATATAATTATCTGTTATCGCTTCACCTGAATCAATAAAATCCCGAAATGATTTCTCATAATTAACCCTCACTTGTTTATGATCAAGTAAATTGAAAAATTTATAGCGGACTGCGCAGTATAGATAAGAAGAAACAGAAGTCGTTAAATTTATAGTTGTACGTTTATCCCACAAATAAAAAAAAATTTCCTGTACAATTTCCTCGGCTTCATCCGCATTCCTAACAATTTTGCAGGCATAAATATATAATAGTCCCTGGTAACGATTATAAATTTCTGAATATGCCTGGTGGTTACCTTCTTGTAAAAAAGAAAACAATTCAAGATCATTAGCACTTGTTAAGTCTTGCATAAATGGACATTTGAGCTTATTACAAAAGTAAGAAATCATTATTACCTTAATATTAATAATAAGCTTAGGAATATTATAAAGGTTTTGAGAAAAGTAAGTTTTTTTTAAAGAACGTTGGTCTATACAAGTATGATGTGCTTAGCCAGCGTGGGCTTGGGCATATTAAAGAAACGGTAACCCTTATCAAACAAAACTAGCACATTGATGTGAATATCCATGAGGTAGAAAAGTTTAAGCATGACAAGTAGGTAAGCGAACAGATAAAGAATGTTAGGACTATCGGTTGCTTTTACATCGAGTCACCTGCCATGCGTGGGTTACTTAAAAAACTGGAGTGTGGCGAATACATAACACTTGTTGCGGCAAACTCTATTATACGCCCCGAAGTATCCAGCAGTGGCATGATGAGGGCTTATATCGAGCAGTACCACGACCCGCAAAACATAGACTATGTTCACCCCATCATGAAGGAGCTGATGGAAGAAACCTATGGCGTGATGGTTTACCAGGAAGATGTAATTTAGGTAGCCCATCATTTTGGAGGGCTGGATATGGGCGAGGCTGATATTTTGCGCAGGGCTATGAGTGTCAAGTACAGGGGCAATGAAGAGCTGCAAAGGATCAAAAAAAAGTTCTTTGACAACTGTAAAGAAAGAGGGTATGCTGATACTATAAGTCCCGAGATAAAGAGGCAGATCGAAAGCTTCGGTGGCTATAGCTTTTCCAAAGCGCATTCCGCTTCCTACGCAGTCGTGAGTTACCAGAGCTTGTTTTTGAAGACGTACTATCCTAAAGAATTTATGGTAGCGGTCATCAATAATTTTGGCGGCTTTTACAGCAGGGAGCTTTACTTTTTGGAACTACGGAAGACTGGTGCAATTGTACACCTGCCTTGCGTTAACGGAAGCGATTATAACACAAACATCAAAGGCGATAATGTTCACGTCGGCTTTGTGCATATCAAATCTTTAGAGCTAAAAATTGTTGAAAGGAAGTTTAGGAAATTATAGTTGCACAATAAAGATTTTTTTAGGTAAGGCACAAAAGCAAAATTAAAAATCCGGCAACAAGTGTACACTTATAGCCGGACTATTTGTTTCTGTGGCCAAGTTATTCCTGGCTGGTTGCTTCTCAGCAGAGCCGGCTTCCATTTATCCCCGCAGCACAAATGTAAACCCATTTTAGGATTAGATTTAAGGTGTACATTTATAACCAGATTATTAATCAAAAGTGTAAACTTTTTTCAGGACGAGTCAATACCTTGTTGTGCGATATTTTTGTCACAGTGACTTAACTATATAATATTGGGTTACTTTATTCCGTCATTAAGTTTTGTGTTTTGTCCGGTTAAAATAAGCCAGGCGCCGTGCTGTTTTGTCAGTTTAATTGTCCTGCGAAACTCAAAAGTTTGTCTCGGAAAACGGGTATCGCCTGTAAGGCTATTACGGATGTGCGAAATGGCAACATCAGGTTTTACGCACGTTATGTCTTCTATAGCACGTGTGTAGTAATGAGAGCTTTTGAAATAAGTCGCATGAACAGCTTCGTAATGATCCTGAATGTCTTTTTTACCAATGTAATAAGCACCAAACCAATTGCCCCAGGTTGCATTTGTATCATAACTATCGGCAAGACCTTTGGAATCGTGTCTGTTCAAAGCGCTTTCGTAATTTGTTACAAGCTGTTTTATAGCCTCTTTATCTTTTGTTGTGTCAGCTTGTTGAGCAATAACCTTACTAAATGTAATTCCGTAAGCAGAAATCAGTAAGAAAATTGCGAAAAACTTAGTCACAATGAATTTAATTAGGTAAAATGGCAGCTTACGTTTTAGGGCATTACAATGTTGGGGCATCAGCGAACGTCAGACCACTCCACAACAAAAAACAAACGTACAATACTTTGTTCGTCCGCCCCAATATTGCAAAACCCCATTTTTGTGTTTTATTATAGTAAAGCTCACTACTCATTTTTAAATAGGGAAGATGGGTTAGTTGAGGGTATACTATTGAATGATAGGATTTGTCATAAAATAAGGCAAAAATGACCAAAGCCGATGGAGCTCCTTTAAAGAAACTTTCTAGAATAGAAAAGCTGGATGCGCTGTACCCGATGACTGACTTTGGCTTCATCCCTTTAATGAGGGAACCAGCGCACTGCTACTGGATATTATTGAAGACCCCACGGCAACAGTACAGCGATCATTTCCACACAGGTGCCGGTAAAAAAATGGCATAAAGTGAGCGTAAAAAAAACACTGGCAGACAATATCCTTAAAAGGATCGTAAAGCAATCAATCTGCATAGAACTTTACGGGGAATCATTAAGAAAAAAAACAACGAACGATTGTAGCAACAGTACAACCAAATTTATAAAACAATTGGGCAAAAATTAATCGTTATTTTTATTTCCGAAGACAAAAGTTCTTATCATTTTTCCGGTGTGCAAATGCAGCTTTTTTCAGGCCTTTCTAAAATCGTTCTTTAAGAGGTTAATTTGAAATGGGGAAAAGGGGGTCAATTTGCGTGTTATTTACAAGGGAGCAGCGTGTGGTGGTGAATGAAAATACTTTTATTTAAAAGGAAGCTCCCGTTGCTTAAATAGAAAAATAATTGTTGATTAAAAAGGAA
>Ga0123338_10005841_pt1 | contig 10441 bp, 10 predicted proteins | sample grotaG_FD_89793 | JGI IMG/M metagenome (GOLD analysis project Ga0123338, IMG submission 89793) | Glacier valley bacterial and archeal communities from Borup Fiord, Nunavut, Canada, to study Microbial Dark Matter (Phase II) -... | ecosystem: Environmental > Aquatic > Freshwater > Ice > Glacier ...
GAACTTTGGCAAGCAGCATGAGGTGAGCAATAGCGTGTTACACAACCAGAAACGCACGGGTAGCTTTGCTTAGCGCTGGAAATTACACCGACCCGAGTCGCACACCGTAACCTGCGCGTACATCTACCCCTCGAGCTGAACAGGACTTAGCCCGACTCAGCGGACCGGGGAAGCGAACTGCACCTCGAGCACCCTATCCTCGAGCAGCGCCCGGTCCTCTCGAGGGAATCCCGCGTCGGTGACAACCCTGGAGACCGCACTCAGCGGCGCAACTCGAGCGAAGGATACCCGCCGCCACTTGGAGGCGTCAGCCAGCAGAATCACCTCTCTGGCTTGGCGAATCGCTGCCTTTTTCACCTCCACCTCGAGCAGGTTGGAATCGGACACGCCCTCTTCCACACTAAAGCCCTGAGCGCCCAGAAACAGGCGGTCAAAGCGCAGACTGCCCAGGGTCTCGAGCGCCAAGGGGCCAGTGGCTGCGTAAGTCTGTCCGAAGATTTCCCCACCGACCTGAATCAGGGAAAAGCCTTTGAGACCGGCGAATTCAAAGGCGATGTTGATGGCGTGGGTCACGATTCTGACCCGCTCGAGGTTGCGCCCACGCAGGCTCCGGGCCAGCTCGAGCGCGGTGCTGCCCGCGTCCAGGTACACCGTCTCGCCGTCTCTAACCAGTGCCGCTGCCGCCTGCCCGATGGCCCGCTTGGCTGTGCGCTGCTGCCGACTCCGCAGGGAAAACCCCGCGTCTGGGGAGCTGGCGCGTTCCACCCCACCGTGGACCCGGCGCAGCAGGCCCCGGTGCTCGAGGTCGAGCACATCGCGGCGCACGGTCATGTTGGAGACCCCGAGCGTTTGGGCCAGCGCGGCGTTGGACAGGGTGCCACGCTGCTCGAGCAAAGCCAGAATCTGCTGCGAACGCTCGAGGGCCAGTAAGGGGGACACGGAAAGTTCAGGGGTCTGTGCCATAAGGATTGATACGCACAAGATAGCACAAAGCGAGGTCGGGAGTCCGAAGATTCATCTCGTAGAGGGAAAATAGCCTCTTTCACCCGGTGCGAACGTTCTTGGTATCCAGCCTCCTCGAGTAGGTCCGCGAGAGTTCCACTTCCCCTACCCCGCTTTTGGTTTGACCTGGCACAAATACTGTGATATGTTTTGTTCGTTCAGCCTCAATCTAGCATCTCTGCACATCGCACGCCCCGTCTCGCCTCGAGCGGGAGAGTCTCCCCACCTTACCCAGGAGTTCCCATGAGTATTCAAGCCCGCCTGAACCGTCTGCTGGCCCCCGATGGCAAGTGTTTCGACGTGGCCATTGACCACGGCTTTTTTGGGGAGAGCAGCTTTCTGCCCGGTATCGAGGACATGGTTAGAGCTATCGAAACCGTGGTAGGGGCCAATCCCGACGCGGTACAGCTCTCACCCGGTCAAGCTCCGCTGCTCCAGGCCATTCCGGGCAAGACCAAGCCTTCGTTAGTGCTGAGAACCGACATCGCCAACATCTACGGCGCAACCCTGCCTCGAGCGCTGTTTTCCGAACTTCTGCACCAGCCGCTCGAGCAGGCCCTGCGCCTGGACGCCGCCTGCGTGGTGGTGAACCTGCTAATGCTGCCCGAGCAGCCCGAGCTGCACCGGGCCTGCGTGCAGAATGTGCTCAAACTCAAACCCTTGTGTGAGCGCTACGGAATGCCGCTGATGGTCGAGCCGCTGGTGATGCAGGATAACTCGGTGCGCGGCGGCTACATGGTGGACGGCAATCTCGAGAAAATCATCACCCTGGTGCGTCAGGCCGTCGAACTGGGCGCGGACATCATCAAGGCCGACCCCTGCGACGACGTGAGTCAGTACCATGAAGTGATTCGAGTGGCAGCGGGCAAACCGGTGCTGGTGCGCGGCGGGGGGCGGGTTTCGGATACAGAAATTCTCGAGCGCACCTCGCAACTCATCAAACAGGGCGCGCGCGGCATCGTCTACGGGCGCAATGTGGTGCAGCACCCTAATCCTGCCGCCATCACCAGTGCGCTGATGGGCGTGGTCCACGATGGATTGAGTGCGACCCAAGCCCTCGAGCGCTACCTCGGGCAGCCCGCGTGAGAACTCTCAAGTTCGGCATCATCGGCTGCGGCCTGATGGGGCGCGAGTTTGCCAGCGCCGCCTCGAGATGGGCGCACCTCACCGGGATGGAGATTCGGCCCGAGATTGTGGCGGTGTGTGACACCAACCCGGCCCTGATGGAGTACTTCGGTGATAACTTCTCGAGCGTGACCCAAACTACGGGCGACTACAAAGCTCTGCTCGAGAACCCCGAGGTGGAGGCGGTCTACTGCGCCGTGCCCCACAACCTGCACGCGCAGCTCTACGTGGATATTCTCGAGGCGGGTAAGCACTTACTGGGCGAGAAGCCGTTTGGCATAGACCTCGAGGCGAATACGCGAATTCAGGCCGCCCTCAAAGCGCACCCCGAACTGACCGTGCGCTGCTCGAGCGAGTTTCCCTTTTTTCCGGCGGTACAAAAAATCGTCAAACTGTTTCAGGAGGGGAAATTCGGGCGCATCATCGAACTCGAGGCCGGCTTCTGGCACTCCTCGGACCTCGACCCGAACAAGGCCATCAACTGGAAGCGCATGATTGCGGTCAACGGCGAGTACGGGGTGATGGGTGACCTGGGCTTTCATGTGGTCCACCTGCCCGCAAGGCTGGGACTGCTGCCGCTCGACGTGCGGGCGGTGCTGAGCAACATCGTGACCTCGAGACCCGACGGCAAAGGAAATACCGTCCCCTGTGAGACCTGGGACAACGCGCATTTGCTCACTCGAGTACAGCACAAGGGTTACGAGTTCCCCATGCAGCTCAGCATGAAGCGCGTCGCCCCTGGCGAGGCCAACACCTGGTTCATCCGCATCATGGGCAGCGAACTCAGCGCCGAATATTCCACCAAGCGGCCCAAAACGTTGCGAACGCTGCCCTACCAGGGTGGGGTTCAGGCGTGGCACGAGCAGGACGTGGGCTATGAAACGGTCTATCCCACCATCACCGGGGGCATTTTCGAGTTCGGCTTCACCGACGCGATTTTGCAGATGTGGGCCGCGTTCTGCGACGAGGTGGCTGGTAACACTCCCAAATTTAGCTGTGGCACCCCGCAGGAAGCCGCGCTGAGCCACAAACTCTTCACCGCCGCGCTCGAGAGTCAGAAGTCAGGTCAGACCGTCACCCTCGAGCCTGCTAGAGTTGGGGTGGTGTCCCGGTGAGCCTCGAGCCATCCACAAGCGCTCACCCCCTGGAAGTGATTTGTGCGGGCATCGTCATCGCCGACTGCGTGGCCCGCCCGGTGGTCAAGCAGGCCCTGCCCGGACAGCTCGAACTCGTCGAGCACATCGGTCTCTACGCCGGGGGCAGTGCCTTCAACACCGCCTCCGACTTGGTGCGCCTGGGCCTGGGGGTTTCACTGGTAGGCCGAGTCGGTGAGGACGGCTTTGGAGATTTTTTGATGCACGCCGCCAAGCGGGCTGGCTGTGACACCGAATTTCTCAGCCGTGACCCGCACGCGCCCAGTTCGGCCACCCTGGTTACAGTAGACCCCAGTGGAGAGCGGGCTTTCCTGCACTCCATCGGGGCCAACGCGGGCCTGGAACCACACCACATCCCGCTCGAGCCACTCAAGGCGCGTGGAGCGCGGGTGCTGCATCTAGCCGGATTCTTCATCCTGCCCGGTCTCGAGGGTAATCGGGGTGAACCCGCAAGGGCGCTGTTTCAGGAAGCCACCCGGCTGGGTCTGACCACCTCACTGGACTGCGTGTGGGACGCCACGGGGCGCTGGGGCGAACTCATTGGCCCGGTTCTCGAGTTCACCGACCTGTTTTGTCCCAGCATCTCTGAGGCGCGGGCCATTGTCGGGATGCCCGGTGACGATGTTTTCAGCCCTCGAGAGGTGGCCGAGGCCCTTTTTCGCTTGGGGGTGTGCCAGACTGTGGCTCTAAAGATGGGACCCGAGGGTTCGTTTGTGATGGCTCGGGACGGTGAGTACCACTTTGTGCCCGCCCCACAGGTCGAAACGCTGGACGGCACCGGGGCGGGAGACGCCTTCATCGCCGGATTTTTGGCCGCCCACCTGAAAGGGTTGTCACTGCTCGAGTGCGCTCAAATCGGCAACGCGGTGGGGGCACTCTGTGTGGGCGCGCTGGGGGCTACAGCGGGTGTCACCGACTGGGACGATGCCCGGACCCTGGCTGAGTTAGGGGTTCAGGTATGAAATACGCTCAAGCCCTCCCCTCGTTCGAGGACGCGCATGGCCCGCTTTGACCTGCCCCTAATCGAACTCGAGCGCTACCTTCCCCAGCGCCAGGAACCCGCCGATTTCGACGCCTTCTGGCGTTCCACGCTCACAGAAGCTCGTCAGTTTTCACTCGAAGCCAGCTTTGAGGCGGTGGATTATGGGCTTACCTTGCTCGAGACCTTCGATGTGACCTTCGCCGGATACGCAGGACAGCCCATCAAGGGCTGGCTGATCCTGCCCTGCGTCCGCACTCACCCTTTGCCGTGCGTGGTGGAGTACATCGGTTACGGCGGTGGGCGGGGCTTTCCCAGCGACCACACCCTGTACGGCGCTGCCGGATACGCCAACCTGGTGATGGACACCCGTGGTCAGGGGTCGGGGGGGCGGCGCGGGGACACTCCCGACCCCGACCCTTCGGGCCTGCCGCAGAGTCCAGGGTTCATGACGCGGGGGATTTTAGACCCCCGAACCTACTACTACCGCCGGGTGCTCACCGACGCTGTAAGGGCAGTGGATGCCGCTCGAGCGCATCCTGCGGTGGACCCCACCCGCGTGGTGGTGGCGGGAGGTAGTCAGGGCGGTGGCATCGCGCTAGCGGTCTCGGCCCTCGAGCCAACGGTCCAGGCCACACTGCCCGACGTACCCTTTTTGTGCCACTTTGCGCGGGCCACCGAACTCACCGACGCGCTGCCCTACGCCGAAATCGCGGGCTACTGCCGCGTTCACCGGGACCATGTGGCCAGGGTTTTCGAGACGCTTTCCTACTTTGACGGCCTCAACTTTGCAGTTCGCGCAGTTTGCCGTGCGCTGTTTTCGGTGGGTTTAATGGACATGATTTGTCCACCCAGTACGGTGTATGCGGCCTTCAATCACTACGCGGGCGAAAAGGAGATGCGGGTGTACCCCTTCAACGGTCACGAGGGTGGGGCAGAGTACCAAACCCTCGAGCGCCTGCGCTTTCTGGCTCGATTGTGGAACGCCCCGGAGCGCACCACAGACGCCCTCACCGGGAGACAAGCATGAAACGCTCAAAAATCAACGCCTTGCTCGAGGACGCACTCGAGTTTGTGGCGTCCTTGAAGGTTGCACTTCCCCCTTTTGCACACTGGACCCCCGAGCAGTGGCGCACCCTGGGACCCGAGGCCCTCGAGATTGCCGAGCGTGGGCTGGGCTGGGATGTGACCGACTTTGGCTCGAGCTGCTTTGAAAAGGTGGGCCTGCTGCTGCTGACCCTGCGAAACGGGCATCCCAAGGCGCTGCTGACGCAGCAAGGCAAGGTGTACGCCGAAAAAATTCTGGTGGTGGCTGAGGGACAGGTCACGCCCACCCACTTTCATTTTCACAAGACCGAGGACATCATTCACCGAGGGGGTGGGGGCGTTTTAGCGCTCGAGCTACACTGGGCCGCCCCAGACGACACCTTATCTAATATGGAACTCAGCGTGAGCCTGGATGGCGTTGCCCGCACGGTTTCCGCTGGCAGTGTGGTTCGTCTCGAGCCGGGGCAAAGCATTACCCTACCCAGCCGGATGTATCACCGATTCTGGGCCGAGGGCGGGCGGGTGCTGGCCGGAGAGGTCTCGAGCGTGAACGATGACTTTTCCGATAACCACTTTCTCGAGACTTTGGGACGCTTTCCCAGCATTGAGGAGGACGTGGCCCCCTTCCGGTTGCTGGTGGGCGATTACTCCCGCTATTACGCCCACGCGACTGGAGGCTCGAGCGGTGGATACTGAGAATACTCAGCCGCCTAGCTTCGCTCTGGAGTTCTCTGGTAAAAGCGCTCTGGTCTTCGGCGGAGCGCAGGGCATCGGAGCGGCAGTGGCCCAACTGCTGCTCGAGCGCGGCGCAAGGGTGACGGTGGCCGACCTTCGAGTCGAGTCGGCGCACCACCTGCTCGAGGATGAAGGCTTTCAAGGTCGGGTTCAGGCCGTGAAGTGCGATGTAAGGCATAGAAACGAGGTGGACATGGCCCTCGCGGCCCACCTCGAGCGCTTCGGACGGTTGGACGCCGCCATTGACTCGGCGGGCATCCAGCGCTACGGTACCTTGGAGACCACCACCGATGCCGACTGGGACGACGTGATGAACGTCAACCTGCGGGGCGCATTCTATGTGGCCAGGGCCTGCATCGCAGCCCTCAAACAGACGCGAGGAAGCCTGACCCTGGTGGCCAGCGTTCAGAGCTTCGCCAGCCAGCGGAGCGTGTTGGCCTACACGGTGTCCAAGCACGCACTCCTCGGTCTGGTTCGCAGCGCCGCGCTGGACTATGCCCCACAGGGCGTGCGGGTGAATGCTGTCTGTCCCGGCACGGTGGACACCCCGATGCTGCACGCCGCCGCCGCGCTCGACCCCCATCCACAGGCAGTGCTCGAGGCTTGCAACCAGATGCACCCGCTGGGCCGCATCGCCAGGTCAAGTGAAGTAGCTGAGGTCATCGCCTTTCTCTCGAGCGAACGGGCATCGTTTGTCACCGGGGCGGCGTATCTCGTTGACGGCGGCCTGCTGCTTCCCATTGGAGGAAACCCCGATGTCTGATTCCGAACTCGAACACAAACGGCGGCTCGCTCCCCCCTCCCAAATCGTAGATGTGCGGGCCACCACCGTGGCGGTGCCGCTTGAGGCCCCGCTACGCCACGCCAACGGGTTTCATTGGGGCCGCTTCGTACGCACGATTGTCGAGGTCGAGACCGACGACGGTTTGGTTGGGTTGGGCGAACTTGGCGGGGGTGGTTCGAGCGCCGAAGCGGCCATCTTGGGTCTCAAACCTTATCTGCTGAGCCACGACCCCTTGCAACTCGAGCAGTTGCGCTGGAAGATTATGAACCCGGTGGCCTCGCTGTACAACAACCGGGCACAACTGCACGCTGCGCTCGAGTTCGCCTGTCTGGACCTGGCTGGACAGCGCCTGGGGGTGCGGGCCTGCGACCTGCTCGGCGGCGCGGTGCGCGAACAGATTCCCTTTGCCAGCTACCTGTTTTACCGCTCGAGGAACGCTTTGAGCGGGGCAGGGGGCGAGACCGGGGCCGAACAGATAGTGGACCATGCCCGAGGGTTGAGCGCCCAGTACGGCTTTAGAACCCACAAGCTCAAGGGAGGGGTGTTCCCACCCGACCACGACATCGAGGTATACCGCGCCCTGGCGGCAGCCTTTCCAGGTTCGCGCTTGCGCCTGGACCCCAACAGCGCCTGGAGCGTCGAGGAGTCGGTGCGGGTAGCGCGGGCCATCGAGGACCTGAACAACGATTACCTCGAGGATTTCACCTTCGGTCTCGAGGGGATGCGTCGGCTTCGCTCTCTGGTCAGAACCCCCACGTCCACCAACACCGTGGTGATCAACCTCGAGCAACTGGCAGCCTGCATCCGGTTGGAAGCGGTGGACGTCATTTTGCTGGACACCACCTTTTGGGGCGGACTGAGGCAGGCGTACAAGGCTGGACAGGTGCTCGAGACCTTTCAGTGGGGCGCAAGTGTGCACTCGAGTGGGGAACTGGGCATTCAACTCTCGACCATGCTGCACCTGGGCGCGGCGTTGCCCAACCTTTCTTTTGCCGCCGACGCTCACTACCATCACCTGCAAGGCGATGTGATTCAGGGCGGCAAGCTCGAGTGCAAAGACGGCTGCTTTACCCTACCCAGTGGGCCAGGGCTGGGCGTGACCCTGGACCGCGACAAGGTAGCTCAGTACGCCGAGAACTACTTTGAGCTGGGCGGCTACCCCTATGACCGCGACCCGCAGCGACCCGGCTGGTACGCCATCATGCCCGAAACCCGCTTTGCCGACCCCAAAGCAGGCGGCGGATGAGCGCTCGTCTGCGCTCCACCCACACGATGTTGATGCCGGGAGTTCCACTCTACGTTCATGCGCTGCACGGCAAGCGCTACAGCGTGCTCATTGACACCGGGATTGCGGCCAGGCAAGGCCATGTGCTCGAGCTGTGCAGGGAAGCGGGCCAGGAAGCGGGCAAAGTGGCCTTCGTGCTGCTCACCCACGCGCACGCCGACCATATTGGCAACAACCGGGCGGTGTGGCAGGCCACTGGGGCGCACTTCGCTGCGGGAGGTGGAGCGCGCTGGATTGAGAACCAGGAGTTGCACTACCGCGAATTCTGCTTGACCGACATCCTGGCGGAGCCAACACAACAGCGCGAGGAGATTCTGGGGTTGATGGACGGCCCAGTTTCGCTCTCACTCAGGCTCGAGGAAGGCATGCAGTTCGTACTAGACGACGAGACTGTACTTGAGACCCTGCGTTTTCCCGGTCATAAGCTCGAAGAAGTGGGGTTTCTGGAGCATTCCAGCCGCACCCTGATTCTGGGCGATGTTTTGCTAGCGCTGGCTACGCCATTTTTTCATGGCTTTGAAACCGCCTCGGGATTCCGGGCGTCGCTGAACAAACTCGAGGGCCTGATTCACTCGGGACAGGTGCAACAAGTGCGTGCGGCACACCATCCGCCCCTCAATCCAGAGGAGGCCAGCCACGCTGTACGGCTCACGCGAAGCTTTCTGGACGAGGTGGAGCAGGCCACGCTCGAGACCGCCAGTGGAGTAGATTTCGAGACGCTGTGGCGTAGGGTCAGCGCCACATTGGGCCGCGAACCCGACTTTCGAGGGTATGCCATGCTGAAGGTTCAGGTGGCTGAACTCGAGATAGCAGGTCGGTTGACCCAGCATCAAGGCCAAATCGAGCGCCGATGACCACGCATTTTCTCGAGAATGGCCTGGTGAAGGTCGGGGTGGACGCACAAGGTGGCTACCTCGACCCAGTGGTTTTTCAGACCGCTCGAGGGGAGATTTCCCCGATGCACCGCGCTCCCTGGCTGACTGAGAAGCTTCCCCAGGAGATTCCCCCCATGCTGCGTGGACTGCGTGGCGATTTCTTTTGCGCTCCCTTTGGAGTGAGCGACCTGATAGTTGAAGAAACCCATCCCCACGGGACAACGGCTAACGGCATGTGGCAAAACACCCTGCAAGACACTCAAACGCTCGAGTTCGTCCTCGAGACAACGGTGCTGGGCGCAGAAGTCAGCAAGCGGGTTCACTTGAATCCCGGTGAGGCGATGGTGTATCAGGAGCACATCTTTGCAGGAGGTTCAGGCCGACTGCCACTGGGGCACCACGCTATGCTGCGGGTAGAGGAGGCGCTCGAGCTGAGTTTTTCTCGCTGGGTCTGGGGTGGAACCCCACCGAACCCGCTTGAAACTGAGCCGGAGCAGGGACGCTCGAGCCTGCGTTATCCGCAACGCTTCGAGAACCTGAGTCAAGTTGTTCTCGAGAACGGTGGACACGCCGATTTAAGTCGCTACCCCACGCTCGAGGGCAGCGAGGACTTGTTGATGCTGGTCTCCGATGACACCTTACCCTTTGCCTGGACTACCGCCACCAATCGGGAAGCGGGCTGGGTGTGGTTTGCGCTCAAAGACCCCCGTATTCTGCGTTCCACGGTGCTTTGGATGTCCAACGGGGGACGGTTTTATCCGCCCTTCTCGGGCCGACATAGGCGGGTGCTGGGTCTCGAGGAGGTCTGTGCGTACTTTCACCTGGGACACCGCGCCTCGAGTGAGCCGAATCCACTGAGTGAGCGAGGGATTCCAACCGCGCTCGAGTTACGGGCCGACCAGAAACTATCGGTGCGCTACGCCTTTGGAATGGTTGAGGTTCCGCCCAGTTTTGGGCGGGTGGCAGACGTTCGGGCGACGCGTGGGGGTATCACGCTCGAGGACAGTGCCGGACTCCAGGTATTTGCCCCCTGTGACGCGGGTTTTGTCACTCCCCACCAGGAGGATTTAAAACGCGAAGGGCTGCTCGAGGACAGGGTTCCTACCACTCGAGTTTCACGGGAGAAAGCATGACTCAGGACAAAGTATGAAACGGCTCGAGGGTAAGACCGCACTGGTCACGGCGGCAGGCCAAGGTATTGGACGAGCGATTGCCCAGCGATTTCTCGAGGAAGGTGCACAGGTCGTCGCCACCGATGTGAATGTAGCTCTGCTCGAGGACTTCTCGGGACGCATTGAACATCTCGTCGTGCTCGATAATAGTGCCATTTCCAATCTGATTTCTTCGCTCGAGTTGGACCTTCTGGTCAACTGCGCCGGAGTGGTTCATTCGGGGACGGTGCTCGAGGCCACCGATGAACAGTGGCAGTTCGCCTTTGACCTCAACGTCAGAAGC
>Ga0123338_10005842_pt1 | contig 10440 bp, 9 predicted proteins | sample grotaG_FD_89793 | JGI IMG/M metagenome (GOLD analysis project Ga0123338, IMG submission 89793) | Glacier valley bacterial and archeal communities from Borup Fiord, Nunavut, Canada, to study Microbial Dark Matter (Phase II) -... | ecosystem: Environmental > Aquatic > Freshwater > Ice > Glacier ...
GCGGTATTTCTCGATCGGGACGGTGTGCTGAGCGTTGAGGATGGCGCTTTCGTGACGCGACCGGAAGACCTGCGCCTTCTTGCCGGAGCGGCGGAGGCAGTTGCGAAACTCAATGCCGCTGGCTGGAAAGTCGTGGTGTTTACGAACCAGTCTGCGGTCGGGCGCGGCTTGCTAACCGCCGAAACGCTCGATGCGATCCATGACCGTCTGCGGCAGGAACTGGCGGCTGCCGGCGCGGCGCTGACCGCTGTCTATGCCTGCATTCATCATCCGACGGCAGGATGCGACTGCCGCAAGCCACTGCCGGGTATGCTGCTTCAGGCGGCTCGCGAGCACAATATCGACCTTGCAAAATCATACGCTATCGGTGACAGCCCCCGCGATATCGCCGCCGCCCACGCCGCAGGATGCATCCCTTTACTGGTACTCTCCGGGCACACGCATACCTACGATCCCGCTTCCTTCCCCAATCCACAGCCCATGAAAGTGTTTCCCGACCTGCCAACCGCCGTAGAATGGCTGACAGAGTCAGATTTCAACTGGATTTGATTTCGACTGAAGCGGGGTGGGGAACACGATGCAGCGCGTCGATGGCGGGCGATAGTATACTCAGCATTGCACCGTCCGTCCAGCGAATGACCAGTTTTTCAACGGTGGTAATGCTGCCGAGACCGAAATGCGCCACTGGCTCCATCTGGCAGAGATAGCCGCTGCCCGCGTCGATCGCGCGTCGCTGGATTCGATCCGCCGTGTGCAGTGTGACGACGGATCCACGCGCTGGCGCACCCGCAGCCGTCAGGGGCAGGACGCGCAGCCAGTGGTTTGCACCGCTGAGCCCAGGATCAGGATTGCCGCCCGTCCGATAGAGCGTGAGCATTTCGCTTCCCGACTCGCCGTGCGCGATCAACAGTTCCAGCCGACCATCGCCATCGAGGTCTGCCACCCCCGCCCCCGTCCCGAGTCCTGTCGGCTCGATAGCGTCACCGATCGAAATCGCGATCCACGTTCCCTCACGCCAGCCGAAAAGCCGGTTCGGCTCGCCGATATTATTGAAGAAAATCTCCTGATACCCGTCGTTGTCAAAATCGGCGGCGATCACCGTGCGTACGCGCGAAGGAAATGCCAGTTCCAGTGGAGCGCTGTCAGCGAAAGCGCCTGTTTCGTCCTGCTGCAGAAGTCGATGTGGTCCCTCCCAGTTGCCGATAACGAGACTGAACCGCGCATCTCTTTCTATGTCTGATCTCCCGTCACCGGGAGCGTCGAGAACAGCGATACCGCGCGCGTGTTCATAGGCGTCCTGCACCCGACGCAATTCTCCTTCCTCCTGAAAAGTGCCGTCACCCTGGTTGGCAAACAGAAAGTTCGCTCCGTTTTCGTTGCCTGCGAAGATATCCATACCCGCCGTAACGAGTGGGAGAGCGACCAGGCTGCGCCCACATGTCGTATGTGCAAGCCCTACGTACGGGGCAACATCCGCAAGAAACCCGTTCTCATCCAGCTCATAACAGCGCATCGGACCGCCATAATTCGCGACAACGAAACTGTAGCGTTCCGTCCCTTCGCGGTCGATGCAGGCGACCGATCGACCGGCTGTCAGGTTCAGCGCATCCCCATTTTCGGGCAGCATAAACAGGTCGCGCCACTGCCCGTTGTGGAACTGAAGCAGGCGGTCGGCGAAACGTTTACGACCCGCGAAAGAGTCGGTGTTGAGGATGTAAATCTCCTCGCGCCCATCCGAATTCATATCGGCGCAGGCAACTCCGATCGACAGCCGCTCACTATCCGCCAGCATTCCCTCTGCAATATCGAGGTAGTGCGTACCGTTCCATTTGTAGACCGCGTTCGCGCAGCCGAAACCGGCAACGAAAAATTCGAACGCCCCATCTCCATCCACGTCGGAAACGGCGACGCCATAGTGGAGACGGGGCAAATTGTTATGTAGGAGCTGCGAGCAGTTTTGAAACATCATAGCCTCATGACCAGGAAGTATTAGTCGGTTTCAATTCATTATACAGTTATGATCAGTTAGGCATAAATACCTATGATCAGTTAGGCATAAATACCGGGTTTTCCTGCAGAATTTTGTGTTCGCCCTCCCGCAGTGATGCGTGATGTGTCCGATTTACCTGCAACAGACGAACAGTAGTTGGTTTACCGTCTTGTCCGCCCCCTTCCAACTGTACCGGAAGCAGCGTAGTCATTACAGTCCAGCCAAATTTTCGAAGCGATTCGACGAACTCTGCTGCCTGTGGACGTCCTGGATCAGCGAGCAGCAGTGTGCCGTTCTGCTCCAGATTATTCGTAAATATTTGCATGAGGTGATAGTGGAGGCTTCGTTCATAGAGGATGTCTGCACCGAGGATCAGATCGTAGCGAGCGGGATGTTTCCAGGTGCGCCAGTCTGAAAGGAATTGAACAGGCAACTGTGCGTGAGGCGAAATGCCGCTGGGGAGGTTTTGCAGCGCATTTATTGTCGCCAGCAAAAGAGCGTCCTGCTGGTAATCCGTCTGTGTGACCGAAGCGCCGAGTGAGGCTGCTACCAGACCCGGCAGCCCGACGCCCGCTCCAAGCTCCAGAACGCGCTTTCCGGCAAGAGGCACCGATCCTGCGCTAAAGAATCGAGCCAATCCGACGGCAGACTCCCACAACAGCAATCCGAACGGAAAGTGGTTCAGGTCGTCGACGGCATCTAGCAGCGCGTCCTGATCCGGCACTGCCGTGATCTTCCAGGCGCGATCATCGACAGCGATCTCTGAGGTGGTCAACGCGTATTTCGCCGCCAACTGTGCCTTCAGTCGCAAAAGCTTCCGCTCGTCGTTTTCACTCATGTTCAGGGGTAGACTGTGCTTCGATCTGCTGTTGAACGAGGCGAAAAACAGCTATTTCAGCGGGACACCGATAGCGAAAAGGCTTGCCGGTGACACCGATTCCCCGGCTCACGTAGGAGCGCGCGCGCCCGTTGGCATACCAGCCTGCGACCTGACGACAGCGCAGATGCCACAGGCACACCATCTTCGGAGTCGGAAAAGGCAGCGCGATCTGCCCGCCGTGTGTATGTCCGGACAGTATGAACACGTCCCGCTCAGCTACCATTTCGATTAGTCGTGGATTGTGTGAGAGAACGATCGAGGTGGCATCTGTCGGTAGGTTGGCGAGCGCCTTTTCGATGTCGGGTTCGCCTTCCTCCAGATCGTCGACACCCGCGATCCACAGCCCCTGTCCTCCGGCGGTCGGCACCTTGTGGCTTTCATTGTCGAGCACCTGTATGCCAGCCTGCTCGAGCTTACGCCGGGTTCCAACCACGCCCCGGCGGTGATCGTGGTTCCCGAAGGAGCCGAAGACTCCCAGCGGCGCCCGAAGCTGCGAGAGCATTTCCTCGATCGGATAATCCTTCACGGTGCGGTGGTCATCGATGTAGTCGCCTGTCAGCAGGATCAGATCGGGTTGTATTTCGTGAAGGCGATCCACGACCTCCTGGTGTACGGCGCCCGTATTGCCATAGCCGCCATGCAGATCGGTCAAATGGACGACGACCGTGCCCTGAAGTGCGTCAGGCAGCCCGCGCATCGGCACTTCGTGCTGCGTAATCTCAAGCTGATAGGGGTGTCGTAGTCCAGTGTCGATCAATATCAGGTTTGGCGGCACGCTGCAGTCTTTCTCCTATCGTTCCAGCAGCCATCGCCATTCCGATCGGCGGCTCGGGGACGTTCCTCTGTTTGCCTTGGACGTTACCGGGGTTCTGGCGCGCTATCCGTCGGATGAATGATGCCGATCACATCGGGGTCGGCTTCTTCCATAAGAGTCGCTTCGAAGAGTTGCCGCATCTCGGGAGTGAGTTCGCTCAGAACTGCCGGGTCGAGAATATCGAGCAAATCGGGAACGGGGCCCTGCTGTTCCAGCATGAGCATCTCTAATGCTGCGATGGCGGTGCGTCCGATGAGGGTCGTAGCAAAATGAGATTCTGAACCTTTTTCGCGTAAGTCCAGAGCATGATAGAGAGCAAACCGAGCTTCCATCGTCCTTCCGCGTCGGGAAAGGATGTCCGCACTGGCTTCCAGGCGATAAACATAGCGATCGCACAATTCTTGATCCATCAGTACCGACGAGGCTGTCGCGACCATCCTCTTCAAAGCTGAATTCCGATCTCCCTTTCCGACTATCTCTCCGAATTCGCCCTCATCCGTAGCATTTATCCAGGGGAGCATTAATTCCGCTGGCAAAAACCAGGAATGAAACCAGAGCAGATCAAAAAACGCTTCCGGGCTGGCGCTGAAGCTGATATCGCTCAGCAGGTCTTCTTTCGAGAAAACCGTATAGAGTTTGTCGTGGACGGCGGAAACCGATGTCGTCTCTTTCGGTTCGCCGAGTGCCTCCACGACATCGAGGAAGCCCGACGGCGACTGCGTTCCGAGGCTGCGATTGATCTCGCGCGTATCACGGATCTGCTGGATCGCATAATCGACCTCGATTTCTGCGAACGCGATTCCATCATCCAACTGCGCGAACAGCATTTCGGCGTGCGCCTGCAATGCGCGACGCGATATCCGTTCGATAAAGTAATCTCTGATACCGACTTCATCATTCAGAAGCACCTGGTAGAGCAGGGGAGAGCCACTATCCGGGTCGGTAACAACGATGGATACTGTGGAATTACCCGCGCCATCCACCGAACTGGCATAGGCGACGAACGGAGTCGGCTCTTTTCTGAAGTGACTGACTGGAACGGGCGCAGAACGACTGATAGGTGCAGACGGGGTGATATGCTTCTGGCTCAGCAGATAGAGTGCACGGCGGGCGGCTTTGCGGCTCTCTTTGCTGTTCGTCGTTTCGGCGATTCGCAGCAGCTCTCCGGCTGCATCTGCATCAGCGATAGCGAGCAGAGCGGCTATGCGCTCCGGTTCACCCGGTGTCACTTCGATTGTACTCACTTTCGCGACCCCTTCTTGTCACTCGTCGATTTTAAAACGGCATTCTTTACTTACCAGCGCAGCATCGGCGGGAAATACTCGGCGATTAGATCGTCATAGTAAGGACGAAGTTCCGCTGCATTCGGACGTTCGAGTCCCTTCGAATAGAGATCATAAGGGTTAAACTTACGCACCGATTCAAACAATTCTCTGTCTTTGTCCGTCATCAGATGCGCATACGCGCCCTCTTTATGACCGGGATAAAAGGAGTGGTAGCGGATCATCGCGAGCGCTTCCTCTGGAAGATGCTTCTTAACAACATGATACAAATACTCGTCATGTCCCCACGAAAGATGGACCTTGTCCAGCCCGCAGCCCGCCTCATAGATACCATCGGGAGTCTGGTAAGCAGGGTTTGTGCTGTCGGGATTGGCGGCGAAAAACTCGGGGAACACGATTTTGTCTGAGAAGGCGCACCCGACCGGGAATGTATCGCCGACGACAGCCCATTGCGGCTCGCCATACAGACAGAGAACTTTGCCGAGGTCGTGTATCAGCCCCGTCAGCACGAACCAGCGCGGATGCCCGTCGCGCCGGATCGCTTCCGCCGTCTGCATCAGATGTTCGATCTGTGTGAAATCGACGTCTGGATCGCTGTCATCGACGAGGGTGTTAAGGAACTCCATCGCTTCCCAGATGCTCATGGAACTCCGTTCGAGCGGCAGATATTCACGTTTTTTCTGCAGGACGAAGTCGAGTGTCTGATGGGTGTGATTCAGGCGATAGAACTCTTTTACGGAACTGCGCGCCTCCGCCTCATAGTTGCGGAACTGTGTCTTGTCCATATCCGACAGTGCGTCCGAGCCGGTCTCCGGATAGCGGCGCAGCAGATCGTCTTCCCACACATCGAAGCTCCCCGCAGGCGCGTTCGTTTCTACACTCGTCGTGTCCGTCACTTGAGTTTCTCCTTCGTTTCGTCACCTGTAGTACGAAGCATTATTATAACATGATATTCGAGTTCAATGGCTTAGTCCTGCGCTGGCAGCACCCCTGCCGCGATCGCCCAGAGAAGTACATTGCGCCATTCAGGAGAGGGGATCACGCCATCGTGCGTCAGACGCTGTACCAGTCCGGTCATGAAGTGCGCGACATACGGGGCTGGCAGAGCGAGTTCGCGCGCGATCTCCGATATCTCGTAATCCTGCTGCGAAAGCGCCAGTATCTGCCGCTGATCCGCGCTCAGCGTCTCTCGTATGCGGTCATTCGCCTGCCTCAAAACCCGCTCCTGCTTCTTGTGACGTATCCGCGCTCTTGTTCTCAAATGCCCTCCTGTGCTTTCGTTCCCGTAGCGATTTTATGCCCGCACACCGGCCAGTCCCTTATCAATAACCTCAATCAATAAAAAGAACCCTGTGCGAACGACGGACAGATCGTGCACACAGGGTTTTGAAGAGGCGGCACCTGCCGCGCTCACTGTTCGTTCGGTATGATGTCCGCGTCTGTGATCGGCTTGCGGTTCTCGATCTGTGCCTTCGTCACCTTATAGGTCACTCTGACCTGACGTATCGACTGTGTACTCTGGTTCCAGGGAGCCGTCACGCCGTCCCAGACAGCGCCATCGGCATCCTTGTTTTCGATCATTTTCGTGCCCAGCAACAGCGGATTGCGGTTGATGAAAATGTGCGCTGCGTTCGAGTCGGTCAGACCTTCGCCACTCCAGCCGAAGCGGTCGTGGACATGCGGGGAGGTCGTGCGCGCGTTGAAACTCAGTACGATACGATAAAAGTCCTGCTTGAACCCGTACATCTTCGGGTCCTTGCTCATATCGATTTCGCGGCTGAATTTGTTTTTGCGTACCGAGATCGAGTCGATGAGTATCGTCTGATCGAAATCGACCTCGAACGTAGTCTGAGACGCTGCAACCTTGTGTACCTTCTCATCCCAATCTGCGATACTGAGATCGACGCGTGAACCGTCTGCCGCATTGAACTCTCCGGAGACTTTGAACACCTTTGGACGGACGAGATCGATCTGTGTTTTCATTGCGACATCCCAGGGACGCGGCGTCTGATCGGAGCTGCCGGGCGGTGGCGCAAGGACGGCAGGAAGCGGCGATGGGTTGACTTTGGCATCGTGCTTGATCGTCGAACTTTCCGCGAGATACCGATCGTGATAGCGCTGCAGCGTCTCCTCGTAGTTGTGATGTTCCGCCGCATTCAGTTGTTTGATACCATAGTCTTCCGGCTTCTTCTTCCCGCGGTTAGCCGCCATCACCTCTTCACTGCGCTTCATCGCCAGTTTCCACTCTGCGAGCGCTTCGGGTATTCGTCCCTCTTTTTCGTAGGTGTGGGCGAGAGTGTGCAGCGTCTTCAGCGGTGCGGCATAGGGGAAATCATCGCTGTCGGGAATGCCGGTTTCATCGCCTTTGGGACCGGCGATCGCGAGCTTGAAGGCACGCTCGGCGGCGGGGAAGTCCTTGACCTTGTCGTAGTTCTGCCAGCCCATCTCGAACTTGATGTCCGGGATGCTCATATTGTTGTCGATTCCCTGTTGCAGCAGCGCCAGCGCGGGAGCAATATAGCGCTTGTCGGAACGCTCGGAGGAGTCCGTGAAGTTGTAGGACAGGTGCCAGGCGCCCGTGATATAGACGTTCTCGGCGTGTGGGTCGAGGATTGTGATCAGGCGCACGAGCGGCAGGATCGCGTCGTAGTCCCCGCTGTGGAAGAATTCATCGCAGCGCACCCAGAGCAGCCCGGCCGCGGCTTCGCGGAAGCCGAGCAACGGCAGCAGCAGGAACTCGTTGTTCAAGCCTCCGCTCGCAGTCGAAATGCTGCCTTCGCCCTGATGCAGTTTACGAACATCCGGGTCGAGCTGGCTCTGCATGAATGCCGAACCGAGCAGCAGCAGCGCGACGAGTCCGCCGAGCATCGGTGCGCGCTTGTTTATGTGATCCGGCAGACGCTTTGCGCTCTTCGTCAGCCTTGGTTTGATATCGGTTACCATTTGATTTCTATCCTCTATCAGAAGAGGGCGCAACAAGCCCTCACCCCCCGACACTCTCTCCCGAAGCTTTGGGAAGAGGGAAGGGCGCGGCAAGCAGCGCCCCTACGAATGCTCAGGACACAATTCACCACCCCCCGACCCCCTCCTTGAACAAAAGCAAAGGAGGGGGGAAAAGAGGGCGCTGCTTGCTGCACCCTCCTGAATCGGGAAGTTATAAGTTACCATTCCCTTAGACTTCGCGGCGGTCGAAGATCAGTATCGCGAGCGTCAGCAGCACCGCCGAGTAGATACAGGCGTAGATGATGTTGTTACGTATGAAGACGCCCTGATTGATGATCTCCTGCGTCGGGTGGATCAGCGAGTTCTGGATATTGAAGTTGCCGAAGTTGGGCAGCAGATAGTGAACGACATTGCCCGCAAGACGGACGCCCAGGTTCTTGTTGGTCGTCAGCGAATCGGTGACGCTGCTCAGGTTGCCGACGAGAAAGATGCCGAAGGACAGAAAGAAGTTGATAACCGGCGTCGCGAAGGTCGAGAAGAAAATCGACAGCGCGGCGAGCAGCATCATCTGGAAGAAGGTCATCACGACGCCCTTGACCATCTCGGTCGGCAGCTTGTGACCCTCGTTGAAATAGAGCATGATCAGGAACACGAAGCCCATCGCCAGGATGTTGACGAAGACGGTCGCGAACCCGCCGAGGAACTTGCCGAGCACGAACTCATAGCGCTGGACGGGCTTCGAGAGCACCGTGTAGATCGTGCGGCGTTCGATTTCGACCGGTATCAGATAGATGCAGGTGACGATCGTGGTGAACAGTCCGGCGAGCAGAATGGCTGCCAGCCCGAGGCTGCGCAGAACCGTCTGGCTGTCTTTGGGGCTCAGGAAGCCGAAAACCGGACCGAGGGCGATCAGGAACACGCCCGAAATCAGGAAGACCCACATCACGCGCCGTCGGAATGCTTCGCGGATCGTCTGCTGTGCGATTGCAAGAATTACCATTGTTAGACCCCATCCTCCTTACGCACGGTCTCGACAAAGACCTCTTCCAGCGTCCGCTTGTGCGGCACAATCGACAGCACTTCGCCCTGCGCGCCGCGCACGAGGTCGATGATCGCGCTGACTTTCGAGCTGTCTTCGCTTGACAATCGCAGCGTGTCGTTGGACTCTGCGCTGATATTGGGCACGATAGCCTTAAGTTTCGCGAGCATCCCGTTGTTGAGAGCTTTGCCCTGCACGACCATTTCGGTGCGCTCTCCGGCGACCAGATCGGTGATCTTGCCGGTTTTGAGCAGCTTGCCGCGATGGATGATCGCGACGCGCGAACAGATCAATTCGACGTCCGCCAACTGGTGCGAGGAGAGGAAGACGGTTTTGCCTTCTTCTTTCAGGCTGCCGACGATCTCACGGAGTTCGGAGTGCGCGATCGGGTCGAGACCGGAGGTGGGCTCGTCGAGGAAGAGCAGTTTCGGGTCGTTGATCAGCGCCTGTGCGATGCCGGTGCGCTGGCGCATACCTTTGGAGTAGCCGCGAATGTTGCGTTTCCAGGCGTCGGGCTGCAGGCGGACTTTCTCCAGCGAAAGCTTGACGCGGCGGCTGCGCTCGGGTTCGGGGATACGGAAGAGGCGGGCATAGAAATCGAGCAGGTCCCAGCCGGTCATCGAGTCGTAGAAATAGGTCTCTTCGGGCAGGTAGGCGAGCTGGCTTTTGATGCCGTTGTCGCCCATCGGTTTGCCGAGGATATTGGCGTCACCTGCTGTCGGGAACACGAGTCCGAGCAGCATTTTGATCGTGGTTGTCTTGCCGGCGCCGTTGCGGCCGAGGAAGCCGAAGATTTCGCCTTCTTCGACTTCGAGGTTGAGGTTGTTGACGGCAACGACTTCCTGTTTCTGCCAGACATCCACGTACTTTTTGGTGAGGCCCTGGATTGAGATCGCAGCAGCCATATAAGTTGGGTACCTTTCCTCCATCCGTGCGGCTGACTCAAGGCGCGCGGGCGCGCTGTGCAGTGCAGAATGAGTTTCTAAGAAATAAGAGTTCAGAAAAAGAAGTGCGGAAACGGCGGACGGACACGGCGGATAGACGTCAGGACGGTTCCGGGCAGTGAGAACTGACAGCGTATTATACCGTCTTTGCGGGGGAAACTGTCAAACCCGATAATTGCCTGTTTCGATATTGATGATGTTCTGGTACGGATTGGTTACCCGTTACCAATTATTGAGACGCGCCGATATCCGACTCTTTTACGTTGGCATCCGGGCATTTCGTCTCCATGCTAAATCTTTTTTTGCTTTTTTCAACGAATAAACGAGCTTTTTTAATGTTGAGCGCAATCTGGCACGATTCTTGCAGGAGTAGGTATGAATACTGTGCAAGAGTCCAGTGCGTCCTTATCCTGAGAGCCCTCACCCCATTGAGCCCTCATCCCAACCCTTCCCCCTCCCAAAGGCGGCACGTCCTGCTTCGAGAGGCGACACGTTCCGCTGCGCGTCGAACGTGTTCTGCTTCGCTTTGAACGTGCTTCGCCAGGCA
>Ga0123338_10005843_pt1 | contig 10439 bp, 9 predicted proteins | sample grotaG_FD_89793 | JGI IMG/M metagenome (GOLD analysis project Ga0123338, IMG submission 89793) | Glacier valley bacterial and archeal communities from Borup Fiord, Nunavut, Canada, to study Microbial Dark Matter (Phase II) -... | ecosystem: Environmental > Aquatic > Freshwater > Ice > Glacier ...
CCTCGAAGGTCGCGCCGGCCACGGCGCGGACGACCGACAACGCGGGATCCACGACCACCCGCGCGCGGCCGTGCCCGGGGCCGGCTTCCGACACGACCGTCCCGCCAGCGTTCTGCGCCGCGTCGCCGTAGCTGCAGCCGCTCCCCCGCGCCAGCACGCCACGGGAGTCCGCGTGCACGAGGAGATCGGCCAGCTGGTCGGAGTCGAGGGCACCGGTCACGTGCGAGAGGCTGGACGTCGAGCGGGCGAAACCTCCCAGGGAGCGCACCGCCGACGGTCCTCCGGTCGGCGCAGGTGGGGTCAGGGCCACGCGCTGAGCGCGAAGAGGGCCAGCCACGACACCTCCCAGGCGATCATGGTGCCGTCCCTGGTGAGGACGTCCTCCACGCTGCGGTCGGGGTGCACCGCGAGCCGCCGGTGAAAGGTCCACAAGGCACCCCCGAGCGGAAACACGCTCAGCAGGGGGAAGTGGGGCGCCAAGACGACCGACCGCGTCGCGGCCCAGCACGCATAGGCGGCCACCACGATGACGGAGGAGGCCCTGGCCGCCCGTCGCAGCGTCCGCAGGTCGTAGGAGGCGAGGACCGGGCGGTGAGCGGCGGCCGCCTGTTTGAGGTCCGCGCACTCGCTGCTGCGCTTCTCGAGCACGACGACCAGAGCCCCGAGGGCGGTGACCACCGTGAAGGGGACGGAGGGGACGATGTGGGTCGCGGCCGCGCCGCCCAGCCCGCGCAGCACGAAGCCGGAGGACACCAGACCCATCTCGAGGACCGGCACCTGCTTCAGGCCGAGGGAGTAGAAGATGCTCAGGACGAGATAGAGGGTCAGGGCCGCAGAGAACCACGTCGCGTCCACGAACGCCTCAGCGCCCAGCATCGCGACCACGGCAGCGGCCGCAGCGGCGAGCGCCATCGGCTCGCTGAGCGCCCCGCTGGCGACCGGGCGGAGCCGCTTGCGTGGGTGGCGGCGGTCCCGCTCGACGTCGACGACGTCGTTGACGAGGTAGACCGCACAGGAGGCAGCGACGAAGGCGGCGCCGGCGGCCACACAGTCGAGCCACCCGTGGGCCCGGGGTCCCCACGAGCCGGCCGCTACCGGTGCCGCCAGCACCAGGGCATTCTTCGGCCACTGGTGTGGCCGCGTGGCGCGGACGGCGGCCCACAGGCCCGCCCTGCGCGGGCGGACGCGTCCGGCGGCGTCGGCCGTCGACGGGGGTCCGACCTCGACCGAGGACGGCGTCGTCATGGCGTGGTCGTGACGGGGCATCGGGACGTCACCGTGACGTCACCTCGATGAAGTCGCGGCTGGTCGGCGTGAAGTACCGGTCGGCGGGACGCTCCTGACCACTGAGCAGCTTGACCGGCGTCGGCGCGCTGCGGTTCGTCGTCGGCTGGTAGTACATGAACGACATCCATGCCGGGTTGATCTCCATCTGCATCCCGGTGACCACCCCCGCACCCTGGAGCAGGTCGGCGAGGCTGTGGACCGACAGCGACGGCCCGTAGGCAAAGATCAGCCGGCCGTCGGCGGTCACGCCGAAACCGGACCGCCACACGTAGGCGGCGCCGCCGATCGTGGCGCCCCAGGTGGTCTGTGTCTCCTGGTCGACGCCCGACACGACCTGGCCGCCGGTGACGATGGGCCGCAGGTTCTGTCGGACGGCCACGACGTCGGGCGTCATCTTCTGGTCGGCGCCCCACACTCCCACCGAGACGTGGCCGTCACGGTGGAAGACGATCGAGGCGGCACCGGTGGTGAGGGTTCCGGCCGTGGCACCGTTGAGATAGAAGCCCCCCTGGGAGTCGGCGACCTTGAAGCCCCCGTTGAAGGTGGCGAGGAGGGACGGCCGGTCGCTCACGGGCACGTACGTCGTCGCGTGCCAGTTGCCCGGACCGGGGTCGGCCGCCCCGGGGTGCAGGCTGAACTCGACCAGCCTGGGGTCGATGGACACGACACCGGCCAGGTAGGACGTGTGGACCTTGTCGGGACGCAGATAGGCGGCGTAGAGGGCCGGGGTGCCATTGACCGTCTCCAGTGCGTGCCAGACGCCCTCGCCCGGCAACGACGCTCCGGCCAGTGACGGCAGCCGCGTGGGGACGTCGGGCGTCAGGGCCACCACTGCATGGCGGCCGGAGCCGGTGGGCGGCCCCACCGCGACGGCCGGGGGCGCCGTCGGGATGCTGGTCGTGCCGCCCACCTGCGGCGGGCTGAGGTCGTACTGCACCGTCTCGAGCGCGCTGACCGCGAAGCCGAGCCCGTGGTCACGGGCCCACTCCGCAAGCTTGGCGGGGGTGCTGTCGCCGCCGGGTGCGAGCAGGGTGGCACCGATCGACCACACCAACCACGCCAGGACGAGCACCCCGCCCAGACGCAGCAGGCGCAGCACACGACGCCGACGGCGGCGGGCGCGTGGCGAGCGGCGGGCGCGTGGCGAGCGGCCGCGGTCGTCGCGGGACGCGGGGGGTGGCAGGGGTTGCTGCCCAACCGGCGTATGCAGAGCCATCAACAGCCTCCTCGGCGGCGCGGACCCGCGCACAACTCCATACAAGGGCACCAACCTTCGCGTACGCCTCCCTCAGGGCGACGAGCCACCTGCCAGTTGGCTGAGGGATTGGTGGCAGACCGGGGACGGACCGGTTCGACGAGGCAGCGACCGACGCGTCTCCCGGGTCAGGTCCCCAGAGCCGCGGGGCTGATCGTGGTCCGGGCACCGAGTCTGCTTCCGGATATTCTCGGAATTTGGCATTTCGGAGTTTCGGCCCGGATGGCATAGTTGTGTCGCCCCCGTGTCCACCATCCGGGAGTCGCCCCGTGCGGCGAAGCGTCCCCCCGCCGCCGCACGGGTGCGGGGGGCCACGGTCCGCCGGGCCGACCACCTAGTGGCCGCTAAGAGCCCGTGATTAATTAAGTTGGTTGGCCCGGCGTGTCGTGGTGGGTGGCGTTGAGGCTGTAGTTCCACTCACCGTGGAAGGTGTGGCGGGTCAGGATGCCGTCGGTTTCGAGGCTCTTCATCTGGTGGTCGGGGATCTTGACGCCGAGGGGGTAGCTGGCGTGGTCGAGTTCGGCGTGGACGCTCAGCCCGGTGCTGGTCGTGGTCGCGGCGATGGTCTGGACGATGACTTCGTGGCTGGTCAGGGGCCTGCCGCGCCAGTTCATCGAGATGTAGGAGAACAGCCGGTGCTCGACCTTGTTCCACTTGGAGGTGCCCGGCGGGAGGTGGCACACGGTGATGGTCAGGCCGGTGGACGCGGCCAGGTCGGCGAGCTCGGTCTTCCACGCCCGGGTGCGGTATCCGTTGGACCCGCCGCCGTCGGCGCAGATCAGCAGTCGGGTGGCGCCCGGGTGCAGGACGGACCCGACCTGGGCCCACCAGGTGGCGATGGTGTGGACCGCGAACGCGGCGGTGTCGTGGTCGGTGCCGACCGAGACCCACCCGGTGTTGGCGCCGACGTCGTAGACCCCGTATGGGTTGGCCTTGCCCAGCTGGGGGTCGATGAAGTCGTGGACCTTGACCTGCTCCGGTTGGCCGGATGGGTGCCATTCCCGGCCGCCGTTCTTGTACGCCCCGACGAGTTCCTTCTTCTTCGCATCGACCGAGATCACCGGGTCTCCGGCAGCCAGGTGGGCCTGGGCCTGATCGTTGAGGTAGCCGAACTGGGCGTCGCGGTCCTCGTGCTGGCCGCCCTCAGCGGTCTTGACGTTGGCCTGCAGGCTGTAACCGCGTTCCCGTAGGAGTCGGCGGACGACGAAATCACTGACCTGGTGACCCTTTTCGCGCAGTGCCGCGGTCAACGCGCGGATCGACTTGCTGGTCCAGCGCAGCGGCGACATCGGATCCCCACGGGTGACCGGGTCGATCAACGACTCGAACGCCGCCACCAGTTGCTCGTCATGCGACTCGGCACGTTTGCGGCCGCCGCCGGCCTTGCGGGAGCGCCCGGCGGCCGGTGCCGTCCCGTCGTCGGCCTCGGCCCGCCCCCGCCGGACGGTGTCCGCAGCGACCCCGGTCGCCGCCGCGACCACACCCACCCCACCCGGCCCCAGCTCAGCGGCCTCCGCTCCCAGCCACAACCGCCGCTGGAACTCCGACAGATGAGGCCGCACCACCGCATACCGCCGTGCCACCGACTCCGCCAGATCCGCCACAGCACAACCGTAACGCCCACAACACCAAAAGCGAGGTTAATCCATCACGGGCTCTTACCGCCTGACCCACCCGCGTGCCAGCGAGCGCTGGTCTCCCTGCCGCTCCGCCCTCAGTCGCTGAGGAAGCCCAACAGGTCGGCGCGGGTGAGGACCCCCACAGGCTTGCCCCCGTCGACGACGAGGATGGCGTCGGACTTCTCGAGCTCGGCGCGCGCGACCGCGACCTTCTCGCCCGCCCCGACGAGCGGGAGCCCCGGCTCCATGTGCGTCTCGACGGCGTCGGCGAGGTGGGCCTGGGAGGTGAAGAGCAGCTCCAGCAGGGTGCGCTCGCTCACCGACCCCGCCACCTCCCCCGACATGACCGGGGGTTCGGCCTTGACGACCGGCATCTGCGAGACGCCGTACTCGCGCAGGATGTCGATGGCTGTGCGGATGGTCTCGGCCGGGTGCGTGTGCACCAGGTCGGGCAGGGCGCCCGACTTGGTGCGCAACACATCACCGACCGTCTTGCCTGCGGTCGCCTCGTCGTCGTGCAGGAAGCCGTACGACGCCATCCACTCGTCGTTGAAGATCTTGCTCATGTAGCCGCGGCCCGAGTCGGGCAGCAGGACGACGAGCACGGCCTGCGCCGGGAGGTCCTTGGCTGCGCGCAACGCCGACACGACGGCCATCCCGCAGGAGCCGCCCACCAGCAGACCCTCCTCGCGGGCCAGGCGGCGCGTCATGGTGAAGGAGTCGGCGTCGGAGACGGCGATGACCTCGTCGACGACCGAGGGGTCGTAGGCGCCGGGCCAGAAGTCCTCACCCACTCCCTCGACGAGGTAGGGACGGCCGCTGCCGCCGGAGTAGACCGACCCCTCGGGGTCGGACCCGATGACGCGTACGGCGCCCCCGGACACCTCCTTGAGGTAGCGACCGGTGCCGCTGATGGTGCCGCCCGTGCCGATGCCGGTGACGAAGTGCGTGATCTCCCCTTCGGTGTCGGCCCAGATCTCGGGGCCGGTCGAGGCGTAGTGGCTGTTGGGGCCCTCGGGGTTGAAGTACTGGTTGGGCTTCCACGCGTCGGGGATCTCGCGTGTGAGCCGGTCGGAGACCGAGTAGTAGGAGTCGGGGTGGTCGGGCTCGACCGCGGTCGGGCAGACGACCACCTGCGCGCCGTACGCCTTGAGGACGTTGCGCTTGTCCTCGGCGACCTTGTCGGGGCAGACGAAGACGCAGGAGTAGCCGCGCTTCTGGGCCACGAGAGCCAGGCCCACGCCGGTGTTGCCGGAGGTCGGTTCGACGATGGTGCCGCCCGGCTTCAGCTCACCGGAGCGTTCGGCGGCCTCGATCATGCGCAGCGCGATGCGGTCCTTCACCGACCCGCCGGGGTTGAGGTACTCCACCTTGGCGAGCACGGTGCAGGCGATGCCCTCCGTGACGGTGGACAGCTTGACGAGGGGGGTGCCCCCTACGAGGTCGGAGATGTGCTCTGCATACTTCACTTCGTCATCCTTGCAGATCGATCCGGTCACCCGAACGGACTGTCCCCTGCACACTGGGCCTGGTCGCCCGGCCGGGAGAGCTACCGTTGCGGACGGGGAGAGTGCGTCGGCCGCGCAGGCGACGGATCAGCGCACATCGACGATCGCCGTCAGCGGCGGTCACGGGCGAAGGGGCTGTGGCGATGGGCAGAGCTCGCAGGGCGCGCCGCATCGCCCAGGTGGCGGCCTACGGTGGGGGCTTCGGGGTGGCCGGTATCGGCGCCGTCGGGGCCATCGGCTACGGCGTGATCAAGGTCGAGGCCCAGCTGGCCCGTCGTTTCATCGGGCAGCCCTTCGACGGCTCCCCCGACGACAACGGCCTGTACGGAGCCGGGTCGTCCCCTCCCATCGAGCTGCTCGTCCTCGGTGACAGCACGGCCGCCGGACAGGGTGCCGACCACGCATCGCAGACGGTGGGGGCGATCCTCGCCAACGGCGTGTCCGCGTTCTCCGGTCGTCCGGTCCGCGTGACCAACGTCGCCGTGGTCGGCGCCGAGTCGAGCGGCCTCGAGCTGCAGGTCATCAACGCGCTCGACGCGGTGCCGCGGCCCGACGCAGCGGCCATCCTCGTCGGCGCCAACGACGTCACGCACCGCATCGACAAGTCGGTCGCGGTGCGTCACCTCGGCGACGCCGTAAGACGGCTCACCGACGCCGGTGCTCAGGTCGTCGTCGGCACCTGCCCCGACCTCGGCACCCTCGAGCCCGTCGGGCAGCCCCTGCGCGCCCTCGTCCGTCGCTGGAGCCGCGACCTCGCGGCCGCCCAGATCGTCGCCGTCGTCGAAGCGGGTGGGCGCACGGTCTCGCTCGGCGACCTCATCGGGCCCGAGTTCGCCCGGGCACCGCGAGAGATGTTCAGCCAGGACCGTTTCCACCCCTCGTCGGCCGGCTATGCCCGCGCGGCCTCGGCGATGCTCCCCACGATGTGTGTCGCGCTCGGTCTGTGGGCCGAGGACTCCGCCACCGGACCCGACTGGCTCCGCGGTGACACCATCGGCCCGGTGTCGCTGGAAGCGACCAGGGCCGTGCGCGAACCCGGCACCGAGGTCAGCGCCACCGAGATCGGGGGCAAGGCCCGCGGCCCGCGAGGCCGGTGGGCCATCGGGCTGCACCGCGTACGGCGACCGGTACCCGAGCAGGCCGGGGCCGGGGTCATCCCCAGCGGGCCGCCACACCCGAGGGTCGTGGACGGTGGCAGCACCGGTGGCAGCGGCGGGAAGCAGGAGCCAGCCGCGTCGACCGACCAGGTCATAGCTTCTGGGGTCACAGCTTCTCAGGTCACCTCTTCGTCGGCACGTCCACAGCGCCTGCCGGGGCGACGCTGGGCGCGACCTCGCCCCAGCGGGTGACGGTGACTCGCGACTCCGCGTCTCCCGTGCCCTCGACCGTCACGGACGTCGGCAAGCTGGTGCTCGGCTCAACCAGCAGCGAGACCGTGCCCTGATCGGGCTCCGCCTGCGTCAGCTTCCATAGGTAGGCGTCACCCGTCGGCCGGCCGTGCCCTCGGCAGTCGACATCGACGTCGACGAGAAGGCCCCCGCGACACCAGAGGGCTTGAAGATGTCGGTCACCAGCGCCGCCACGCCATCGGTCGTCCGTCCCCACTCGACGGTCGCGCCCCCCGTCGACGAGCCGGAGCCGCAGGCCGTCAGTGAGCCGGTCAGCGCCACGGCGCCGAGGGCGAGAGCCGCACAGCCGCGCCGCGCCAGCGGCAGGACGGGATGGAGCACTGGAGACCCTCCGTGCGTGGCGAAAGCCCCGGTGGGCGTTGGCTCGGGGACGAGCGTGAAGCAGTGCCACACAGGCTGGACACCGTATGGAGGAAGTCATCGAGGCCCCTGGGCCGCTTGTGGCGGTGGAGACGCGGTGACCCGGCGCACAGCGGGACGGCTACCCCGTGAGGGGGTCGGCGGCATACCATCGAACGTCACACTAAGCGCCCGCTTAGTGCGACCACCGACACCGTCGTCCGAGGAGGACACCCGTGACCGAAGCCGTCATCGTCTCAACCGCCCGCACGCCCATCGGGCGCGCGTTCAAGGGGTCGCTGAAGGACATCCGGCCCGACGACCTGTCTGCGCAGATCCTGGCCGCCGCGCTCGCCAAGGTGCCGGGCCTCGCCGCGAGCGACATCGACGACCTCTACTGGGGCTGCGCCGAGCCGTCCGGCCGCCACGGTTCGAACCTCGCGCGCGTCGTCGCCGTGCTCGCGGGCTACGACGAGCTGCCCGGTGCCACGGTCAACCGCTTCTGCTCCTCGAGCGTGCAGACCACGCGCATGGCCTACCACGCCATCAAGGCCGGCGAGGGTGACGTCTTCCTCTCGGGCGGGGTCGAGTGCGTCTCGCAGTACGCCAGCTTCGCCGGGGCGGGCGGCGCCGAGGACACCACCAAGAACCCGGCCTTCGCCGAGGCGCAGGCACGCACCCTCGCCACCGCGCAGAGCAACGCGACCTGGACCGACCCGCGCCTCGACGGCCTGCTGCCCGACGTCTACATCGCCATGGGTCAGACGGCCGAGAACGTCGCCACCTCGCGCGGCATCTCGCGCCGACGCCAGGACGAGTGGGGCGTCACGAGCCAGAACCGGGCCGAGAAGGCCATCGCCAACGGCTTCTTCGCCGATGAGATCTCGCCGGTGACCCTGCCCGACGGCACCGTGGTCAGCAAGGACGACGGTCCCCGCGCCGGGGTCACGCTCGAGGCCGTCCAGGGCCTGAACCCCGTCTTCCGCCCCGACGGCACCGTCACCGCCGGAAACTGCTGCCCGCTCAACGACGGCGCGGCCGCCGTGGTCGTCATGAGCGACACCAAGGCCAGGTCGCTCGGCCTGACCCCGCTCGCCCGCGTGGTCTCCACCGGCGTCTCGGCCCTCTCCCCCGAGATCATGGGCCTCGGCCCGATCGGGAGCACGCGGCAGGCCCTGGCCCGGGCCGGCATGACCCTCGCGGACCTCGACCTCTACGAGATCAACGAGGCCTTCGCCGCCCAGGTGCTCGGCAGCGCCGACGAGCTCGGCATGGACTTCGACAAGCTCAACGTCAACGGCGGCGCGATCGCCCTCGGCCACCCCTTCGGCTCGACCGGCGCCCGCATCACCACGACCCTGCTGCACAACCTGCAGGAGCGCGACGCGACCTTCGGCCTCGAGACCATGTGCGTCGGTGGCGGCCAGGGCATGGCCATCATCTACGAACGCCTCAGCTGAGACGACCCGACGGCGGGGCGAACCCGTCGACGCAGGGCCCGACACCCCGAGGGTGGCCGGCCCTGCTGTGCCCGCCCGTGTCCGCAGGAACCAGGGCCTGCGGCCTTCAGGAGCGCCGCGATGCCGGCGGCGAGCGTCAGGCAGGGGCCCCGGGACGGGGCTTCCGTCACAGCTCCGACCGGAGCCGCGCGAGCTGGCGCTGGAGGCTGGCGGGGTCGCCGGTGCTGTTGCAGGCGTCGAACAGCAGGACGGCGAGCTGGTCGGGCACGGCGGCGGGGCCGAGGTCGGGCACGGGGCCCAGACCGGGAGACGTCTCGGCAGCGAGGTCGTCGAGCAGTGCACGCACGAGCGGAAGACGCGCCTGCGCCACACCGAGCGGCAACCGACGCCAGCGGTCGACCACCCGACGCAGCTCCGCCGAGACCTCCTGCGGGACAGGCGATCTCGGCGGAGACGTGGTCATGCGTGGGGGTCGGGCGTCAGTCGCGCAGGCGGGCGAGCAGCCGGACGATCTCGATGTAGAGCCAGACGAGGCTCACGATGAGCCCGTGGGCCAGTAGCCAGGAGTACTTCTCCGGCACCTGCATGCGCACGGCCTGGTCGATGCTGTCGAAGTCGATGGCGAGCGAGTAGGACGCGAGGCCGACCCCGAGGACGGAGATGCCGATGCCGATGATCCCCGAGCCACCGAAGCCCCAGCCGTTGGTCCACCCGGCGAAGAGGCCGACGACGTTGACCAGGCTGAAGAGCAGGTAGCCCATGGCGGCCATCCCGAAGATGCGACGGGACTTGCTCGTGACCTTGATGAGCCCGACCTTGTAGCCGAGGAACATGCCGGCGAAGGTCGCGAGGGTGGCGACGACAGCGGTCGGCACGATGCCGGCATACTGCGGGGTCTGCTCGATGACCCGGCTGAAGGCACCGAGGAAGGCCCCCTCGAGCACGGAGTAGAGCACGATGAGCGGCACGCTCACGGACTTCATGAACGCGATGGCGATGCCCACGACGAGACCGAGCAGCATGCCGCCGATCCACACCGGCATGGTCAGCCCGGGGCTGCTCTGCGTGACGAACCACGAGACGCCCGCGCTCGCCAGCACGAGGACGAAGAGCCCGAGGGTCTTCATGACGACGTCGTCCAGGGTCAGTCGCCCGGTCTCCCGGGGGCCGGCCGGCGGGCCCTGGTACATCGTGTCGAGGTCGCGCTGGGACATCGCGCTCGGCGGGCCGGGGTAGGCGCCGGTCGGCGAGGTCCCACCGCGGCCGAACCCTGTGTACCCGTCCTTCTTGACCTTCTGCTCGAACCGCGAGAACACCGGGTTGTTGCCGGCCATCGCTCACTCCTACTTCCGCGTGCTCAGGTGCCCTGGACAGGACACTCCTGCTAGTTCTACGTATGGCGGGCGTGTGGTGTTCCCGCGCCCGGTCGGCATCCTCTTCGGGCCGGGCCGACTGGAGGTGCCTGCTCAGCCTGCCGTCTCGTGAGCCGTGCGGTGCAGGCGAGCCAGCTCGACGTAGAACACCCCGTTGGCGTTCACCCCGGCCACGGCGTCGTCGTCGAG
>Ga0123338_10005844_pt1 | contig 10439 bp, 7 predicted proteins | sample grotaG_FD_89793 | JGI IMG/M metagenome (GOLD analysis project Ga0123338, IMG submission 89793) | Glacier valley bacterial and archeal communities from Borup Fiord, Nunavut, Canada, to study Microbial Dark Matter (Phase II) -... | ecosystem: Environmental > Aquatic > Freshwater > Ice > Glacier ...
ATGTAGCACTTCTCCCCGTAGCATTCCCCGCATCATCGTCATAATTAGCGCAGCCGGGACACCTTTGCCCATGACATCTCCAATAACCAAACCCCAGCGACTAGTTTCCATCCCGCCTTTGGTCTTGGGTTGAATCTTATTGTCAGTGGTAGCAAAAAAGTCGTAGTAGTCTCCGCCAACACGATTGGCAGGTTTACAGCGTGCCGCTACGACTGCACCAGGGATTGTGGGGCATTGACGTGGCAAAAGTCGCCGTTGAATTTCTGCACCAATTTCTAGTTCTTGATCTAGGCGTTCTTTTTTTCTTAGTTCTACACCTAGTTCATCGTTTTCGATCGCTACTGCTGTTTGGTCTGCTACTAACCTAACTAACTTTTGCCTAGTTTCTGTCCAACTATATTCTGGATCGCGGCTCAAGACATAAAGCCATCCCCGTTCTGTATGCTTCACCAGAATCGCCGTACCAAAGATTTGCACATCTGGCCCCAAATAGCGATGCATCTGGTCATCTAAAGTCCCCGTGGCATTGGCTAAAGGGGCAGTATTGGGCATAAGCGTGATTTGACTGCTGGCTATTTCTAGCGCTTTGCGGATATTTTTTCGCTGGCGACTATCTTGCCAATGTAACTGTTCTAACCTGACTTGACCATTAGGTTTGTAGAGAAACAGGGCGCTGCCGTCTGCATCTGTAACTCTTGTTGCCATCAGGGGGATTAGTTCCAAAAACTGATTCAAATTATTGAAACTTCTCAGGGCAAATCCTAAAGAACTTAGCAAATCTTGAATTTTGTTTTGTTCCCGGTGCAACCTTGCCACGAGTTCTTTTAGTGCTACGACTGGTGTGACATCCGTCGCGGCACTACTATTGTTTTCAGTGGGTTGAGAGGGCAGTTGAGACACAGGCACAGGTATTATTGCACTTTATTTTGGCAGATTTTAGATTACTTATAAACCTTTTGGCTTTGGCATTGCTAAACCATATTTAGGCAAGAGTTGTCATTTTAGCAAGAGTATAAAGACGTAACAAGCAAATTTTATTGGTATTTTATTTGCTTATTGTATTTCTGATGGAATATTACTAATTTCAAATCATGTATTTTTAGTCAAAACCCAACCCGTAAAAATTACTAGTTTCGGTGATAGTTGAGAAAGCTTTTCATTTTTTCATAACTTAATTCCCAAAGCATATCTCTAAAGTCATCAAAATACTCTATTCAAAGAATAATTTCTAAGGCTTTCAGAGTGACTGTTTGGGCAGAGGCAACTAAGAGACTAGAAGTTTTTTGGCTGAAAACCTCTAAAAGCGCTCAAATCGGGCTTAGTTTGGTAAAAAACAGACTTAGACTCATTCCCAAAACCTGAGAATATCTAAATAAGTCTTCAAATACTTAATTTGTATACCATAGAAAGAGTATTGTAGTTTAACCGTCAGAGTTCAAACCCCTCGATTTCCTACAAAAAATATTTATGGATACTTTTGCAAGGAATATTTGAGAATACATCTGAAATCCATCCCACAATAGTTGTATTTGTGGGGGTGAGCATCTCACCTGCCCTTTAAATTGCTGCAAGATGCGAGTTTACGGCCTTTTGGATGTCGCAACTAAATGCCCGTGCTGCTACATTTAAAAAGCCTATTCAGGGTGTCAAAAAGGGCATTAGCTGGAGATTTTAGCAAAAGCCACTGATTGATTATGACAAATTCATGATTTTAGGAATTGATCTGTTTCCAGTATTTTGTTTCTAATTAGTTCAAGTGATAATACCAGATCAGTTACACCTAAATTTATCAGTTTGTCAAGAAAATTTTTTAATTCCAAATTTTTCAACTAGCCACTCAAAAGAGCTTCGACAAACTCATAGCTCGAAAAGGGGCGTAGGTCTTCAATTCCCTCGCCAGCACCAATAAAGCGAATGGGTAAACCTAGCTGCTGCACAACGGCAAGGGCAACGCCGCCTTTGGCAGTACCATCTAGTTTGGTTAAGACAACGCCACTCAGTTGGGCAGCTTGGGAGAAAACTTCGGCTTGCCGCAGTCCATTTTGACCTAAAGTGGCATCTAGAACCAACAGTGATTCTACTTTGGCATTTGGGGCTTTTTTGTCGATAATTCGCCGGATTTTGCCGAGTTCATCCATTAAATTTTTCTTGTTTTGCAGTCGCCCAGCTGTATCTATCAGAAGTAATTCGCTTTGACGTGCTTGAGCGGCGGCGATCGCATCAAATACAACTGCTGCCGGATCTGTATTCTTTCCCGGATTGGCAATTACTTCTACACCGCTTCTACTACCCCAAACCTTCACCTGTTCTACGGCGGCGGCGCGGAATGTGTCTGCTGCCCCAATCAAGCATTTATAGCCAGATTTTTGTCCTAAGTGGGCAATTTTGCCGATGGTGGTAGTTTTACCGGCACCATTCACCCCAGTAATTAACCAAATATTTAAGGTTTCTTTTTCTAGGGTAAAGGTAGTTTTGTGGGATGTAATGCTTGGCGCATCCAGTATATCGCGGAGAATTTTTTTTAGGTAAGCGATCGCTTCTTCAGGTGCGGTGACTTCTTCTCGAAGTTTTTTCTGTAGGGCATTGATAATAAAGTCTGTCGCCTCTACACCCACATCAGCTTGTAGGAGCAATGCCTCAATTTGCGTCACAGCAGCTTGGTTAAGCGGTCCTTGACCAACGATCGCCTTGAGTTGGTTGAGAATACTACGGCGAGTTTTGTCTAACCCTTGCCGGAGCTTTTTCAACCAAGTAATTTCTTCAATAGAAACCTCTTCTGGACTTCTACCTTGAGCTGCTAGGACTTTCGCCGACCAGACAAACCCATCATCAAATACCAGTCCGGGAATTCCCTCTTCTGTCTCTGAGGTTGCAGTTTCTGGCTGTATTACCTCCGGTTCTGGGACTTCAATCGCGGTGGCCATTAGTTGTTCCAGTTTGGCTTGCCGTTCTGCTGCCGCCCGTTCTAAGAAGGATAATGTAACTGGTGCTGTTGTCTCTGGCGTAGCTAGTGATTCGGTAGGTGTTGGTTCAACTTCAATTGCCGTTAGTTCTGGGCTTTTGACATCTGGCTCTTCAGCAATTGCTGCTACTGAGGAATCTTCTGTAATTTCTGACTCAGTAGCCGATTGGATAACTTCTGCCTGTACTGTTTCTACGGTTGTACTAACAGGTTCCTCAGTTGCTTCTGGTTCGGTGATTTGGGCAATTGCCGTTTCTGCAGTTTCAGATTGTGCTGAATCAAGTGGGGTTTCTACCACCTCAACTTGTTGTTTTTGCTGAATATTTTTGTAGGCAGCTTTAGCAAACGCCAACAAGTCTGCCGTTGTGTCTGGTGCAGTTTCAGCAGTTGGTGTTGACGTTTCGGCTGGCTCTAGTTGGAGTTCTTGTACAGGAGGAGTTTCTTCCTGTTTCTGATCAGAGGAATCGTTATATTTACGACGGAACCAATTAAAAACCATTGCAGCAGTATTGGTTATATGAATTATGAGTTATAAGTTTAATTTAACTTGGGGCATGGGGCATGGGGCATTGGGCATGGGTTATTCCCCTCATCTCCCTCATCCTCCTCACCTGGGCAACAAGTATAAAAAACTACGCACTTTTTTTCTGGTCACTGACTCGGCGCAAAACACCGTTAATAAACCGATGACCATCGTCTCCACTGTAGCGTTTGGCTAGCTCCACAGCTTCGTTGATGGCGATACTGTCTGGAACTCCTAAGAACTTCATTTCTGCCACAGCGATTTGCAGGATATCGCGGTCAATTTGGGCGAGGCGAGTTATTTGCCAATCTACTAAGGCAGTAGAAAGGAGTTCATCTATAATGTGTCGATTTTCGTTGACGGTAATCACAAGCTCTTTGGCGTAATTACGGACTCCCTTATCCTGATTAGCTAGCTGAATCAATACTGGGAAATCAACTGCTGTACCCAACTGATTGATTGCTGTCTGGGTGCAGGCGATCGCTTCTTGAAGCATTGTTCTGGCACTATCAAGGTCTGAGGCCCGAGTTTGGCTACTTAAGAGGCGATCGTTACTGCGTTGCAGTTCACCTGCGGCATTATTGAGGGTATCTTGCACTTCTGAGGTCAGAGTGCGTACTGCTCCTAGCAACAACTTCGATACTAATTGATCGTCTTCCAATTTATCTAATTTCTTGGGGTTGACTGGCAATTGGCTAATGCTTAAAAGCGCCAATTCACGAGCAATTTGCTGGGGTTTACGAGGTTGCATAAAACTGAGGGGTGATTGTGCGAGAACTGATTAACTAGAGAGACAAACCTACTAATATATCAATTTTGCCACAGTAAAACAACAATATCAGTAAACCAAAAAGTTTTTAAGAGAAGAACGATCATTAAATTACTGATAATTTTAGATACTTTTTAGTATGTAATTTGCTCACCTTAAATAAAAATTATTGCGAATCAAGGCTCTCTTGGTTTTACCATAAATGGCCGTGGCGCGTTGTCAATTTCAACAGCAACCGAATGTCTACACATCCCAATAGCGGCAATATTTCTGGGTAGAATAATTTGTAATGACGCTCTCTACGAGACGCTGCACTCAGTACAAGAGGCTCTGTTACCACGCGAACGCGGACTCATTAACGTAATTAAGTTTTGTAACGGTGATGATTTAGAATAGCTCATAACTCCTGAGTTGCTCAAAATGGAACCAAGTTCATCCAGGTATTGAGAACTATAAGGTCTTAGTTGCAGTCTTACGGTTTCTATCTCAGGCATGGTATTAGAGTTGCAGTCCAAATGCTACTTTAAACAAGCGTATTATTTTACAAACATCAATATAATGCTCTTATTATGAGCATCTACCAATTTCTCAAAAAATCTTATACGCAAGACCGTCGCCCTGAGAATGACTGGCGGTTGTTTTTGCGTTTAGTGCCTTACGCCCGTCGTAACAGACGACTGTTAACGCTCTCGTTGTGCCTACTCGTACCGATCGCGCTAGCTAATGCGGTACAACCGTTGTTGATTGGCCAAGTTATCTCCCTGATTCGCAATGAACCAAGCGCTTACGAATTTTTCAGGAATCGCCCCTTGTCACAAGGGATAAATGTCCTGGAAGGATTATTGGTAATTGCGATCGCAATCCAATTGATGTTGACAATTTTCCAAGGTTATATAGTCCAAAAGCTAGGGCAACAAATCACCGCAGCAATTCGCCAAGACTTATTTCACCATGTGACATCTCTAGCAGTAAGCTTTTTTGACCGCACACCCGTAGGTAAATTAATTACCAGAATCACCAGCGATGTGGAAGTGTTAGGCGATGTCTTTTCTACTGGGGCAATTGGCATTGTATCCGATTTTTTTTCGATGCTGGTGATTTTGAGTCTAATGTTTTCGATTCAATGGCAACTCGCTTGCTTACTGCTATTGATGTTGTTTCCAATTACCTGGGTAATTGTTTACATTCAGCAACAGTACCGCAAAGCCAATTACAAAGGGCGGGAAGAACTTTCTATCATGAATTCACAGCTACAAGAGAATGTAGTTGGTATTAACATCGTGCAGTTGTTCCGTAGAGAAAAATTTAATGCCGAATTGTTTCGTGCCACGAACAAGCGCTACACTCAGCAAATGGATCAAACCATCTTTTATGATTCATTTGTTTCAGCAACCTTAGAATGGATTGGACTGATTGCGATCGCAGCTGTTTTGGTGGTGGGTGGTTTGTTACTGTTGGAAAAAAACTTGACTTTCGGGAATTTATCTGCATTTATCTTGTATGCCCAGCGATTATTTGACCCTTTAAGGGCTTTTGCGGAAAAATTTACGGTAATTCAAGCTGGTTTCACTGCCATTGAACGCGTAGGCGATATATTAGATGAACCGATAGAAATCCGCGATCGCGCTAATGTCCGTTTCTCAATATTTGATGTTAAATTTGGCTATATAGACGAGATAGTTGCAAATCTAGAATCCCCACAACTTACTTCCCCGCCAGAACTGGGAGAAATTCGCTTTGATCATGTCTGGTTTGCTTACAAAAATGATGATTACGTAATTAAAGACTTAGATTTCACCATTCATCCTGGTGAAAAAATTGCATTAGTCGGTCCCACAGGTGCGGGTAAAACCTCGATCATCCGTCTTTTGTGCCGCCTCTACGAACCCACCCAAGGACGCATTCTCATCGATGGCGTTGATATTCGGGAAGTACCACAGGCAGAACTACGGCGTTACATGGCTGTAATTTTCCAAGAAGGCTTTTTATTTGCTGGCGATGTTAAAAGCAACATTTCTTTAGGAGATGGCTATACCATTGAACAGATTCAACAAGCAGCAGAACAAACCAACATTGCCCACTTTATCGAAGAACTACCCCAAGGCTATGATACTCAACTTCGAGAACGGGGTACAAATATTTCTAGTGGTCAAAAGCAACTTTTAGCCTTTGCGCGGGCTGCGATTCGTAATCCCCAAATTTTGGTACTAGATGAAGCTACGGCTAGTTTAGATGTTGGCACAGAAGCTTTAGTTCAAGAAGCATTAAACCAGCTTTTACTCAGACGTACCGCCATTATTATCGCTCACCGCCTGTCTACGATTCGGAATGTAGACCGGATTTTTGTTTTGAAGCGTGGCGAATTAACCGAACAGGGAAGTCATGATCAACTGCTGCGCCAAGGAGGGCTTTATGCCACTTTACATAACTTGCAGATGCTGGGAAGTTAGGATATTTTCCGAATAATCGTAAGTGGAAAATAGCGTAGGCGCAGCCTGTCGTAGACATCGCTATCACTTTTGAGTTTTGCTAAAATAGGATTGGCTTAAGTATGAAGGGAGAATGATAAAAATGACTACCTTAGAAATAGCGATCGCCAAAATCAAAAGATTACCTGTTGAGCAGCGAAACGAAGTTATTGAATTTATTGAGTTCTTAGAATTCAAAATAGGCAAAATTAGTCAGATTCCAGAGCAGATAGAAACCGATGAGAAAGAAATTTCTTTTACTGAAGCAGCAAAAGACTTTATTGGTTGTTTAGATAGCAATCTGGAAGATTTATCTTATAACCCTAAGTATATGGAAGGGTTCGGTAAATAATGAGAAAGGGCATCATTCTCGATACGGGGGTTTTAGTAGCATTTATGATGCCTAGTGATAAATTTCATCAGTGGGCTGTCTCTTCACTGACAAATATTCAGTATCCTGTTTTGACCTGCGAGGCTGTTCTAACTGAAGTTTGCTTCTTGATTACAAAAAGTCCATGCGGGACGTGAGAAAGCTCTGCAATTAGTCAAGGAAGGATACATTGAAATACCTTTTCACTTGAGTGATGAAATTGAATCTGTTGAAAAGCTAATGCAGCGTTATGATTCTGTACCAATATCTTTGGCAGATGCGTGTTTGGTGCGGATGGCTGAAATCTATACAGAGACTTCAGTGCTTACATTAGATAGTGATTTTAGGATTTATCGTCAGCACCGCAATCAAGAAATTTCTGTGATTATGCCCGATATCGGAAAGAAATAAAAGTTGAGTTAGTTAGAGAAATAGTTTTGCGTAGCTTGCCGCCGTAGGCATCGCCTATCTCTAAATGATGTAATGGAAAGTGCGTAGTTTACCGCAGTAGGCATCGCATAAAAGAATCGTGTCATCGAAGTGCGATCGCATAAAATTATAGTGTCATGGAAAGTGCGATGTTTTGTTATTCGATTTAATTGTGCAGGTAATTTATATAGGTGAACGTGGGTAACGATCTACCGCCCATGTATATCCATGCGTTGCTGTTCCAAAGTACGACCATTCAGTAAGGCATTCATGCGAAATTCAATAGCTCCAGCTTCAGGATCTCGTCCAAGATACTGTCTATAAAAGCTAATAATCTTTTGCCGAACTTCGTCACTGAATGCAAGATATGTCCGTTGTCGCTCAAGTGGATATCCTTTCAAAAAAGCATCCATGCGAAAGTTAATTTCATCAGTTCTAGGCTCCCGCGATAAAAAATCTCTGTAAAAACCAATGATTTTTTGTTGAGCCACTGATGCTTCTTCTAACTTTTTCTATGTCAGATTATTCTGCAATCAGCTTTTGTCAAGTCTGTGCGATCGCTTCTTCTATATCCCCTCTAAGAAGTTGGCGATATGAATACTCTAAATCAAGGTATAAAGTATGACCTTGGTACATTTACGTAAACTTTTTTAATAAACAATTCCTAACTCCTAAAAAAAATCCCACCCAGGCAAAAGCTTGGGTGAGTAATATGAGGTGGGATAAAACAATCTTCCCAAAAGAAATCGGGGAATTATTTGCTCTCTGTAAAATCAGCGTCAATCACATCATCGGCGCTACCAGAACTAGATGTGGAACCACCATCTTGAGGTTCAGCATCAGGTGCAGCACCGCCACCGGCTTGTTGATAGATGTTGCTACCAACAGCGAATAGCGCTTGTTGCAATTCTGGGGTGAGCTTCTTGATTTGCTCATCGTCTTCTTTAGCAACTGCTTCCCGCACTTCTTTTACCAAACCTTCGACTTTGGTCTTGTCAGCAGCCGGAACTTTATCGCCCAATTCTTGTAGCTGCTTCTCAGCTTGGTATGCCAAAGAATCGGCTTGGTTCTTGCGTTCAATCTTCTCACGCCGCTCTTTGTCAGATGAAGCGTTCTGTTCAGCTTCTCTCACCATCCGGTCAACGTCATTTTTATCCAGGGTGGAAGCGCCAGTTATGCTGATAGACTGTTCTTTAGCAGTACCTTTATCCTTAGCGGTAACATTAAGGATACCATTGGCATCAATGTCGAACACGACTTCAATTTGAGGAACGCCGCGTGGTGCAGGAGGAATACCATCAAGGCGGAAGGTTCCCAAGCTCTTGTTATCGTTAGAGAATTCGCGTTCACCTTGGAGGACGTGAATTTCTACGTTGGTTTGACCATCCACAGCAGTGGAGAAAACTTCTGATTTTTTGGTGGGAATTGTCGTGTTGCGGGGGATAATTTTGGTCATCACGCCGCCCAATGTTTCTACACCCAAAGATAGCGGTGTCACGTCTAACAGCAAGATGCCCGTTACATCACCAGCTAGTACCCCAGCTTGAATGGCTGCACCAACTGCTACAACTTCATCAGGGTTGACACTTTGGTTAGGGTCTTTACCCAATACCTGTTTCACAATCTGGTGGACTGCGGGAATCCGGGTAGAACCACCAACTAACACCACTTCATCAATATCGCCTTTGTTTAACTTGGCATCCCGGAGGGCGTTTTCCACAGGAACACGACAACGGTCGATTAAGTCAGAGCAAAGTTCTTCAAACTTGGCGCGAGTCAAGGTTGTATCCAGGTGCTTAGGCCCATCCTGGGTAGCGGTGATAAATGGCAGGTTGATTTCAGCTTGAGTGACGCTAGAAAGCTCAATTTTGGCTTTTTCTGCGGCTTCAGTCAGACGTTGTAAAGCTTGCTTATCTTTTCGTAGCTCAATGCCTTCGTCTTTCTTGAACTTCTCAGCTAAGAAGTCAACTATTTTTTTATCGAAGTCGTCACCGCCGAGGTGGGTATCACCAGATGTGGCTAGTACTTCAAAAACTCCATCTCCTACTTCCAGCACGGATACGTCGAAAGTACCACCACCAAGGTCAAACACAAGAATGGTTTCGTTACTCTTCTTGTCAAATCCATAAGCCAGAGAAGCAGCAGTCGGCTCGTTGATAATCCGCAGAACTTCAATCCCGGCGATTTTACCAGCATCTTTTGTTGCTTGGCGCTGGGAGTCGTTGAAATATGCCGGAACGGTGATTACAGCTTGGGTTACGGTTTCGCCCAGGTATTTGCTGGCATCTTCAACTAATTTGCGAAGAACTTTTGCGGAAATTTCTTCAGGAGCAAATGGTTTACCAACGATTGGACAATCTAGTTTGACATTGCCGTTGCTGCTGAGGACTTTGTAAGAAACTTCCGTAGCTTCATTACTCACTTCGTCGTAGCGGCGTCCGATAAAGCGTTTGACTGAGTAAAACGTATTTTCGGGGTTCATCACCGCTTGGCGTTTGGCGATTTGACCAACCAAATTGTCGCCATTTTTCGCAAATGCGACTACTGATGGCGTTGTCCGAAAACCTTCAGCATTAGCAATTACTGTGGGTTTACCACCTTCCATCACTGCCACGCAGGAGTTCGTTGTTCCTAAGTCAATTCCAACTACTTTTGCCATTTTAGGTGCTGGCTCCGTATAACTACAAATGAATGAATGAATGAGAATATAAAGGGCTAAATTTTGAACCAACCGGGTCAATAAATCAGCCAGTTCAGCATGAATACCTTTGGTTTGGCTTGACTGGGGTTAAAACTCCAGATTATGCTGATATATATACTGAAGCTTAGTGCTAGCCAGTCCATGAAGGGTGGTTTCCCGAACCTTGCTTGGGACGGTTAAACTAACTAAATTGTGTTTTTAGTTGGTTCATGAATTA
>Ga0123338_10005851_pt1 | contig 10436 bp, 10 predicted proteins | sample grotaG_FD_89793 | JGI IMG/M metagenome (GOLD analysis project Ga0123338, IMG submission 89793) | Glacier valley bacterial and archeal communities from Borup Fiord, Nunavut, Canada, to study Microbial Dark Matter (Phase II) -... | ecosystem: Environmental > Aquatic > Freshwater > Ice > Glacier ...
ACGGCGACCGTTGAAGTACGTGAGAAGTTAAGCATTCCCGAAGCAAGAGTGGAAGCGGCGATCGCTCAACTAAGCAACTATCCCAACATTGAAGAAGCGGCAATTTTAAGCACCTGTAACCGTATGGAACTATACGTTGTCACCCGCGAAACTGAAGGGGGCATCCGCGAACTGATCCAGTTCCTGTCAGAATTTAGCCAGCTCCCACTGCAATTTTTGCGACGGTATCTGTTTATTTTGTTACGTCAAGATGCGGTTATGCACCTGATGCGGGTTTCGGCTGGGTTGGATAGTTTAGTCCTCGGCGAAGGACAGATTTTAGCGCAGGTCAAGCATACACACCGCCTAGCTCAGCAATACAACGGTGCAGGAAGGATTCTCAACCAACTATTTAAGCAAGCCCTTTCGGCAGGTAAGCGCGTCCGCACCGAAACAGACATCGGTACTGGTGCAGTTTCAATTAGCTCGGCAGCAGTAGAGTTAGCCCAGATCAAACTCCAAAACTTAGAAGACAAGCGGATTATGATCTTGGGTGCAGGCAAAATGTCCCGCTTGCTAGTGCAGCATCTAATCTCGAAAGGTGGCAAAAAAATTACAATTGTCAATCGATCGATCGATAAAGCCGAAGAAATGGTCAGTCACTTTACCAATAGTGCCCCAGACGTAGACTTTCAAATTCAGCCGTTAGAAAACCTGTGCTCATGTACGGCGGTATCGGATCTAGTGTTTACTAGTACCGCTTCGACCGAAGTATTGATCACCCGCAGTAATTTAGCTCCATTCATTACCGACCATCCGCGACTGATGCTGATTGATATTGCCGTACCGCGCAACGTTCATGCTGATGTCAATGATTTGCCGAATGTGCATACTTTTAACGTTGATGACCTTAAAGCTGTCGTCGCAGGTAATCAAGAAAGTCGCCGCCAGATGGCATTGCAAGCTGAAGGAATTTTAGAAGAATGCATTGATGAGTTCGACCTATGGTGGAGATCGCTCGAAACCGTACCCACAATCAACAAGCTGCGCCAAAAGATGGAAGTGATCCGCGAACAGGAGATGGAAAAAGCTCTATCGCGTTTGGGTAGTGAGTTTGCCGAAAAACATCAAGAAGTAATCGAGAATCTGACTCGTGGCATTATCAACAAAATTTTGCACGACCCGATGGTTCAACTGCGTGCCCAGCAGGACATCGAAACCCGTCGCCGCGCTATGCACACCCTGCAGATGCTGTTCGATCTGGATCCACAATTTAATCAAGAAGGCGGTTTCGGCGGCTAAGGATAAAAATTCAATCGTTTTTATGGGAGTGCAAATTTGTGACGAAGCTAATATCTTGAATGCTTCGTCAGTATCCTGAATTACAAATCGTCCAATTTTCAAGCAGCTATTTCTCACTATCTAATTCTTGCTTAATCTTGACTAATGCTGCTTCAGAATATTTCTGGACAAAGCTTTTTACTCCAATTTTAAGACTTCTATGATAAGAGTCATTACCCCGCAAACTTAATTGTTTAACTAACCTAAGTACTATGGTATTTGTAATGTGAAGCTCTTCAGCTATCATGGCGCAAGTATAAATGTAGTAATCTTCTGGATTAAGCTTAATATTTGCCAGTGCAATATCTGTAGCCCCTAGATCTGTTGTCACTCTTAATGCCGAATCTTCAGATTCTCCACTCTGTACAGCCTTAAACTGAGCCACCATAAGGTCAATACTTTTTTCAAGCCGTACGATTTTTTCAGTAACTTCCTTATTAACAACTTTGGTAAGTATCTCTTCTAACTGAGTAGCAGAAGTTTCAATGCGAGCTTTTGGTCTACGCTTAATATGAGCGTAGCTTAAAGGGATTGTCTTATCTTGTTCAGACTCAAAAGCAGGTGACATAACAATTAAGCTGATTTCTCAATGCTTATTTTTTCTTGGACTAGGCGAGGCTTTGATAACTCTTGTTGAATACCAGACACAACTTCATCAAGTTCTTCAACTGATAAAGCATTCCCAACTCTATCATGTAACATTTCTTTCAATTGCTCATAACTGATACTACTTAGAGTCTGAGACAAATAAATCCCTAAATTTTTACCCCGATCAAAACCCGCACTAATATCGCAATCAGCCTCGTCTTCAACTTGAGCAAGTCTTAATAGCTCTACTTCATTAATCTCTAGGTTCATGGCTAGACTCCGTTTTATACCACTCAAAATAAGTCAATTTTTCTTTCTCTTCGTCTTCACCACAATCAATCATTTGCATCTGCCGATAAAAGCTTTCAGATTTTGGTAATGAGTGTAAGCCAACTAGTCCTCTATAACCCAACTCCTCACTTCTTAATTGAGCAAACTTTAATAACATCGTACCAACTAATTTAAACGTTGGGACTGGCTGAAAACTTCGACGATTCCAAGGTGCTGTTTCAAGTATCTGGACATACACCAGCCTGTTTTCTCGTTTAACCCACGATCGGTGATTTTGTGTTTCCAGAAGAATCATTCCTTGGGTTATTTGTTCACACTCGATCGCATAGCCTTCATAGTTATCATTTGAGAGATATATTCGATTTTTTGTATCCCAATTCCAGTAACTTTCTTCCTCTTGAGTAGACTGTGTTCGATATCTCCAAAACATTTCAAAATCATCCAGATGTTTTTGGTTGATTTTGGTCAACCATGCAGGTACAAGAAGTCGGCTAGCTATATGTAAGATTTTTATATTGTGTCCCAATTTTTTCAGACATTAAATAATATATTTTATTGTAATTACACGAGCCAAAAACTGCTTCTTTGATGAAAGTTTTGTAATTTTGAATATTGTACATTATTCATTAGAGGATTGCAAATGCTGTCCGATCTCGATCCACAATTTAATAAAGAATGTAGTCTCGGCGGCTAAGGATCAAAAATTCAATCGATCGATTGGCGATCACAATACAATTTACCCATTAGATGTCGATCGACTGACGAATTTGGCATCAATGGTTGGTTATAGCAACTCCCATTTCATCAATGCTTCTTGTTTATCTAGGGATAAAAAAATTGCCGCAGCATTCAAGATCAAAAGTGACGATCGATTAATAGCAAGGAATTGGTAAGATTTAATGCCTAGATAGTTTTTGTTTTTAAGTTTCCTATGCGTACTCATTACTGTGGCGATCTCAACGCCGAACATATTGGCAAAACAGTTAGCATCTGTGGTTGGGTCGATCGTAGGCGGGATCACGGGGGGGTGATTTTTCTGGATTTACGCGATCGAACTGGGATTGTCCAGATTGTCAGCGATCCCGTGCGTACACCCGACTCGTATCAGATTGCGGGGGAGATGCGGAATGAGTATGTCGTGCAGATTAAAGGGAAAGTGACGGCACGTCCGACCGATTCACTGAATCCGAAACTAGCGACAGGTGAAGTGGAAATTTATGCTGAGTCGGTTGTCTTACTTAACGCCGTACATAAATCTTTGCCTTTTCTGGTGTCAGATACCGATGATGTGCGCGAAGAGTTGCGGTTAAAATTTCGCTATCTCGATATTCGCAGCGATCGACTCCAAGCAAATTTGCGCTTACGTGCAGCCGTAGTCAAAACCATGCGGCGATATTTGGAAGACGAATGCGGCTTTATGGAAGTGGAAACACCGATGCTGTGCCGTTCCACCCCTGAAGGTGCGAGAGATTTCCTTGTGCCCAGTCGCGTTAATCCTGGTCAATGGTTTGCTTTACCACAGTCGCCGCAGTTATTTAAGCAATTATTGATGGTGGGAGGTTGCGATCGATATTATCAAATCGCTCGTTGTTTCCGCGATGAAGATTTACGAGCCGATCGTCAGCCAGAATTTACGCAGCTCGATATGGAGATGAGCTTCATGTCGCAAGAGGAGATTCTAGAATTAAATGAGAACTTGCTGCGGCAGATTTTTCGTGAAATTAAGGGAATTGAACTTCCTGCTTTCCCGCGCATGACTTACGCTGAAGCCATGGATCGCTATGGCTGCGATCGACCCGACACCAGATTTGGCTTGGAGTTGGTGAATGTCTCCGATCTATTTGCGAACTCTGGGTTTAAGGTGTTTGCCAATTCGATCGCTCAAGGCGGGATCGTCAAGGCTCTGCCAATTCCGAATGGAGACAGTGCGATTTCTAATACGCGAATCAAGCCAGGTGGGGATTTGGCGAATTTGGCGGCGCAGTATGGCGCGAAGGGATTGGCTTACATTCGGGTGCGTGAAGGTGGGATCGATACAATTGGCGCACTCAAAGATAGCCTCTCCGAAGCCCAGATCGCGACTTTATTAGAACGCACAGGGGCACAGCCTGGGACTTTGATTTTGTTTGGTGCAGGTGATAAATCGATCGTGAATGAATCGCTGAATCGGGTGCGCTTGGCTCTGGGACAAGAACTCAACTTAATTGCTCCCAATCAGGTGAATCTGCTTTGGGTGACTGACTTCCCAATGTTTGGGTGGAATGCAGGTGAGCAGCGATTGGATGCGATTCATCATCCTTTCACGGCACCGAATCCAGAGGATATGCAGTCTGACTCCGATCAACCTTTTACGACAGAGACTCGCGCTCTGGCTTACGATATTGTGTTTAACGGAATTGAGATTGGTGGTGGTTCGCTGCGGATCTACAAGCGGGAAGTGCAAGAAAAGGTATTCGCGGCGATCGGACTATCCCCAGAGCAAGCGCGTGAGAAGTTTGGATTTTTATTGGAAGCATTTGAGTATGGCACACCTCCTCATGGTGGGATTGCCTTTGGTTTAGACCGATTGGTAATGCTTTTGGTGGGAGCCGATTCGATCCGCGATGTGATTGCTTTTCCCAAAACCCAACAGGCTAGGGATCTGCTCACCGAGGCTCCTTCGAGTGTGGATGACTCTCAACTCAAGGAACTTTACGTCAAGTCTGTGCCACCCGAAAAGAGCAAGTAGATAAGGAGATTTCTTTAAACTCTACCCAACCCGCCCAATTTTGGGGCTGAGAATCAAAGCCTCAGAGTTGGATTTAGGGCTTATGGAATAAAAATTCGCCTTGCGCCTCGGTAACTATCAATGCTAAGAACAATTTCAACCAGACTTTCAACACAACGACCTCGATAGTCAGAGTCGTTTAGTAGTCGTTCGGCATTACCCAGAGTGATTACGGGCAAAGAACTTGAAGTATTTTCTTCACGCATGACCTGTTCCAGTGAATCCTTACCTTTCATGCTGCGATTGGCTGTAAGTAAAATCATTTGATTTTTCTGGGCTAATCGCCAAACAACCCGATCGTCACTGTCGATTGACAAATCCATTTCTGTAAAGGTAACAAATCGAATCGGAAATACATCAAGCCAGCCTTCACTGGCAATAGCACCGAAGAAAACCAAGGCATGACCTTTGAGATTATGATCGATCAAGAAAATCATATATTGGATACACGCTTTGCCTTAGATGCTCGAAGTTTTTCCCAAGCAGCTTCAGTTCCGAGCTTTGGCTGTTGTGTTGCATTTCGGGCAATTAGCTCACGATTTTGATCTTTGTAGTACTGCTGGAGTTCTTCGGCTTCTTTGAGAACTTGCTGATACTCTGCTGCCACTTCCGCACAGTTAGCCTCAATGTAAGTAAGGGCAGTGTTAATTTGTTCTTCTGTAAGCTCGAACAATCCTTGGATGAATTTTGGTGGATACTGAGCTGTAACATAATCCATCACGTCATAGAGGGTGATGCGGGTTCCTGAAATCGTCAGTCCACGTTCTGTCCGAATAATAGATGAATACTTATTAGTTATAAGAGTCATGTTGCTCTGCTCCTAAGAATTTATCAGTCTAAACGTTGAATCGGGGCGAGTTTGGGATCGATGATTTTTTTGCCCATGCCAGAGAAACTAATCGCCAAAAACATCTTATCACCTGTGCCTAGGAGGTTAGCGATTGTGCCTTCGCCAAAACTTTTATGCATGACTCGATCGCCCACTTCCCAATTCTCTCGTTTACTTGGTTCCTCTGCCAGCTTTACGCCCTTCTTAGACAAGCTTTGAGTCGTATTGACTTCACCAATCCGTTTATAGGTTGGCAGTTTGGCGATATTTCCTGCGAGAAATTGTTTGGGAAGTTCAGAGAGGAATTGGGAGGGCGAGGCGGGTTCGCGATTACCGTAGAGGCGGCGTTCCTTGGCGTGGCTGATAAATAGTTGCTCTTGGGCGCGAGTAATCCCAACATACATGAGGCGACGTTCTTCTTCCAATGACATCGGATCGTTAAGGGAACGGTAACTGGGAAATAGTCCTTGCTCCAATCCCACCAAGAATACCACAGGGAATTCCAATCCTTTGGCTGCGTGTAGAGTCATCAGCGTGATCTTTTGAACATCATCAGGTGATTCATCTAGACTCGAAGCCAGAGCGGCATTAGCTAAGAAGGCATCGAGCGAGTTGTTTTCGTTCTCTTCGGCAAATTGCACGGCAGCGTTGAAAAGTTCGTTGAGGTTGGCAATTCGATCGATGGCTTCATCCGTGCCCTGGTTTTGAAGTTCGGTGACATAGCCTGATTCTTTGAGGATGTATTGGATCACCTCTGGAGCGGTGAGATGATCGACTCGATCGAGCGATCGCTTAATTAAATCAGTAAAAGCCAGCACGGCATTAGCAGAACGACCTGCGAGGGTTTTGACTGAAGTATCATCACTCAGCAGTTCCCACATCGGCACTTGGAGTTCTTGGGCAGCCTGCATCATTCGATCGACCGTAGCATTGCCTATCCCTCGCCGAGGAGTGTTAATGATTCTCAGCAAACTCACGGTATCAGAAGGGTTTGATAGCAATCGCAGATATCCCAGCATATCTTTAATTTCTTTTCGATCGTAAAACCTCAAACCACCCACAACTTTATATGGGATATTCCACCGTACCAGCATTTCTTCAAATGGGCGAGATTGAGCGTTAGTGCGATAGAGAATGGCGAAGTGTCCGAGATGACTGGACGGGATTTTTACCTGAACGTTGCGGATCTGATCGACCACATACTGGGATTCATCATTCTCATCTCTGGCTTTGTAGATTTGGATCGGATCGCCATCGTGTCTCGTTGCCCGCAAAATCTTATCAATCCGTTGCGTATTGTGATCGATTAAATGATTCGCCACTTCGAGAATGTTTGCCACCGATCGATAGTTCTCTTCTAGCTTGATCATGGTGCTAGTGAGGTGATCTGGTAATCTATCACCAAAGGTATCTTGGAACTCCATCAAAATCGTGAAATCCGCTAAGCGAAAGCTGTAGATCGACTGGTCAGCATCACCTACAACAAACACAGATCGATCGATCCATTCATCTACCTTTTTGTCATTCGTTACCAGTAAGCGAATCAAGTCATATTGGGTGCGATTTGTATCTTGGTATTCATCCACCAATACATGTTTAAACCGTTGATACCAGTAGTTCAGCACGTCGGGATTTTGCTGAAATAGCTGTACGGGCATGAAGATCAGGTCATCGAAGTCCAAAGCATTATTCGCGGCAAGTTGGGCTTGATACATCTCATAGACATTAGCGATCGTCCGACTGCGGAATCCTGGCTCGTTAATTACCAGTTGGGATGGACTCCAGCCGCGATTTTTGGCGTTACTAATCGCAAACCTGACTGATTTTGGATCGAATTTCTTCTCATCCAAATTCAATCTTTTGACTACGATATCCTTGACCAAAGATTGGGCATCAGACTCATCAAAAATTGAGAAATTCTTTTGCCACTTATAACCTTGAGGTGAAGTGAATTTATCGATGTCATAGCGCAAAATCCGCGCACAGATATTGTGAAATGTGCCAATCCATAAACCATCCGCTTCACCTGCTCTAGCATAGGCTTTGGTGTACTTACGGTAAATCCTCGATCGTAATTTCTTTTGCTCGGATTCCGTTAGCTCCGTAAACACCTTGCCATAGTCTTCGATCGAAATTTCCTGAGCCAATAAGTTAAAGATGCGTTCGCCCATTTCTTTGGCAGCTTTATTCGTAAAAGTCACCGCCATGATCTCATCAGGCTCAACCGCATGGTTTAACAGCAAGTTCACAATTCGATAGGTGAGTGTACGGGTTTTACCTGAACCTGCCCCTGCGACGACTAGTAACGGGCCTTTAGTATGGCTGGCAGCCTTTTGCTGTGAAGGGTTGAGATGATTGAGGAATTTAGAACTCATAATTTATCGATCGAATGTCAATCTGCAAGGTAGATCGATCGTACCATTTCCGAAAATCAGCCTTAATCTAGTTCTTAATCACACGCTAACCGTAATAACATAAGATACAAAAAGTAATAATTTACAAACACCTCTTATAGGTAACTATTGAATGTCACCCGAACTCATATCGCTTGAAACCATCCAAGCATTGGCGCATCAGTATGGCTATCTGGTAATTTTCTTTGGCATCATGCTGGAAAATGCTGGTATCCCTCTTCCTGGAGAAACTATTACTCTGGTGGGTGGTTTTTTGGCGGGTAGCGGTGAGTTGAGTTATGCCTTGGTCTTGCTCAGTGCGGTTTCTGGCGCAATTATTGGCGATAGCTGCGGCTACTGGGTGGGCAGATGGGGCGGCATGACGGTGTTAGAAAAAGTCGGTAAGTTTTTTCGCGTCCCTCCCGATGAAATCGTCAAAGCTAGGGATAAGTTTAGCGGCAACGCCGATCGAGCTGTTTTTTTTGGTCGCTTTATCGCCCTATTGCGAGTGTTTGCTGGTCCAATGGCAGGGTTAACTGGGATGCCGTATCCCCGCTTTCTATTTTTTAATGCGATGGGTGCGATCGCTTGGGGCACAATTATGACCAGCCTCGCCTATTTTGCTGGTAGTTTTATCCCTTTAGACAAACTGGTCGAGTATGTCCTACAATTCGGCATCTTTGCTCTGGTCGCCGTTGTCGCTTGGTTTGCAATCCCCGTCTTAGTAAAGTTGCTCAAAGCCAAATTCGCCAAAGACGTTAAGGAAAGCTAATCATCTAAATCAAGCTCCAAGAAAGATTTTTTCTCGATGAAAGCTAAGAAAGGCGGGTTCAGGTTGAAATCTCTCTGGTAAGCTCATTTGGTTACCGTCGTAGGCAACAAAGTTCCGTTCTAATGTCTCTTCAGGTAAAAACTCTTGTAGATAGCGGCTTAGGACTAATTTATAATTTTCATCAAAAGTAATCAGTCCCCGATCGAATGCGACATCATGAGTACGGGCAAGGCACAAACCATTTTGAGGATTGAGGCGATGTTCTGATTGTTCACGCCAAGGAATAATATGGCTTGCAATTAATAATGCAGGAATAGGATTACCAGTGATGCAACAACGATTTCCATACGATGACAAAATCATTTGCCGAAAGAATGCTTGTCCAACTCTTACTCTGGCTGTAACCTGAACTTCGGTTACCTCTATAGTCCGATTTGTAGGAGTTTTTGTTTGAGTTTGTTCTAAAGTTTTAGACCTTTGCCGAACGAATGATTGATTGAGTTCAGAAAATTCACCACCAACTAATTCTTGGAAACGTTCTTCACTTTCTGTTCCCAATTGTTCCCAATTCTCTGCAAATTCATCCCAGATTTTTCGATCAGCTTGACTTGCTCCTGTCAATCCTTTAATCCCACGCACCTGCTGTACTGGATCGAGGGAGGCAAAATTAACGAGCTTCATCGCCACGCTACTAGGAGTTCTACCCAGTTTTTCAGCAACTTCGATAATGATTGGCGTTTTGCGATCGAGCCGAGCAAATGGCAACTTGCAATATAAATTCATTGCAATAATGAGTTCATCTCGCGTCCAGGGTTTTCTTAGATTCATGAACTTTTGAGCATTCAGTAGCTGTGCTCACTTAGAAGGTTAGTATTTCAGAATACATAAGCAGTCGTTGCAAAGTTGATAATTCTAGCCTTAGCCAAAAAGGAAAGCTAAACCATCACAGCAACTTTCCCAACCTTTGTGGATGCTTCGGGGATAGGCTTTCCGTCTTCCTTAAGCACTTCTAGATAAAGTTCTATAGCTTCTTTGATGTTTTGCTGAATTTCCTCAAAGGTATCACCAATAATGACACAACCAGGTAGGTCAGGAATATATTCTCCCCAGTTAGTTTCGCCGCGTTCATAGATAACCGTGTACTCAATCATTTCTTCCTCCTAATTTTGCTTGCTTCCAGATTGATGAGAGTGTACCTACTGGAATATCATCACTCGGTTTCCGCATCTAAGTAGCTAAGGAGGTAGCAAAACCATTACAGTCATAACGAGAGTAAAGATCTGATTGTATCGCAAAAGCAAAATCATCCTCAGTATCGACCATTTGCCCCAGCAATTCCAAATTCAGATTATAACAAAAGTAGGAGAGAGGCTAGACAATAAAAGTAGATCTCATAGAGATAGAGGAAAGCCTTATGGAGTCAATGCCACTAAATTTTGGAGTTTTGCTAGGATATTTGCACGAAATCATCAAGCA
>Ga0123338_10005855_pt1 | contig 10432 bp, 7 predicted proteins | sample grotaG_FD_89793 | JGI IMG/M metagenome (GOLD analysis project Ga0123338, IMG submission 89793) | Glacier valley bacterial and archeal communities from Borup Fiord, Nunavut, Canada, to study Microbial Dark Matter (Phase II) -... | ecosystem: Environmental > Aquatic > Freshwater > Ice > Glacier ...
AGCGTGGCCGCGCCAAAAGTAGCAGGTTGCTGGCGCGAAGCCGGGTTGCCGGCCATCCCCCGGCGTGAACCGACCCAGTGGCTGGCGCACCCAGTCCCGACACCCGGCGGCGGTTACCTTCGCGCCTTACGCACCCCGACGCGTCTTTTCTTCTTGGAACCCAAACTCCGCCAAGCGCCTCTTCACTTTTACGAAATCGACCTGCCGTGTTTCGTCGCTGCCTTTTTGGTCATGTTGTATCATCACAGCTGCGTCGTAACCGAGCGGTGCGTTCCCGGCGGCTACCCGGCGCTGGCCCCGATTGCCCGCTACAATTGGATGGGGTGGCGCTGTTCTTCCTCATCAGCGGCCATCGGCGTGGCGGTGTTAGCGGCGCTCCTGATTCATTGGTTGGTAGAAAATCCCTGGTCCGGCCGCTGGGCCGCTGGAGCCGCCGCGTCCTGTATTACCTGAACCAGGCCTGATTTTCCAAACTGCGCCGCCCTTTCGCGAGCGTCTATCTTGCGTACACGCCCTGTCGAACTGACCATTTGTTGCCTGCTTCCTGATGCTTCCCATTGCCTTTGCCCCCTGCTACGCCCATCCGCTACCGGCCGGCCACCGCTTCCCCATGCTGAAATACGAGCTGCTGCCCGAGCAGCTCCTGCACGAAGGCACTGCCACCGCCGCCGATTTTTTCCTGGCCACCCCCGCACCCGACGCCGATATTCTGCGGGTGCACGATGCCGACTACTACGCCCGCCTGCGCCGGGGCCAGCTTACGCGGCAGGAAGAGCGGGTGACGGGCTTCCCGTGGTCGGCGGCGCTGTTCGAGCGCGAAATCACCATCTTGGGCGGCACCATTGAGGCGGCGCGGCAAGCGCTGGTGCACGGCGTGGCGTTCAATATCGCGGGCGGTACGCACCACGCGTTTCGGGCGCGGGGCGAAGGCTTTTGCCTGCTCAACGACCAGGCGGCCGCGGCCGCTTGGCTGCTGGCCCACGGCCACGCCCGCCAGGTCCTCATCGTAGACCTGGACGTGCACCAAGGCAACGGCACGGCCGAAATCTTCCGGCAGGAGCCGCGAGTGTTCACGTTTTCCATGCACGGGGCCCGCAACTACCCCGCCCGCAAAGAGCAGTCCGACCTGGACCTGGCCTTGTCGGACGGCACCGACGACGACGCCTACCTCAAGCTGCTGGGCGAAACCCTGCCCCGCCTCCTGGACGAAGTGCAGCCCGACTTCGTCTTTTACCTATCCGGCGTCGACGTGCTGGCCACCGATAAGCTCGGCCACCTGGCCCTCACCCGCGCCGGCTGCCGGCGGCGCGACGAGCTGGTGCTCAGCCTCTGCCACCGCCACCAGCTGCCCGTGGTGGTTTGCATGGGCGGCGGCTACTCCGAGCGCATCCTCGACATCGTGGAAGCCCACGCCAATACGTACCGGGTGGCAGCCGGGCTTTTTTAATGGGTAATGATTGGTAATGAAAGGTTATCGGTCGGTGGTCGTCCGCTACTCATTAACCACTAACCGTTAACCGTTAACCGCCAATAATTAATTGCCAGCGGAAGGCCCAGCGCCAGCGCAGCTCATAGTTGGTGATGCCGGCCCGGTCTAGCAGCGCCACCCAATCGGCGCGGCGAAAGGCGCGGGCTACCGACAGGGGCGCATCGTGCCGCACCAGGTAGGAGCCACCCAGTAGTCGCGTGAGCCACTTGATGCTGTGGTAAGCCAGCCAGTGCCGGTGCAAGTCGTTGATGACGACCGCCACTTGCGCCTGCTGCTGCCATTGCCGCAGCAGCCGCACCAGCTCATCATCCGTAAAATGGTGGCAAAACAGGCTGCACGTAAGCACGTCGTAAGGCTCGCTTTGAAATTCGGGGGAGAAAATATCGAATTTCCGGTAGCTGATTTCGGAGTAGCCCAGGCTTTTGGCCGTGGCGTAGTCCAGCATAAACTGATTGGCATCAACGCCCGTCAGCTCCAGCGTCATGCCTCTTTTGCGTGCCCACCGGGCCATGTGGCGAAGCGTATCGCCGCCGCCGCTGCCCAAATCGGCCACGCGCAAAGGCCGGCCGGCGGGGAACCGGGCGCGCAGACGCGCCAGGGCATTGAGCACCGGCTGGTAGCCGCCCAGCCAGGTATTGATGGTTTCCAACTCGTCGAGGTTCTGGCGCAGGGCCTCGTTGGCCAGCGTCAGGTCATCCATTAGCTCCGGGCCGGAAGCTCTTACATTTAACATTCTCAGTGAGCAGTTATCAGTCAATAGTGAGGAATTGGGCTGTCTGCCCTACCGCCTCTTCCCGATGGTTAGTGACAACGGCAAATTGCTCATTGTTCACTGTTAATTGCAACAGCATGGCCTCCATCGTCAGGCCCGGCCCGAAGGCGAAGCTGAGCACGGGTGCGCCGTTATCGGCCAGGGTGGCGTGGGCCAGCACGTCGCGCAGCACAAAGAGCACCGTGGCCGACGACATGTTGCCGTAGTCGCGCAGCACGCGGTAGGCGTGGCGGTTGTCCTCGCGGGTTAGGCCCAGTTCGGTTTCAATGGTTTCCAGAATCTTGCGCCCGCCAGGATGAATAGCGAAGTGCCGGATATCGGCCAGTTGCACGGGCAGGCTGGCCAGCAGCCCGTCGGCCAGGTTACGGATGCCGCGCTGAATGAGCTTGGGCACATAGCTGCTCAGCGTCATCTCAAACCCAAAGTCGTTGATGTGCCAGGCCATGTCGTCGTGCCCATCGGGGTCCAGGCCGCAATGGAAGGCTTGCAGGGCCAAGCTGGGCGCGCCGTTAGGCAGCGGCTCGGCCTGCACCAAGCAGGCTGCCGCGCCGTCGCCAAACAGCGCGTTGCTGATGAGGTGGTCTTCCTCCGGACTTTTCTGAAAATGCAGCGTGCAAAGTTCCACGCTCACAATGAGCACGCGGGCTTCCGCATCGGCCCGGCAAAAAGCGTCGGCCAGCTTGATGGCGTTCACGGCCGCGTAGCAGCCCATGAAGTTCACGCAGGTGCGGCGCACATCGGGCCGCAGGCCCAGGGCCTGTACCAACTCAATGTCCAAGCCGGGGGCGTACATGCCCGTGCAACTCACCGTGACCAGGTGCGTGATGCTGGCCGGGGTCACGTCGGGCACCTGGCGTAGGCAGTCGCGGACGGCTTCGGTGGCCAAGGGTAATGCTTCCCGCCGATAAACGGCCATGCGCTGCCCCACGCTCGGAAAGGGCTCCAGGTTGGGCGTATTCGGAAAGAAGGTGTATTCGCCGTTGGCCCGGCCGTAATCAGGCAGCACCGAGTAGCGGTGCTCAATGCCCGATACCCGGTACAGCGCCCGCAGCTTGCGCGTGTCGGGCTCGCCAAAACCTAGGGCCCGCGCCATGAAATCGGCAATTTGTGGCTGCGCGATGCGGTGAATAGGGTTAGCAGTGCCAATGGCACCTAAATAACTCGGCATTCCGGACGGAAAATTACAGATTCAGGAGATGAGACCGCAAAAACGGCTGCTAACCACTCCCTAAATGAGTAGTTTTGGCCGAGGTGCTACTACTTACGGCAAAGCAAGCAGGTTGAAGCTTCGCTTAGGCAAAATTGTGCAAATAACATTCTGGCGTTAGCGGCGCGGCAAGGTCGTAAAACCAGCTGCTTGCCCGGTTCTCGCCTCAAAAAGCCTGCCCGTGCGTGCGGCGCATCAGGCCCCGCACGGCCCCTGGCCAGTGGCGCAGCCCCCCAATCACGAGCTCGCTCAACACCGGCCCCCCAAACAGCCGCTGCACCGCCCGCCCCACCCGGAGCCGCGTCCCAAACTGCCCGTGCCAAGCCTGCGCATACGCCGCTTCCATGGCCCCGCGCGTGGTGCCGCCGCTGAGAAACGCGTGCGCGGCCGCGGCCGCCAGCGCCGCGCCGTGCAGCGCCATGGCCATGCCGTTGCCGCACAGCGGCGTGATGAGGCCGGCCGCGTCGCCCACCATCAACACGTGCTGCTCCACCGGCTGCTTGGGCGCAAAAGATATTTCGTTGATGACCTCCGGCTGCGGGTACAGCACCTCGGCCGCGCCCAGAATCTCGCGCAGGCGGGGGTTGCGGGCCAGCACCGCCTGCTCCATGGCCGGAATGGTGCCGTGGGCCTTCAGGTTCTGGCGAGTGGTGAGGTAGCAGAAGCACAGCTTGTCCTCCTCAATGGCCGAAATGCCGGCGTAGCCATCGGCGAAATTGTGGAGCGCAATCAAATCGCGCGGGAAGCCGGGCAGGCGCAGGTGGTACTTCACCCCCAGGTAGTGCGAGCGCTGGGCGAAGAACGAGCGTTGCAGCTGCCGGTCCAGCGCGGCGCGCTTACCGTAGGTGCCCAGCACCACGCGGGCGCTCAGCTGGCGGCCATCGGCCAGGGTCACGCGGTGCTGGTCGGCGGCGGGGTCGAAGGCCACGTCGGTCACGGTACTTTTCAGGTGGAAGGCGACGCCCCGGGCCACGGCCAGTTGGTACAGAAAGTCATCGAGCGCGTAGCGGCTCACTCCGAAGCCGCCCAGGTCGAGCGGGGCGGTGAGCACGCGCCCCCCCGGCGACGACAGCAGGAACTGCGAAATGGCTGCTGGGGCCAAAGCAGCTGGGTCGGCACCGAGGCGGCGCAGGTAGGGCAGCACCTCGTTGCTCACGTACTCGCCGCATACTTTATGAAACGGGTACTGCTTGCGTTCCACCACCACCACCCGGTGGCCCTGGCCCACCAAATCCAGGCTCGCCGCCAAGCCTGCCAAGCCGCCGCCAATCAATATAATATCCACTTAATTAATTAGGGAAATGAGAACAATGGCAGCCAAATTAGCGTAATCCATCGAGGTTTCTGTATATACGTGTAGTCCTACTGGTCGTGTGTACGTACCTTTGCCAACTAAATTCAATCCTGCTCGTTAAGTTCAAGTGCCCCGCGCTTGTTTCTGCTGCCCACTAATTGTTAGTATGATGAAACGCCTACTCTTACCCCTGTTGCTATTTATTTGTTTTAGCCTCAGTGTAGGCCCGTTATTTAACACACTACCCGCAGCCCAGGCTGCGGTCGTCCATCGCCCCGGCCAGCAAACCAAGCCCGGCGATGAAAAAACCCTGCTGGTATATCCCAACCCAAGCACCGGCATCGTGCACCTCACCATCAGCAACCTGCAAGGCAAGAAAGTGGAGTTGAGCGTGTTGAACGTTATCGGTTCGGTGATGTACCGCGAAACCCTGACCGAGATGAATGACCGGTATAGCAAAATGCTCGACCTTAGTAAATTTGCTAACGGCCTCTACTACGTGCGGCTCGAAGCCGACAACACCAGCCAGATGTGCAAGCTGGTGATTCGCTAAAATCATGCAATTGCTATTAATTCAGCAAGTCGTAAAAGCAAAAAAAGCAGCCTTTGGGCTGCTTTTTTTGTGGGCAGGATGAAGCGAAATTACTTCACCCGAACGGGCTCAGGTACGAGCATTTCCTGAACGTTTGATACCGTCTTAAGAGCGAGGAAAACCGTGGCCAGCACCAGGCCGAGCATGAAAATAAACATAATAAAAAATGAATTCGGGTGGATAAAAAGCAGCGCTGTTCGAAGCAATGCGTATTTGGTGTTCAACCCCAAAAAGGGCAACTGGGTTTTAATAAGATTAGGGCATTCTGAGCAGGGCCGCCACTACGCGCCGGGCGTCGGCCCCGGCCCCGTTCAGCAGGGCCGAGCGGCGCGTATCGAGCCAGTCGAGGCCCAGAAATGCCACGCCGGGCACCGCCGTCAGGCCCCGTTGGTGCAGGGGCTGGCCGTCGGCCGCCACGATGGGTAGGTCTATCCAGGCGTAGTTGGGCTGGTAGCCGGTGGCCCATACCACGGCCGCCAGCGGGGCCGATGCCGCGCGCTGGCCTGCGATGGCCCCCGTGGGCAGGGCCGCCGTGGCCCGGCCAATAAACGTGGCATTGCCGAAGCGGCGCAGCCGCGCCAAGTCGCCCCTCACTACCGGCTCGGGCTGGCGGTGTAGCCACCGGCCCAGCTTGGTGTGGCGCGGCACGCGCAGCAGGCCCGTCAGCGTCAGAAAAGCCCACATAAACTGGTTGTTGGGCATGGCCGGCGTCTTTTCATCAAACGCCACGAACACCGGCCGGCCGGTGGCGGCCACATCGGCCGCAATTTGGAGGGCCGAGTTGCCGCTGCCCACCACGGCCACCGGGCCGGTGCCGGGCAACTGGGAGGGGCGCTGGTAGTCGCGACTGTGCAGCTGGGCCACGCTGGTGGGCAGCTGGGCGGCCCAGGCTGGTACGCGGGGGACGGTGTAGGGCCCCGTGGCCACAATAACGCGCTGGGCCGCATAGGTGCGGCCAGCCGCGGTGTGCACTACGTAGCCAGCTTGGCCGGGGGCAGCCGGGGCTAAACGGGTCACGCGCTGACCGGTATCAACCGGAAAGGCGAAATATGCGGCGTAATCGCGCAGATAGGCCACGGTTTCGGCGCGGGTGGGGTAGCGCAACGCGCGGCCGGGCCAGGGCCGGCCGGGCAAGCCGCTGGCCCAGGCGGGCGAAAACAGCCGCAGCGAATCGTAGCGGCTGGCCCAGGCCGCGCCGGCCATGGGGGCCGCGTCCAGCAGCCGGAAATCAACGTGGTGCTGCTGCAAATAGTACGCGGCGGCCAGTCCGGCCTGGCCCGCCCCAATCACCACCGTATCAGTAACAATGGCACCGGGGTGGGAGGGAAGCGGTAGCAGTAAAGCAGTGGCGGGCGCGGGCATGGCAAGAACGGGTTATTGCTGCTCCGGAAATTTGCTGCGCAGGCCGGCCATTACCTGCTCAGTGGTGGCGCGCACCTGGGCTACCTGCGTGGCGGCGTGGGCAGGCGTGGGCGGGGTGCTGCCGTAGGTTTCCATTTCCCGAATGATGTGGCGCAGGCTCTCCACGCCCAAGCCATCGAGCGAGCTTTTGAGATGGTGGGCGGCGTCGCCCACGGCTTCCCAGTCGGCCTTGGTGAGGGCCTCGTCGAGCGCGGCAAGGATTGCAGGGGTGGTTTCGATAAAGGCCCAGGCAAGGCGGCGGACGATGGTTTCATCGTGGCGCACCAGCTGGCGCACGTTGGTCAGGTCGTAGAGCGGAATGGTGGGAGGCATGGCAAGGGTGGTATACGGTAGGACTGGTTCGGCGGCTTGGCTGTGGCTTAGGAGCACGGCGTGCATGGTTTCGAGCAGTTGCTCTTCGCGGTAAGGCTTGGCCAGGTAGCCGGCAAAGCCAGTGGCAATCAGGCGCTCGGCCTCCCCGGCCTGGGCGCGGGCGGTGAGGGCAATGACGGGAGTAGCAGCGCGCACGGGGTCGGGGTGCGCGCGCAGGGCGCGGGCGGCCGTTTCGCCGTCCATTCCGGGCATCTGGATATCCATCAGCACGAGGTCGAAGGGGCGGAACTCGAACAGCTTGATGGCTGCGGGGCCGCTGGCCGCCGTGGTCACCTGCCAGCCCCAGTTGCGCAGCACGGTTTCGGCCAGCAGGCTGTTCACCAGGTTGTCTTCGACCAGCAGCACGCAGCCCGCCACGGTGTCGGCCGGAGCCTCGGCGGGGACAGTGGGGGCCACGGGCGGCACGGCAGGCACGGGCTGGAAAGCCAGGGTGAAGGCAAAGGTGCTGCCCTGGCCCACTTCGCTGCACACGCGCAGCACGCCCCCCATTAGCTGCACGAGGCCTTCGGAAATGCCCAGCCCCAGCCCCGAGCCGCCGTACTCGCGGTCGGTGCTGGCGGCGGCCTGCACAAACGGCTCAAACACTTTGTCCAGGGTTTCAACGGCCATGCCCACGCCCGTGTCGCTCACCACAAATTGCAGCCACAGCGTGCCCGCGGGCTCGGCGTGGCGGTGCGGGCCGGGAACCAGGCGCACGCTCAGGCGCACCTTGCCGGCTCCCGTGAATTTGATGGCGTTGCTGACCAGGTTGAGCAGTACTTGCCGCAGCCGGTGCGCATCGCCCAGTACGGCGGGCAGGGCGGTGGGCTTTTCGACGCGCAGGCGCAGGCCTTTTTCGCGGGCCCGGGGCCGCAGCAGGGCCGCGCAACTCGCCAGCAATTCCGCGGGCTCAAAGGCAACGGTTTCGGGCCGCAGCTTGCCCGCGCCGAGGCGGGCCGTGGTCAGCACGTCGTTCAGCACGTTCAGCAAGTGCTCCGCCGAATCGCCCAGCAGCCGCAAGTAGTCGTGCTGGCTGCGGCTGAGCACCGTTTTGGCCAGCACGCCCGTCAGGCCCAAGATGCCATGCAGCGGCGTGCGAATTTCGTGGCTCATATTGGCCAAAAAGTTCTGCTTGGCGCGCGCATCCACCTCGGCGCTGGCAATGGCGGCTTCCAGGGCCTGCTGGGTGTGTTTCAACTCCGTGATGTTGCTATCGACCCCCAGCACCTGCGCTGTGCCGTTGGCTTGCACAAACAGCCTCTTTACGCTGTTGAACCACGCCACCGTGCCATCGGGGTAGGTGTGCGACTCTTCACGCAGGGTGTCCTGCCCCGTATGCAGCACGTGTTGGTCCTGGCTTTGTTGGCGGGCGGCTTCATCCGATGTGCGCCCGGCGTGGGGCGTCAGGCCGTCGCGCACCAGCTCTTCCGGGGTTAGGCCGAAGAGGGCCGCCGTGGCATGGTTGGCCAACTGGTAGTTGCCCGCGCCGTCTTTAAGGTAGATGGGGTGCGGCAGCGCGTCGATAACCTGCCGAAACAGGCGGTGTTGCTCGGCCAGATGGGTGGTGGCCTGCTGGGTTTGCTCGTCGTAGCTCCGCCGTTCGGTAATGTCTTCGGCCACACCGATAACGCTTATTACCCGGCCGCTGGCGTCCCGGGCAAAGGGCGTGTGCGTGCTGCGTATCCAGCGCAGCACGCCGTTGCGGTGGTAGATGGCGTACTCTGTGGTAAGGCTCCCCCCGTCGGGAAGCTGGGCTACCTCCTTCAAATGCGCCTCGAATAGCTCCACCGAATCGGCAGGCATCAGGAGCGCCAGGGTTTGTCCGTCGGGAATCTCCAACAGCTCGTGGTCCGTAAGCCCCAGCACGGCCTCAATCCGCCTGTTGACGTAGGTGCTGCGCTGCCGAAGCAGGTCGTAGATGTAAATGACGTTGGGTACCAGGTCCATCACTTGGCGAAACAAGTAGCGGTTCTGCCGCAGCTGGTCCATGGCGGTTCGGTAGCGCGTCACGTCTTCGGCACTGCCCACCATTTCCCAGACCTGGCCGTTGGGGCCAAACGCGCTGGCCTGCACCCGGATGCGCAGCCAGCGCCAGCTGCCATCGCGGTGCAGCAGGCGGCAGTCCCAGAGCACCGACTTGCTCTTGCTCAGTAGGTCGTTGAAGTTGCTGCGCAGCAGTTTGGCGCGCGAATCCGGGTGCAACAGCTTGAAGCCCAGGTAAGGGCCCAGCTCCAGCAGGTACTGCGTAGTGTACCCCAGCACCGTTTGGCAATGCCGGTTGCAGTGCAGCAGCTTCCGTCCCAGCACGTCGTAGCTGAAGAGAATGAGGGGCATGCGGTCGGCCACTGCCTGGTCTGGCAGCGCCAGCATGCTCTCTTCGGGCAGTTCATCGGCCTGGACGCTGCTACTCCGCCGCGCCACGTGCTCGGCCACGCGCCGCGCCATGGGCACGGCCGCCCGGCGAGCCAGGCGGGAAGTACGGGAGCGGCGCATCATAAGGGAAAAAGCTGGTCGAAAAGATTGGGTAATACCAGGAACAACGAAGCGCTAAGCAGGTTCCGGTCGGCTACCTTAGCTTACCACTAATTCCTGTTGCTGTATCATCCGATAAATCGTCGATTTCCCGATGCGCAAGCGCGCGGCGGCGGCCAGCACATCGCCGGCTACCTCATCGAGGCAGCTTTGTACGATTGCCGTGGTTTGCTCGCGCAGCGAGAGCTGGCTGCCCGCTCCCACCACGGTGCGGCCCGCGCGCAGGGGCAGGTCTTCCCCCTGAATTAACTCGCCATCGGCCAGCACGCAGGCCAGCTCCACTACGGCTTTCAGCTCGCGCACATTGCCGGGAAACGGGTGCTGCCGCAACTGCTCGCGGGCCGAGTCCGCGAGCAGCCGCGGCGGCAGGTTGTTGAGCTGGCAGAAATCGCGCACAAACACCCCGGCCATCAGCAGCACATCGGCCCCGCGCTGCCGCAGAGGGGGCAGCACAATGGGTAGGCCCAGCAGGCGGTAGTATAAATCTTCGCGGAAACGGCCGGCCTGCACTTCGTTCAACAGGTCGCGATGCGTGGCCACAATCAGGCGCACATCGAAGGCCACCGTTTGGTTACCGCCCAGGCGGGTCACTTCGCGCTCTTGCAGCACGCGCAGCAGCTTGGCTTGCAGGCCCAGGTCGAGGTCGGCTATTTCATCCAGAAACAGGGTGCCGCCGTTGGCCTCTTCCAGCCGGCCCACCCGCCGCGCCACGGCCCCAGTAAAGGCCCCTTTTTCGTGCCCAAACAGCTCGCTCTCCACCAGCTCGCGCGGAA
>Ga0123338_10005858_pt1 | contig 10427 bp, 5 predicted proteins | sample grotaG_FD_89793 | JGI IMG/M metagenome (GOLD analysis project Ga0123338, IMG submission 89793) | Glacier valley bacterial and archeal communities from Borup Fiord, Nunavut, Canada, to study Microbial Dark Matter (Phase II) -... | ecosystem: Environmental > Aquatic > Freshwater > Ice > Glacier ...
GACAACATCAAAACCATCCGCCCGCTCAAAGACGGCGTGATTGCCGACTTCCACGCGGCGGAGGAAATGATTAAGGGCCTCATCAAGCTCATCGACACCCGCAACCGGCTCTTCCAGCCCTCGCACCGCATGGTCATCTGCATTCCGAGCGGCATTACCGAAGTCGAGAAGCGCGCCGTGCGCGACTCGGCCGAGCACGCGGGCGCCAAGGAAGTGTGGATGATTCAGGAGCCGATGGCGGCCGCCATCGGCATCGGCATCGACGTGCAGCAGCCCATCGGCTCGATGATTATCGACATCGGCGGCGGCACGACCGAGATTGCCGTCATCGCCCTCTCGGGCATCGTTTGCGACCAAAGCATTAAGACGGCGGGCGACGTTTTCAACCAGGATATTCTGGATTACATGCGCCGGCAGCACAACCTGCTGATTGGCGAGCGCTCAGCCGAGCGCATCAAAATCGAGGTCGGCTCGGCCTTGTCGGAACTGGAGAACCCGCCGCCGGACTACGAGGTGCGCGGCCGCGACCTGATGACGGGCATCCCGAAAGTCATCAAGGTGACGTACTCCGAAATCGCCATCGCGCTTGATAAGTCGGTGGCCAAAATCGAGGAGGCCGTGCTCAAAGCCCTCGAAATCAGCCCGCCCGAGCTATCGGCCGACATCTACGAGAACGGCATCCACCTGACCGGCGGCGGGGCGCTGCTGCGCGGCCTCGACAAGCGGCTGGCCGCCAAAACCAAGCTCACCATCCACATCCCCGAAGACCCGCTGCGCGCCGTAGTGCGCGGCACCGGCAAGGCGCTCAAGGACATCCAGGCGTACCGGGGCGTGCTGCTTACTTGAGTTAAGAGTTAGGAGTTGAGAGTTAAGAGTTATGTGCTGATGCCTGCTTCATGCTCAGCTCGTGCTTTTCAACTCTTAACTCCTAACTCTTAACTCTTAACTTCAATGAAAAACCTCGTTGCTTTCTTGCTGCGCTACCAGGGCATTATGCTCTTCGTGCTGCTGGAAGTGGCGAGTTTTTATTTGTTTCTGACTAACAGCTCGTACCAGCGGGCGGCTTTTCTGAACTCGGCCAACGCCTACGCGGGGGCGGTGCTGGCCCGCCGCACCCAGGTGGCCGACTACTTCCGGTTGGGAGAATTAAACCAGCAGCTGCTGGCCGACAACGCCCGCCTACGTCAGCAACTTTTCCCGCCCGACCGCGCCCGCCGCGAAGCCGACTCGTTGCCCGTGGGCCGCGACACGCTGGGCCGGCTCGTGTTCCGGCAGCTGCGCCCGAAGCCGGACTCGCTGAACATCAAGTCCCAGGCACTAAGCACTAAAAAACCCGACACGCTCCTCCTCGGCGGCGCGCGCCTGCCGGCCCACAACCCGACTTATCCACTGATTCCGGCGCGGGTTATCAACAATATGCTGCGAAGTGTGGATAACTACCTGACGTTGAACGTGGGGCTGGCCGACGGCGTGGAGCCGGGGCTGGGCGTGGTGAGCGCGGCCGGCGTGGTGGGGCGGGTGAAGGCAGCCAGCGCCCATTACGCCACGGTCACGTCCTTGCTGCACTCGAAGAGCGCGGTGGCGGCCAAAATCAAGCGCGACGGCACGTTTGGCTCCGTCATCTGGCCGGGCGAGGACTACCGCTACGCGCTGCTGGATAACATTCCGCGCCAGAACCGGCTCGTGGCCGGCGACTCGGTGGTGACATCGGGCTACAACGCCATCTTCCCGGAGGGCGTGCTGGTGGGCGTGGTCGAGTCGTTCGTGAAGGAGCCGGATAAGAATTTCTGGACCGTACGGCTGCGGCTGGGCACCGATTTCAGCCGCCTCACTTACGTCTATGTGGTGCACAAGCCGCCGCGCGCCGAGCGTGACTCGCTCGAAGCGGCGGCCCTCGCGCCCGAGCCGCTGCCCGCCCGCGCCCCGAAAGCCGCGAGCGCGGCTGGGGTGAAACTCGGTGGTGGGGGTGGAGCCGGGGCGGCAGCGACGGGCGCGGCGGTTGGTGCGGCGGCGGGGGCAACCAGTGCCAAACCCGCAGCGGCGACTCGCTTGCGACCGGGAACTCAGCCCACGACAAAAACGCGGCCCGCGCCCGGCGTAAAACCCGCGTCCGGCACCCGGACTTCCGCGCCCGCCACGGGCCAGCCGGCCGCTCCCGTCTTCACCCCGAAGCGGCGCCTGCCGCGCATGCCCGGCTGATGAGTGGTGTCTGGATTATCGTGCGCCAATTGCTGCGCTTTGGGCTGTATGCCGGGGTGCAGGTGCTGCTGATAGGGCAGTTGTCGCTGTTCGGGCTGGGTTGGTGTCTGCTGTACTTAGGCTTCGTGCTGTTTCTGCCCCTGCGCACGCCGGTGGCGGTGCAGCTACTGCTGGGTTTCGGCATGGGGCTGGTTATGGACATCAGCTACGACACGGGCGGGCTGCACGCGGCGGCCGGGGTGCTGCTTGCCTACCTGCGGCCCTGGGTGCTGCGCCTGCTCACCCCGCGCGACGGCTACGACGCGCAAGACTCGGTGAACGTGCATCAGATGGGCTACCAGTGGTTTCTGGTCTATCTGCTGCTGCTGGTGAGCCTGCACCACCTGGCGTATTTTTTCCTGGAGCTAGGCTCGTTCCGCCACCCGCTGCTGACGCTGAGCCGGGCGGGGGTGAGCATTCTGTTCACGAGCACGGCGCTGCTGATTGTGCAGCTGCTGTTTTTCCCGGTGCGCCGCGGGCGGGAGTGAGGAGTGTGGCGCGAGCTTTAGCTCGACGTTTGTAACGCGGGCCGGGCCGACTGCGAGCTAAAGCTCGCGCCACACTCCTGCGCGTATGCACTTGCCCAGCTCGCGGCATCTTTGAGCCAATCAACCCCCTGCCTTGCCCATGCGCTACCTCCTTTTGCTCGGCTGCCTGCTGCTGAGCGCCGTGCTCGCCGACTCGGCCGCGCCCGGTCCCCGGCCGCCCTTTGCCGCTCAATGGAAAAAAATTGACGCGCTGCTGGCCAAGAACCTCACCGCCGACGCGGCCCCGCTGGTTGAGCAGCTCTATCAGCAGGCCCGGCGACTGAACGACAGCCCGAATTACGTGCGGGCGCTGCTCTACAAAATCCGGCTGCTCGAAAACAAGGCCCAGGATGCCGATGAGAAAGCCATCGCCCTGCTCGAAGCGGAGCTGAAAACGGCGCAGTTTCCGGCGCGGCCGGTGCTGCACTCGCTGCTGGCGGGGCTGTACGCCGACTATTTTAACGAGCACCGCTACCAGCTCTACGAGCGCACCCAGGGCGCCGCGCCTACCACCGATTCAGTTATTGCTGTCGGAGCCGACCCCGACGCGCCCGCCGCCGACGGGGGCACCGGCCTCAGCACCTGGGACGCGCCCCGGCTGGGGGCGGCCATCGCCGGCCACTACCGGCAATCGGTCAGCGACGAGCCGGCCCGGCAGCTGCGCACGAGCCTGGCCGAGCTGGGTGACCTGGCCACCGGCGGCGATACCGAGGGCCGCGCCCTGCGCCCCAGTCTCTACGACCTGCTGGCCCAGCGCGCCATCGCCGGCCTGCAAAACCAGGAACTGACCCTCACCAAACCCGAAGAGCAGTTCGAGCTGAGCCGCCTGCCCGCCGCCGCGCTCTTCGGCCCGGCGGCCGAGTTCGCGGCCCTGAAGCTGCCCGCGCCCGCCGCCGACTCGCTCAACAATCAGCGGCTGACGCTGCAACTGTTGCAGCAGCTCACGGCCCAGCGGCTGAGTCAATCCACCAATCAACCCGCTAACACGGCCGCCAATCTGGCCGCCCTGGCCGACATCGACTTGCAGCGCCTCGACTACCTGCACGGTCTTATCCAGGAAAATCCTGACCTTGCCGCCGCCTACGAGCCGGCGCTGGCCCGGCTGACGGAGACGTATAAAAGTCTACCCCTCAGCACGGAGTTCATCGCCCGTCAGGCGGAGGCCCGTAATTCGGCCGTGCCCGCCGACCCGGTGGCGGCCGTGGCCCTGGCACGGCAGGCGGAAGCCCGGTTTCCGAAGTCGCGCGGCGCGGCGCGGGCGCGGGCCTTGCGCGCGGGCATCGAGCGGGCCGACATCAGCTTCGCGGCGGCCGACGTGGTGGTGCCCGGCCAAGCCTGGCGGCTCGACCTGATAGTGCGCAACGTGAGCGGCTGCGGGCGGCGGCGTACCGCATCTCGCTGGCGCAAAAGGAGAAATTCAACCAATACGATTCTCAGACTCCGGCCGCCCGCTACGCCCGCGTGCTGCGCGCGGCCCCGGCCGCGACCTGGACGGTGCCCGTGCCGGCCGGCCCACTCGACTATCAGCCCCGCAAGCTGGCTACGGCCGCCCCGGCGCTGGCGGCGGGTTATTACCTGGTCGTGGTCAGCGCCGGCGACAAGCCCGGCGACCCGGCCGCGCCCGGCCGCGCCACGGCCTACGCGCTGCTCGGGGCCAGCGAGCTGAGCGCGGTGAGCCGGGCCACGACGGGCGGCGGGGCCGAAGTGCTGGTGCTGCACCGGCAAGGCGGGCAGCCGCTGGCTGGCGTGGCGGTGCGGGGCGAGTACCGCCGCTACGACCCCGATGCCCGTAAGCAGGTGTTTCGGCGCGGCGCGACGGAGCTTACCACCGCGCAAGGGCTGCTGAGAGTGCTTGCGCCCAGCCGGGTTGAGCAGACTAACGAACAGCTCAGCCAGGTACGCGTCTGGCGCGGGCGCGACACGCTGCTGGTCGGCAACTATGGCTATTATCGGTCGAACGAACTGGACAAGCCCGAAACCCGCTGCTTCCTGTTTACCGACCGCGCCATCTACCGGCCGGGGCAGACGGTGTTTTTCAAAGGTATTCTGGTGGAGCGCGCCGGCAGCAAAAATCGGCTGCTGACCGGCGCCGGGCAGCAGGTGGCGCTCAAGGATGCCAACGGCGACGTGGTGCAAACGCTATCTTTCACGACCAACGACTTCGGCTCGTTTCACGGCTCGTTCGTGCTGCCCACCGGGCGGCTTAACGGGCAGTTCACGCTCGACGCGGATAAGGGCAACCAGAGCTTTCAAGTGGAAGACTATAAGCGGCCGACGTTTTTCGTGGCCCTCGACTCGGTGCCCGGCCGACCCCGGCTCGGCCAGCCGCTGACCCTGACCGGCCGGGCCACGGCCTACGCCGGCGCGCCCACCGACGGGGCGGCCGTGAAGTACCGCGTGACCCGGCGCGAGCTGTGGGCGCTGTTCGACTACGAAGATTTCGGCGGCGGCGGCGGGCGCGGTGGCTACCGGCCGGGCGGGGGGCGGGCGACGAAGGAAATCGCCCACGGCACGGCCACTACCGATGCCCAGGGCCGGTTTTCGCTCACGTTCACCCCGCCGCTGGCCCCGGCCCGCGCCGGGCGCGGTAACTGGGAGCCGGGCTTTTACTTTGAAATCACGGCCGACGTGACCGACGCGGCCGGCGAAACCCGCACCGGCAGCCGGGGCCTGAGCATCGGCCGAAACCCGCTGAGCCTGGTCCTGAACGGCCCGGCGCTGGCCGACAAGCAGCGGTTGCCGGAGTTCCGCCTGCTCGGCACCAACGCCACCGGCGAGGCGCTGCCCGCCACCGGCACGTTGCGCCTGAGCGAAGTGCGCTACCGCCCCAACCCGGCCGGCGTGCCCGGTCCGGCCCCCGAAAACAACGACACCGAGCTGCCCGCCCGCCTCGTGCAGACGCTGCCCTTCGATACCAAAGCCGGCGCGGTGCTGCCCCAGCTGCGGGCGGCGCTGGCCGCGCTGCCGTCCGGTCGCTATCGCCTCGAAGCCCGGGCCGCCGCGCCCGACACGGCCGCCCGCGCCCGGCTCGACTTCACGCTCTACGATGCCAAAGCGGCCACCGTGCCCTTCGCCACACCCGATTGGTTCGTGGCCCTGCAGGACTCGGTGCGGCCCGGCGAGCCGGCGACCGTCCTGGTGGGCAGCAGCGAGGCCGAGGCCCATATTTTGGTTGAAACCGAGCGCGCCGGGCAGCTGCTGAGTCAGCAGTGGCTCGCGCTGCGGGCCGGCGAGCAGCGCCGCCTGAGCTTACCCAGTGGCTCGGTAGATGGGGCAGTGGGGGCCGGTGGCCCGCTCTACGTGCACACGACCCAGGTGCGCGACGGCCGCCTGTATCGCCACGATGCGACGGTGCAGGTGGCCGAGCCGCCCCAGCCGCTGCAAATCAGCCTGCGCACGTTTCGGGATAAGCTCCTGCCCGGCCAGCGCGAAACCTGGCGCGTGAGCATCCGCCAGGCCGATGGCAAGCCCGCCGACGCGGAGCTGCTGGCCACGCTCTACGACCAGAGCCTAGACGTGTTCCGGCCGCACGGCTTCAGCAGGTTGGCTGTGGGGCAGGCATATTACCCGGCCCGGTTCGAGTGGCGCGGGCAGTTTGGGCAGGCAAGTTGGGTGGCGATGGGCGCGCCTGGGTCGGGCGACGGGCCGCCGCCGCTGACGTACCCGATGCTTCGGACGTGGAACTTGGTCGAGACAGACAGATTCGGTAGCAGGGCTTCAGGGGTAATGCTGCGCGGCAGGAGCGCCGTTGCTGCCGCACCGATGGCCGCCAAAGTCGCGGCCGATAGCGGAGACGCGCTGAGTGAGGTTGTTGTTATGCAGGATAAAAGTAATGGGTATGTAAAGCACGAGGATATAACTGGCTCGACGACAGTTATCGCTGCCCCAGTTGCTCCCACCGTGGACCTTTCCGCTATAAAAACCCGCACCGACTTCCGCGAAACGGCTTTCTGGCAGCCGGCCCTGCGCACCGACGCGGCGGGCGACCTGACGCTGGAGTTTCAGATGCCCGAGGCCGTGACGCGCTGGCAGCTGCTGGCCCTGGCCCACGACAAGAGCTTGCGTTTCGGGCAGCTCGGCCGGCAGCTGCTGACCCAAAAGCAGGTGCAAATCGCGGCCCAGGCCCCGCGCTTTCTGCGGCCCGGCGACCGCTTCACCCTGCCCGCCCGCTTCCAGAACCTGACCGACGCGCCCACCCAGGGCCTGGCCCAGCTCACGCTGCTCGATGCCGCCACCGGCCAGGACATTACGAGCCAGCTCGTGGCCGGCCCCGCCCAGCAGCCCGTGTCGGCCCCCGCCCACCAGAGCGCCGCGTTGGGTTGGGAGCTGAAAATCCCGGCCGGGTTCGCGCCGGTGGCCGTCACGTACCGCGTCGTCGCCCAAACCAGCGGCGGAAGTCCGAAACCGAACCTCGGAAGCTCGAAACCGGACTTCGGAAGTCCGAAATCGGACTTCCGAAGGTCGAAACCGGACCTTTTACTGACAAAACCGGACCTCGGAAGCTCGGTTTTGTCAGTAAAAGGTTCGAAGCCGGACTTCGAAAGTCCGGTTTCGGACAATTTGTCACCGAATTCGTACTCCGACGGCGAAGAGAACACCCTGCCCGTGCTGCCCAACCGCTTATTGATAACCGAAAGCCTGCCGCTGCCGCTGAGCGGGGCCGGCACCCGCGCGTTCGAGCTGAAAAAACTCACCAGCACCAGCAGCCCGACCCGGCAGAACTATTCGCTCACCCTCGAACTCACGCCCAACCCCGCCTGGCTGGCCGTGCAGAGCCTGCCTTACCTGACCGAGTACCCCTACGAGTGCTCGGAGCAGACTTTCAGCCGATTGTATGCCAACCTGCTGGCGGCGCACATCTTGAAGACCACGCCGCGCCTGAAAACGGTGCTCGCCGAGTGGACGCGCCAGGCTCGGGGCGGCAGCCCGGCCCAGCAAAACGCGCTCGCCGGCAAGCTCGCCCAGAACCAGGAGCTGAAGATGCTGCTGCTCCAGGAGACACCCTGGACCCGCGAGGCCCAGACCGAAACCGAGCGCCTCGCCCGCCTCACGACTCTCTTCGACGAGGCCCGCCTGAGCACCGAAACCGCCGCCGGGCTGGCCAAATTGCAGCGCTTGCAGCTCAGCGGCGGGGCCTGGCCCTGGTTCGAGCAAATGCCCGCCGACCGCTACCTGAGCCAGCTGCTGGTGGCCGGCTTCGGCAAGCTGAAGCTGCTCGGCGCGTTCGATGCCAGCCAGGACCCGGCGGGCGGCCTGCTGCTGCGCCGCGCCTTGGCCTACGTGGACGAGCAAACCGCCCGCGACTACCGTGAAGCGCTACGCATCCAAAAACAAGCAACAAGCAGCAAGAAACAAGCAACAAATCTGTCCCCAGATGCCATCCAGGCGCTGTACGCCCGAAGCTTCTGGCCGGGGGTAGCCCTGGGCAAGGATGCCGCGCCGGCTTACGCCTACTACCGGCAGCAGGCGGCGCGGGTCTGGCCGCGGCAGCCGTTGCAGCTGCAAGGGCAACTGGCGCTGGCGCTGTTTCGGCACGATAAGCAAGACCCCACGGCCGCGCTCATCCTGAAATCACTGGCCCAAAACGCGCTGCATTCGTCGGAAATGGGCATGTACTGGAAGGACGTGCAGCCGTCGTACTATTGGCAAGAGGCCCCGACCGAAACCCAGGCCGTGCTCATCGAGGCGTTCGGGGAGGTGAAAAACGACCAGGCGGCCGTCGATGAGATGAAGCTCTGGCTCTTGCGCCAGAAGCAAGTGCAAAGCTGGCCCAGCACCCGCGCCACGGCCGATGCCTGCTACGCGCTGCTGCGGCGCGGCTCGAACCTGCTGGCCAGCACCGCCCCGCTGGCGGCCACGGCCGGCGGGCAGCCGGTGGCCTTGTCGCCCGGCCAGGCCGGCACGGGCTACGTCAAAACCAACTGGCCGGCCGCCGCTGTGCGCCCCGAGCTGGGCCGCGTCGTGCTCACCAAAGCCGATGCCGGCCCGGCCTTCGGCGCGCTCTACTGGCAGTATTTCGAGGATTCAGATAAGATTACGCCCGCCGCCACGCCCCTGAGCCTGGAGCGGCAGCTCTACCGCGAAACAGCTTCGGCCAGCGGCCCGGTGCTAGAGCGCCTCACGGCCGCCACGCCGCTACGCGTCGGCGACGCGCTCGTCGTGCGCCTCCTGTTGCGCACCGACCGCTCGCTCGAATACGTGCACCTCAAAGACCAGCGCGCCGCTGGCCTCGAACCCATCAATCAGCTCAGCGGCTACCGCTACCAGAACGGGCTGGGCTATTATGAAAGCCCGCGCGACGCGGCCACCAACTTTTTCCTGAGCGTCGTGCCGCGCGGCACCCACGTCTTCGAGTACCGATTGCGGGCGGCGCAGGCCGGCGATTTTTCGGGGGGCCTCAGCCAGGTGCAGTGCCTGTACGCGCCGGAGTTCGGGGCTAATTCGGCTGGGCAGCGGCTGACTATTGTCAGGTAGGCGCGCGGCGCGGCGGGACTGTCGGCAGGGCAGTTTTGGGCATTAAAGCCGGGCAGTTGCCAGGCATCGGTCGGGTTTGAGTTGAGCTTAGGCCGGGGCGGTTTGACTAAAATCGTGAGCCGCGTTGGCCCCGACTCAGGTAGAAATACTTGGGCCGGGGCTTGCGGGGGCAGCGACCAGGACCTATTTTTGGATTCCCTAACTATTCAGTAAGTTATTGATGCGTAAAATAATTGCCCTGCTTGCCTTGCTGCTGAGCGCCGCCGCCGCCAACGCCCAAACCGACAAAGCCCAGTCAGTTACCAAGCTGCCCGGCGAAGAAAAGCTGAGTTTGCGCGAGCGCGCCGAGCGCGACTTCCTCATGCCGGTGCGCCGCAAAAAAGCCGAGAAACCGCCCGTCGCGCCCGCCGCTTCGGCCGAGCAGCTAACCACCGCCGCCCCCGAAACCGACGCTACCGCCCACTACACCGAAGCCACCCCGCTCGCCCCCGCCAGCAGCGCCCGCGCCGAGGAAGCCGCCGTGCTTACCCGCCGCGAGGCCCGCGTCGCCCGCCTGCGCGCCGTGCGCCGCGCCCACCTGCGCAACCTGGAGCGCTTGGCCGAAGTCCGCGCCGAGCGTCGCGCCGAAGCCCGCCGCGCCGCCCGCCACCACGGCAGCCACAAAGCCAGCCGCGCCGCCAAAGCGGCCAAGCACAGCCGCGCCAGCAAGCACAGTGCCACTACCAAGCATAAAACCAGCAAGCACAGCGTCAGCAAGCACAAAGCCAGTAAGCACAGCGCCGCCAAGCACAGCAGCAAGGCCGCTCACAAAGCAAAGTCCAAAGCCAAAAAGACGACCGCGAAGCACAAGCATCGCCGGTAGCTTGGTGAGGTAAGCTCCAAGTAGCACCTCAAGGCCGCCCCCAACCAAAAAACCCAACCAAAAAACCCCGCTGGTAAAGCAACCAGCGGGGTTTTTATTTTTTCAATCGGCTTAAAACCTACGCCGCATCCGCCACGCGGACTACCAGCCCATCCAGGCCCGGCGCGAGCCGCAGCTGGCAGCTCAGCCGGCTCGTTTCGTGCAGCACGGGCAGCGTGTCGAGCATGGCCCACTCGTCGTCGCTTGGCTCGGGAAGGGCGGGACCGGCCAGCACTTCCACGTGGCAGGTAGCGCAGAGCGCCATCCCGCCGCACGTCGCCTGAATC
>Ga0123338_10005859_pt1 | contig 10427 bp, 10 predicted proteins | sample grotaG_FD_89793 | JGI IMG/M metagenome (GOLD analysis project Ga0123338, IMG submission 89793) | Glacier valley bacterial and archeal communities from Borup Fiord, Nunavut, Canada, to study Microbial Dark Matter (Phase II) -... | ecosystem: Environmental > Aquatic > Freshwater > Ice > Glacier ...
GAAGCGCGCGATCGGTGCGGCGTTGGCCGCGACGTAGGCCTTGTAGGCCTCGGCGTCGGCGACGTCGACGCGCGCGATCCAGTAACCCTTGGCCATGCGATACCTCGGTCAGATGAGACATCCACACCGACGAGCCGGCGCGGGCGAGCCGATGATTTTGCGCTTCGCGGGTGGATGATGCGTCCTCGAACGCCAACGACACCGGAGACGGCCCATGCATTTCTGGTCACGACCCTTCGCCTCCGCAAGCGCGGGCGTCGCTTTCGCGGCGCTGCTCGCAGCCTGCGCCACATCGTCGACGAGCCGAGCCGGCAACGATGCAGCACCGCGCTACCGCGTCGACGCGACCTGGCCCGCGCCGCTGCCCAACGGCTGGATCCTCGGTCAGGTGAGCGGCATCGCGACCGATCCCGACGACCACGTCTGGATGCTGCAGCGGCCCGCGAGCCTCACCGAGGACGAGCGCGGCGCGACGCTGACGCCGCCGCAGTCGACATGCTGCGCGCCGGCGCCGCCGGTGCTCGAGCTCGACGCCTCGGGCAAGCTGCTTCGCTCGTGGGGCGGCAAGGGCAGCGGCTACGACTGGCCGCAGAACGAGCACGGCATCCACGTCGACGCCAACGGCTTCGTCTGGATCACCGGCAACGGCGCCGACGACGGCCAGGTGCTGAAGTTCACCCGCGACGGCAAGTTCGTGATGCAGATCGGCAGGCTCGGGCCGCAGACCGGCAATGCCGACACGGGCCGGCTCGGCCAGGCGGCGGGCGTCGAGGTGGATGTCGCGGCGCACGAGATCTACGTCGCCGACGGCTACTACAACAAGCGCGTCATCGTGTTCGACGCCGACACCGGCGCGTTCAAGCGCCAGTGGGGCGCGTACGGCCGGCCGCCCAGCGATGCCGAGAAGCCCAACACGCGCCGCACTGCGCCGCCGACCGACGCGCAGCTGACCCAGTTCGGCAACCCCGTGCACTGCGTGCGCATCGCGCGCGACGGCCTGGTCTACGTCTGCGACCGGCTCAACAACCGCGTCCAGGTGTTCCAGAAGGACGGCCGTTTCGTCAAGGAGTTCTCGGTCGAGCCGCGCACCTCGGGCAACGGCTCGGTCTGGGACATCGTCCTCTCGCGCGACCCGGGCCAGCAGTGGCTGCTGATGGCCGACGGCCGCAATAACCAGGTGCTGACGGTGCGTCGCGACACCGGCGAGGTGCTGGGCCGGCTCGGCCGGCCGGGGCGCTATGCGGGCGAGTTCCATTGGGTCCACGACCTGGCGATCGACTCGAAGGGCAACCTCTACGCGGGCGAGGTCGACACCGGCAAGCGCGCGCAGAAGTTCGTGCGCGTGGAATAAACGCGGCCGGACCGTCATCTCCTGGAATTCGGGGCTTGCTCGACTTCCAGGAGATCAGACATGAGAGAGACATCGCGATCGCCGACGATCCTCTGCGCGCGCGTCGCGCGACTGGCGGCTCTTGCCGCGGCCACCATCGGCCTGGCGCTGCCCGCCGAGGCCGCCTTCCTGCAGACCAACCTCGTGTCGAGCATCCCGGGGTTGGCGACGATCACCGATCCGCTCCTGATCAACCCCTGGGGCATCTCGCGCAGCCCGACGAGCCCGTTCTGGGTCTCGAACCAGGGCACCAACACCAGCACGCTCTATGCGGTGACGGGCAAGACCAACGTCAGCGCGGTGACCGCCGTCAACGCGCACGGCTTCGTCGGCATCCCGACGACGGCGGCCGGTCCGCAAGGACCGACCGGCCAGGTCAACAATATCAACACCGCCTCGTTCCAGCTCACGCCGGGAACGGCGAGCACATCGTCGCGCTTCCTCTTCGCCGACCTCAACGGGCAGATCTCGGGCTGGGCCGGCGGGCTGTCGTCGACAGCGCTGGTGACGACGCCGGGCGCGGTCTACACGGGACTCGCGATCAACGCCGCCGGAACCCGCTTCTACGCCGCCAACGACGCCGGCGGCGGCTCGATCAACGTCTTCGACAGCAGCTTCGCGTCGGTGAGCCTGACCGGCGCGTTCGTCGATCCGAACCTGCCGGCGGGCTTCGTGCCGTTCGGCATCCAGGACCTGGGCGGCAAGGTCTGCGTCACCTACGCGCCGGCCGGCTTCGGCGAGTTCGGCGGCGATCTGCTGGTCGGCAACTTCAGCTTCGCGACGAGCGCGATCAACGCCTTCGATGCGGTGACGGGCGCGCTCAACGGATCGATCGGCATCGACGTCGGCGCGGGCAACACGGCGGGCGGCCTCTGGGGCTTCATGTTCGGCAGCGGCGCGGGCAACGGCGGCGACGCCAACACGCTCTACTTCCTCGACGGCATCAACGGCGAGACGGCAGGGCTCTTCGCCGCGATCACGCCAGTGCCCGAGCCGGAGACGCTGCCGCTGATCGGCCTCGGCCTCGTCGCGCTCGGCTGGGCGAAGCGGCGCAAGTCCGCGGCATAGCGATCGCCCGAGTCACGACTTGAGGTCGAACTCCACCTGCACGAAATCACCGCGGTAAGTCACCTCGGCGAGATAGATGACGCGCCGCTTCGGCCCGGTGAAGACACGCCGCACCTCGGCCACCGGCGCGTTGACGCTGACGCCGAGATGGCGCGCAACCTCGAGGTCGGCAGTCGAGATCGTGAGCACCTGGCGCGCGGTCACGATCTTCACCGTCGGCATCGACATCAGGAGCGGGATCACCGTCTCCTTGCGAAAGCGCCGCGGATGGCGCGCGAAGATCCCGGCGTCGAGCCAGATGTCGATGACGCAGTACGGCCGCCCTTCGTGCGAGTGGACGCGGCGCATGTAGGCGTACTGCGGCGCGGCGACCCCGTCGGCCTCGGCCAGACGCGGGCTGCGCGTCGACGATTCGTCGATGGTGAGGATCGTCGGGTGGGTGTCGCGGTAGACGTCGGCGAGATTGCGCAGCGAGGTCTCGACGCGCAGCCACCTGTCGGGCCGCGGAGCACCAGTGACGAAGGTGCCGCGGCCGCGCTGCGGCGAGACCAGGCCGTCGCGGGTCAGGCGATCGACGGCCTGGCGCACGGTGACGCGGGCGACCTCGAACTCCTCGACCAGCTTGTCGAGCGAGGGCAGCTTGTCGCCTTCCTTCCACACGCCCTTGACGATGCGCTGGCGGAACAGCTCGGCGAGCTGGACGTTGAGCGGCACCTGGGCGTTGTCGAGGATCATGCGGCGGTCGTCGGTTCGCCCGTGCGCGCTGCGGCGCCGACGCCGGCCGCGTCCTCGAGGACGAGCGCAGCGCCCTTCTCCCCGATCATGATCGCCGCTGCGTTGGTGTTGGTCGAGACGATGCGCGGCATCACCGACGCGTCGATCACGCGCAGGCCTGCGACGCCGCGCACGCGCAGGCGCTCGTCGACGACCGAGTGCGCGTCGCCGCCCATGCGGCAGGTGCCCGCCGGATGGAACACGGTGCCGCCCTTGGCGCGTGCGAATGCCTCGAGCGCACCCGGCGTCGAGATGCCGGCGCCGGGCAGGTACTCGTCGGCGACGAGGCCGCGGAACGACGGCTGGGCGTAGATCTCGCGCAGCATGCGCAGGCCCGCGACGAGCACCTTGGCGTCGCGCGGATCGGTGAGGTAGCCGGCGCGGATGCGCGGCGGCGCGAGCGGGTCCGCGGAGCCGATGCCGACCGTGCCGGTCGACTCGGGCCGGCACTGCGCCGCCGACGCCGAGAACCCCGAGAACCGGTGCAGCGGATCGCCCGGCTTGTCGACCGAGAGCGGCATGACGTTGAAGAGCACGTCGGCGCGGCCGCCGGTCGCGTGCTCGGTCGCGACGAGACCGCCGACCTGGCCGGCGCCGACGGTCAGCGGGCCGCGCTGGTCGAACAGCCATTGCGCGCCCATCTTCGCGAGCTTGAGCGGGTTGCGCACGTCGTCGTTGAGCGACATCGGCCGCTTGAGCCGGACGATGACGCGCGCCTGGTAGTGGTCCTGCAGGTTCGATCCGACCTCGGGCGCGTCGACCGCGACGTCGATGCCGTGCGCGCGCAGCAGTGCCGCCGGGCCGATGCCAGAGAGCTGGAGCAGCTGCGGTGACTGCAGCGCGCCGGTCGCGAGGATCACCTCGGCGTCGACGCGTGCGCTCTTGCATGCGCCGGCCTCGATCCACTCGATGCCGGTCGCGCGTTCGTGCTCGATCACGATGCGCGTGACCTGCGCGCCGGTGACGACCGTGAGGTTCTGACGCGCACGAACCGGCGCGAGGAACGCCGTCGCGGCGTCGCAGCGCCAGCGGCCGCGCAAGGTGAGCTGGTAACGGCCGAGACCGTCGGAGCGCGCGCCGTTGAAGTCGTCGGTGAGCGGATGGCCAGCCTCGGCGCCGGCGGCGAGCCACGCCTCGCAGTACGGATGGTCGTTGCGCAGGTCCGAGACGCCGAGCTCGCCCGACGCGCCATGCCATTCGCTCGCGCCGCCTTCGTAGGCTTCCGAGCGCTTGAAGAACGGCAGCACCTCGCGGTAGCTCCAGCCGCGCGCGCCGTGCGCGCTCGCCCAGTCGTCGAAGTCGGCGCGCTGGCCCCGGATGTAGAGCAGGCCGTTGACGACGCTCGAGCCGCCGAGCGCCTTGCCGCGCGGCCAGGCGACCGTGCGTCGCGCCGTGCTCTCTTCGGGATCGAGCGGAAATTGCCAGGTGAAGCGCGGGTCGTAGATCGAGCGGAAGTATCCGACCGGCAGGCGCAGCCAGAAGTGCTTCGCCTCGCCGCCCGCTTCGACCAGCAGGACGCGACAGCGCGCGTCGGCCGAGAGGCGGTTGGCGAGCACGCAGCCCGCCGAGCCGGCGCCGACGACGATGTAGTCGAAGCCGGCGTCGCGCATTACTCGGTCGTCCGCGCGATGGTCACGATCAGCCTTTGATCGTCTGCAGGTAGAGCTGCGGATCGAAGTACGTCGATGCCGGCACGGGGCTCGCGATGTTGCCGACCTGAACGAAGAAGTCGGTGACGCCCTGCAGCCACTTCGTCACCGTGCCGTCGGCGTAGAGCTTCCTCCACTCGGCCGAGGTGTAGTACTTCGAGAACTTCATCGACTCCTTGAAGTCGGCCAGCGCGATGTCCTTGTACTGCGTCTTCTGCAGCGTCTCGGCGGCGGCGTCGAAGTTGGCGAGCATCGAGTCGTTGACCTCCGCCCACGCGGCGATCAGGGATGCGAGCACGGGCTTGTTGGCATCGTAGAAGTCGTTGCGCGCCGCCCAACCGTCGATGATCGCGGCCTGCGGGAAGAACGCCGAGGCGTCGACGATCTTGCGCGCGTTCGGCACCTTGGCCTTCACGGTGGAATCGAACGGCACCCAGAGCGCGACCGCGGGCACCGCGCCCGAGACGAACGCAGTCACCGCGTCGGCCATGCGCTGGTTGACGATCTGCACGTCCTTGGTGGGGTCGAGCTTGGCGGAGCGCAGCGCCTTGTCGAGGAAGACGTGCGCCGTCGTGCCGGTGGTCGTCGCGATCTGCTTGCCCTTCAGGTCGGCAACCCCCTTGACCGCATCGTCGCGCACCCAGAGCTGCGCCGTCGCGTACTCGATATCGTTGACGAGGAAGACCTTGCCTTGCCCGCGCGCAGGGAAGTTGGAGATGACGGCGCCCGTGGAGAGCACATCGAGGCTGCCGCCGATCATGGCCTGGAACAGCTCGAGGCCGGTCGTGAACTGCGTCAGCTCGAGCTCGAGGCCGCGCCTGGCCCACGCGCCCGACTGCTGGCCGATCCAGATCTGGCCGTCGACGGCGGGCGTGTGCAGGTAGCCGACGCGCAGCTTCGTCTTGGCCTGCGCGAAGACAGGGCTGGCGAAGCCGGCGAGCGAGGCGGCGGCCGCGGCAGTGCCGGCCTGGAGGAGGGTTCTGCGGCGAAGGGTCATGTTGTCTCCTGCGATGTCGTGGTGGTCTATCGATCGGGCGCGGGCGCGGACTGCTTGGCCTGTGCCTCGTACTCTTGCATCACCAGCGCGCGGATGCGCGCGCGCAGCTCGGTGAAGCGGCGGTCCTCGTGGATCGACTCGTGGCGCGGGTAGGCGAACGGCACGTCGACGATCGTGCGCACGCGCGCCGGCCGCGCCGTGACGACGACGATGCGCGACGAGAGGTAGATCGCCTCGTCGACCGAGTGGGTGACGAGCAGCACCGTCTTGCCTTCGGTGGCGAGCACGTGCAGCAGCAGGTCCTGCATGGCAGTGCGGGTCTGCGCGTCGAGCGCGCCGAAGGGCTCGTCCATGAGCAGGAACTCGGGCTGGACCGCGTAGGCTCGCGCCAGCGCGAGCCGTTGCTTCATGCCGCCCGAGAGATGCTTCGGATAGTGGTCGGCGAAGTCGGCGAGGCCCATCAGCGAGAGGTAGCGCTTGACGATGTCGTCGCGCTTGCCGGCATGCGCCTTGTTGGCCGACAGGCGCAGGCCGAACTCGATGTTTGCGCGCACCGTGAGCCACGGGAAGACGCCGTACTCCTGAAAGATCACGCCGCGGTCGGGGCCGGGCGCGTCGATCGGCCGGTTGTCGAGCAGCACGTGCCCGCTCGTCGGCCGCACGAAGCCGCCGACGATGTTGAGCAGCGTCGTCTTGCCGCATCCCGACGGGCCGATGATCGAGACGAACTCGCCCTGTCGCACTTCGAGGCTCACGCCGTCGACGACCTTCATCGGCCCGTTCGCGGTCGCGAACGCGACGCCGACATCTTCGAAGCGCAGGCGCACGATGTCGGTCATCGGATTGATCATGGGCAGCGTGTCGAGCATGGCCGCGTTTGTCCCACCCGGCGCCCTCAGGCGATCCGGTCCTGCCAGGCGACGAGCCGGCGCGTCGCGGCGCGCAGCGCGAGATCCATCGCCAGCGCGATCAGGCCGATGCAGACGATACCGACGTAGATCGTGTCGAGCTGGAAGAACGACGACGCGTTCTGGATCAGCGCGCCGAGCCCCTGCTGCGCGGCGATGAGCTCCGAGGCGACGAGCGTCGCCCACGCGACGCCGAGCGCGACCCGGACCGCGGTGAGGATGTGCGGCACGGCGAGCGGCACGATGACGCGGCCGAAGATCTCGGCGTCGCTCGCGCCCAGCGTCTTCGCGACGCGGACGTAAATCGGCGAGATCTGTCCGATGCCCTCGACCATCACGATCACGCCTGCGAAGAACGATGCGTAGAAGAGGATCACCGTCTTGGCGACCTCGCCGATGCCGAAGTAGACGATGACGAGCGGGATCAGCGCGATCGGCGGCAGGGCGCGGAAGAAGTTGATGAGCGGGTCGAAGAAGCTGCGGACGCCCGCGTACCAGCCGATCGCGAAACCGACCGGCACGGCAGCGAGCACGCCGAGAAAGACGCCGACGACGACGCGCCGCGTCGACATCCAGACGTCGAGCGCGAGCCTGTCCTTCGCGAGCTCGACGAACTTCGCGAGGACGGCGTGCGGCGCCGGCACGAGCGACGGGTTGACGAGGCCGCTCGCCCGGATCGCGTACCAGAGCGCGACGAGGGCGAGCCACGGTGCCGCGATCAGGGCGGCCCGGCGGAAGGGGCGATGAGCTTGCAGGTTCAAAGTGCCGAACGTACTATTGACCATCCCTTTATATCGCAAGCCCATGGACAGCCACAACCGGGAAAGCCCCGCACCGCCGGCGATCGCGCGCATCGAGGTCCACGTCCTGCGCTGGCCGGTGCAGGTGCCGGTGCGCACGTCGTTCGGCGTGATGCACGACCGGCCGGCCGTGCTTGTGCGCATCGAGGACACCGACGGCGCGTTCGGCTGGGGCGAGGCCTGGTGCAACTTTCCCGCATGCGGCGCCGAGCATCGGGCGCGCCTGATCGAGACGGTGATCGCGCCGCTCGTCGTCGGCCGCTCGTTCGCGTCGCCCGAGGCGGCGTTCGTCGAGCTCTCGCGCAAGACCGCGGTGCTCGCGATCCAGTCGGGCGAGCCCGGGCCGATCGCGCAGGCGATCGCCGGCGTCGACATCGCGCTGCACGACCTGGCCGCGCGGCGCGCTGGCCTGCCGCTCTGGCGGATGCTGATGGGCAACGCTGCACCGAGCGACCCGCTCGCCCGGCCGACAGTGCCGGTCTACGCCAGCGGCATCAATCCCGGCGGCGCGGGCGACACCGTCGCGGCGCTGCGGCGATCGGGCTACACCGCGTTCAAGCTCAAGGTCGGCTTCGACGCGGCAAGCGATGTCGCGAACCTGATCGAGGTGCGCGCTGCGGCCGGTTGCGACGCGATGGTGATGGTCGACGCCAACCAGGGCTGGGACGTCGGCACGGCGATCGTGATGGCCGAGCGGCTCGCACCCTGCGGCCCCGCGTGGATCGAGGAACCGCTGCGCGCGGACCGGCCGTGGTCCGAGTGGCAGCGGCTGGCCGCGGCGTCGGCGGTGCCGCTCGCGGCCGGCGAGAACGCGATCGGCGACGACGCATTCGACGCCCTGATCGCGGCGCGGGCCGTCGCCGTCGTGCAGCCCGACGTCGCGAAGTGGGGCGGCGTGTCGGGCGTGCTCGGCCTGGTCGAGCGCATCCGCGCAGCGGGCCTGCGCTGGTGCCCGCACTACCTCGGCGCCGGCGTTGGCTTGGCCGCCTCGGCCCACGCGCTGGCGGCGCGCGGCAGCGACGACAGCCTGCTCGAGATCGACGCCAACGACAACCCCTTGCGCAGCGGGCTCTGCCCGCCGCTGCAGAGCCTCGCCGACGGACGCATCGCGCTCGATGGTGCGGTCGGCCTCGGCATCGATCCGACCGCCGCCGAGCTGCGCGCGCTGACGACGCTGCGCTGATCGCGCGGCGCGGCCGCAGTTCGACCCGACCGCTTGACAGCTCCCATGGTTTCCGGGTTCAACGAGACCAACCGGTTGGTCTGGCCGTCCGGCTCACGTCGTTCACCGCGCATCCATGTCGTCGCTGTCTCCCTCGCCGCACGCTTCCAAGGCCGCCGTCCTCGACGCGGCGCTGCGGGTCATCCGCACCAGGGGCTACACCGCGACCACGCTCGACGATCTCTGCGCCGCGGCCGGCGTGAGCAAGGGCAGCTTCTTCCACCACTTCCCCGGCAAGGAAGCGTGACGCTCGCCGCCATCGCGCACTGGAACCACGTCACCGGCGGGTCTTCGCGCACGCAGCGTTCCGGAAGAAGAAGGACCCGCGCGACCGCGTCCTCGGCTCCATCGACACACGCAAGGAGCTGCTGCCTGCGACGCCGGCATCTCGGCGCACGCCCGCACGGTCGCGCGCGACATCGCTGCGGCCAAGGCGCTGCATGTGCCCGACGCGCACTGGGATCCCGAGGCGCTCGCGCTCTTCACTCAGGCTGCGCTGCAGGGCGCGTTCGTCATCGCCAAGGCCAGGGGCAACGCCGCGGCCGCCGGCGCGTGCATCGATCATCTGCGACAACACGTCGCTCACCTCCCGGGCGCGAAGGCGCGCCCGGGTTCACGCAAGGAGTCCGGACCATGAGCTACATCGACGGAATCGTCGCCGCCGTGCCGAGCGCGAACCGCGAGGCCTTCAGCCGGCATTCGACCGAGATCGCGGCGATCTTCAAAGAGTGCGGCGCGACGAGCGTCGTCGACTGCTGGGGCGACGACGTGCCCGAGAGCAAGCTCACGTCGTTCACGATGGCCGTCAAGCGCGAGGCGAACGAGACCGTGATCTTCTCGTGGGTGTCGTGGCCGTCGCGTGCCGCACGCGAAGTCGGCTGGAAGAAGGTCATGGCCGACCCGCGCATGCAACCCGGGGCGATGGCGATGCCGTTCGACGGCAGGCGAATGATCCACGGCGGCTTCGAGGTCGTCTCGGACGTCTGAGCGCGCTCGCGTCGCGCTTCCTCACTCACGATCACCAGAGACATCCATGACCTCGGCCACCCCCATACAGGCCACCGTCCACGAGCTCGTCGTGACGCGGCTCATCGACGCTTCTCGCGAGAAGCTCTTTCGCTGCTGGACCGAGCCGGCCCTCATCACGCGGTGGTGCACGCCGCCGCCGTGGAAGACGGTTTCGGCCGAGGTCGATCCGAGCGCCGGAGGTACGAAGGTGATCACGATGGAAGGCCCCGGGCCACCGACCCGCTGGCCGCGCTCGCCGCCACGCTCTGATCCTGTTTCCATCCCGACGACGACACCAGGAGACGCCCTCATGTCCGATCGCAAGATTGAGCTCCATCACGTCCTTCGCACGACGCCGGAGAAGGTCTACCGCGCCTTCCTCTCGCCCGACGCGATGAGCAAGTGGCTGCCGCCGTACGGCTTCACGTGCAGCGTGCAGCACTTCGAGGCCAAGGTCGGCGGCATCTTCAGGATGTCGTTTCGCAACTTCACGAGCGGCAACGCGCACTCGTTCGGCGGCGAGTACCTCGAGCTCGTGCCGAACGAGACGATCCGCTATACGAACACGTTCGACGATGCGAGCCTGCCCGGCGCCATGCAGGTCTCCGTCC
>Ga0123338_10005862_pt1 | contig 10424 bp, 11 predicted proteins | sample grotaG_FD_89793 | JGI IMG/M metagenome (GOLD analysis project Ga0123338, IMG submission 89793) | Glacier valley bacterial and archeal communities from Borup Fiord, Nunavut, Canada, to study Microbial Dark Matter (Phase II) -... | ecosystem: Environmental > Aquatic > Freshwater > Ice > Glacier ...
CTGTTCTTCATTTTCAAGATAGTATCCCTTTTGGGAAACGGAATAATGAATATCGAGTCCAAATTCTGCGCGTAAGCTCTCGATATCACGTTTCAATTGTCTGTCCGAAACTTTGATCCCCGTATTTTTCATGCATTCAATCATTTCCACACTTGTAGGAAATTTCGATTTTTCAATCAGCTGAAGAATCTGCAGGTATCGTTTAATTTTAGCCTGGTAGGACATATTCAAAATAATTTAAGTTCAGTTTTGTAGTAGATGCTTACTGCTTCCAAAAGTACAAAATCAATATGCTTGCAAGAATTCATTTCGACCTTATTTTCTTAAGTAACTCGCTGGCAATTATTAGATAATTCATGTTTGACTAAAGAACCAATCCTTTATACTATTGGTGAATGAACAATCCAAACGTTATTGTTTTTCATAAGAAATACCTGTATTTTTATTCCAGAAAGGTTCCAGATTGTCATGGCGTGAATTCCCTGTTGTTTTATAAAACCCGCCATTTCTGCGTTGGAAGTCTTCTCTGTTTCAGAAGGTTTACCATACAATTTTGTGAAAGTACCGTATACTGAAGAGTATTTAAGCTTTCCCGCATCTAAGGTTGCAGTTAAGTACTGAACCGTTGCATTTTTAAAAGTTCCTCCATTACAATAAAACAGCATAGATTTATTCTCGCTATTTTGATAGAAATTCTGGTAAACCACTACATTATTTAAAATCTCACCGTTTCTGTTATACATTTTATCGAAATAAGTTTTAACCTCTGTTGTGGAAACTCCAAATTTGCATCCCATATAATCTTGAGAAAATACTGACATAGAGACAAATAACGTTAAAATAATGGCGTAAAATAATTTCATTGCTACAAATTAAGTTATTAATAATAATTTTCTCATTCTTGCGTTTTAAAATCCCAATATTTATTTCTGATTCCCGAATACTGCATTTAGTATCGCTCCGTCAATATTCTGCTCCAGCTCTTGCTTAATTGTCGGTATTTTTACTCTCAACCCTGGTGTTTAAGTGTCCTGCAGTCATACGTAGTGGTTCTCTACTAAAGCAATAAATACAAGTATGTTATATTCCTATTTTGATAATATTCCGCACCTTGTTATCAACATATATTATTGAATATCTAACTATTGTGAGTTTTTGTCATGCACTTAGTTATTTCAGATCCTTTATCAGGTACACCTGACTTTACACTTGTATCTGTCTTAAGTGATTCATTAAAGATTTTCTTCCATTCTTCAACTAATTTCTTGAATCCAGGTAAGTTGCGTATATTATCCATGTCATCATCATCAGCGATATGATTAAACTCCATATATCCTTTCTGAAAAGCCAGTTTCAACATAGCCAACGCTTCTTTCGGTTTATTCATTCCAGCATATAAGCAAGTGGCATCGTAATAATTACCACCTCCTGAATATTCTTCAAGTATTTTGTTCATCCAGACAATTGCCTCTTTATTGCGCCCCAAATGAAATAGCGCGTATTGACGGCAACTGCCATCTTTAACGACCGTATCAAGCGAAAGAATCTTTAAATAATCCTCTTTTGCTTTTGCTGCATTTTTTAATTGGAATTCGTATATCCTACCACGTTGCAAATAGGTGTATGCGTAATTTTTATCTAATGCAATTGATTCATTATAATCGTTTAATGCTTTTCCAAAATCTCTCATAATCTCGTATGTCCAACCTCTCCTGTAAGTAAACCACGACTCCTGCGGTTGAATCTTGATTGCTTTTGTAAAATCTTCAATTGCTCCGGTATAATTACCCATCAATCGTTTAGTATCGCCCCGTGCTGCAAAATTGTAGGCATTAAGGGAATCCAGATTAATTGACGCTGAAAAATCAGCTAAAGCTTTCGCTTGCATTCCGATTCCTGAATAACAGTTTGCACGTTGGTAGAGGAAATATGACTTTGAACCAATGTCTGACAATTCCAATACTTTTGTATAATCTGAAATGGCAGATTTTAAGTTATTGTTTTTTTCAAACAATTGTGCCCTGATAGAATACCAAAGTGCTGTTTCTGGATATGACGATATTTGGCTATTCACTTTGGAAAATGACAAATCGTAATTTTTGGCTGAATAACTGACAAATAATCGTTGGGTACTATTATCCGATTTGTCCAACCCAATACAGTAAAACAGATCATCGATGGCGTCATCGTATTTTTTCTGTGCATAATATACCACCCCCCGGTAATAAAATCCAGTAGCATACTTAGAATCGAGCTTTATTAGCTGGCTAAGAATTTTTTCTGCCTCTGTGAAATTCTTCTCATTAAGATAATTTCTGCCTAAACCGGCCCATGCACGTACTTCTCCTTCATCTATTTTTAGCACCTGGCGATAATCGGCCTCAGCTTTTTCGTATTGATTTAAGTCAAAATAAATCTGGGCTCTGTCGATGTAAATATCCGGATTTTCTGGAGTTAGTTTTAACGCGGCTTCGTAATCATCAAAAGTCTTTTCATAGTTTTCAACCTTTAAATAAATATTTCCACGGAAGCAGTAAGCGTCCGATAACATTTTTATGTCTTTTGATGAAGTATACTTTATGGTATTATTAATATCACTTAAAGCTGGTGCATTTTGCTCCTGTGAATCATAAATAGCTGCTCGATAATAATAAGTTAATGCATCTTTGGGATTATCTTTAAGTTCACGACTAAAATAGTCAAGTGCTTTGGCATAGTCTTTTTCTTGTATTGCATCTAGTGCTTTCTGAAAATTGTAGCTTTGAGCATTTCCTGAAAGTACAGTTATTAATGCCATTAATAATAGAATAAAGTTTTTCATCATAACTTGTTAATTAGTTTTGTTTTCGTTTTAAACTGTTTCAAGACTTTTAAACAGATAAAAGGACATTAAAAATGGAACCATCCTTAGTAAACATTTGGTCCATTGGTTATTCCATCATATTCGCGATACCGGTAATTGCAAGGGCAAGTATAAAGTCAAAAATCTTACCCATAATTCCCCAGGCAATGAGAAATAAAACTGCGCCACCAAAATTGTCAGGTTCTACCCAATTCCAGGCTACGATTCCTGAACCTAACCATGAAGCTATTGATCCGAAAATTAATAATACTGAAAGAAAACCGCTTGCATCTGAACTACTCATAATTTTAAATTTTTATTTGTTTATACTGATCTTTTAAGATGTAAAATCCAACTCCTCCAATTCGGCTATCAACTGCTTGATCTTCTGAATTTTTTCATAATCACTAGTTGTAAGAATATATTGATCATATCGACTTTTCATAACCGTAAATTTTAACTGCATAGCAATAAGAATGATCTCATTAAGCAAAGTAATATGACGATTCTCATGCTGCATCCTCAATTAATTTTCTGACACAAAAATACGCTAACAGGTTAGGCAACCTGAATTTCTGCAACCTTGCAGATAAAAATTAAAGAACAGAATCGAAAATTGAGGTTCTGATTTTGATTTCCGGATATCTGGATATATACTCCTTTGCCAAAGGATGATTTAGCTTGTCCGCATTAAACCAATCCTGGCATGCGCCTTGTATATCGTTCATCTCCTTTTTAATAAGGCCACGAAGGAAGTAACTTTCGCTGCAATCCCTTCCAAAGTTCCGGATGTAATAATCAATATCTGCTAAGGCAAGGTCATACTCTTTAGTCATAAGGTAAACCTCGGCTCTATTATGGAACGGGTGACTTGCCATTTCATTTAAATCAATTGCTGAACAATTGTCCTCGATTGCTTTTAAATATTCGCCGGTATTGAACCAGGAAATTGCACGGTGCAGAAAAGCCCGGTAATGATATGGATTCAGTTCGATCACGCTTGAGAAATATTGAATAGCTGTGTTAAACTCATTTTTGCCGTAATACGCCAGTCCCTTTTCGTAATATTCAGATTGCAGCTTTTCAATCTCTTTAACTTCCTCCTGCGATTTCGAAAGCGTTAAGTCCGCCTTTAACCGGCCATCAAGATCCCATACAACTAACTGTCGGTCGATTGTGATCGATTTCTGGTTGCCACGAGTTCCGGTAATGTAGTAAAACCGGGCAATATGTTCCTCGAAATGTCTTACAAATGCCTCTTTAATCCTGGAGCATTTTTCATTAATCGAGTTCTTTGTTGGATTTACCAGTTCTTCAATGCTCCGGATGATCTCTTCTGGCGTTTCCCTGTACGACAACTGTTTGTAAATCTGCAATAACTCATCTTTGTAATCCGGCAGATATTTAAATATAATCCCTTCCGGATGACGCAGAAAAAGGAAAAATACCGCTTTAGGCAAGGGAGTCATTTCGATTTCCAGATTTTTATAATCGGGAAGAAATATTTTGTATTCATTATTGATCAACAATCTACTGAGTCTGGGGTGTTCGATGCCTGATTTTAAATCAATATTTATCGGGTCGATGCCCCCCTTCATGGCTCCATCGCTATTTTGGATAATTTGTGCTACTGAATTGATTAAAAGCTGGGAATAGCCTTTTAGTGATAATTGGGCTATTTTCTCCTTTATCTCTTCGGCCAATAAATGTGCTTCATAATTAAATGAAACATCAGCCAGTTCGTCTGTTTTTCCGGATGCTCTAAAATCGGCTGGAAAGGATTTAGAATAAAAGATGTCGGAGCGTCGGTCACCCACAGAATCGAGGTAGATGCCAATAAATTTCTCAAAATCAGCTTCGTTAGTACAATTAATTTTGGCATAACTAAGCTGGACATGTGTATAGTTTTCAGAGGCCTTATTTCGGGCACGAATAAAACCGGGATAGATATCGCCGTTATATCCAAGCGAGTTTAACAGCACTTTTGTAAAAAAGCTTGTTTGGGATGTTCCCAATGATTCGAAAAAACAGTCAAAATCGGTTTCTGTCATATATGGGAAATTGTAGAAAAAGCTTTCCTTAATATGAGGGAAATATTGAGATTTATTTTTTGTAATCAGCGGAATATAAACAAATTCTAATTTTTCTTTTGCCTCATTTTTTGAATTGAAGATCTGGTCTAAACGGTCGGCATTTTTTTGAAAATAATCGTTAATCAACGGATGGTATTCGTCTTCGAGATACAGGATTTGCGTTGATTCAAAATTAAAAGGCTGTTTGGCAATTTTAATGATCTGACATGATAAAGGCTCAACATCAAGGTTATCCATTGTTTGGATTTGTTCTTTTGCAAATGGATTTAGTTGTCTCATTTTCATTCGTATTTTAATCCGTAAATTTTGAAGAAACATATCATTAGTTTTTGTTTTACTCAGGTGATTCCGATAAAACGATTCCATGAATGAAAGCCTTTTAATTTCAGTTCCACAGTTGCTAAATGATCACGTGAATTCCCATGACCTGAGTACTTACCCAGCAACTTTCAATCAAAACTTCATTTTTCCAAACAACGCTTTAATGATTGCACCACCAATTTTTCGTTCGACTCCCTGCTTGGTAGTTGGAATTCCTGTTTGCCGGGCAATACTTTGCTTTAATCCCGTGATGCCTAAAAAACGTTTAAATGAAAATGAAAAGCCTCTCATAATTAGTTAATTTTATAAGTGTTACTACTTTTTGTAATATTCATTCGCTAAATATTTTGATATTCAGTCATAGTAATCTGTTTTTTTAGCGACTGAAAATTAATATTTCTCGAAAAGGGACAAGTTGTTATAAATATGGCAATCAGATAAATTTACGCATTTTCTGCCAAAGCATGCTTCATAAACTTTACAATATATAAATTCTTCATAACTATTTAGAGAATTGACGTTTGATGAGAATCAAAAATTTCACACTGGTCTCTGTTTTCTCCCAATTAAAGTTCGCTTTCAAATAATTTACCGCCTCCTCAATCGTGTCCAATTTATCAAGAGCAATAATAGTAGTGGTAAATAATGTGCTACTGTTTGCAAACAATTGGGTTATAAACAGAAACCGATCATTGATTCCAATTCCATCCAATAAATTGTGGTTTTGGTTTATTGTATTGGTTTTGTCACTATGTCTCGCCCTATCTTCCTTTCGGTTAGGGATTAAATCAATTAACTCTTGCTCGGTTTTATTTGCTATAAGAAATCGACAAAACTCTATTGCTTTTTCTGCCGCTGTTTCAGTGATAGAAAATTCCACCTTTAACGTGGTTTTACAACGGGTAATAAAAAAAGTATCATGTGAAATTGTCTGAAAAAATTCCTGCAGAACACCCGAGTTTAGGCAGATATTGAGCAGATTTCGGTCTGCTTTATCTTTTATTAGATCTGCAATGCAGCCGCGGAGAAAACCGTTTTCATGATTGTTGCTTTTCGCAAGTTCGTTTCGAAGTTGGATAATTTCCGGTGTCATTTTTTTATGAATAGAATTGTTAAACAAAAATCAACTTTTGAAATATTCAGTTTTAATAACCACTCTACATAATCAGCAATTATTCAACAGAATAACACCTGACTTTTTTTGTTCCTTTTTTAATTGTAATTCCATTGGACTTAAAATCTCGATTTGAAGTACATTCCCAAAGCTCAAAAGTCTCATTTTCTTCACTGCCTGAAATAGGCAAGGAATATTTAACTTTTGCGTCTTCTGGGTCACGAAACCATAATAAGAAAAACTCCCTACCATCACTCGTTTCTCTAGATTCAATAGATACGAATGTATTTGAATCATTGATATCAACAGTCCACAATAATATATTCTTGTTCCAATAGCTTCCACGTTCGGTTAAAGGGATTGTCACATGATCGCTTTTAATAGAAAGGGACTGAACAACTTCAAGATTGGTTTTTTTTCCGGCAACAAGTTGGCAATAACCTAATGCCTTCTCCACAGCAGAAATATCCATAAAGAATTCCTTAACTAATTTGCTTCTGCAACGGGCAATGAAAAAAATATCATGCGCTGTATCCTGAAAAAAATCTTGCAAGACACCCGCATTAAGGCAAATATTAAGTAGATTCCTGTCTGCCTTGTCTTTTACTAAATCAGCAATACAGCCACGAAGAAAACTGGTTTCATGGGTATTCCTTTTGGCAAGTTCGTCTCGAAGTTGGGTTAGTTCTGAATTCAAAGTGATTTTAATAAGTTTTCATTAATAGTCAAATCAGTAATTTATTAAAAAATTCATCAGATTAAAAAAATCTTAATTTGGTGTATTATTCAGATTGCGGGTAACACAGCGAAAACCACATAACGTAAGAATAGCAGCTTCATTATAATAAGTTCTACCTCTATTTTTAATTCTTAAATCTTCCTGGTAATACATACAAGATCCTCCCCGATATACATGAAAATCCCCAGTAACTCCGCCCAAAATGCCAATATCAGGTCCTCCGGGATTTATATCGGTGCTCTTTTTATAATAATTCTCATCATAAAAATCATCACACCATTCATATACATTGCCAGTCATATCAAATATTCCCAATTCGTTTGCTTTTAATTGCCCAACAATTTGAGTGAAACCGGTTCCACGATTTGCTACTTCGTCCAAATTATTACTGCCAGAATATTTAAAGCCCTTTGAATAAATCCCTCCGCTAGCAGCATATTCCCATTCTGCTTCAGTTGGCAGTAATTTGCCTTCCCAATTGGCATAGTTTTTTGCATCGTTCCATGAAACTCTAATTACTGGATTTTCAGAATTGGATAGATCTCTTAAATTTCCAAATTCATCATGTCTCCAATTAATACTATTTTTCTTGACAAAATAATTGTTTTTATTATTAACATATCCGATTCCTAATTTTTCTGCATCAGTTACATAGTTTGTATTCTTAACAAATTTTGCAAATTTTCTGACGGTTACCTCATACTTATCTATGTGAAATCCAGATAATTTAACTTTATGTATAGGTCTCTCATCAATGAATCCAGTATTGTTTCCAATGTCAAAAAATCCTCCTTCTACCCAAACCATATCGATATTTGATACAATGCTCTCATTTAATGAATTTTCTATTTTTATTTCTGACTTAACATTTCCTGATATTAATGGTTTGGTTGTTATTAAATCTTGTCGGAATAGAAAAAATAGAATTACAATTATTACAAGCGGTATCAAAATAGCAAACAAATATTTAAATGAAAACTTGAATTTACCTTGAGGTTTTGAAACAACATGCCCGGTTAAGCTTCCAGTAATATTTTTTTGTGTCAAAAATTCACAATAAGATAAAGCCTTGTTCGCTGCTAATTCAGTGATAAAAAATTCATCAGTCAATCTGGTTCTGCAGTTGATCATGAATATTCCATCAAGTGTGGTTGTTTGAAAGAAATCCTGTAGAATTCCGGCATTGATACAAATATTAAGTAGATTCTTGTCCGCTTTGTCTCTTACTAAATCAGCTATGCAGCCACGAAGAAAACTGGTTTCACGGTTATTGCTTTTGGCAAGTTCATTGCGAAGCTGAATGATTTCTGTTGTCATAAAGTTTTGATCTAATCTTTGTTTAATATATTTGATTTGCCAAATAAACTTCTTAATTTATGTCCTTTCTATGCGATCAAAACTTTATTTTCCCAAATAATGCTTTAATGATTGCACCACCAATTTTCCGTTCAACTCCCTGCCTGGTGGTTGGAATACCAGTTTGCTTGGCAATGCTTTGTTTTATGCCGGTGATCCCTAAAAATCGTTTTAATGAAAATGAAAAACCTCTCATAGTTTTGATGATTTAATTAGTATTTATGACGTGGAGTTAATCCTCCCAGTATTCCGTTCCGTTTTTATCAATATAACCCCATTTGTTATTAATATTAACACGAGCTAATCCTTCATCGAAATCTTCAGCTTCATCATATTTTAAAGAAATTATCTCTTTGCCTGTTTTATTGATAAATCCAAATTTATCATTCGATCCAACACAAGCTAAGCCTTTTTTGAAAGATTTGGCATTTTCATATTTAAGAGAAATTATTTCACTTCCTGTTTTATCAATAAAACCCCATCTTTCATTTATTTCTACACGAGCCAGCCCTTCGTTGAAATCGTCAGCATTCCAATATTCAATCGAAATCATGATTTTCCCAGTTTTATCAATAAAACCTATTTCACCAATAGGCGATGAGCTGGCAAGAGCTATTCCCTCTTTGAAACCACGTAGTATATAAAGATCGTCCTTTTCATAAATTTTATTTCCAAATTTATCTATAATGCGTCCTCCTCTATAATCTCCACTTATAATAACAGATGCATATCCGTCTTCAAAATCACTTACCTCATAATGTTTGCATGGGATTACATTTTGACCAGTCTTATCAATGAAACCCCAACCACCAGTATCATAATCTAAAACACGTACTAGCCCCTCCTTGAATATTCCAACTTTACAATATATTATTGGAATTATTTCTCGACCAGTCTTATCAATAAAACCCCATCTGTTTTCTCTACAACATGAAGCCAATCCATCGTTGAAGTCACCAACCTCATCATATGCAAAAGGAATTACTGCATTTCCAGCTTTATCGATAAACCCCCATCTGTTATTAGTAGTAAGACAACTAGCTTTGAATTCCCTAATATATATAGAAGCACCTAATAATCCTTCACTGAATTTCTTCTTTAAATCTACAAATCTTCCAGCTTTAATAATTTTCTGACCTAATTTATCAATTACGAAAGGTCCACAATGATCTTCATTAAAGGCTTGCACCCAATAATAGTCTACAACAATAGCAAATCCTTCATAGAAAAGATTAACAGAATCAAATTGAGCTGGAATTACAATGTTTTTATTTCTATCGCAATACCCCCATTTATGTTCTTTCCTATAAGGAATTAACTCTGGCAAGTCATCCAATTTTTCATCCGAAACCAAAAACCAACATAACTCTATAGCCTTATCTGCCGCTGTTTCAGTAATAAAAAAGTCCACCACTAACCTTGTTTTGCAGCGGTTGATAAAAAAAGTATCGTGTGTATTTTCTAGAAAAAAATCTTGTAGGACACCTGCGTTCATGCAGATATTGAGCAAATTCCGGTCCGCCTTGTCTTTAATTAAATCAGCTATGCAGCCACGAAGAAAAGTGGGTTCATGGTTATTGCTTTTGGCAAGTTCATTGCGAAGCTGGTTGAGTTCTGTTGTCATGAAGTTTTGATCTAATCTTTGTTTAATAAATTCGATTTGCAAATTCAACTTCTTAATTTATGTCCTTTCTATGCGATCAAAATTTTATTTTTCCAAATAATGATTTAATGAATACACCTCCAATTTTCCGTTCAACATTCTGCTTGGTGGTTTGAATACCTGTTTGCCGGGCAATACTTTGTTTTACGCCTGTAATGCCTAAAAAACCCTTATGTGAAAATGAAAAGCATCTCATATGTTGATAATTTAATTGTGTTTATGTCTGCATTTTTAATCCTCCCAATATTCTGTGCCAGTTTTATCTATATAACCCCATTTCTTATTCACGTTTACCC
>Ga0123338_10005864_pt1 | contig 10419 bp, 8 predicted proteins | sample grotaG_FD_89793 | JGI IMG/M metagenome (GOLD analysis project Ga0123338, IMG submission 89793) | Glacier valley bacterial and archeal communities from Borup Fiord, Nunavut, Canada, to study Microbial Dark Matter (Phase II) -... | ecosystem: Environmental > Aquatic > Freshwater > Ice > Glacier ...
CCAGCAACTGGTTCGCGGATGCCGTCGATGTCCACTGGAGGCGCACCGATAAAGGCGATTACGTAACAGATTGTGGCAGTTAGTAAGGTAGGAATCATCAAGACGCCGAACCAACCTACATAAATGCGGTTGTCGGTGCTGGTGACCCAGTTACAAAACTGCGCCCACAGATTGGCGCTTTCGCGCTGCTGTAATGTTGCTGTCATGGTTTTATGATTGCTTTATTTGGTTGTCAATGTTCGGATGATGTTTCTATTATTACGGCAACTACTAAGGTTTGTAAAGGGGTTTGGCGACAGTTAAACTGATAGAAGTTATCAGGAAAGCTGATGAGAGGACAAAGAGCCGTAGCACGGGCTGCAAGTTCCCAGCCATCGCCGGCGTGAATTGATTCTTTATAAAATGGACTAATATCTTGCACCATCGCAACAGTCCCGCACGCGAGACCGATCAGAAGCTCGCCCCACAGCAGTTTGTTTCTCGTGGAGCCCGCACGCGAGGCTATTGCTGACATTGGTGATCTCCGGCGAGATTAAATATATATTGTCAGTTGGCGATCGCACTTGCCCACAAAGAAACCTGGTTTTTTACCGAATTTGCGATTTTCTAACGCGTCTTCTCGTAAAAAACCGGGTTTCTAGGCCCCCATGCGTAAGTCTTAATAGTTTTTTGTAGGGGAAATCTCCCTCGTGGTAGCCGCGCTCGATGGCTGGGAACCTTCGCCCGTGCTACGAGCGTGTTTAAAACAGCTTGTCACGCTGCGTGACATATCATAAAAATGCTGTAACAGTTGGGCGCGTCATGCCAAAACAATAGGGTTAGCGTTCGATCGACAATTCAGCTAGTACGATCGTAACTCTAGCGCACTGATCGTTAGTGGGTAGTTATGAAACCATCTCAGCAAATTCTGTCGAAATTTTACTGGAGAGACGATAAGATTGAGTTTAGAATTATAACAATAAACAACTATCAATACTTAATAAACTAACCCAAAAGAACTCAAACCTATGTCAAAAAATCAGGTATTATTAGATTCCGAAGATTACGACTCCCTCAAAAGCCAGCTAGAAACCCTCAAATCACGGGTTGCCGAACTAGAGTCGGCCGCTAAACCAGAACCCGCTAGAGTTGCCAAACAAAAGGCGCTGTTTGCTGTAGTCAGCAAAATTAGAGAGTCGCTAGACTTAGATATTATTTTCAAATCAACCGCTACAGAAGTGCGCCAACTGCTGAATGCCGATCGAGTGGGAATGTTTCGATTTTACCCCGAGTCAGGATTTGACGACGGCGAATTTGTGTCTGAAGACGTACTGCCCGAGTTTGACTCAGCAAAAGCTGTCAAGGTACACGACCACTGCTTTGGAGAACAACACGCAGTACACTATCAGAAAGGGAAAATTCAGGCAGTTTCTGATATTTACAATGCTGGATTGAGCGATTGTCACATTGATATTCTTGCCCAGTTTCAGGTGAAAGCAAACTTAATTGTACCTTTAATTAAAGGAAATCAACTTTGGGGATTGCTCTGCATTCACCAATGTCGCGCCCCGCGCCAGTGGCAGGAAGATGAAATTGAGTTTGTCAGTCAAATTGCGGTGCATTTAGGAGTAGCAATACAGCAAGCACAACTTTTAGATAAAGCCCAGAAGCGATCAACAGCGCTCCAGACTACTCTGGAGCATCAATTGCGAAATCGCACTGAAGAGCTGGTTAAGGAGGCAGACCGAGAACGAGCAATCACTCGGATGATTGACAAAATCCGCCAAACCTTAGATATGGAAACAATTTTCCAGACAGCAGCGACAGAAGTGCGCAAACTTTTGAATGTCGATCGCATTGCCATTTATCAATTCCGTGAAGACTATTTCGGCGACTTTATTTTTGAATCTGAATCCAGCGAATGGCCGAAATTGGTAGGCAGCGGTTGGGAAGACCCCTACTTAAACGAACACCAAGGAGGCAGATTTCGGTACGCGGAAACGTTTATCGCTGACGATATCTACAATGCCGGTCAGAGCGATTGTCACATCGAAGCTTTAGAATATTTTGGTGTCAAATCCTGTGCGGTAGTTTCTATTTTTAGAGGAGAGAAACTCTGGGGATTACTCAGTGCATTTCAACACAGAGGTGCGCGGCACTGGGAAGAAACGGAAGTCAAGTTGCTGAATCAAATTGGTACTCATTTGGGAGTGGCTTTGCAGCAGTCAGAGTACCTAGAACAAATACAGTTTCAAGCTAAACAGCAGGCGAAAGCAGCAGAACAGGAGCGCACATTAACCAGCGTAATTGAACGGATTCGCCAGACGCTCAACATTGACAAAATATTTAGCGCTACTACTCAAGAAGTGCGGCAAATCCTCAACTGCGATCGTGTAGGAGTTTACCGTTTTTTTCCAGACTGGAGCGGGGAATTTGTGTCGGAGTCGGTAGAAGAAGGTTGGATACCTTTAGTAACTGACAAAATTAAAACAGTCTGGCAAGATGATTATTTGCAAAAAACTGAGGGCGGCAGGTATCGCCATCAAGAAGTTTTTGTAGTTAATGACATCTACAAAATTGGTCACTCTCCATGTCACCTGGAAATTCTAGAACAAATTCAAGCCAAAGCATATTGTGTAGCGCCTGTTTTTGTGGGTGAAAATCTCTGGGGTTTGCTAGCAGCTTACCAGAACTCGGGCCCTCGTGAGTGGGAAGCGGGAGAAGTGAGGTTGCTGGATCAGATTGGCAGTCAATTGGGAGTAGCGATGCACCAAGCAGAATTGCTCGATCGCACTAAAAAGCAGTCCTGGGAATTGCGGACGACTCTGGCGGATTTAAATGCGATCGTTGACAATTTGGCTGACGGGTTATTAGTGACTGACATTGAAGGTAAAATTACCAGGTTTAATCCGGCCCTGCTGGCGATGTTTGAATTGAAAGATGTTGATCTGAAGGGAAAAAAAGTATCCGATATCTTTCCTCAAAAATTAGCAAAATTGGTCGAGGCGACTGAGCATCGAGAGGGAGAAATTGTGACGCTGGAAGTGGAACTGGGAAATTCCAGGATCGGTCAAGCTTTAGCGACAACTATTCTGAAAGAAGCGGTGAAAGATGAAGCCGATCGCTCTCTCGGTTCAGTAATTTTGATTAGGGATGTTACGGTGGAACGAGAAGTTGACCGGATGAAAACTGATTTTCTGGCTACAGTTTCTCACGAACTGCGGACGCCTTTAACTTCGGTTTTGGGTTTTGCTTCCCTGATTAAAGAAAAACTAGAAGAAGTGATTGTTCCAGCAGTGCCAGCGGAAGATCGCAAAATCAGAAAAGCTTTGAATAGAGTAGGAGACAATATTAACATTATTGTGTCAGAAGCTGAGCGGCTGACATCTTTAATTAATGATGTTTTGGATATTGCTAAGATGGAAGCTGGACGAGTTGAATGGCAGTTGCGACCGACAAATCCAGTGCAAATCTTAAAACAGGCGATCGCTGCTACGTCATCTTTATTAGAAAAGAATGATTTGAAGTTGATTAAAGATTTTACCCCTGGACTGCCACAGGTATTAGTAGACCGCGATCGCATGATTCAAGTCGTCATCAACTTGATCTCCAATGCAGTCAAGTTCACAGCATCAGGTTCTGTCACCTGTCGCGCAAGAGTAGAGAGTGACGAGCTGGTTATTAGCATTATCGATACTGGCATTGGTATTGCACCAGAAGACAAAAGCAAAGTTTTTGAGAGATTTAAACAAGTGGGAGATATCCTGACAGAAAAGCCGAAAGGCACTGGCTTGGGGCTGCCAATTTCTAAACAAATCGTTGAACACCACGGCGGTAGAATTTGGCTAGAAAGTGAGTTTGGCCAGGGTAGCACATTTTCTTTTAGTATACCGCTAGTAAAAAATATTGAGCAGGTGGAAAAATGCAAAAATATTAATGATTTAATCTGGCAACTAAAACAGCAAGTTGTCAGCAGAACTCCGCTCAGCGTTAAAAAACACCAGCAAATTTTAGTTGTTGATGATGAGCCTAACATTCGGGAAATGCTGAGGCAGTCACTGGAAGAAGAAGGGTACAAAGTAGCGGAGGCAATTAACGGCATAGATGCTATTTCTAAGGCTAAAGCAGTCAAACCGGATCTAATTATTTTAGATGTGATAATACCTCACATCGACGGTTTTGATGTGGCGGCAGTTCTGAAAAATGACCCGGAAACTCGGGGTATTCCGATTATCATCGTTTCCCTGATTCAAGACCGAGAAAGGGGCTACCGTTTGGGGGTTGATAGGTATTTTACGAAGCCTATAAATGTAGCGGGAATGTTAAAGGAGATCGGCTTGCTGCTGCGGCAAGGGATGGTAAATAAGACGGTGTTGGTGGTCGTTAGCAATGGTTCAACTCTCAAAACTTTATCGGATGCGTTGGTTTTTCAAGGATATAATGTGATCGAGGCATCTGATGTTCGAGAAGGCCTGGAGCGAGTTAGAGCGATCGAGCTGGATTTGATTATTCTTGACGAACCGTTATCTCAAGAGCAAGAATTGGTCAACGATTTGCGGCTTACTAAGGGCTTGGAAAATGTCCCCATAATTGTTTTAGGAGATATTGCAGAGGATAACGGGCACAACAAACAAATTAATTAATCAGGAATTGCTGTGAAAAAAGTTTTAATTGTGGATGACGAACCGAATATTCTGATTTTGATGGAGCAGGCTCTGGAAAAGTTGGAAGATGAGGATGACGTAGAGTTGCTGACGGCGAGAGATGGACTGGAGGCATTGAACATAATTAAAAAAGAAAAGCCGGATTTGGTTTTTCTAGATGTGATGATGCCCAAAATGAGCGGATTAGAGGTATGCAATACGGTAAAAAATGAACTCGGCATGGAGAATGTTTACATTATTATGTTGACAGCTAAGGGACAAGAGTATGATAAGCAAAGCGGTATGGCTGTGGGGGCAAATCTTTATATGACTAAACCTTTTCGCCCGAAAGAAGTGCTAGTCAAAGCTAGGGAAGTTCTGGGTTTGACTGCACAGATGTAGAGAGAGTCACACAATTAATCGACAAGAATAGTATTTAGTTTTTGGTTGTTGGTGACTGCTTAAAAACTAATGGCTGACGACAGATCACTCATGACTAATAACAAAGTAAATGGTTCGCATCAATCTCAAAAAATTGATTTCAAAGAAAGATTTGCGGGCGGTTATTGAGGGCGCGCGCCGTGTTTCGGACGCTCCGATCGCGATTCGGAATGTTGAAGGGACTATTTTATTTGGCGAAGACTGTCCGACATCCTTAAATACCTATCCTATCATCCTAGCCGATGAAGTTATCGGTTATGTAACAGGAACTCAAAAAGCAGCATTTATTGCCGATATGCTGAGTTATGCTGCTAGCGCAGACTTGGATATAAGAACGTTGGCTGTGGATACTTTAGATAAGTACGAAGAAGTTAATTTTTTGTACGATTTTTCGAGCAAAATAGCTACTTGTTTGGGAGTTTCTGAAGTCAGTCAATTGGTGGTAACTGAAGCTAAAAAATTGATTGAAGCTACTAATATTTCGGTGATGCTGATTAATGAAAAAGTCGGCAAATTGGAGATTGTTTCGGCGCGCGGCAAAGAGTATAATCGTAAAACAAAAATCGGCCCAAATATAGGGATAGCTGGTCATATTCTGGTTTCTGGCAAAGCTGAAATAGTCAATGATGTCTTGTCCGATCCCAGATATGTTCCGGGAGACAATGAGATGCGTTCTCTGATTTGTGCGCCTCTAACAACGCAGAATGGTACGATCGGTGTGATCAATATTAGTCATAAGGAATTTGTCAACTATACAGCACAAGATTTAAAATTATTTACGGCTTTGGCATCGCAAGCGGCGGCGGCGATCGAGAATGCGCTTTTACATGAAAGTAAATTGAAGGAAGAACGAATTAAAAATAATTTGGAAAGATACCTTTCCCCCCAGGTGGTGCAAGCAGTTATTGAAGCTAAAGGAGAGATTTCTCTCAATCCGACTAAGCGCAATCTAACGATTCTTTTTTCGGATATTAGAGATTTTACTACTAAGTGTGAAGAGCTTCCGGCTGAAAAAATAGTGATGTATTTAAATGAGTATTTCACGGAGATGGTAGAGGTAATTTTTAGTCATGAAGGTACTGTGAATAAGTTTGTCGGAGATATGATTGTGGCTATGTTTGGGGCGCCTTCGGAAGTGGTCGATCGCGAACGGAAGGCGATCGAAACTGCGATCGATATGCAGCGCCGGATTGGGAGAATGTCTATTCCTTGGATTAGGGATAATTTTCTTACAGGTATTGGCATTAGTTCGGGGGAGGTGGTTGTTGGTAATATTGGTTCGCCGCAGCACATGGACTATACTGCGATCGGGGATGAGGTAAATATTGCTTCTAGGTTGCAGTCAATGGCTAAGGGAGGACAAATTTTGGTCAGCGATAGCGTTTATAGCGCGACTAAAGATATGTTTGAATTCAGAAAAATTGGGTCTGTGATTGTAAAAGGTAAGAAGAAAGCTGTCGAGACTTTCGAGGTGATTTATCAGAAATGAAAGATGAAGGAAGAAAGAAGAAGGAAGAGGGAAGAAGGAAGAAGGAAGAAGACCCTTCGACTTCGCTCAGGAACCGCTTCAGGAAGAAGGATGAAGCAATTTTTACGAACATTCACTAGAAGGAAATCATGGGGTTTTGCAGTCTTGCCTGTTTATTTGCTAGACTTGAGGTTGCGCTCTCTCAATAAACCTTAGATTTATGCACAGGTTATTAACTGGGAAACTGCGGGTAGACTATTTAACAATACCGATCGCCAATCTTCCAAAAAATCTATCCGGTACTAAAATTGTACAGCTTACTGACTTTCACTATGACGGGGTGCGACTTTCGGAATGGCTGCTAGAAGAGGCGATTATGGCGGCTAATGAAGCTGAACCAGACTTAATATTTTTAACTGGCGATTTTATTACTTACGAACCTGCACCTATTTATGGCTTAGTGCAGCGATTGAAAAACTTGCAAAGTCGGGCAGGAATTTACGCGGTTTTGGGCAATCATGACCATTACTATCCGGGAGCAAAAACAGAGGTTGCCAATGCTTTAAATAGTGTCGGGATTCGGGTTTTGTATAATGAAGCAGTCTATCCTTTGGGGTCTGAATTGGCTTTAGTTGGGCTGGCAGATTTTTGGTCTGGCGATTTTCTTCCTCAACCTGTAATGGCATCAATAAATCCGGCAATTCCTAGGATTGTATTGTCTCACAATCCTGATACTGCTGAAAAGCTGCAAAAATGGCGGATTGATTTGCAGTTTTCCGGGCACACTCACGGCGGTCAAATTGTGATTCCTGGTATCGGGCCTTTGTATGCTTGGGTCAGAAAAATTGGCTATTTGATTCCTCAATCAATACGAAAGTGGATTCCTTTTGTGTCGGCTTGCGATCGCGTGGTGATTCACTGGGAATGGGCTAGCGGTTTGCATCAGGTTGGGAGTAATTTGCTGTACGTGAATCGCGGTTTGGGAACTTATGCGCCCGGGAGGCTATTTTGTCCGCCGGAGGTGACAGTAATTACTTTGGTTTGTCAAGATCCGTAGGAGATGATTTAGGAGTGAATTTTCCCGATCGCAGATAATACTTGTACAAAACTAGCCCTGGTTTTTACGAAAGTAGATAACGTTATAGATGCGGAATGTGCGCAGTGCGCACCCTACAAGATAGATTTTGTGGGCAATTTCTATTATTTTTAATTGGCTTCTCCAAAGCGATAGCCTCTGCCGTAGACTGTGTGAATTAGCACGGACTCGCCGGGGGCTTCTATTTTGCGCCGCAGCAGGCGAATTTGAGCTGCTAATACGTTGCTGCTGGGTTTTTCGGCTTCATTCCACAAATATTTGTGGATCTGTTCGTGTGTTAGCAATTGACCGGGATGGCGCATTAAGTATTCTAGTAACTGACATTCTTTTTCGGATAAGTCAATTGTACGATCGCCCCGATAGGCTAATTGATTGTCGTAGGCTAGCTGTAAATCTGCGACTTGCAGCCGCCCGACAGCAACATCGGCATCAAAATTAGGAGGCCGTCGCAGCAATGCACGGACTCTGGCTAGGAGTTCTCGCAGTTCAAAAGGTTTGACTAGATAGTCGTCTGCGCCGCAGTCGAGTCCTTGTACGCGATCGTCTAGGGTATCTTTGGCGGTGAGAAATAGCACTGGTGTATTCCGTCCTTGCGATCGCAATTGCTGACAAATTGCCAGTCCGGTTTGTCTTGGTAGCATCCAATCCAAAATTAGCAAATCGTAATTTCCCTGCATTGCTAAATTACTACCAGTTGCCCCGTCAAATGCCACATCAACTGTATAACCTTCGCGGGTCAAAACTCGACTCAGAGGGTCAGTCAACTCAACTTCATCATCAACTAAAAGAATCCGCATCCTGATTTAAAATTTTAGGCTTGAGGTCAAGTAAACAGATTTTTGCTACATTTTGAAATGTGCAATACTTTCCGATTCACTGTAGGCTGCTGCTACCCATTCCTGGATTGCAGGTAGTGCCAAAATGGCATCAGCATAAGCTTTTGCTGATGAATTTAGTTTGACATCGTAGGTAACAAAACGCATGATAACGGGGGCAAACATAGCATCAACAATTGTGAATTTCCCGAACAGCATATCGCCGCCTGTTCCGAATTTCTCCCGGCATTCGCGCCAGATGGCCAAAATGCGATCGATCTCTGCTTCGACACCGGGAGTCATTCCTTCTCCGGGATAGCGGTTGCGACAGTCCATCGGCATATTTTCGCGCAAATTTTGGAACCCCGCGTGCATTTCGGCGCAGATGGAACGGGCGTGAGCCCTAGCGACGACATCGGCTGGCCACAAATCACTAGCAAAGCGTTCAGCAACGTATTCGCAAATTGCTAAAGATTCCCACACTTTCAGGTCGCCGTCGATTAAAACTGGCACTTTTCCCGAGGGAGAATAGCGCCTAATTTCTTCATGGGTTGTCGATCCGTCGAGGGGGATTCTGACTTCGGCAAATTCTAGTCCAGCTTGTTTCATCGCCAGCCAAGCGCGCAGCGACCAAGACGAATAATTTTTGTTGCCGATTACCAGAGTCAGTTTAGTCATATTTTTGGTTTCAGCTATCATCTTTCAGCAGACAATCGTTAACAAAATTAGATTTAAGTAAGTCTCAATACAATATATACACAAACATAATTATTCGCAACACCTAAACTTGTTTTGATATTTGAACCATTTGTGCTACTGTAGTTTAGGAAAAAGCTGTTTCCGCTTAGGCTGCGCTTATCCCCAATCTCAGATTCAGCAATTTACAATTTCAAATCAATATGATTACCGTAGCACTTCCCAAAGGCGGACTGTTAGGAGATAGCATTCGGCTGTTTAAATCTGTTGGATTAGACTTCAGTGCTTTTCTCGATTCCTCTAACCGACAACTGCAAATTTATGACACTACCGGAACTGCAAAAGCTTTGCTAGTAAGGACGCATGACGTGCCGGTTTATGTGGAATATGGTCAAGCTGATTTGGGGATTGCCGGCTATGATGTTTTGCGGGAAAAAACTCCGAAAGTTGCGAATTTAATTGATTTAAAATTTGGCAAGTGTCGCCTGTCTGTGGCGGTGAAGGAAGCTAGTCCTTACCGGCGGACTGTTGATTTGCCTCCTCACGGTAGAGTTGCTTCTAAGTTCGTACACTGTGCGAGAGAATATTTTCATAATTTGAATTTGCCGGTGGAAATTGTGCCGCTTTACGGTTCTGTGGAGTTGGGGCCGATTACGGGTATGTCTGAGGCGATTGTGGATTTGGTTTCGACTGGCAAAACTTTGCGGGAAAATGGTTTGGTGGAAATTGATGTTTTGTTTGAAAGTTCGGCTTATTTGATCGGTCATCCTTTGAGTTACCGTTTGAATGCGGGGGGGGTTAATGAGTTGATTGGGAAGTTGAGAGAGCAAGTTTTGATTGCTGTTTGATGGTCTAAAATTAGTATTGGAGTTTAGACTAAGCACAAATTTACTCAGCTAACGCTGAGTAAAAATTGTGGTGAATTTAGAGAGAGCTGACAAGGTTAAATAATGGATTTTGACGAGTTTTGGAACCTACCTTTACCCTTTTTGACCACAGGATAGCGACATCTTCGAGTGCGCGGTTTTCTTGTTTGCCATCCATCTGAATTTCCTCGCCGTTTCGGAGCAACAGCCGGACTCCCAATCTTGATTAAAAGTGGAAGCATTGATTGTACAACCCTTCCAGGCGTCAATTCAGGCAGAGACAATTGCTGTGGGTAAACGGATTTCTCTGACGACATCTTTAGCTAGCCATAATTGCCAGGTTAGTAAAGGCATCAAATCGCTCCATCGTTCGCACTGTTCGCTTGGTACTCAACTTCGGCACAGTCCAATGCAA
>Ga0123338_10005866_pt1 | contig 10417 bp, 6 predicted proteins | sample grotaG_FD_89793 | JGI IMG/M metagenome (GOLD analysis project Ga0123338, IMG submission 89793) | Glacier valley bacterial and archeal communities from Borup Fiord, Nunavut, Canada, to study Microbial Dark Matter (Phase II) -... | ecosystem: Environmental > Aquatic > Freshwater > Ice > Glacier ...
CGTAATAATACTTCAATAAATGTCTTCTGCTAAATATATTTTTATTTTTATTATAATTTTTAAAAATATGTTCGACCTTATTTAAAAGGCCGTAGCCATATTTGTTTTGTTCATCCTTTTCATAAATTTTATTTTTTGTATAAATAAAAATGGAGTCACGATAAAATTGAAGAGAATCAAGAGTACTTTTTAGAGAAAATAATTTTTCATTAAGATTCTTTTGATCTATAATACCTAAAACTGTACTGTTTAAGATACATTTTTTAAAAACATCTTTTGGTATAACTTCATAATTGTTTTCATTTTCAAACCAATTTTTATTTTGAAAATAGAAAGAACCCTTACTATTAATTTTATAATAGTTTAAAGAATTGTTAAACTCAATAATTTCTCCATAAATAGGCCATAATCCATGAATGGTTTCATTACAGTAAGTAGTGTAATTGTTTAATGCATCAATTTGAATTTTTTTATTTTGAGCAGAAATAAAAATTGGCACAAATGCAAAAACAAAAAAAACTTTTTTTTTCATCGCTAAAAATGTGAGTGTTATACCTTAAAGTTTAATTACTTAAGAGTTTATTATTTAAAAGTGAGTGATAAAGATAAATTTAAGAATGAGTTAAATTAGAACTATTGAAAATAAAGTTGCTAACTTTGCATCCCGTAATAATACTTCAATAAATGTCTTCTGCTAAATATATTTTTGTTACGGGTGGAGTTACCTCTTCCTTAGGGAAAGGAATTGTTGCCTCCTCACTTGCTAAACTTTTGCAGGCCAGGGGTTTCACTGTTACAATTCAAAAATTTGATCCATATATAAATATTGATCCAGGTACATTAAATCCATATGAACATGGAGAGTGTTATGTAACTGATGATGGTGCAGAAACTGATTTAGATTTAGGTCATTATGAAAGATTTTTAAATGTACCTACTTCGCAAGCCAATAATGTAACTACTGGTAAAATTTATAATTATGTTATAACTCAGGAACGAAAGGGTGCATATTTAGGTAAAACTGTTCAAGTAATACCTCACATAACTGATGAAATAAAAAGAAATTTTTATTTATTGGGCGAATCAGGTAAATATGATATTATAATTACAGAAATAGGTGGTTGTGTAGGTGATATTGAATCACTTCCTTTTATCGAAGCAGTTAGGCAAGCAAAATGGGAATTGGGCAGAAACAATGCAATGGTTATTCATCTTACTCTTGTCCCATATTTAAAATCTGCTGGTGAATTAAAAACAAAACCAACTCAACACTCTGTTAAAACTGCTCTGGAATATGGAGTGCCTCCAGATATTCTTGTTTGCCGAACAGAACATCCTCTTCCTATAGAAATAAGAAAAAAACTTGCCCTCTTTTGTAATGTACAAATTAATAGTGTAATAGAAGCAATGGATGCTGATACTATTTATGATGTACCATTACTAATGAAAAAAGAAAAGCTTGATGAGAGAGTGATGGGAAAATTAAGGCTTGTTCCTAAGCAAGAATTAAATTTAGATTCCTGGAAAGAATTTTTAGGAAAATTAAAAAACCCAACAGAAGAAATTACAGTGGGATTGGTGGGTAAATATGTTGAATTAAAAGATGCTTATAAATCAATTTCAGAAGCATTTATTCATGCAGGTGCTATGAATGAGTGTAAAGTAAATGTGATTTGGATAAAAGCAGAAAGCTTACTTAATGAAAATTATCGCGAACTTTTAGATGATTTAGATGGTATTTTAGTAGCTCCGGGCTTTGGTGAAAGAGGAATGGAAGGAAAAATAAGAGCAGTGAAGTACTCACGTGAAAACGAAATTCCGTTTTTTGGGATCTGCCTTGGAATGCAAATGGCAGTAATTGAGTTCGCGAGAAATGTTTTAAACATTGAAGATGCTACTACCAGCGAAATGAACATCCATACAGAGCATGCAGTTATTGATATGATGGAAGAACAGAAAAAAGTTACTGAAAAGGGTGGAACAATGCGCTTAGGTGCATACCCTTGTAGAGTTATACCCGAAACAAAAGCATTTCAAGTTTATAATAAAGAACTTATTTATGAACGCCATCGCCACAGATATGAATTTAATAATAAATATTTAAAACAATTTGAAGAAGCAGGAATGGTTTTCTCTGGGATAAATCCAGATTCAGGTTTGGTTGAAATTGTTGAATTGCAAAATCATCCCTGGTTTGTTGGATGTCAATTTCATCCTGAATTAAAAAGCACTGTTATGAACCCACATCCTTTATTTGTTAATTTTGTAAGGGCATCGATAGAAAGCGCAGTTCAAAAAAGGATGTCTCCAAAGGAAATTACCATTTAATATATTTGTAATAAAAAACTTAATTAAACTTTATAATTAATAATAATGGATAAAAATCAGGCCATTGGGTTTACACTAATTGCATTTATGTTGGTTTTATATTTTTGGCTTTCACCAAAAACAGCAAATAAACCAATTGTAACACCACAAACAATTACTCAAACTATTCCTAATAAAACAATTGATACAGTTGCAAAAGAAACAATTGTAAAAGACACAAATGGATTACAAAAGCAATTCGGTGCGTTTTGGAAATCTTCAACAGGTAATGATGAAAGTATTGTTTTAGAAAATAATGATGTAAAAGTTTCTTTAAACTCTCAAGGTGGGAAATTAAAAGAAGTTTTATTGAAAAATTATAAAACTTATCATCAAAAACCATTGATTTTGTTGGATGATGCCCAAAATAAAATGAGTTTTTTACTTTCAACCAATTCTGGTTTAGTTGATTTGTCAAAAATTTATTTTACATCTACTAAATCCGTCAAAGGGGATACGAATATTATTTCTTTCAGAGCAAATATTTCTGAAAATAAATATTTTGAACAAACGTATAGTTTAGGCAAAACAGGATATGAAATAGGTTATAAACTTAAAGCTGTAGGACTTGATGATATTTTAAAGAATGAACCTTTGCAATTTTACTGGACAGACGCATTCAGGAATGTTGAAAAAGATATTCTTGAAACAAGAAAAATGTCGTTTGTTACTTATTATACAAATGACGAAAGTTTTGAAAAAACATCTGAAATAACTAAAGATCCTGAAGAAGTTAAAGTTCAAAAACCCTTAAAATGGATTGCCTTTAAGCAAAAATTCTTTTTAACAGGTATTATTGCTGATCAGACCTTGCAAGCACCAACTATTAAAGTTAGCCAAGACGAAAGTAAAGAAATAGTTAAAACATTTTCTGCCGATATTTTATTACCAATCCAAGATATTAAAACAGGTAAAGCAAATTATCATTTTTACTTTGGTCCTAATGATTATCAAATAGTAAAAAATATTACAGATGGTTTTGGAAAAAATGTATACTTAGGTTATCCTGTTATCAATTTAGTAAGCCGTTTTGGAATTGTTCCCTTGTTTCATCTTTTGGAATCTTTTATTACTAATTATGGATTGCTAATTGTAATTCTTGTAATTATTATACGCATTATATTATTACCATTGAATTATAAGTCATATATTTCTATGGCTAAAACGAGAGTACTTGCACCAGAAATGGCAGGTATAAAAGAAAAATTTCCTGACGATTTACCTAAGCAACAACAAGAAACAATGAAATTGTATCAGCAAGTAGGAGTAAATCCTATTAGCGGTTGTATACCACTTTTGTTGCAGATGCCTATTTTATTAGCTTTATTTAGTTTATTTCCTAACCTGATAGAGTTTCGACAAAAAAGATTTTTATGGGCCGAAGATATGTCGGCATGGGATTCAATCGCACATTTGCCATTTAGTATTCCATATTATGGCGATCATGTGAGTTTATTTACTATTTTAATGACTCTTTCAACACTTGCCTATACTTATTATAACAACCAAATGACAGCAGGTACTATGCAACAAGGTCCTGTAAATATGAAAGTAGTAAGTTATTCAATGCCTGTTATTTTTATGTTTATTTTAAATTCTTTACCTGCAGGATTGAGTTTTTATTATTTTGTAGCTAATATTGCCTCAATAGCACAACAATTATTAATTCGTAAGTTTGTGAATGAAGATAAAATAAAACTTGTGCTTGAAGAAAATAAATTAAAAAATAAGGACAAGAAAAAATCTAAATTTCAAGAAAGAATTGATGCGGCAATGCGATCTGCAGAAGAGCAAAAAAAACTTAATGAAGGAAATAAAAAGAAAAAACCTTAATTTTATTTTTAGAATAATAAACTAAAATAGCTATTCAATTAAATGAATAGCTATTTTAGTTATAAAAACATTGAACCTAATTATTGGATTATGAATTATCGCATTTGTTTTTCTATTTTATTTTTTTGCTTTACAATTCAAAAATCTTTTTCACAAACATCTGAAGATTTTACAAAAAGATTTAACCAAGGTAAAACTCTTTTTAATAAAGCAAAATACGGTTTAGCTAAAGAATCTTTTAGCCAACTTATAAATCCTGATCCTTCAAATCCTTATACAGAATATGCATATTATTACTGTGCATTATCTGATTTTAAAGCCGGAAAGCCTGAAGAAGCAAAACTATTTTTAACAAAACTACTTTCTCAATATCCTGATTGGAGTAAAAGGGATGAAGCTATTTTTTTAATTAGTAATATTTCTTTTGATCAAAACGATCCCAACTTAGCCTTGTCAAATGTAAACAACATAAAATCTCCATATTTAAAAGATGATATTAAAAACCTTAAAAGACTTTATTTGAATAAACAAAGTTTATCCAGCCTTAAAGAATTAAAAAAAAAATATGACAATGATGAAGTTTTAGCCGAAATATTATATTTCCAACTAAAAAAAGCGGATAGTAAGGAAAAGGAAGATATTCAATTGTTGAAACATATTAATAAGCAATACGATTTTGCATCTAAATCAGAACCTGAGCCAGTTAATGAAATTAAAAACAATGCTCAAATCCTAAAAACAAAAAAAAAGGAGGTATATAATGTTGCAGTTCTTTTTCCGTTTAGCATGGAAAGCATTGATAAAAATAAGTCTGTAAGATCCAATCAGCTTGTTTTGGATATGTATGAAGGAATTTTAATAGCCAAGCAAGAGCTTGAAAAACAAAATATCAAACTTAAGATTTCTGCTTTTGATATTGGTAAAGATGCAAACCCTATTTTAGATTTAGTAAACCAATCAGAATTTGAAAATACCGATTTAATAATAGGCCCACTTTATCCTCAAAGTAACCAAGTTGCTGTAGCATTTGCCAATGAAAAAAAAATCGCTTTAGTCAATCCATTATCTTCAAATGCAAAACTCCTAGAAAATAACCCTTATGCCTTTTTAATTAAACCATCACACGAAACCAGGGCAATTAAAGCTGCGGAATATGTATACAACAATTTCCCATCAAAGCCAGGGATAATTATTTATGGAACTACTGAAGAGGATTCTATATTGGCATTTACCTACAAACAAAAATTTACTGATTTAGGAGGAAAAATTTTATTAACAAAAAAAGTAGGAACTGGTGAAATTTCTCAAATGAAAACTGCTTTAAATGGCTATAATGATAAAACTTTAGGCCATATATTTATGGCTTCTGGTAATGCAAAAGTAGTAAGTGGATTTATGAATGTGCTTGAAAATAATTCTTATAAAATACCTACCATCACGCCTTCTAACTGGTTTAATTTTGAATTGATGAATTTTAATCAGTTTGAACAACGCAATATTTATTTTATTTATCCTGAATATTTAGACACACAAGCCGAAGAAGTTAAAAAGTTTAAGCATAGCTATTTACAAAAAACAAATATTGTCCCTTCTCTTTACGCATATCAAGGATATGATATGATGTTATTTTTTGGCCGTTTAATGGGTGAGAATGGAAGTCATTTTGATAAAATTTTGCATGAACGAAAACAAGTAAAAAGCATTATTTTCTCAGGTTATGATTATCAAAAAGCAAATGATAATCAATATGTACCCATTTATAAATTTGAGGAAGGTGATTTTAAATTATTAAATCCGATAGAGTAAATATAAAATATAATAGGGATGAATACCACAATTAGTCAGCAGTTATTTGATAAAGCAAAACAATTAATACCAGGTGGAGTAAACTCCCCTGTTCGTGCATTTCGTGCAGTTGGAGGAAATCCTATTTTTATAAAATCTGCGAAGGGTGCTTATTTATATGACGAAGATGGTAATTCTTATTTAGAACTTATTAATTCATGGGGACCTATGATATTAGGCCATGCCAATGAAATAATTGAAAAAGCTATAGTTGACGCTGCAAAAAGTTCTCTTTCGTTCGGCGCACCTACCAGAAAAGAAGTGGAGATGGCTGAGTTGATTGTAGACATGGTACCTTCTGTTGAAAAAATTAGAATGGTGAATTCAGGTACCGAAGCTTGCATGTCGGCAATACGATTAGCAAGAGGATATACAGGAAAAGAAAAAATTATAAAATTTGAAGGCTGTTATCATGGTCATGGTGATAGCTTTTTAATTGCAGCGGGTAGCGGAGCAATTACAATGGGAGTGCCCGATAGTCCTGGCGTAACAAAAGGTGTTGCTGTTGATACTTTAACAGCACCTTACAATAATTTACAAGCAGTTGAAAATATTATATTAGAATATAAAGATAAAATCGCCGCAATAATAATTGAACCAGTGGCTGGCAATATGGGATTAGTTTTGCCCATCCCTGATTTTTTAGAAGGTTTAAGAAGATTATGTGATAAAAATGGAATTATATTAATTTTTGATGAAGTAATGACTGGTTTTAGATTGGCTAGGGGAGGAGCTCAGGAAAGATTAGGTGTTATACCTGATATAACAACATTAGGAAAAATAATTGGAGGAGGAATGCCTGTGGGCGCTTATGGTGGAAAAAAAGAAATAATGGATTTTGTTTCACCTGCTGGTCCCGTTTATCAGGCAGGTACTTTATCAGGTAATCCTATTGCAATGTCTGCTGGTTTGGCAATGTTAAATTATTTAAAAGATCATTCGGAAATTTATGTTCAATTAGATGAAGTAGGAAAAAAAATTGTTGAAGGGTTTAGGGAAAATATGAAAAAACTAAACCTTGACTATACAATTAATCAAGTAGGATCGATGTTTAGTCTATTTTTTACAAATGAAAATGTAACAGAATTTGAGTCTGCTAAAAAATCCGATTTAAATTTATTTGCTAAATACTTTCAGGGAATGCTTCAAAGAGGAGTTTATCTTGCTCCATCTCAATTTGAGAGTTTGTTTTTATCAACAGCCCTTTCTCAAAACAATATTGATGAAATTATTAAAGCAAATTATGAAGTTTTAGAAGATTTATATAAATGAGTTTAATTATATAAAAAATTCCGTTTTTTAATAATTTAGATATGATTAATAGACGCAAATTTTTGGGTACTACTATGTTGGCTTTAGATAATATGGGTAATTTATCAGGTGCTTTTACAACAAGTGGTATGGCTTTTAAAATGCATGGCAGAGTTGGAGATTCTCCAATTATTGGGGCAGGTTTATATATAGATAATGAAATTGTAGGAACAATATCAACGGGAGTTGGAGAAGAAGTAATTCGAAATGTTGGAAGTTTTTTAGTAGTTGAATTAATGCGCCAAGGATTTTCTCCTGAAAACGCTTGTAATGAAGCAGTAATGCGAATAATTAAAAGAAAGCCTGAAATTACAAATGAAATACAAGTTGGTTTGCTGGCATTAAATAAAAAAGGCGAATACGGTGCCTTCGCAATTCAAAAAGGTTTTAGCTTTGCTGTTTGTAATTCAGAAAATAAGGAATTATTAATAAAAGGGAAAAGCTTTTATTAATGTAATTTAGTTAAAATTTTATAATAGTTTTATAAATCTTGTACTAATTTTAAAGTTTCTATTAATAAATTTTTTTCTCCACGCCGAAATATTTTTCACAATTCTGAAAATGATAAAACGGTTTTTTATCTTTTCATTCATTTTATACTGCCTTGAATAAATAAACCCAGTATTTTTTTACCAACTATTTTGCCATTCTGTTTATTAAGCTTACTTTTAATCATTTAAGTAAATCATCGCCTAATGAATCGGCAGATGGCCGATAAGGATTAATAGAATCTTTTTGGTTAATTCTCTCTTTTACTACTTCACAATCTAATTCTACTTCCAACTTTGCAGGCTTTTTGAAAGTACCTTTTTTAATTCCTAATGTATTGTCGGCATAAACTTTATCCATGTATGTACCCCAAATTGGTAAAGCAACCCTTGCACCTTCTCCTAAATAATTTTTAAATCTGATATGTTTTGTATCTCCTCCAACCCATCCACCAGAAACTAAATTATTAGTAATTCCCATAAACCATCCATCAGAATAATTTTGAGTGGTTCCTGTTTTTCCTCCAATTTCATTATTATAAAAGCATTTATATCGGGCTAGACCTAAAGCTGTTCCACCTTTTTCTTGAGTACCTCCTTTAAGCATGTGAACCATTAAATAGGAAGTTTGTTCACTCAGCGCTTCAATAGTTTTTGCAGGAAAGTCTTGAATAATATTTCCATTTCTATCTTCAATCCTTGTAATAAATCTTGGTTCTGTCCACACACCTCCGTTTACAAAAGTACTATAAGCACCTAGTAAATCATATATCGATACATCTTGTGTACCTAAGCAAATAGATGGAACGGCTTCCATATGGCTCACATCAATGCCCAGTTTTTTTGCATATTCAATTACACGAGTAGGACCAAGATCCTTAACTAATTTTGCACTTATAGTATTTACAGATTGCGCTATGGCTTGCCTCAAAGTTAAACTCTGACCTGTATATGTGCCAGTTGAATTGCGTGGTTGCCATGGTTGCCCGTATTCATCTTTTGAAAATACTACTGGTTCGTCAACTATTTCTGTGCAAGGTGTATAACCTTTATAATCAATTGCAGTTGTATAAATAATTGGTTTAAAAGACGATCCTGGTTGGCGTTTGCCTTGCTTAACATGGTCATATTGAAAAAATCTAAAATTTACACCACCAACCCAAGCTTTAATATCACCAGATGTAGGATCCATTGACATAAAGCCACACTGGAGAAATCGTTTATGATAGCGAACGGAATCCATCGGACTTAAAATTGTATCTTTTTCGTATGATAAATTATTTAAGGTAAAAACTTTCATTTTAACTGGTTTATTAAGAACCATCATGATTGAATCTATATTATCACCATATCTTTCCTGTAAATCATGATATCTGGATGATTTTTGAACTTCTCTTAAAATGTATTTTGTATCAATTTTACCTTCATCATCTCTCCAAATATCCTTAGCACCTTTCCACTGATCATTAAATAAGACTTGCAATTTTTTCATCTGATCAATTGTAGATTCTTCTGCATATTTCTGCATTCTGGAATCTATTGTTGTGTAAATTTTTAATCCATCTACATATAAATCAAAATTAGAATCTGTCAATAATCTTTCTAATTCTTTCTTTAAAACGGCTCTAAAGTGAGGCGCTAAGCCCTGACTATAATCTTCTACTTTAAAATGAAGATTTAATGGTTCTGTATTTAATGTAGATCTTTCTTTCTCACTTAGGTATTTATACTTTACCAACTGCGATAAAACAATATTTCGTCTTATTATCGCTCTTTCAGGTCTTGATATAGGATTCCATTTAGTAGGATTCTGTAGCATTCCCACAAGTAAAGCACTTTCATTAACATTTAATTGTGCAGCGCGTTTTTGAAAAAAAGTATGTGCTGCCGATTCGATCCCAAAAGCATTATTACCAAAATCGACTGTATTCAAATACATGGTAATTATTTCTTTTTTAGTATAATTCCTTTCTATCTGAATAGCTGTAATCCATTCTTTTGTTTTAATAATCAAAGCACTAATGCCTGGTACTTTATATAAAATACCTTTGTATTCAGCAATTTTCCGCATGGAAAATAGATTTTTTGCTAATTGTTGAGATAGAGTGCTTGAGCCTTTTGGTTTAAAGGAGAGTATATAAAATGGAATAGAAATAGTTGCTTTAAAATCAACACCTGAATGTTTTTCAAAACGAATATCCTCTGTTGAGATAAGAGAATTAATAATATGTGGAGATATTGAGTCAAACTCAACTGGAGTTCTGTTTTTTATAAAATATTTACCTAATAGAACATTATCAGATGAGTAAACTTCTGATGCCTGATCGCTTTTAGGGTTTTCTAGTAATTTAAAATCTGGCATTTTACCAAAAAGCCAAAATAAATTTACAGTTACAGCAAAAATATAAAAACAGAAGAAAGCAATTGTAGAAAGGAAAATTATCCACGCTCTTACAATTATTTTTTTATAATTTCCTTTTTGAAAATTGATAAGCTTGAACATTTTTAATGATGTATTTTGACAAAAGATGATTGTTTTATCAATCGTCTTTTTATAAATATTTTTTTAAACG
>Ga0123338_10005868_pt1 | contig 10414 bp, 8 predicted proteins | sample grotaG_FD_89793 | JGI IMG/M metagenome (GOLD analysis project Ga0123338, IMG submission 89793) | Glacier valley bacterial and archeal communities from Borup Fiord, Nunavut, Canada, to study Microbial Dark Matter (Phase II) -... | ecosystem: Environmental > Aquatic > Freshwater > Ice > Glacier ...
AGGCAAGCCCGGTGAGTGAGCAGAGTGGCAGCCACGGTCCGGTGCCGCGAGGGCAGTACTTGATGGTGTGTGTCGACGGCGTAACTGTGGTAACAAGCGCACTCGGTCCCGTCGATTCAGCGTCGCCATCGGGGTTCTCGCACGTTGGTCGGATCGGCGAGTCGCTCGATGTCGCGGCAGCTCGCGAGGCGGCAGCCAACTCGGCTCGGGCGCTGCTCTGGGCGGTGGAGCAACGTGTCGGATCGCTGAACGCGATTGACCGAGTTGTGAAGGTGCGAGGGTATCTCGTGACGACAGACGACTTCAAAGATCACGCAACCGTGATGGACGGGGCGAGCGAGGTGCTCCTCGCGGCGCTCGGCCATCGCGGTGAGCACACCCGCACAACAGTTGGGGTCGCTTCTCTTCCATTCGGTCTTCCAATCGTTGTCGAGCTCTCAGCTCGGCTCGTGAAGGGTTATAAGGAATGAACAACGGACAGCCACTCGAGAGCGCAGTCGGGGGATTGCTGGACATACCGCGAGGCGTGGAGACCCCAAGCCTTGTGGTCGACCTCGATCGGGTTAAAACGAATCTCGACGAGATGGCGACCTTCGCTCGGGAGCACGATGTCGACCTTGTGCCACACGTCAAGACTCACCGCACACCCCAATTCGCAGATCTCCAGACGAGGAGCGGCGCTTCCGCATTGTGTGTAGCGAAGCTCAGCGAAGCCGAGGAGTTCGCACGCTCAGGCTTCCGATCGTTCGTCATGGCCTACCCCATTGTCGGGGAAGAGAAGTTTGAACGGGCCAAACGACTTGTCCGACAGGGTGTGAAGATCCGGCTCACCACTGACAACCTCGACCAAGGTGAACTCCTAGCGGCTTCCTTTGCGAGAGATGGCCTCGTTGCCGATGTTGCGATCAAGGTCGACACCGGGTTCCACCGAGTTGGCGTCGAACCGGCACGTGCCGTCAAGTTCGCCGTAGCCCTGTCTCGCCTCGACGGCATTTGTGTCCGGGGCTTCATTGCCCACGAAGGTCATGCCGCAGGCGCCGATGACGATTGCGGGATGCATGACCTCTCAATCGATTCGGGTGAGCAAATGGTGTGGGCTGCAAATGAGGCCCGCAGCGCCGGTGTCCCGGTCGACACAGTGTCTGTCGGTTCGACCGCCACAGCGAAACACACTCCGCTCGTGCCGGGCATCACCGAAGTACGTCCGGGTATCTATCCGTTCTACGACTATGGGCAAGTTCTGCGGGGAACGGTCGGCCTCGACCGCTGTGCGGCACGCGTGCTGACGACGGTCGTGAGTAGTGCGGCACCAGATCGGGCGATCATCGACGCCGGCTCGAAATCGATGGGCCAGGACCTCCTAGCGATCTGGTTCGCGAACGGGGCAGCTGGGCATGGGCTCGTGATCGGAGAACCAGGCTGGTCGCTCTACAAACTCTCGGAAGAACACGGCTGGATGCGATGGGACGGCGAAGGCCCACCTAGGCCGCTGGTGGTCGGCCAACGGCTGCAGATTCTGCCCAACCACATCTGCTCAGCGTTCCATGTGCTCGGCGAAAGCGTCGTTGTTCGCAACGGCACAGTCGAGGCGACGTGGGTCGCTACTGCTCGCGGCTGCTCGAAATGACCCAGGAGAACCTCATATGTTAAAGGCCACACCCGCTGAGCTCGGCTTTGAACTGCCGTCGGCTCCAGAGCTTGCGGATCACCTCCCAATTGTCACGCACATTTGTGTGGGCGCTTGTATCTACGTGTCCGGGCAGATCCCAGATTCACCTGGACTCCCGCCGCTGCGTGGCCGTCTCGGTGACGATGTCGATCTCGACACCGGCAGGGCCGCTGCGCGCCGAGCGACGCTCAACGCGCTCGCAGTGCTGGAGCGCGCTGCAGGCGGGCTGGATCGCGTACGACGAATCGTCAAGGTCGTCGGATTCGTTCGCTCGACGCACGACTTCACCGATCAACCTGCCGTGATCAACGCCGGGTCAGAGCTGCTCGTAGATCTATGGGGCACCGAGTTTGGCAAGCATGCGCGATCAGCTATCGGTGTCGCCTCGCTGCCATTCGGAGTACCTGTCGAGATCGAGCTCATTGCAGAACTCGAAGAGCCGCGATGAGACTTGCAAGCAAAGTGGCCGTTATCACCGGCGCCGCTGCAGGCCAGGGAAGGGCAATCGCTGAGGCTTTCGCCGCCGAAGGTGCCAGCGTGATCATGCTCGACCTCGATGAGACAACCGGAGAGGAAGCGGCAGCATCGATTCGCGATTCTGGACAGAACGCTACGTTTCGGCGGGTCGACGTCTCGAACGAAGCCGACTGGGTTGAGACCATCGAGGCGGTGCGGTCGAGCTTCGGGCGACTCGACATCCTGTACAACAATGCGGCGCTGTTCTCGGCCGCCGATGGCCCGGTTATGGAGATTGAGGTCGATGTCTGGGACCTGGTGTTCGCTGTGAATGCACGAGGGGTGTTCCTTGGATGCAAACACGCAGTGCCGCTCATGGACAGTGGCGGTGGGGGCTCGATCATCAACATCGCGTCGATACGCGCCTGGTTGGGTACGAGCACTGCGCAGGATGCGTATGCGGCGACAAAGGGTGCCGTTGTTGCATTGACCCGATCGTTGTCGGTCCACCTTGCGCCACGACAAATCAGAGCCAATACGATTTGTCCTGGAACAATTCTGACCGCGATGGCTCCGCTGGCGGACGGCGAAGCGGTGGCACAACGACTGGCCCGCTATCCGCTCGGACGATTCGGTACGACGAACGACGTCGTCGGCGCAGCCGTATTTCTCGCTTCTGACGAGTCTCGCTGGATCACGGGCGTCGAACTACCTGTCGACGGCGGCACGTCTGCCTTCTACGTATGAGACGACCATGAGTTCTGCCCCCCACACATCCATCGTCGATCTACAAGACCTGCACGCCGTCGAACGTCGGGTCCTTTGGTTGAGCGCAGTGATCGTTCACTGGGCCAACAACGTGCGACCCAAGACGGACCCATTGAAGGTCGGGGGGCATCAGGCGTCAAGCGCCAGCTGCGCCAGTTTGATGACCGCGCTGTACTTCGGCCACCTTGCGGCCGACGATCGGGTGTCCGTGAAGCCTCACGCATCGCCAGTGCTCTACGCGATCGGGTTTCTGCTCGGGCGTCTTGCGGCCGAGGATCTGAAAACACTGCGAGAGTTCGGGGGCCTGCAGAGCTACCCGTCGCAGACCAAGAACCCTGAACTCGTCGACTTTTCGACTGGTTCTGTCGGGTTGGGTGCAACGGCGGCAAACTACGCAGCCCTCGCCCAGGCGTACATGTCGACACACGTCGGCGAGGCGCCAAGACCGGGCAGCTACTGGTCGATCGTGGGCGACGCCGAGCTCGACGAAGGAAACGTCTGGGAAACCCTTGCCGAGCCGTTACTCGACGGCGTGCCCGGCATTCGATGGATCGTCGACCTCAATCGGCAGAGCCTGGACCGCATTGTGCCGGGTGTGCGCACCGATCGATTGAAGCAGATGTTCGCAGCCAACGGATGGCGGGTGATCGAGGCGAAGTATGGTCAGACGCTTCGAGAATTGTTCGACCGAGACGGCGGGACTGCACTGCGCCGTCGGCTTGACGACATGTCGAATGAGGAGTATCAGGTGCTCCTCGCCTCAGGCCCGGCACAGGTTCGATCCCGCCTCGTTGCACGTCTATCCGACGATGAGCGAAAGCCCATCGAAGCGGCTGTAGCCGGACTCGACGACGTGGAGCTTCATCGCCGGCTTTCGAGTCTCGGTGGCCACGACCTCGAGGTCCTGTTGGACAGCTATGCCCAAGCCGACTCCCATCCAACTCCAGCGGTCGTGTTCGCCTACACCGTCAAAGGCTGGGGATTGCCCTTCGCCGGCAACCCAGGGAACCACTCGGCCCTCATGACCAACGATCAGATGGGCGAGCTGTCACATCTACTCGACATCGGCGCTGACTGGTTCGCCTCGTTGTCGGGCAGCAATCCCGGTGCAGTCACAGTGGAAAGGGCATGTGCTCGCCTCTCGCGAACGCCACCGGTGGGGTTCGAAGCGATCGATGTGCCCAAGCGACTTGCACCACGCCGTCAACAAACATCCAGCACGCAGGAGGCCTTCGGAAGGGCGTTGCTCGAACTGACACGCAGTGCACCCGAAGTCGCAGCCCGAATCGTGACGGCGGCGCCAGATGTAGCGGCCTCGACAAACCTTGCAGGGTGGATCAACAAGGTCGGCGTGTGGCGGGCAACGCAACACGATTCGTTCCTCGAGGAGGGTCTCACGGCCCTTCGGTGGAACGAGTCCCCTGCCGGCCGTCATCTCGAGCTGGGGATCTCTGAGATGAACCTCTTTTCGCTGCTCGGCCAGCTCGGACTGACGGCTGAGCGGCACGGAACCACTTTGCTCCCAATCGGCACGGTGTACGACACCTTTATTTCGCGCGGGCTCGATGCCCTCATCTACGGGTTGTACTGCGAGTCGAAGTTCTTGATGGTTGGCACCCCGAGCGGCGTGACGTTGGCCCCGGAGGGCGGCGCTCATCAGAGCACGGTGACACCAAGCCTCGGCATCGAGCTACCGAACCTCGTGACCTACGAGCCGTGTTTCGCCACCGAGGTCGAGATCGTTCTACTCAACGCTCTCGACCGCATCGCCCGCCGAGAGACCTCGGTCTATCTCCGCCTGTCCACCATGCCGGTTGACCAAAGCCCATTCGAACGGCTGACCGAGCTGACTGACCCGGACGACCTAGCAAACCGAGTGCTATCGGGGTGCTATCGGCTTGTCGACCGCCGAACCGAATCCGACTACCGAGACGATCGCTCCGTGCTCTTGTTCGCCAGTGGGGTCATGGTGCCCGAAGCAGCCGCTGCCAGCGACATTCTCCTCGGCGAAGGCGTGTTTGCCTCGGTCTTCAACGTCACATCTGCAGACCTCCTCTACCGTGCGTGGCAGTCCGAGGCGCAACGATCGGTGCGAACTGCCGTCTACCGGCGACCCGTCTTCGACGTTGTCTCGCCTGCCGAACACGGACGCCCTGCAGTGACCGTGGTAGACGGGCATCCACACTCACTCGGCTTCATCGGCACTGCACTCGGTGTCGACAGCATCAACCTTGGCCCGACGTCATTCGGACAATCCGGCTCGGTCTCAGACGTCTACCGGCACCTCGCACTCGATGCTGGATCCATCGTCAACGCCGTCCTGGCTGTTCTCGCATGAGGCTCGGGCGCGCCACGATCGACGGTAAAACCCACCTCGTCCGCGTGGAAGGTGTCGAAGTGGTCGCCCTGCTCCGTGAGAGCGACCACCCGGCAGCCGATGTGCTCCGTGAAGCGCTGGCGGCAGGCATCGACCTGGACGGACCAGGAGAACGACGACACGTCGGCGACGCGATTCTGCTCGCGCCTGTGAGGAACCCATCGAAGTTCCTCGGCGTGGGCCTCAACTATCGCGAGCATGCCCGTGAATCAGGCGTGGACATTCCAGAGAGGCCGACCCTCTTCGTGAAGACGCCGAACACCATCATCGGACCCTCCGACGACATCGTGTTCCGAGTCGAATCGACTAAGGCGGTGGATTTCGAGGTGGAGCTCGCGATCGTCATCGGTTCCCGTGCACGAAACGTATCCGTGGCGGAAGCGCCCAAGGCGATCCTCGGTTACACGGTTTGCAACGACGTCACTGCCCGAGATGCCCAGTTCTCCGACGGCCAATGGGTGCGCGCGAAGTCCTTCGATACCTTCGCTCCCCTTGGTCCAGTGATCGTGACCGTCGATGAACTCGGAGTCCAGCCGCTTCACCTCGAGACGGTGCTCAACGGCAACGTCGTGCAGGCGGGCTGCACGGACGACATGATCTTCGACCCGGCGCAGATCGTGTCGTTCATATCCTCGTGCATCACGCTTGAGCCAGGAGACGTGATCACCACCGGTACTCCGCCAGGCGTCGGCTTCGCACGAACGCCGCCGCTTTTCCTGCAGCACAACGACCTCATCTCCGTCGCAATCGGTGGAATTGGGGCTTGCGTAAATCGAGTGCGGACCGAATGAGGGCTCGAACATCATTAACCGTCGCTGGAAGCAGGCACCCTGTTCGTGACAAACCGACCCGAGAGGTGACACCTTGAGAGCAGACGATCCACAGGCACCATTCGACCTCATTGTTCGCAACGGCCGGCTGTTCGACCCAGGAACCGGCCTCGACGTGGTCGCCGACATCGGCGTCCGGCTCGGCCGGATTGCTGCGATCGGTACAGCGCTGCCCGGACGGGCTGCCTCGATGTCGTACCCGCCCCACCTCGGAACGCAAGAGGTCGACGCGACGGGACTCTACGTTGCGCCAGGATTCATCGACATCCACGCGCACGTCTACACCGGGGTGTGCCCGCTCACCGTCCCGGCGGATGAGACATCGTCGAGAAGCGGCGTCACCACCGTCGTCAGCGCCGGCGATGCCGGTGCCAACACGATCGGCGGCTTCCGTCATCTGATTGTCGAACGAAACCGCACCAGGGTTCTGGCCTTCCTACACATCTCGACTGTTGGCCTCGCATGCTGGCCCGTCGGCGAGAGCGTGCAACTGGACATGCTCGACCGCGATCGAGCACTTCGAGCGATCGCCGAGAACCCCGACATTGTCGTCGGCATCAAAGTGCGGGAAACTGCCCCCGATGTCGTTGGGGACAATGGACTGGAGCCTCTGCGGCGGGCACTCGACGTTGGTGGGGAAACGAATCTTCCCGTCATGTGCCATATCGGCAACACCCCTGAGGTCCTCACAGCAGTTCTCGATCTGCTCCGCCCTGGCGACATCCTGACCCATTGCTTCACCGGAAGCTCCAACAACCTTGTGGAGAATGGAGTTCTCGTTCGCGGCGCGCGGGAAGCTCTCGATCGGGGCGTCGTGTTCGACATCGGTCACGGTTTCGGCAGCTTCGATTTCACCGTCGCTGAAATGGCGGCCAGCGAGGGAATCTGGCCGACCACGATCAGCACCGACATCCACAGCCTCAGCGCCTCATCCACAATGAAGGACCTTCCGTTCACGATGAGCAAGTTGCTCACGCTCGGAATGCCTTTGAAGGACGTTGTCGCTGCAGTAACGAGTCGACCGGCAAATGTGATCGGTCGGGAACACGAGATCGGCAGCCTCGCTGTCGGGCGTATCGCAGACTTGACCCTTTTCGAAGTCGGCGACGACGAGATGACGAGCGGCGACGCCTTCGGCAATCAGAGGGCCTTGAGTTCGCAAGTGCTGGTTCGGGGAACGATACGAGCCGGCATTCCTTGGGGTGGTCCATACCCGCATCCCGCAACCTCGTTCGGCGTTGGGCTTCAGTGACCGGCGGTCGGCGTCATTTGCTTTGTGCTGCACCTGCGCCCGGGGCAGGCAAGTCGCTATGACGAGTTGCACCACGCAATGCCCTCGGCCGTAGCCCAAGAACTAACCGCAGCTGGTTTCCGTAACTACACGTTGTTCCGGCACGGGGACTTGGTCATCGGCTATGCCGAGGGAATCGATGATATTCTCGCTGCCCTCGGCACCGTTGGAGACACCGAGTCGTTCGAGCGATGGGCAGCCGATTTCACCGACGTATTCATGAGCGGCAATCGAACCAATGAAGCGAATAGCCCAGACATCTGTCAGGAAATCTGGCATCTCGCCGATGAGTGAGCCACCGTGGCGCAACGATTGGCCAACGGCGTTGGAGCCTTGTGGTCCAGGTGCCGGGGTCGCTACGTCGTCTCAACGCGATCGTTCAGGAAGTGACGTCGCATCTAAGGACTCGCCGCGAGTTTGAATGAGCGCTCCAAATAGCTGTGACCTGGGACAACTTCGCGAGGCGCGCACAATCTATCCGGACACGAGCCCTAGTCGACGTCTACGAGAGTCGTGCCTTGCCGCCCTTGACGCGTATGTAGAAAGGAATGAGTCCATGAATCGACAACTGCCGAGGCCGAACGACTTCGTGGACCTCCTGAGGTTTCAGAAGCCAACGCTGAACTTCACCAAGCGGCGACTGGCGCGAGCCCAGACCATCGCTGATTTGCGCAAAATAGCTCGTCACGTCACGCCAAAGGCGCCGTTCGACTACACTGACGGCGCCGCCGAGCAGGAACTTTCCCTCGCGCGAGCCCGTCAGGCGTTCGAGGACGTCGAGTTCCACCCGAGCGTGCTCCGGGACGTCTCGGACATCGACACGTCCTGCATCGTCACGGGTGGGGTTTCGGCACTGCCTTTCGGAATCGCTCCTACGGGTTTCACCCGCATGATGCACACGGCCGGCGAGCGAGCCGGCGCAGCAGCTGCCGGCGCGGCTGGGATCCCATTCTCCCTGTCGACTGTCGGTACCGCCACACCCGAGGAAGTTGCAACAGCGAATCCTTGCGGGCGCAATTGGTTCCAGCTGTATATGTGGAAGGACCGAGACAGGTCACTGGACGTGCTTGCTCGCGCAGCAACATCAGGATTTGACACCCTGCTCGTCACCGTGGACGTGCCAGTCGCCGGGGCACGCCTGCGGGATCGCTACAACGGCCTGACAATTCCTCCCACACTCACAGGACGAACCGTTCTCAACGCGCTCCCTCGCGCGCGTTGGTGGTTTGACTTTCTCACCACCGAGCCGATCGCGTTCTCAACATTCAAACAGTGGGACGGGACCGTCGCCGAGCTCCTCGATTCGATGTTCGATCCGACCGTGGACTTTGAGGACCTGTCGTGGATCAAATCTCAATGGCCCGGCAAGGTGGTAGTCAAAGGCATTCAGACGCTCGACGACGCCAAGCGGTGTGCGGACCTGGGCGTCGACGGGGTGCTCTTGTCGAACCACGGTGGCCGTCAGCTTGACCGGGCGCCAGTGCCGTTCCACTTGCTGCCAATCGTCGCACGAGAGATCGGGAACGACACCGAGGTGATGATTGACACCGGCATCATGTCCGGCGCGGACATCGTCGCCGCCCTGGCTGCTGGTGCCCGCTTCACCCTGGTAGGACGCGCATACCTTTACGGGCTCATGGCCGGTGGCCGAGCCGGAGTCGACCGGGCGATCGAGATCCTCTCAGAAGGAATCGTGAGGACCATGAAGCTGCTTGGAGCTAAGAGCATCGCGGAACTAAACCCAGGCCACGTCACCCAGTTGTCCCGGTTCACTACACATCGCACCTAACAACCTCCCTCGCACCGGCTGGTTCCGACTCCCAGCGCGCTAAATCGATCTGAGCTTCACCCCGTCTGACGGACATCTACCTTGTGGGCTATAGAGCCCGGATCACTATGTCCATGTCAACGAGTAAGGGTTCCTGCCGGTCGCGCCGGAAGTTCACCCCAGAGTTCAAAGCCGAGGTGGTCGCGAAGGTCGACGCGTCGGGGTCTCCTGGTTAGCGGCGCCAAAACGGCGGTGAATGGTTCTGCTAATACGGGTTCGTGGAACGGACTCGTCGCCCCTCGTCGGCTGCGTGCAACGTGAGACGTGGGTGCTGATGTGGTCCTGATCTTCTGTGCACCAGACGGTTTCGCCGGATGGGGTTCGTCCATCAAGCACGATCGCGGTGGTGAGCGGCAGAGGTGGTCTCGATCGGCTCCGGTGGTGCCAAATAGTTGACGTAAAGTGAACACTGGGTGACACATCGCGCTGACGTCCGTACCGGCAAATGGAAGCCGTGTTACAACACGTGCATGGTCACTGAACGTCGTCGCATTGCTTGGTCCGTCGTCCTGACAGTCATGTTGGGCTCCAGCCTCGCGTCAGCACAGCGCAGCGACGCTACATCGACGTCGACATTCGGAGCTGAGAGTTTCGCCACGTTCAACCCGGGGCTGCTGCCGAACTGTCCACCCCCGGCGGCGCAACTCGTTCCGGTTGTCAAGGCGAAACCGCTCACGGACATGAGCGGGCCACATTGCCAATACGTCCCATCGACCGGTCGAACCCACGTCGATGGTTTCACCGATGATCAACCGTTGCACTTCGACGAAGCTTGGGGCGCGAAATATGGAACGCGTGCGGATCTCGTGAAGCGGGGCACGGTCGGCGGTACCGGTCAGGAGGCGATCAGTGAATCCAACCGGTCGCATGACCGTTGGGCGATCGCCGCCACGCTGTACGCGCAAACGCCGACGCTGTACGCACGTGCAGACGTTTACAACTGGGTGGGGTTACAGGACGACACGCACGACCTGTCCCAGATCGGGATTTCCTACAACAACCTCAGTTTCCTCGGCACTGCCGAGTGCAGCGGGAACAACGACGTCGACTACCGCCCGATCGTGCTCGGCCAGGTCGAGTTTGCGGGCACGTTCCAGCCCGGTATCTGCTTCCCCGCATACGTCTTCGGTCCCGGCACACAGACGTTTTTCCAAGTCTCGATCAGCGCTGGCTGGTTGCAGAACTGGATCAACTG
>Ga0123338_10005869_pt1 | contig 10414 bp, 9 predicted proteins | sample grotaG_FD_89793 | JGI IMG/M metagenome (GOLD analysis project Ga0123338, IMG submission 89793) | Glacier valley bacterial and archeal communities from Borup Fiord, Nunavut, Canada, to study Microbial Dark Matter (Phase II) -... | ecosystem: Environmental > Aquatic > Freshwater > Ice > Glacier ...
AGGTGCCTAGAACTAAAAAAGGCACCTCTTTTAAAAAAAAATATTTATAATTACTTTACTTCAACCCAAGCTTGTTTTTTATTACTTTCTAGAATTCTTTCACAAATTAATAATTCTCTATATCCATCCGCAAAAGTTGGGAATGATGGTTTTAAAGGTTGTTTTCCTTCAGCGATTGCTTCATAAACTTCTTTAAATAATTGTTTTGAAGTATCAGGAAAACCTTCGTTATGACCGCCAGGGAAAGTTATTATTTGTCTTGATTCAGGATAAACCAAAGATGGGTCTTTTAATAAAACTTCGTTAGATTTATCTCTGTTTCCAATCCACATTTCATTTGGTGTTTCTGAGCACCAACTAAATGTTTTTTTAGAACCGGATATTTCAAGATTCATTCTGTTTTTTCTTCCAGCAGCGACTTGAGAAACTGTAATTACACCTCTATTTCCATTATCAAATCGCAATAAAACATTTGCATGATCTTCAGTAGTAATATTTACATCTGCATAATCTTCAGGAGATAACATTTTTCCTGAATAAGTATCTAAAGCTTTTAATGGTTTTTTTCTTGTTTTATGAACGGTATTAAAATCAGCCATTACAGCTGTAGTTTTTAATCCTGTAATATATTCTAAACTATCCATTAAATGCGATCCAATATCAGCAATGGCACGCGAATCTCCGGATTTATCAGGTTCTAATCTCCAATTGTAATCTGTATTATAAAAAAGCCAATCTTGTAAATAAGATCCAATGATAGAAAAAACATCACCCAAATCACCTTTTTCACGCATCGTTTTCATTTGGCGAATAAGTGGGTAATACCTTAAATTAAAATGTACAGCATTTACCAAACCACTTTTTGCCGCTAATTCTACCAACTCTTCAGCTTCTTTTAAATCTTTTGCTAAAGGTTTTTCACACACCACATGTTTACCGGCTTCAATTGCAGCTTTTGCCTGACTATAATGTAAAAAATTTGGAGTACAAACGTGAATACATTTTATATCATCTTGTTTCAATAAATCTTCAAACAAATAATACCTGTCAACACCTAATTTTTCAGCTTTTTCTTTTGCCAGTTCAAGTGAAAATTCACTTATAGCAGCTACTTCAATATTCGGCAATCTTCTTAATGCTTCAATGTGTGCAGGTCCGATAAAACCTAAACCTGCAACACCTACTTTAATTTTTTCCATTTATGAAATTAATTTTAGAGGTATGAAATTTTTTTAAAGATATAGGATTTTTTATGAATTTTATTCAACAAAACTTTGATTTTGTTTCGATTTAAGAAATTTTATTTTCCTAAATCTATTTTTTAATATTTTAAATAATTTTTTTAAGTTACTTTTTCATTTTTTTAAAATAAAATCAGATAAACAACTTCTTGTTAATCTGTGTTTTCTTTTTAAATTTCGACGAAAAAATAATTTAATATGCGAAGCAAGTATTTTTTAAGTATTATCCTTGGTTTATTTATGTCTGCAATATCAATGGCAGATCCTGGTGGAAGATCTTTTAAAGAAGCAAAAGATTTATATGAAAAAGGTCAATATAGGGATGCAGTAAAGCTTTTTGAACAAGCAATAAATGAAAACCCTGAAAAATATAGTAGCAAAGGGAATTATATGGCAGGCTTATGTTTCAAAAAAATGGATGCTTGTTCTGAGGCAAAAGTATATTTTAGAAAATCTTACGAAGCTGATCCAAATACAGGAGGTGCAAGTTCTTTAGATAAATTTAAAGATCAGTTAAAATATTGCAAAATCACACTTGACGAATTAAAAAATTACACTTCTACAAATCATAATCCACATATTAATACTCAGCCAGATGTGATATCTAATCCATCAAATATTACCACAAATACAAGTCCGAAACCTGTATCAAAAAGTGGAGGTTTCGGTTTTGTATGGATCATTTTACTTGTTGTAGCTTTAGGTGCTGGTGGTTATTGGTTATATAATAAAAATAAGCAAAACAAGGAAATTGCTGTTGAAAATAAAAGTTATGTTTCCGATCAACTATTTAATATTAGTGAAATTTTATTTGATGATGCTGTTTGGGCGAAATATGCAGAACAATATGGTGAAGCTTCGGTACAACGTATTCAATCCAGTTGGCAATTAGAATATTCTCAATTGGTGGATAGCAAAGATGAAGTTGGAATTAATCAGCTTTTGCGCAAAATCAGACAATTGGATGTAAGTGCGGCAAGTATATTTAATTCTGATAAACTTATTTAAAAACTATTTTATTAAGAGTAAACTAAACTATTTTATTAACCTTCCCTTTAATTTGCCATGGCAATTCTTTTTTTTGTATTATTAATTATAGCGATTATTTTCAGAGTATACAGATTAAAGCAGAAACAAGCTTCTCCGCCTGCTTCAATTTCTGAAATTAATATAAGTAAGTTCGATAATGTAAAATCTATATTGAATGATACTTCGAAGTGGAGTAAATATTCATCAACTTATGATGAAGAAATAGTTAAAAAAAGAAGAAAGAAATTTATTGCTACTTATAACGAATTGATAACAAGGCAAAGTTTACAAGAATATACGTTAACAGAATGGACAAAATTCACTTCAAAAATTCAAAACATAAGTATTAATCCTGCTAAAGTTTTCCGCAGCATTATTTTTCCTTTAATATTTGGTTTGAGCAGCCTTTCTGGTTTTGCTCAAAGTGCTAAAAGTTATATTAATGATGGTAACGATAATTATAAAAGCAAAAATTATTCTCAAGCTTTGATTGATTATAACCATGCATTAAGTTTTAGCATGTCACCCGAAAAACTAGCGGGTGTGCATTATAAAATTGCTGTTACATTTAATAAATTAAAAAATTGCGATAGTGCTAAAGTGCATTATGTTTTAGCTTTAAAAAATGATCCTCAAAATGGTGGAGCCTCTTCAATAAGTAAATTTGAAGATAAGTTAAGAGATTGTAACTTATCAAAATCTGATATAGAAGCAAATAACAATAATCAGGCAGATAATACTCAAGGCCAGGTATTGCCTGAGCCTGATAGAAATAACGAAGCAATAAAAACAGAACAAAATCAAAGTAAAAATAATAATGGAGATTTTTGGTTGTTTTTATTTATTGGCATACCATTTATTTTACTAGCCTCATGGATTATAGCTAAAATAATAGGAAGCATACTATTTAAAATTTCTCCAAAACAAAAACGATTAGCCCTTGATGGCTTTATTAATGATGAATTATTCTGGCCTAGTCTTAGTGCAAAGGGATATCAAACTTCAAAAATTGAAGAAGTAAGAGAAGTACTTAAAAATGCTGCCAATAATTTAACAACAAACTCTTCCGATTTAATTGTTAGCAATGTTCACAGGCACATATATTGGATTAAAAATAATCCTGAATTATATTTTACTGAAGATGCCCTTACAAATGGAAACTTAAGATATTTATTACGGCCTTCAGAATTAGATTTCTATTGTTTTTTCACTGCTGAACAATTACCGGAAGGAAAAAGCAATGCTTTAATCATTAAACATCCTTCTAATTCGTCGTTAGATAAAAGAGTTTGGGTTTCTGATAGAATTCTTAGGATGATTGAAAAAAAATCTAAAATTAAAGTTCGGCTCCATGCTATTGATGGTGTTTTTACTCATTGGAGCAATGATAAAACATATTATAATAAATTTAAATCTCATATTCCATTAAACGGCACATTAGGTAATTTTCAATCAATTGAAAAATGGGTGGGAGAGATGCGTGAAATAGATTTAAATAAATATTATGAAATTTTCACAAATCCGTTTCAAAACTATATTTTTCCTCACCCTGATGCTATTATACAAGGTTATATAGATTACTTAGGAGATGTTTCTGAAAATAATACTGGTTTTGACAGACCAACTGGAACCTATCAACAAGGTGATAACTATACTTCAAATTCTGGTTCAGATTTATTAACTGGCGTTGTAATAGGTTCAATGCTTTCTGATCATGATAGAAATAGATATGATGAACACGGACATCCTTTATCCGACGTTTCCTAAAAGGTTAAAAGTTTTATTTTATGCAGTTAATGGAATTGGTTTAGGACATCTTACTCGGCTTTTGGCAATTGCGCAAAATTTAAAAATTAATTTCCCTGAAAGCGATCTTCTTTTTATCACTTCTTCCGATGCTGATAATATTTTAAGTAAAGAGGGTATTCCATATATTCACTTACCAAGCAAAACTGTTGTTGGCCAATCAGGTACACTTACTTATCGTAAAATGGGAAGATTATATAATGCATTGGTAAATGCAGTTTATGATAATTTTCAACCCCATATTTTAGTTGTTGATACAATGGTTACTGGTTCATTCCATGATCTTTTAAATATTTTAAGGTTTGGAAATTGCTTTAAAGTTTTCGTACATCGTGCAAGAAAAATAGAAGCTTATGAACAATCAGTAATTCAGGCTCAAAGATTTTACAATCTTGTAATAGCACCACATTATAAAAATGCTGAAATTATTCCCATGCCTATTGGGTTTGATGTACCGCTTTTTTGGTCTGGCCCTGTTATGCTTACAAACAAAGAAAGTGCTGAGGAAAGAGAAAGTGTAAGAAAAAGATTAAATGTATCCAATGAAGAAAATTTGGTTTTTATTTCTCTTGGTGGAGGAGGTGATGCCAGTAATGAGCAAACTTTATTAAGTGTATTTAATGTGCTAGCTAATTTTAAAAATAATATAAAAATTTTATTAGCAGAAGGTCTGCTTTCAAATGCAACAGTTATTAGGCAAGTGATTGATAAAAATATCTGGCTTGAAAATAAAATTATACGATCAAATGAATACCCCGTTGCCAATTTTTTTAATGCAGTTGATTTGGCAATTTCCGGAGCAGGGTATAATACCTTTCACGAATTATTATATTTTGGAATTCCTTCTATTTTTATTCCAAAAGTTCGTGGTTATGATGATCAGTTAGCAAGAGCAAAAATGGCAGAAAGTAAAAATGCTTGTTTGGTTTGTGAAGAAGATGAAAATTTTGAAATAAACTTTTATAGAAAGTGGCAAGAGCTTGAAAATGTTGAAAAGCAAAATGAATTGAAAGAAAACTCATTACAATTAATTCCCAAAAATTTTGCTGATCAAGCAGCGAAAGCTATTTTATCAGAATTAAATGAATTGTATAAAGAGGATTTACTTATCACAGAAGAAAATAAAGATGATGAAAATACATCTAAATAAAAAATGAATTTTCAAGAACAGCAATCAATTCGTTTATCTCAACACGTAAATGGTGAAATGCCAAAGCTTGGACCTGAAAGTGTTGGTGTCGTTTTAACAAATGCCTGTAACCTTAATTGTATTACCTGTTGGAGTTACTCACCTCTATTAAATGTAAAACCACAAAAAGAATGGAAAAATCAACAATTGCCATTCGATGTTACTGAAAAATTAATATTTGATCTTGTTTCCCTGGGTACAAAAAGAATTATACTTACAGGTGGAGGGGATCCATTGGTTTATTCATATTTTTATGAAACAGTTGAATTAGCTAAAAAATCAGGTTTGAAAGTAACTTTAATTTCTAATCTTACTTTAATAAAAGATTTTGAAAGGTTTTTATCTTTAAATATTGATACCATCCAAGCCAACTTTTCGGCAGCAGATGCTCAAAGTTATGTTGATTTTCATCCTAATAGAAAGCTTATTGATTTTGATAAATTGTTAGAAAAGTTGTCAGTTTTGGCATCTAAGACTGAGGATTTAAAATTAGTGTGTGTGGTATGTAAAACAAATTATCATTCAATGGCAAAAATAATTGAATTGGCAGCCGAATTAAAAACCAAAATTCAATTTAAATTAATGAGTGTTAATGATGATACATCAGCAGTGGCAATAAATGATGAGCAAAGAGTTTTTTTATTAAATGAAGAACAAAATCTAAAACAACTTACAGAAAAAAATAATGTAAAAACTAATTTGAATGTTTTTTTTAAAACTTTAAAAGGAGAAAATGTTTTTACTTTCCCAATTGAAGATATTGGTTGTTTTGCCGGAAACTGGTATTCGAGAATTCATGCGGATGGAAGCGTAAGGTTTTGTTGTAATCCAAATGACCAATTGACAATTGGATCATTACATAAAAATACTTTTTCCGAAATCTGGAATAATGATTCTTATCAAAAAATAAGAGAAAAATTAAGAAATAACAATTTTGTGAAAGGGTGCGATAAATGTGGGAAATTTGATTTGAACTATAAAATGAACCAATTATTAAGTAATGAACAACTTGTTAAATAATGTATAAATTGATAAAATTTTTAAAAATAAATCCCTGCTTAAAACAAAGGCAGGGATTTTTATTAAAGGTTAGAGAAACAATTTTTATAAAAAATTTTAAAAATTAAATATTTAAATTTCCTTCAATACTATCATCCATAGTTTTACCTGTAACCATTGACGCTACCATTTTAACTAAAGCAACTGCTTTGCCATGCACAGTATCCCAATAATATCCGTCAGCAGCTTTTACTTTTATAACACTTATTCTTGGGTCGTCCTTACCTTCAGTAAACCAAACTTTTACTATTGGTTCCCATAATTCTTCTATTAAAGCGCGATCATAAATAATTTCTGCGGTTCCATAAATACTTAAAAAACCAGTATGTGCTGAACTATTATATAATAATTGCACATAATTTTCTTCTTGAATTTCTAAGTTTTTATCACTTCCCTTATCACTCAAAAAATACAAATATCCTTCATCATCTACTTTTTGAGTTGACATTGGCCTTGTAGAAAATGATTCTCCAGACTTAATATGTGTGCAGAAAAAACATGTGTCAGCCTTTTTTACAAGTTCTTGAATTTTTTTTACTGCTTCAGTGCCTAATAAATTTTCAACTTTGCCTTTTGCTTCTTTTGAAATTGTTTCCATAAAAAAATTAATGTTTGAGTTATTTAAATATTATTCTTAAAACCATGCCATTTAAAAAAATCATTTGGATTTTTATTCGATGGTATTTTTTAACCAACGTCATTAAAAAATGTTTTGACTTTTATAAATCTTTTAAATTGAATTGTATAGAATTAATTAATATTGAAAAATAATAAAATCAAATTTTGATCATTTCTAAAAAAAATAATACTTTAATTATTATTCTAGGCTCAATGTTGAGCATTGCCCTTGTTTTTTTCGCTGGAAATAAAAATGGAATAGGCTTAACTTTTGATTCGGAAAATTATATTTATGCTGGGGAACATTTATATCACAACGGATATTTAATGAGACCTGGTAATTTACAATATGTGGAGTGGGCACCAGGCTATCCAGTGTTAATTGCTCTTTTAAGATTTTTTGGAAAAGATATTAAACAAAGTATTTTTATTTTTCAGTGCATTTTAAGTGGTTGCTCCATTTATTTAATTGGTAAAATTACTTATACCCATTTCAATAATTTTTTTTTATTCGTTCTTTTCTTTTCTACAATAGTTTTTAGCACTCCTTTAGTATTAGATTTTCATTTTGTATGGAGTGAAAGTGCATTTGTTTTTTTAAGCGTTGGTTTATTTTATTTTTTATTAAAATATCTTGAAGATAAAAAAAATAAAAATTTCTTTTATCTCATTTTATTTGCTGCTCTTATCTCCGCAGACCGACAAGCATCCATTTTCTTTATACCTGGCATCGCTATTTGTCTTTTAGTTTTATCAGGAAATATAAATGGAAAAGTAATTTTTAATTCAATATTATTTTACTTTTTGGCTAGTCTTCCAACCTTATTATGGGTAATAAGAAATAAATTTGTTTCAGGAGAGGTAATGCCAAATTATGAAGTTTCAAATCAAACATCTTTTTATAATCACTTCCTTTGGCATCATGATATTTTAACATCTTGGTTTGTGCCTGATGAAATCCCAATCTTTTTAAGAATAATTTGCTTTTATTCAATCGTGTTACTAAGTATTTTTTTTTATTGTAAGAAAATAAAAAATGATTTATTAATTAAGAAAATATTTATTTCATCTCTTATCATTTTTACATCCTACTATTTACTTACTTTTCTTTTTTGTAGTTGGGTTGGACATCCATTTTTTGACGAAGAAAGAATTTTAAGTATTGTTTATATTTTTGGAATGCTGAGTATATTTTTCTTTTTAGAGTTGGTATTTCTAATAATTCCTTTAAAAAAACAAAAATTAATCTTAATCGTGGTAACTCTTTGGATGAGTTATCCAATAGTGAGAACAATATACAACGTAAATTTTTGGCACAATATAGTTAAGCAGCAAACTCACTAAGTAACCTTAAATTTTCCTTTATATAAAATTCAAATTTTAGACTGGCACATTTTTTTAATTCTTTGCGCAAAGTATAAAAACTATGAACAGCACGAAGAATGAAACCCTTGCATTGCACGAAATTAAAGAAGGCTATTACCTTTGTCAGGATAGTGAAGAAATAATAGATTGGCTTAAAAAATATCCTCAACATTTCAAAAAATTTAATTCCATCGTTAATAATGATATGTATGCTTGCCCTATGATTATAAATGAAAAGAGCCGTTTTGATGCTTATTTTATTTTTCGGGAAGTGTTAAATAATAAAGTAAGATATATGTTATTTTATATTCCTGCTTTTGTATCCAAAAAATTTAACTTATTGGCTTTACATATTCGCTATAAAAATTTAAATATTGAGCATTTTTATAAATCTATATTTAAGCAATTAAATAAATTATCTTCTGCAGTTAATCACCCTTGCCCTATTTATGGATGCTGTGAAACTGATTTTATTGGTTTCTTTTATCTTCCAGAAACTTTTTTATGTGAAAACTAAATGATTATTATTCAGATGAATTTTTGATTTCTAATCTAAATCCGATGCCATGCAAGTTTTGAATTTCGACATGAGTGTCGTTTTTTAAATATTTACGAAGTTTAGTAATAAAAACATCTAAGCTTCTACCAATAAAATAATCATCATTTCCCCAAATTGCTTTTAATAATTCTTCCCTTTTAATAATTTTATTTTTATTAATACAAAAATAATGCAATATGTCTGCTTCTTTTTGAGTAAGTGATTTTACATTTTCATTAAATAAAAGTTTTAATGAATTATAATTAAAATTATATTCACCAAGTGGTATTAAATTATTATCGATTTCATTCTTTAAATTTGTTTTACTGCGCCTAATAAAAACTTTTATTCGCATTAATAATTCTTCAATGTTAAAAGGTTTGGTAATATAATCATCACCTCCAGCTTTAAAGCCTTCTAATTTATCTTCTTTAAGACCTTTTGAAGTTAAAAATAAAATAGGCACTTCCACATTTTCACCTCTTATTAATCTGGCAATTTCTAAACCATCTTTTTTTGGTAACATTATATCAAGAATACAAATGTCAGGTTGATAACTTTGAAAAATAGGAAAGACATTTTCTCCATCCATGCATAATTTTACTTCATACCCATTCATTTCAAGATTATCTTTTATTACAAATCCTAAATTTGCATCATCTTCAGCAAGTAATACCTTCATTCTTTATAATAATTTTATACATTTTCATTAAATGATTATTTAAAATGGAATTTCTATTTTAAAAGTACTTCCAACTCCTTGCAAACTTTTAAATTCCACTTTCCCATTGTGGGCTTTTATAATTGTTTTTACATAATATAAACCCAAACCGAAGCCTTTTACATCGTGTATGTTGCCAGTTGGAACTCTAAAAAACCTGTCAAAAATATATTTTTGAAATTCTTTCTTTATTCCAATTCCTTTATCTTCTATTTCAATACAAATTCCTTTTTTGGTATTTTCGGTTTTTATTATAATTTCTGGGGTTTCTCTACAATATTTTATAGCATTGTCTAATAAATTACCTATTATATTTTGTAAATGAAGTGAATCAGCCATTATGAAATAATTTTCAGCATTTGGCAAATAAGAAATGGATCCTCCTCTTTGGTCAATTGTCATTTTATATTGTTGAACAAGATCAAAAATTAACTTATGTACATCAGTCTTCTCTTTTGTTAATTTTATTTTTCTTTCTTCAGTAATGGCAGCTTGTAAAACCCTTTCAACAAGCATTTTTAATCTACCGGCTTCTTCACTAATAATGGTAGCATATTGATTTATTTTTTCGGGCGATCCAGAAATTTTTTTACCTTTTAATACATCTGATGATAAAGAAATGGTGGATAAAGGCGTTTTAAATTCGTGAGTCATGTTATTTATAAAATCTTTTTGCACTTCCGAAATTCTTTTTTGTTTTAAAATCACAAATAAGGTGTATGCAAAAAATAAAATAATTATAAATAATAAAATCGAAGAAACGACCCATATCCCTAATTGGCTCACAACAAAACTTTCTTTATGAGGGAAATAGACACTGAAATAATAAACTTTATCTTTCCATTTCG
>Ga0123338_10005870_pt1 | contig 10413 bp, 9 predicted proteins | sample grotaG_FD_89793 | JGI IMG/M metagenome (GOLD analysis project Ga0123338, IMG submission 89793) | Glacier valley bacterial and archeal communities from Borup Fiord, Nunavut, Canada, to study Microbial Dark Matter (Phase II) -... | ecosystem: Environmental > Aquatic > Freshwater > Ice > Glacier ...
AATTAATTTGAAAATAATAAAAAGAAGCAAAATATGAATAAAAGAAAGCAAGAATTAGAAGGTGTAAGCCTGAAATTACGGCGGGCGTGTGGTGGGTATGTGTGCAGATAGCTTGCGGAATTTATTGACTTTTTTAGTTACTTTTTGCGCCAAGGCAAAAAGTGACAAATCATAAGAACAAAAATGTTGTTTTTTGTTATATAAAACGGCAAATTACCATTATAAATTAAACGCCTATTTCAAAAATCTTATTGAAAAAAAAATCCTCTTTCACATAAAAGAGGATTTTTTTATGTTATAATTTCAATAAAATGAATTAATATTCGATTCATAAAATAATGTAGTATGAAAATAAATACTCGAATTCAGTTATCTGTAATGATGTTTCTTGAGTTTTTTATCTGGGGCTCATGGTATGTAACAATGGGAACGTATTTATTGCAGACATTAAAAGCGACCGGACTTCAAACAGGTGCAGCTTATGCTGCCAATTCAATTGCAACTATGATATCACCATTTTTAGTTGGAATGATTGCGGATAGGTATTTTTCCGCACAAAAATTTATGGGTGTTTTGCATTTAATCGGTGCAGCATTATTATATTTAGCAACTACTATTCATGATCCTAAACTATTTTTCTGGATCATTCTTGCCTATTCATTAATGTATATGCCAACAATTGCTTTAAGTAATTCAGTTGCTTTCAGACAAATGCAAAAACCTGACAAAGAATTTCCTTCAGTAAGAGTTTGGGGAACTATAGGATGGATTGTAACAGGATTGGTTATGGGTGTAATAAGTATTAAAGGAATTAATAATATCGCAACAACAAGTATTCCATTTTATATTGCAGCTGCAGCCTCACTAGTGCTTGGTATATTTTCTTTTACACTCCCTCCTACACCACCACAAGCAACTGGAAATGCAAGTATGGCTCAGATATTAGGTTTAGATGCCTTGGTTTTATTTAAGGACAAAGCCTATTTAGTATTTTTTATTTCAGCAATTTTAATTTGCATCCCCCTTTCGTTTTATTACAGTTTTGCAAATAATTTTCTCTCAGAAGCAGGGATGGAAAATGCGACAAGTAAAATGACATTAGGTCAAATGTCAGAAGCATTTTTTATGATATTGATTCCAATCATTTTTACTAAATGGGGAGTAAAAAAAATATTATTAGTTGCCATGCTTGCCTGGATAATCAGATTTTTGTTTTTCTCTTTCGGTAATATGCAAGAAAGTGTTTGGATGCTTTATGCAGGTATAATTTTACATGGTATCTGTTATGATTTCTTTTTCGTAACCGGATTTATTTATACAGAAACAAAAGCAGGTGATAAAGTAAAAAATGCAGCTCAAGGCTTAATTACTTTTGCAACTTATGGCTTAGGTATGTTTATAGGATCTTATTTATCAGGTATTGTGGCTGATTACTATACAGTAGGAAATAAAATAAACTGGCCTTCTTTTTGGCTTGTACCAGTTGGAGTAACCATGGTAGTGATGGTTTTTTTCTTATTATTTTTTAGAGAAAGAAGTAAGGAATTAAAAAAATAATTTTTTTTTTGATAAAAAAAATTATTTTAAAAAATTATGAATATATCAATATTGATAAAACGATAATAAAAATTCTTTTTATAAATTTTATTTATAATTATCTTTTCAAAATCGAGATTAGTAAAATAAATATCAAAAAATATTATGAGTAAAAAAATAGCAATTTTAGGAGGTGGGTTTATCGGTCGTTTTTATGCTGAATCTCTACATGGGCAACGCAGCAAAGATCGTGTGCATGTTGTTTATGCAAGAAGAGAAGAAACTGCAACACGTTTTTCAAAAGATTATAAGGTTCCTCATTGGACTTTAAATATGGAAGAAGCAATTAACCACCCGGAAACGGAAGTGGTAATAATTGCATTGCCAAACAATCTTCATAAAGATGCCGTTTTGTTATGTGCAAAATATAAAAAACCTGTTTTATGTACTAAACCATTAGGGAGAACGGCGAAAGAAGCAAAAGAAATGCTCGAAGCAGTTGAAGAAGCAGGAATTTTTGCCGGTTATATGGAAGATCTTTGTTATACACCTAAATTTTTAAAATCATTAGCAAGTATAAAAGCAGGTGCTTTAGGAAATATTTTATGGGCGAAATCAAGAGAAACACATCCTGGTCCGCATAGTGATTGGTTTTGGGATAAAGAACAAGCAGGTGGTGGTTGTGTATTGGATTTGGGTTGCCATTGTATAGAAATTGCAAGAAATTTTATTGGAAAAGATATTAAACCAATTGAAGTAATGTGTTGGGCTGATACGCAAGTAAAACCAATTGATGCTGAAGATCATGCGATTGGATTAGTGCGATATGAAAATGGTGCAATTGGTCAGTTTGAAGCCAGTTGGACTTTTAGAGGAGGAATGGATTTGCGTGATGAAGTGATGGGAACAGAAGGCACTATTTGGTTAAATAGTTTTTTAAGAACTGGTTTTGAAATGTTTACAACAGGCAAAGGAGATGGATACATTGCGGAAAAAGCAGAAAGCAATAGCGGATGGCTATTTCCGGTTGGAGATGAAGTGCATGAATTAGGATACACAAACATGTTTACAGATATGTTTAATTCGTTAGAGGCAGGTGTGGATTGTAGCGAAACTTTTTATGATGGTTACGTCGTAAACTGTATCATTGATGCAGCTTATAAATCAGCTGAAACTAAAAAGTGGGAACCAATAAATTTAGAAATTTGGAGAGGCAGAGAAGGGGTAAGCAAACAATCTGGCTTAATTGATTATGATGATAATTATTATTTAGTAAAAGAAGAAATTATGCCTAATGGCGATGTAAAAATTATTTTGAAGGATAAAAAGACGGGGAAAATTATTAGTGTTGAAAAATAGAAATTTGATAATAAAAAAATGGCTGGAAAAGTTTCCAGCCATTTTTTTAATTTAATAAAAATGAAATTTATTTTACTACAGATAATTTCATCATGTTAGTCCTTTGTTTATAAGTAACAGGCATACTTGAAGTACTTACAACACTATCACCATGAGTAAGAAGCCCTTTTTCTTTTAATAATTTTTCCATTTCTTCAATGGTATCATCAGTTGTACTTTTACTTTCATAAAAGAAAGCTCTCACACCCCAAACTAAACTCAAAGAATTCACTAAAAATTTATTATCTGTAAAAATAAAAATATCTGCTTTTGGTCTATGGCTCGATATGCGCATAGCAGAGTGACCAGTGCTTGTAGAACCTACAATTGCTTTAGCTTCCACCTCATGAGCTAATTCGCAAGCTGAAAGAATAATACAATTACTTAAAAAGTTTTCGTTTTTTTCTTTCGGCATTTCAAACTCTCTGTTATAAACATTTGCTTTAAGTTCAACAAACCTAATGGTTTCATTCATACTACGTACTGCTAATATTGGGTACATACCTGATGCAGTTTCTGCACTTAACATTACCACATCCGCTCCATCAATAACTGCGTTTGCAATGTCATTAGTTTCGGCACGTGTTGGGCGAGGACTTGTAATCATGCTTTCCAACATTTGTGTTGCAACAATAACCGGTTTGGCAGCCTTATTACATTTATTGATAATTAATTTTTGATAAATCGGAACCTCTTCAGCAATAATTTCAACACCTAAATCGCCACGAGCCACCATCACTGCATCAGTTGCTTCTATTATTTCGTCAATATTCGTTAAAGCTTCTGGTTTTTCAACTTTAGCAATTATTCGAGTTCTTTTTCCACTTTGCTTAATAAGTTCTTTTAATTCACGTAATTCTTGTGCTGTTCTAACAAAAGAAAGTGCAACCCATTCAACTTCATTTGCTAATCCAAAAACTAGATCTTCTCTATCTTTTTCAGTAAGTGCTGGAATAGAGATAGGAGTGTTGGGTAAATTAATTCCTTTTTTCGATTTAAGTATTCCACCATAAATCACTTCTGTGTATACTTCAGTACCTTCAACTTTTGTTACTTTTAATTCAATTTTACCATCATCCAACAAAATCATATCGCCAACACGCACATCTTGTGGCATTTCCATATAAGTATGTCCAACACGTTCAACAGTTCCAATTATCTTGTCAGTAGTTAAAATTAATTGTTCGCCAGTTGTTAACATTACACCATTGTTCTCTACTTCCCGAGTTCTGATTTTTGGTCCTTGCAAATCCTGAAGCAAAGCAATATTTAAATTATATTCATCATTTAACTCACGAACAAAATCGATAACTTTTTTATGTTCATCATGAGATCCATGAGAAAAATTTAGTCTGAATACATCTACACCTTCCTTAATCAAGTCCAGTAGTTGTTCTTTTTTGTTGCAAGCCGGCCCTACCGTTGCAATAATTTTGGTTTTGTTAAAATGGATTTTCATGAATTTTTAAAATAGAGTCTAATAAATCAGATGCCAATATTACGTTTTAATTCTTTTATTCAGAATATAAATGTTATAATAAAAGATTTTATAATTTAATTAACGGTTGTAATATAAATAATGAAGATTTTCTTCTGCTTGAAATTATAAAATTAAATACCATAATAAAATATTGTTTGACATTATTAATTTTAATGTATTTCTTTGCAACGTGTTTTTAACCCAAAAAGTAAAAAAATGTCAGAAATCGCACAAAAAGTAAGAAGCATTATTAAGGAAAAATTAGGTGTTGAAGAGTCTGAAATCACCAACGAAGCAAGTTTTACAAATGACTTGGGTGCCGACTCTCTTGATACAGTTGAACTTATTATGGAATTTGAAAAAGAATTCAATATTTCAATTCCTGATGAACAAGCAGAAAGCATTCAAACTGTAGGCCAGGCAATATCTTATTTGGAAGAAAACGTAAAATAACTTTTCTTCAAAATCCCTCTTCCAAGCCTGGATAAAAAACACATAAAGTGTGAAAAACCAACATTTATGACTTTAAAAAGGGTAGTTGTTACTGGTATGGGCGCACTTACTCCAGTGGGTAATACGGTTGCAGAGTATTGGCAAAGTATAACCAATGGAGTAAGTGGTGCTGCACCAATAACTTTATTTAATGCCGAGAAATTCCGAACCAGGTTTGCCTGTGAAGTAAAAAACTTTAATCCTGAAAATTTTCTTGATAGAAAAGAAGCACGAAAAATGGATCGTTTTGTGCAATTTGCTATGGTTGTAGCTGAAGAAGCCATTAAAGATTCAGGTCTTGATCTCGAAAAATTTAACCCTGAAAGAGCGGGAGTAATTTGGGGGTCAGGTATAGGAGGTATAAATACATTTCAAAGCGAAGTTCTTGACTTTGGAAAAGGTGATGGCACTCCACGTTTTAATCCGTTTTTTATTACAAAAATGATTATTGATTTGAGCGCAGGCTACATTTCAATGAAATATGGATTTAGAGGGCCAAATTTTTCAGTAGTTTCAGCTTGTGCTACCGCAACCAATGCATTAATTGATGCATATAATTATATTAGATTAGGCAAAGCAGATATTTTTATTTCAGGTGGATCAGAAGCTGCAGTTATTGAAGCTGGAGTTGGTGGTTTTAATGCAATGAAAGCTTTATCGGAGAGAAATGACTCACCTCAAACAGCATCACGCCCTTATGATAAAGATCGAGATGGATTTGTATTAGGAGAAGGTGCAGGCGCATTGATTTTAGAAGAACTAGAACATGCAAAAGCAAGAGGTGCAAAAATATATGCAGAGTTAGTTGGCGGTGGAATGTCAGCAGATGCTTATCACATATCAGCTCCACATCCTGAAGGATTGGGTGTAGTTGCAGTAATGAAAAACACGTTGGAAGATGCTAATATGTCACCTTTAGAAGTTGATTATATAAATACTCATGGCACTTCTACTCCAATTGGTGACCCGCAAGAACTTAAAGCAATTCAAAAAGTTTTTGGCGAACATGCTTTAAAACTTAATATTAGTTCTACTAAATCTATGACAGGTCATTTACTGGGGGCTGCAGGAGCTATTGAGGCTATCGCATCTATCCTTGCTATTCAACACTCTATTATTCCTCCAACAATCAATCATTTTACTGATGATGAAGCCTGTGAACCTCAATTGAATTTTACATTCAATAAAGCACAACACAGGGAAGTGAATGTAGCTTTAAGTAATACATTTGGTTTCGGGGGTCACAACGCATCTGTTATCTTTAAAAAATATCAAAAATAGGCGAAATACATTTTTGTCTGGTTTATCTATCCAGCGTTTTCTTTTCTTTTGGAAGAGAAAAAATGCAGATGGAAATGATCTAAGTTTTTCTGTACGACAAATTATAGGTGTAAAACCAGGTAATATTAAAATTTACAGTCTTGCATTAAAACACACTTCTGCTTCCACACAAGATAATCCAAAAGGATTTAAAGAATCAAACGAACGACTCGAATATTTAGGTGATGCCATATTAGGCGCAGTAGTTGCTGATTATCTTTTTAAAAAATTCCCATATAAAGACGAAGGTTTTCTAACAGAAATCCGATCTAGGATTGTAAATAGAGAATCTCTTAATAACCTTTGCAAAAAAATCGGCCTCAATAAATTAATTGAATACGACAATCGTTCATACAACAACGCTCCCGGTCAATCCATTTATGGCGATGCATTAGAGGCCATGGTGGGTGCAGTTTACTTGGATAAGGGTTATAAAGCATGCAAAAAATTTATCATACATCGCTTATTACCTTATTACGACCTTTCAACAGTTATTTCCATTAATTCCAATTTTAAAAGCATGCTTATTGAGTGGTCTCAAAAAGAAAGCAAACAATTGGTTTTTGAAATTATTGAAGAAAAAGGAAAAAGGCATCAAAAAGAATTTACCGCCCAAATCATTATTGATAGTGAACCCTTAACGGTTGGATATGGCTACAGTAAGAAAAAAGCCGAACAAGCCGCAGCCCAAAAGGCTTGTGAGATATTGGAAGTGAAATAAAAATAATTTTTCGAAAAAAAATAATTCTTTGATCTGTTTTAAGTATTCATCTCTTTATATTATGGTTAGAGTTTTGCTTTTCAATAAAGATTTAAGAGCAAATCTTAAACAAAAGGTATAAAATGTATGCAGTTCGTAGTAAAAGAACATTATAAAACTGGAAAAATCGATAATGCAAAGATGAGAGATGTATGTCTGTACAACGACAGTGTCAAAATTATTTAAAGCAAACAAAGAGTTTGAATTATCTAAAAATAATGAACAAAAAATATGGATTCGACTAAAGAACAAATGATTATTTGTAAAAAATATGGAACTGATTTTATTGAAGCTGCTCCATATTTAAAGGTAGGAATAGCAGAAAATGTTAAAACACTCCTCATTCCAATTAATGGACTTAGAATACCCTTAAAAGGCGATACAACCGGTTGGTATATATGGGCAGGTGAAGAATTTTCAAGTGATCCAGACTTCTTCGTTCCTTTACATATCGAACACTTAGGAGAATGGTGTCCACAGATCATTAAGTTTTTAGGATTACCTCCAGGTTGGAGATTTCTAATTGCAGATAATTATGAAGATGTTTGGCAGGATTTAGGTTTATTAAATTCTGACAGCCTCTCGTCATAAAAGAGGTGTCTCGTCCTTAAATAAGAGATGGTAAAAAATAAATAATCATTCTAAAATTAAAAATGTAAATCAATAGAAATATTATCCATTAAACTTTAAACCTTTTCAGGATAAGAAATAGGCATCCAGTTTAAATACTTAAATTAGAGAGATTTAGTAATAGAGTCCAAGTTAAAGTAATTATTCTATTCAATTTCTGCACGTTGTTTTTCAATTTGTAAAATGTTATTCTGAATGTCTTTCATTATGTTATTTGCCCACCAGCTTGCGTAAAAATTAAATGTTGTTGTCAGTTTGAAGTTACTGTATAAGTGAAGTCTGTAAGTCTTTTCGTTAAGTTTTTCAAGTTCGTAAGTACCATTTAAAACGTCAAAATATTTACCTCCTACAACAAGATGTTCGTCCATAGTTGTCAAAGGAATTTCGTGAGGAAGTGCTTTAATTGTAAATGACATTTTCTTCTTGTCAATATACTCTGTAACGGTTTCGTGGAATATAAGTCCATTTGTAAAAATTGCTTCCCTATATGCTCCAACTCCTTCAAAGTTCAGTTCAGCTTTAACTGGTCTTGGAAAGTTTAGCAAATTGGTTAACCAACCTTTATCTTGTTCTTTTTTGATTTCTCTAACTCTCGTTACATTTCTCCAAATTTTGTCTGCTGGTGCATTGATGTCGATGTATGTATATGCTTTGTAAGGTGTTGAGTTTGTACCAATATAATTTTCAATAGGGGAAATGAGTAAAGGCAAAAGCGTCAAAATAGAAATATAAACATTATTATCCCGTTTTTTTAGCTTGAAGTAACCTCCAATAAGTCCGCCAATTGAAGAAGCAATTAAGAATATTGGCAGTATCATTAATAAACAAGGCCAACCTTCAATTGCGAAAAAAAATGTTATAATAAAGAAAGCAAAAACAGGTATCCAAGGTGTAAATATTCTATAAGAAGCTTTTTTAACATTTTCTTCCTTTGAAAAGTAAATTGTCAATGCTCCAACTACGGATGGTAGCAGAAAAAGAAAAGTCTTTGACATCATATTGAATATTCCGTTCCAAGTTGTCACGCCGAAGAGTAGTCTTAAAAGCAATGCATAAATTGTCGGAATTGCTATTATTTTTAATATTGTTATAAGTTTCTGTCTGTTCATTTCTGTTTCGTCTTAAAAAAGTTTAAAGTTTCATTTTTAACACTATTTTAATTTACATTTTAAATATAATCCTAAAATTGATTTATATTTTTACCCAATTACCGCAAGTCTTTGCCTTGTGTTTTTCAAAGCTACGCGGATCCTGGTTTAAAAAATTTAGTATGAAATAAGAGTATTTTAATTATAATCATTTGCAATATTATACAAAAAACCTATTCTCTTTTACAAAACCAGCTTCAAAAGGATCAATATTAAATTTAAAAACTTAATTATTATGTGAAGATGCATGAGTATTTTATTTTAATTTAAATAAGATTTTAAAATTTATCAATATAACGATATCGATAAATTGATAATTAAAAATTATTTTTTTGAATTTGATTATTATTATATTTTCTGCTTCAATAAATTACTTTTAGAAAATTATTAAAAATACCACAAAAAGAAAATGGATAAAGAGCTTTGGAACAAAATTTTGACTTTTGACTTTGATGACACACTAAGTGAATATGGCTTTTCATTTCGATTAGCACATGAAAATTATTGGACGAAAAATTTCACAGAACAAGCAATTTTAGAGTATAAAAAGTTTATGTATTTGGCAGCGACTTCTGACTTTATGGTATCACCATCTAAAATCGTTGACATAGTTTGGCACCAACATTTAATTTTCACTCAATCTTATCAAGATTTTTGTAAAATAATTGGAAAACAAATCCAACATATTCCTTCAACTCATAACAGAGAAGATTTTGAGAAATTTAAACAAGCGAAAGAAAGAACTAAAAAATACTACTTTAGTTACTTTGGTGAGCAACCAAAATGTGTTTGGGAATTCGATTCCATGTTTGAAAGTTTGAATCTTATCAAATCGAAGATTAAGATTAGAACTTTTATAATTTTTGGAATTTTGGCATTCTTATTATTTACAATCCCATTTTATTTTTTGTTAAAACCTTTATATCTTATCATAAAAAATCCTGAATTCATTTTTATGTTTTTGGGCTTAGCAATAATAACCTTTATTTCTCTTGGAATATTTAATGGAATTAAGTTTAAGGAAATTACTAAGTATTTCGACAAAGATTCATTTATTTATTCGCTTCAACCACTTGAACTTATTTACCTTAAAAAACAAAATTTATCATATATAATTAATGGTACAGTTAATGAACTGGTAATCAATAAAAACATTAAAGTAAATAATGACAACACTATTGAACTTGTGAAAAGTGAAGAAACGACTAAAAGTGAAAACCTTTTAACAATAACAACATTAAAAGAACTGGGAAAATCATTTTATCCTGCATTGTTAAAAAAATTGGAATCAAAGCCTCTTTTTAAGAACAATAAGAATTGCATGGATGCTTTTAAAAAATATTTTTATAAATCCGAAAAATTTGGCAAACTGTTTTATCTAAACTTTGGAACGCTCATGCTGTTGTTAATGCTTGGTTTTATCAGACTAATAATCGGAATTTCCAGAGACAAACCTATCATAATTATTACAATAGTTTTGATAATTTCAACTGTGCTAATTATACTTTATTTAAATAGGTTAACTAAACTAGTTTGCACAAAAACAATTCCTGATTTATATAAAAATCAGATTTTGCAAACGCTACAAAATAAAGGAAACTGGCAATGGAAATACTTTTTATTAGGTACATCTGTTTTGTCACCTTCAT
>Ga0123338_10005872_pt1 | contig 10412 bp, 8 predicted proteins | sample grotaG_FD_89793 | JGI IMG/M metagenome (GOLD analysis project Ga0123338, IMG submission 89793) | Glacier valley bacterial and archeal communities from Borup Fiord, Nunavut, Canada, to study Microbial Dark Matter (Phase II) -... | ecosystem: Environmental > Aquatic > Freshwater > Ice > Glacier ...
CTCCGCTACGGTCACGTCCGCTGGAAACCCCACTATTTTTAATAGTTCCAACGTCAATCTCACCTGCGCCGCCCCCATCAAGGCCGTCCTCTCCTCCACGCGCGATGGCCTCGGCAAGGTCCTCCTCGACAACTACGTCCAGATCTCCGTTACCAACGCCGCCGGAGTCAAATCTACGCCCGTCAACGTCTGCACCAGCCCCACCTCGCAAGGCGGCCAGAACGGCTCCGCCGTCAGCTGTTTCAACTTCGCCTACCAGTCCGCAGCCACCGGCTTCATCGGCAACAACATGGACACCTTCGCCCCAACCGGCGGCATCCCCCCCATTGACGTCTCCAGCTTCCTCGTCCCCGGCACCCAGCAGGCCACCATCGAGCTCGTCGACACCGGCTACTACCTCACCAACGCCTCCCTCTATCTCGTCACCAATTGCACCCAGGGCGGCGTCACCGGCCCCGCAACCGTCACCGGAAACCCCATCCCCGCCACCAACCCCCCGCCGGACAAGCTCAAGCAGGACTTTGACTTCAACCCCTCCACCGGTCAGTCCGTCGGCTTCACCTACGACATCTCCACCTCGCAGCAGAACGGTCAGCTCACCATCACCGACAACACCATCCCCAACGCGACCGACATGCCGCTCGACCCCGCCCTCTGGCAGTCGCAGTACGCCACCGGAACCTCCTTCGCCACCTCCAGCTGCATCGTCCACCGCGGCGAAATCCTCAACGGCCACTCGGCCTGCAAGCTCTACACCCTTACCTGCCAGGTTGGAACCGGCCTCGCCTCCACCGGAGCGCAATGCCCCGTCTCCCAGCTCCGCGACGAAATCTTCGCCGACCGCTTCACCGGTCCTTCTTTCGGGCTCCCCGACATCACCGGCACCAACGGCAAGACCTTCCACCAGGGCGTAGGTCTCCTCATGGCCTCCGAAGGCTGGACCGGTGGCAACTGCATCTTCGACACCGCCTCAGGCCTCCAGTCCAACGACTGCCCCCAGAACCTCCTTACCTTCTTCTCGTCTCCCGGCGTAGTCGCTCCCACGCCACTCGCCTCAACCTCCACCTCGGGCCTCACCGCCCGCTCCCGTCTCATCGCGCCCCAGGGCCTCTCCGCCAAAATCGATCTCGGCCTGGGCGATGGCGGCGACGAAGAGCTCGACATCAACGGCACCGGAACCCACCCCAACTCCACCTTCATCTCCGTCTCCGGCGTCCCCGAAGACCTCACCACCGTCACCGTCACCGGAGCACACAGCACCTGGGTCAACTCCCACACCGTCAAGGCGGCCCTCTCCAGCGAGCCTCCCGTCCTCCCTAACACCGTCCCCAACTACCTGAACTTCCACGCCTCTCCCATCCAGACCATCACCTACGGCCTAGCTCCTGCCTCCGCCGTGCTCTCCACCAAGTTCGCCATCCCTGGAGACACCACCCTCACCAACACCGTCGGCTGCCCCAGCCCAGCCACCCCCGGTACTCCCATCGCGTCTATCTTTGCACCTCCCACGCAAACGCTCTCCATCCCCACCGACGGACAATACTCCCTCCACTACTTCGCCCAGGACTGCGCCGGAACCGAAGAACTCAAGTTCACGTCCGTAGGCACCGGCGGATGGGCCACTTCCTTCTACACCGTCCCCATCAACGTCGATACCGTGGCCCCAGTCGTCTCCGCGGGCCCCGTACTCTCGCCCGCGCCTATCACCATCAAGACCACACCCAACGCCTACGCCGTAGGCCAGAAAGTCTACGCCAACTACACCTGCACCGACAACGCATCCGGCCTCGCCTCCTGCGGCGCCTCCACCTGGTCCGCCGCTGGAACGCTCAGCTCCGGTGCACTCTCCTCTCTCGTTGACACCTCCACCCCCGGCACCAAATCCTTCACCGTCACCCCCACCGACATCGCAGGTAACACCGGAACTCCGGTCACCGTCACCTACACCGTCGTCAAGGAAAGTGCCGAACTCGTCCTCCTCCAGGCCGCGCCGGACACCGTCCAGACCGGCACCAGGATCACCTACGACCTGCTCGCCCTCAACTTCGGCCCCGATGTAGCACCGGACGTCATCATCACCGACACCCTGCCCGCCGGAACCACCTTCGTCAGCGCCGGATACGAGACCGTATTCTGTGCTCTCTTCGGTGGCTGCTCCACCCCGGCACAGGCCCCCACCTGCACCGTCTCCGGCAGCACCCTTACCTGCAAGCCCGGCGCACTCAAGGCCCTCGCCTGGAACAACATCGTCGGCTTCGGCGTAAAAATCACCCTCAACGTCACCGCACCGGTCAGAACTGTCCTTACCAATACCGCCACGGCACTCAGCGGAGCCTCTGACCCTGACCTGAGTGACAACACCTCCACCCAGAAAACCACTGTACGCAGGTAATGACCCGCAGATAAACAACAGCCACGCAACGAACCCTAGCCGGTGCCCCATGTTCGACGCTGCTTCATCGCGTCGAACATGGGGTTTCTCCCTTCAGCCCTCTCCGCGGACCTCTGCGTCCGTCGTTCCTCTCACCTCCCAAAGAATCCATCTCGCCTTTGTCTCGATCCGTCTTGATCCGTGCCCGTCCGTGCCATCCGTGTTACGCCCTACCCTTCGCCACTGCACAATTCGTCCCAGAACCGTCTAACCTTCGGCTAACAACTCCAACCCGGTAAAAGGACATCCATGCGCCCTTCCCTACTTCTGCTCCTCCTCACCACCCTTCCCACCGCAGCCCAGCAACCCACCCAGCTCACCATCTACAACCAGGACTTCGCCATGGCCCGCACCACCGTGCCTCTCGATCTCCGCGCTGGCACCACCGAAGTCCTCACCACCGCCGTTACCAGCCAGCTTGAACCCGACTCGGTCGTCCTCCGCGACCCCTCCGGCCGCACGCCCATCCGCATCCTCGAGCAGAGCTACGACGCCGGCGTCGTCACCCAGGCCTGGCTCCTCGAAAAGTACGAAGGCAAAACCCTCGACTTCCAGATCTACGGCCCCCACGCCTTCGAGTCTCAAACCGGCGAGAGCCGCCTCATGCCCGCCACCACCATCCCCGGCCGCATCATCCGCGCCGGCGACCAGCCCCTCATCGAGGTCAACGGACACCTCCAGTTCCAGCTTCCCGGCACCCCCATCTTCCCCGCCGGAACTGACGGCCTCATCCTCAAGCCCACCCTCCGCTGGCAGATCGAGTCCCCCCAACCCACACACCTCACCGCCGAGCTCGACTACATTACCCGCGGCATGAGCTGGCAGGCCACTTACAACGTAGTCATCCCCGAAGCCAAAGACAACAGGACCTCCGACTTCGCCGACATCCTCGGCTGGGTCACCATCCAGAACAACTCCGGCACCGACTTCCCCCAGGCCGCCATCCAGCTCATGGCTGGCGACGTCGCCAAAATCCAGGACATGCGCGCGAGAGGCGGCGTCATGAACGCCCCCATGTACGCCATGGCCCAGAACGCCACTGTCGAAGTCACCCAGAAGAACTTTGACGACTTCCACCTCTATGACCTCCACCGCACCGTCTCCCTCCGCAACAAGGAGACCAAGCAGGTCCAGTTTCTCGAGGCCGCCAACGTCGCCGTCCAGCGCACCTACCAGGCCGACAGCTTCACCGGCTACCTCCAGCCCTTCTACCCCGGCTACCACAACGACCAGCCCGCCTATAACGCCTCGCCCAAGGTCCCCGTCTCCATCCGCCAGGAGATCAAGAACTCGACCGCCAACCACCTCGGCCTTCCCCTCCCTGCCGGACGCCTCCGCATCTACCGCCGCGACACCGACGGCCAGACCCAGTTCGTCGGCGAAGGCAACATCCCCCACACCCCCGCCGAGCAGCCCATCCAGATAGTCAGCGGCAACGCCTTCGACCTCACCGTCACCCGCCGCCAGACCGCCTTTCACGTCGACCAGAACAACCACGTCATCACCGAGTCCTTCGAGCTCAAACTCGACAACCAGAAGCCCCAGCCCGCCACCATCCACGCCGTCGAACACATGAACCGCGCCCAGAACTTCGAGATCACCGACAAGTCCGCACCCTACACCCTGCGCGACAGCAACACCCTCGAATTCCCCATTGCCGTCCCCGCCAAATCCTCCTCCACCCTCACCTACAACGTCCGCTACACCTGGTAGCAAACACTACACCGGGGTGTCCCATGTTCGCGCGCGCCACACCGCGCGACCATGGTAAAACGCAATTCCATACCCAGCCCCAGCATCCCGCCCCTATCCCCGTTTCTGCCTTTCTCTGCGCCCTCTGCGGACCTCCGCGTCCTCTGCGTCCGTTCTAAAAAAGAAAAGCCCCAGCCAAAAGGCCGGGGCTCTCTCCTTCAACAATCGACTTACTGCGGACGACGACGTCCACCACCAGCAGGTGCATCCGGCACAGCGACGGCATTCGGATAGATTCCCGGAATCGGGGCCGCCATCTTCTGCTCATTCTCCGGGTGCGGGAACGGCTTGCGCGGCATCATCGCCTCACGCTCGCTCGTGTTGTACAGAAAGATCGCCTCAACAATCGCAGCCTGCTCCAAGTCGAGCGGGTGCAAACGGTCGTACGTATCCATGTCCGAGTGATGCGTCCGTGTCTCGTAATCCATTGGATCCTGGATGTACTGGAAGCCCGGCAGACCCACCGCGTCATAGGAAAGATGATCCGTGCCGCCCGTGTTGCGGTAGCTGATCGTCGTGACGCCAAGGTCCTTCAGCGGTGCAATCCACTGCTCGAAGATCGGTCCAATCGCAAAGTTCTCTTGCGTGTAAACGCCGCGAACCTTACCCGTACCGTTGTCCAGGTTGTAGTAGGCATCCAGCGTCTCCCACTCCTTCGTCGTCGTCAGCGGTCCACGTGCGCGTCCGCCAAATCCAGCCGGAGGAGCACCCGGTGCCGCGGGAACTTCGGCAAATGTACCGAAGTGCGTCTTGATGTAGCCCTGCGAGCCGAATAGGCCCTGCTCTTCGCCAGACCACAACGCAATCCGGATCGTCCGCTTCGGCTTCAGCCCCAGCGCCTTCAAGATGCGAACCGCTTCCATCGCCACAATTGAGCCCGCGCCGTTATCCGTCGCGCCCGTGCCGGAGATCCAGCTATCCAGGTGCCCGCCAACCATCACAACCTGGTCCTTCAACTTCGGGTCAGTTCCAGGAATCTCAGCCACCGTGTTGAAGCCATGCTCATGGTCGCCCGTGAACTTCGTGTCGATGTTGATCTCAATCGTCACCGGCACATGGTTCTGCAACATACGCGCCAGCCGGTTGTAGTGCTCGATCATCATCACCGCGTTAGGAACCGCAACCGCGGTCTCCTTCACCTGCGCGCCGCGCACCAGGTTCGCGCCGGTGTCGTCGAAGATGATGCCCGTACCGCCGCCCTTGCCGCCATCACGCGATGGCGTAATCACAGCAGCTGCCCCTTCCTCCGTCAGCATTTTGATACCCGCCGTCCGCAGTGCCGTCAGCCGTGCACGGTCTGCAATCAACTGCTGAATGTTCAGCTGCGGGCCGCCACGTCCGGTACCCGTCGGATACGTCTCCATCTCCGCCAGCTCTTCGGTCGTATAGCGGTGGAACAGGGGCTCGGTCAGGTCTGGCGTAGCCCGCATCGCGCCAATCAGCACGACCTTGCCCGCCATCTTGCCCTTGTACTTGTCCAGGTCCTTGACGTCGTTCAGCTCCAGGAACACAGCCTCACCCGTCACAGGTCCCTTCGTCGCGGGAGACCAGGGCGCGGCCTGCAGCCACAACGGCTCCGGATCAGGCGACACCATGCGCGCCCATGTGTTGATCTGCTGCCAGCCCATGCCGAACTCGCCCCAGTCCTCCAGGTGCGCATTCTCCAGGCCAATCGCCGTCAGCGTATCGCGCGTCCACGCATTCGCCTTCGCCATGTTCGGAGAACCCGTCAACCGCGGACCAATGCCTTCGCTCAACGCACCCGCAAACTGCATCACATGCGAGTGCTTGAAGCCTTCATCGCGAATCTTCGAGTACATCGTCAGATCAAGATTCTCGATGGCGGGCTGCGATCCATAGTACGAAGGAACAACAGGCGCAGGGGCCGCCACTTCCTTCTTCTTATCGGCTGCAAAAGAGGGGACTGCGGCGCAGATCAGAGCTGCCGTGCAGCTCCAACGCGCAAAACTACCTGCCTGTGACATGCGGGGTGTTCCTCCAGAAAATATGCTGCTGTTTTTGTGGCGCAAGAATACCAGATCGGTTACATCGGATGACTGAAAGACGCTCGTTCCCACCCAATTGTTTCCGGAAACAGTCCTTAAGCTTTACGCGTAATCCGCCGCACCCACAACGTCCCCAGATATCCCAGCACCACCACCAGCACCACCAACCCGGCCGGAAGCCCCACCCGCCGGTAGCTCAACGCATAGTCCACCGCATGATGGCCCGACGTGTTGTAGATCATAATGCTGACAATCCCGCAGAAAGTTCCTAGAAAGAACGCCCCAAACCCACTCGCGAAGCTCATCAGCAGCGTCGTAAACCAGCCCAGGTCACCCAACGGCACCCCGAACAAATACCCCGCCCCAAAAGCTTTCGGCGTCTCCAAACCATCCACATTCTGCGTCATACCGCTAGAATACTCCTATGTCTGAAAGCCTCCAAAGCAGCACGGCCACCTTGGTAAACGCCACACAGGTCGCCACCGAGGTCGCCCTCCGCATCGCCCCCAACGGCGTCCGCTACGCCGCCTACGGCGACAATAGCCTCGCCGGCTCGGACCTCGAGCGCCTCGTCCAGGCCGTCCCCACCATCATCGCCAACGCGCTCGGCCGCAAAACCTACTACTTCGTCCCGCTCGCCATGAGCGAAGGCCGCGCCGACGCCTCCGGCCATCGCGCCGCCAGCGAGTCCACCCTAGTCGCCTCCGGCTACACCGCCGAGCTCGCCGACCAGGCCATTTGCCATCGCAACGTTACCCTACCCGATACTGAAGGCGTCTTCATCTCAACCCGCCTCCTCGGCGACCGCTTCGCCCTCGCCTTCGAGTTCTTCATCAACGTCGGCCACGCCTTCGTCGACGCTGTCGGCGTCCCCGCCACCTTCACCGGGCTCGTCTGGAACCAGGCCGTCGCCGACGTCCGCGGCGAAACCAGTCAGGACGCCTGGGAGAGCCGCACCCAGGCTCTCGCCGCCCGCCTCGACGGCAAACCCCTCATCGATGAGAAGGCCAAATCCAACTACCTCGAATCAGCCTTCTCCGACGCCGTCGCCATCTACCAACTCTCGCTCTCGGTCGACTTCGACTACGCCGAACTCCGCGAGCGCGAGTACCCGCTCCTAGCCCCCCAGCCCCTCGCCGAACGCCTCCGCCTCATCGCCAAACTCTTCCCACCCAACCCCAACTACGAGTTCGCCATCCGCTACCGCCGCCGCACCTACTAGCGCAACCGACTTTCACTAACGCAGCGGACTTTCCCTTTTCCTGGCCTAACTGCCTTGAAAACTTTCTATCGCAACAGCCTCGCAAACTTGCACGCCTTTGCTTTTAGGTAAGCCAAGGCTTCAGCCTTGGCATCCAGCCTCGCCATAGAGGCGGGCTTTAGCCCATGGGGTATGCTCTCTTTTATTTCTCATCAAGCTAAAGCTCTACCTCATGGGCCCTGTAGCTTGACCCTACCGCAACGGACGGCTACTCCCAAAGTGTCCAAGCCCCAGTGAACCAATCAACCCAAACGCCTGCAGCAGCCACACAATCACCAGAATGATCACCACGATCCGGACGATCTGCTTAATCGTCCGATCCATCGGAATCATATCAATCAGATACAGCACCAAACCCACCACGATCAGCGTAACGATAATCCCAACAATCCCTGAAGTAACCATGTCCGTCGTCCTCTTTCGCAAGCATCTTTCTCAAACAACAATCCGTTCAGATGCCGAAACACGGCCAGCGTACAGATCTTCCCCACAAAAAAACACTGACGCCGCACGAAGCGGCGCCAGCGCCACAACCCATTCAGCCTTACTGCTTGGGCAACTGCAGCAGCAGCCCGCCGCCGTTCCCTGACTCCACCGTCGGCAACTGCCCATTCCATCGGTCGATCAGCGCCTTCTGGTTCTCGATCTTTCTCAGCTCCAGAAGCTGCGGCGTCAGCGAGGTCTGGCGAATCTTGTTCGCCTCCGCCTCACCATTCGCCCGCGTCACAGCGGCCTTGGCCGCGCCCTCAGCTTCAGCAACGGTCTTCGCCGCCTCCGCCTGCGTCTTGGCCAGTTCATTGCGAGCACGCTCAGCATCCTGGATCGCCTGCGCCTTCGACGTAATCGCCGTGGCAATCACAGCCGGAACACGCGGCGCGCCAATAAAGCCGAACTGCTGAATGCCCACGCCGACCGGCTCCATCTTCGCCTGGATCAGCGCCTGCACCTTCGCCAGGAACTCCGCCTTCTGCTCCCCGTAGATCTGCTCCACGTTGTACGTCGACGCAACCTCGTTCAACGAGTTACGCACTACGTCCCGCAGAATGCCATGCGTAAACATCTCCAGGTCGCTCAGCCGATACTTCACATAGAAGTCCGGCACACGCCGCGCCTCAATCGCATAGCTCAGCGAAACATCGCAGTAGATCTCCATCCCTTCTTTCGAGTTGAAGCTCATCTCTTCGTTGTTCGCGCGGCCTTCATCCAGGTTATGCGTCCACTTCACCGTCTGCACATAGGTCGGGAACTCGATAATCTGGCTTCGCAGCGGGCTGTAGAACACCCAGCCCGTACGAATTGGTATCTCCGAAGGCCCACGCTGCGACCCGCTCAACACCACCTCGACACCAACATAGCCCGCGCCAATCCGCGTGAGCGAAGCAATGTAGTTGAAAAAAATAATCGCCGCAACGAGCAGCACAGCGACCACGCCGATCACCTTCACAATCCGAGCTACATGCTTCGTCTGTGCATCACCATCCCGGCCGTTGCCAGGATTCATCACTTCACCAAACAGCGTCATGACCGCCTCCAAATTGTACGAAACGCAATATATCCACCCACTGCGACAATCAGCAGCAGACACACGCCCCCCAGGACAGCTAAGTCACTCGGCAAATTGAGTAGGTGGAACGCGGTCACCATGCCCCAGTACAACAGCAGCGTGACCAGCAGAGAAACCAGCACTTTCCAGAACAACATCGTAGGTCCCTGACCATTTTTTCTCGGCCTAACAACCATCACTGTCACAAAATAAGCCTACGCCCGCACTGATAAAGAAGTCGTAACGGATGTCGAACATCGCACACCATTTTGGCTTCTGCACTTGCCCTTACCTATTCGCTTTTATCCGTGCCGGCCCGTGCCATCCGTGTTGGCCTCTACCCCGTGACCACACCCATCGCCAGCACCGCACACCCCACCGCAATCACATCCTCCAGCACCGCCACGGGCCAGTCTTTCCCGCCCAGTTGCAGCACCAGCTCCCGTCGTATCAGGAACCCCCCAAACGCCCCGATCAGCGCGCCCCCCACGCACAAAATCACGCCTTCAATCGTCGACCCGCCCAGAGCCGTCGCCACAATCGCCCCTATCAATCCCGCAAACACTACCCGCGCGCCCAGCGGTCCCGGGTCCGTCCGGTTCGGAGTCTTGGGCAGCTTATCCCCCACCAGCTCCCCCGCCGCCAGCACCGTAAACACCACCGCCGTCACCAGCTTCCCGGCCCAGAAAGCCCACGTATCTTCCACCGGAAGATGCCCCAGGTAGGCGAACCAGCACAGCACCGCCATCCCCATCATCGTTCGCATCCCCGTCACCATACCCAGCATCGGTATCGCCACCAGCCAGGTCAAAATCGCCATCGTCATAACCAAACCCTCAATCCTTCAATGCCCCGCGCCCACTGCCGGATTCGCCACAAATCGTGGCCCCGTCACTGCATCGCCAAACCGCCACGCCGTAAGATACGCCAGCTTCAGAATCCTCGCCATCTTCCCGTAGTTAATCTTCTCCGCCGTATCCGTCACATGATGATAGTCCGGATGGAACCCCGTGAAGAACCAGAACGCCGGAACATCGTGCAGCACAAATGGAAACTGGTCGCTGCGGAAGAATACGTTCAAAGCCGACTCATGGTCGAATCGGTCATCCAGCACCAGGCCCACCGCCTGGTTCTCTTCCTTCACCACTCGATCAAAATCCGGACTGTAAAGCGCTCCAATCAGGTTCAGCCGGTTCGTCGTATCCGCCGGAATCTCTATCAGCCCGTCCGTCTGCGGACTCGCCGCTTCATCCCGCCCAATCATGTCGAAGTTGATCATCGCTCGCGTCGTCGCCAGTGGCCGCAGCGGATGCTGCGCCATAAAGTAGCTCCCCAGCAGCCCGCGCTCCTCGCTCGCAAACACGACAAACAAAATCGACCGCTTCGGCCGCTCCCCATTCTTCGCAAACGCATGCGCCA
>Ga0123338_10005874_pt1 | contig 10408 bp, 3 predicted proteins | sample grotaG_FD_89793 | JGI IMG/M metagenome (GOLD analysis project Ga0123338, IMG submission 89793) | Glacier valley bacterial and archeal communities from Borup Fiord, Nunavut, Canada, to study Microbial Dark Matter (Phase II) -... | ecosystem: Environmental > Aquatic > Freshwater > Ice > Glacier ...
CGTCCCGACCCTGGCCCGTTGGAGCATCCGCGCATGACACAGCCACTTCGCTACCGCTTAATCCGGCGCGCTTCAGTCGCGCTCATCCTGTTGATGGCCGTGCTGCCTAGCACCGGCGCAGCAAGCCGCGCCGCCACGGGCGGCACCGGCGCAGCCGGCAATCCGCAATCCGCAACCCACAAGGGGAACCCTACGGGCTTCCGCAATCCGCCAGCCGCACTGTTGGTGCAACTGGGTGCCGGGGTCACGCCGGCCGTCCTGGAGCCCTTGCGCGCAGCCTGGGGGCTGGATCGCGGCGAGCCGCTGGATGGCACGGGGCTGTATCGGCTGCGCGTCGGCGGGGGCACAGGAGACGTGGCCGGCGCGGTGCGCGCACTGACCGCCCTGCCGGGAGTGGCCTACGCCGAAGCCGAGGGACGGCTACAGACCTTGTGGGTGCCCAACGATCCGCTCTACCCGCGCCAGTGGCACCTGCCGCAGATCAGCGCGCCGGCGGCCTGGGATTACACCACCGGCAGCCGCAGCATCATCGTCGCTATGCTTGACACCGGTGTAGCCGTCGATCACCCCGACCTAGCGGGCCAACTGGTGGCGGGCTACAACTTCGTGGCTGATACGACCAACCCCAGCGACGACAACGGGCACGGCACCTACACCAGCGGCTTGGTCGCCGCGCTGATCAACAACGAGGTCGGCGTGGCCGGGGTCGCCCCCAACGTGCGCGTGATGCCGATCAAAATCCTGGACAAAGACGGCGGCGGCAACGTCGGCGATTTCGCGCGCGGCATCCATTTCGCAGTGGACCACGGCGCGCGCGTCATCAACGTCAGCGCGGGCATCGAATATCCGTCCACTTCGATGCAAGAGGCGGTGCATTACGCGCATCAGCATAACGTGGTGGTGGTGGGATCGGCGGGCAACACGCCCGACGGCACGGCGCGCTATCCCGGCGGCTTCGCGGAGGCTATTGCCGTGGCCGCCACCGACCGCGACGACCACGCCGCCACGTTTTCGTCCTACGGCGCGTTTGTAGACTTGGCCGCGCCGGGCGTGGATGTCCTCAGCATCGGCTGGAGCGCCACCCACCTGGGCTATGAATGGGCCAGCGGCACATCCTCGGCGGCGCCGCTGGTGGCCGGCGCGGCGGCCTTGCTGCTCTCGCTGCGGCCCGATCTGAGCGCCGACGACGTGCAGCGCATTCTCGAAGAGAGCAGCGACGATCTCGGTCCGACCGGCTGGGATCCGCACTACGGCGCGGGACGGCTGAACCTACGGCGCGCCCTAGCCGCCATTGCGCCCAGCCCCACAGTTGCGCCGCCCACCGCGCCGACCGCACCAACCGCAACCCGGTCGCCGCTCGCCACCGTGGGCCTACCGACCGCAACCCCCGCGCCATTCGCCACCGTGAGCCTACCGACCGCCCCGGTTGCAGCGACTGCTGTGCCCGCCGGCCTGCTGCTCACGCCAAATCACGGCTTGCCGGGCGCGACCCTCCGCCTGAGCGGGCGCGGCTATACGCCGGGCGAGGCAGTGGGCCTGCGGATGACCGGACCGGAGGGGCAAAACCATGAACTCGGCACCGGGCAAGCCGACAGCGACGGTCGCTTCAGCGCGCCTATCCGCATTCCCGCCGAACTGGGTGCGGGCACCGGCACACTGTTCGCGCTGGGCGCACGCAGCAACACCCTGGCATCCACCCCGCTGATCGTGGACCTTGCCGGTGCCACACCCGGTCCCCCCCTGCCGTTCGGCCCCGCCACCGGCGCGCGCATCGAAGGCACCATCAGCGGCCTGCCGGCGGCGCAAGTCCAAGTCTATCTGCAAGTCGGCAACGGGGTGCGCGAGTTTCAGTACGGCAGCACGGACCCCAGCGGCTTCTATCACTTCGATAACTTGTCCGCCGGCAGCTACACTGTGGGGCTGAACAGCCGCGACGGCAGCCCGGTGCCCGCGCCGATGTCGTTCGAGCTAGACGGGCAGCCGGGCACCGTGCGCGTGGTCAACTTTGGCCCGGCGGGCGCGCCCACGCCGCCGGCGACTGCCACAGCCGGCCCAGCGGCCACCGCCACGCCCAGCGTGCTGCCGACGCTGGCCCCGCCGCCCGCCGACCCGGCGACCGCCTTTGCCGGAGTGATCGATCCCGCGCAGCCCGTGGTGACCTATTTCGCGACCGTGCGCCATACCCTGCGCGGGCCGTTCCTAGCCTATTGGCAAGCGCATGGCGGGCTGCCGCTCTTCGGCTACCCCATCAGCGAAGAGTTCACGGAGGTCTCTGCCAGCGACGGCCTGCCCTATCGGGTGCAATATTTTCAGCGCAACCGCTTTGAGTTGCACCCAGAGAACCCGCCACCCTACGAGGTACTGCTGGGCTTGCTGGGCCGCGACCTGACGGCAGCCCGCCTGTTCGCCCCCGCAGCGGCCGGCAGCAGCGATGCGACCCACCTCTACTTCGCGCAGACGGGGCATCGGTTGGGCGGCGCGTTCCTGGCCTATTGGCAGGCGCACGGCGGGCTGGCGATCTTCGGCTACCCGATCAGCGAAGAGTTCGCCGAAGCCAGCCCGACCGACGGCCAGACCTACACGGTGCAATATTTCGAGCGCAACCGCTTTGAGTTGCACCCGGAGAACCCCGCACCCTACACGGTGCTGCTGGGCCTGCTCGGTGTGGATCTGGCCCGGCTGCACAGCGCCATCCATTAGCCCGCATGACGGGCGACGGCTGGCACCGCGCAGACGCGCAGAACGTGAAGATTTTGGCGATGGCTGGTAACTATTCCGGCGGTGAGAAGAGGAGAGCTGTCATTGGGAGCGCAGCGAAGAATCGGTCGGGGTGGCTACACGCCGGTCCGCAGCTATCCTCTGCGCGGGAGGGGTCACCGCGACGGACCCAAGTGGCGCGGCCGCCGATCTTCGCTACGCTCAGTAGCGTGTCAACGGGCTTTTGGCACGTTGGAGAGCTAGTGTAGTAGCGCACGGCGTGCGCGGGGTCGCGGGCCGGCACCGACCCGCGACCCCGCGCACCGTTGACCGGCCGGGGAGCCCAACCGTCGCCGGGTGGCACCGCCGCCTACAATCCGCTGGCGATCCCCACCCCGCGCACGCCGTGCGCTGCTACAGCCGCCCCGCAACGTGCCGAAATCGCCTTGACGCTCTACTCAAAATGCCAGATGTCCGCTTTTATCACAGACTGAATAGTTCTACAATGTCACATTCCGCTAAGGTCGGCGGATCAACGTAGATCCTGTGCCTGGACCGTGCGCCGAGTCGCGGCCAGCCAGATCGGCTCCCGATCACCCCCAAGCTAATGTGACATTGCCGAAATAGTTACCAGCCATCGGCAAAATCTTCACGTTCTGCGCGTCTGCGCGGGGTCATTCGTCGCCCGCCACGGATGTCGGCAGTGGGGGGCTTGACAGGGACGGCTAAACATAATATGATCTGAGTAGCAGCCCCCTGCCCGGCGGCCAGGAAGCGGTTGCCCGCCGAGACAGCCCGCGACGGGAGAACGCAGCGCATGATCCGCATTTTGCATCTGGCCGATATACACCTGGGCATGGAGAACTATGGTCGGGTAGACCCCGCCACCGGGCTGTCCAGCCGGTTGGGCGACTTTTTGCACAGTCTCGACACGGCGTTGGATTACGCCATGGCGCAGGCGTTTGACCTCGTGCTGCTGGCCGGTGATGTGTACAAGAACCGCGACCCCAGCCCCACCGTGCAGCGCGAGTTTGCCCGCCGGGTGCGCCGCCTGTCGGAAGCCGGTATCCCGACGTTTCTGCTGGTGGGCAACCATGATCTGCCCAACGCCTGGGCGCGGGCCCATAGCGTCGAAATCTTCGACATCCTGGGGGTGCCCAACGTCTGGGTGGCCGATGAACCGGGCATCACGCTGGTGCCGACGGCGCAGGGTCCGCTCCAGATTGTCGCGCTGCCCTGGGTCACGCACCATAAGCTGCTGACCAAAGACGAGTTCCGGGCCCTGCCCCACCGCGAACTAAACAACGTGCTGGTGGACCGCATTGAGAGCCTCGTGGATGGCATGGCGGAAAAGCTGGACCCGGCCCTCCCGGCCCTGTTCACCGCGCACGCCGCCATTGACAGCGCCAAAACGTCGTCGGAACACGCCATGATGCTGGGCGACGATGTGGTGCTGCCCCTGAGCCTCGTGCGCCGGCCGGAGTTTGACTATGTGGCGCTGGGCCATATCCATAAATACCAGGTGTTGAGTGAAAACCCGCCGGTGGTCTACCCCGGCAGCCTGGAACGGATTGATTTCGGCGAGGAGCGCGACGCGAAAGGCTTCGTCACGGTGCTGCTGGACGAGACACAGCCGCGCGGCAAGCGCATCGTCAGCCACGACTTTCATGAGGCTGGGGCGCGGCGGTTTGTCACCGTGGAAGTCCATACGGAGGGCGGCAACCCCAACGACGCGGTGCTACAGCTCCTAGCCGCCCGCAGCGACGACATCCGCGACGCGATTGTGCGCGTGGTCATCAAGACCACCGCCGAAGGCGAGAGCCTGCTGCGCGACGATGAGATCCGTAAGGCGCTGGGTGAGGCGGCGTTTATTGCGTCGGTCAGCCGCGAGATCACTACACCGCAGCGCACGCGCCTAGGCGGCCAAGCGGTGGCCGAACTCACGCCGCGTGACGCATTGACGCTGTATTTGACAACCACCAACGTGCCGCCCGACCGGGCCGCCACGCTGCTGCAATATGCCGGCCTGTTACTCGGCGACAACACGCCGTAGCGCGGGCGAGACGGGTGCCGCATGGCAAACCGCACACAAGTGGCTATCACACTACCAGAAGCCTACCACCGCGCCGAAGCGGCGCTCACCGGTGGCGACCCGTTGCGCGCTATCGCACTCACCCAGCACATCTTGCGCTTCTATCCGCACTATCTGGATGCCTACCGCCTGCTGGGCGAAGCCTATTTTGAGCGCGCCCGCGCCGACGAAGCCTTGCGGTTTTTCAGCCATGTATTGGCCGCCGACCCGCAAAATGTGCCGGCGCGCGTGGGCCGGGCGATTATCGCCGACGAGCGCGGGCAGGTCGATCTCGCCATTGCCGAGTATGAACAGGCGTTTGAGATCGACCCCAGCATCACCGAAGTGCGCGGTGAACTCTTGCGCCTCTACCAGACGCGCTATGGCAGCGCGGGCGCGACGATCCGGCTCACACCGAGCGGCTTGGCCTATGTGCATCTGCGGGCCGGGCTGCGTGAAGCGGCGATCAGCGAGCTGGGCTATGTGGCGCAGTTGCGGCCCGACCGCTGGGACATTGAAGTGGCCCTGGCCGAGGCGCTGTGGCGCAACGAGCAAGTGGACGAGGCTGCCGCCGTCGCGGGCGATATTCTGGCCGGCCACCCGGCCTGTGTCAAGTGCTGCTGGATGCTGGGCTATCTGCATTGGACCGCTGGACGCACCGATAGCGGACGGCGCTACCTGATGGAAGCCGTCGCGCTCGACCCGACCTACCGCATCGCGCAAGCCCTGTGGGATGCCACGCCCTGGCCGCTGAACCGCGCCGTGGCCCGCGTGCAACCCGCGCCCATCCCCGCGCCGTCGCCCTACGATTTGGTGGGAGCCGATATGGACCTCACCCTCAGCCTGCCGGCGTTCCTGGACCCGGCGGACACCGCTGCCGCCATGCCGACAGCGGCGGCAGATGCGCCGGTCGGGGGGCACAGCCCCCGCCTACCCAACATGGCGCTAGATGCGCCTAGCGGGGGGCACAGCCCCCACCTACCCGACATGGCGGCAGATGCGCCGGTCGAGGAACTAGCGGACGGGGGAGAGACAGTCGCAGCGAGCAGCCTCCTACCCGCTGGGGTGCCCGACGATGAGGGGTTCGTGATGCTGCCGGTGGCGGAGGCAGGGTCCGTGCCGGCGAAACCGGCGGCGCTCGATCTGGGCTGGTTTGACGACTGGGCCAGCGCCGCCGAGTTGCCCCCCCCGGAGATCGCACCCGTAGGAGGGGGCTTAGTCCCCCGACAAGTGCCGCCGGCGACGGTGGCCGACATGGCGCACGAGACGGTGCCGACCGATCCTGCCGAGCTGTGGGCCCAGTTTATTGCGCCGGGCGGGGTCGGCGAGGTATGGACCCAGTATCCGGTGCCGTCCGTGACGACTCCGGTGGGCACGCTAGTGGCTCCCGCGCCGGAGGTGCCACCGGAAGCGCCGCCGGCTATGCAGCCGCCGCTGTTCGCCGAGGCCGCTGCCGCCGGGCCGCTGACCGCCGACACGGACAGCCCGGCGCTGGATCTGCTGCTGCCCAGCGCGACCGTGCCGGAGGCGTGGCAACTGCCGCTGGAGTTGCCCGTCCGCGTGCCGCCGCCTGATCCGGCGCAACTCGCGCTCGATCTGCCGGAACCGGTCCTGCCGGGCGGGGCCGAGGCGGCTCCTGCCGCAGATGGGCCACCGGTCGGCGGATTGGCGCTGGCCCCCAGGCCCGATCTGCCGACGATGCGGATCGCCAACCTGTCAGACGATGCGCTGCTGGACTGGTTGCTCCAGGCCCAATTACCGCCGACCAGGGATGCGCCGCACGGTGAGACAGATCCGCCCGTCGCCCTGCCGGTGGTGGACCCGCTGGGGGTCGCGGCTGCCGGGACTGCCGAAGCTGCCGAGGTAGCGCCGCTTGACCCGCTGGGGGTCACGGCTGCCGGGGCTGCCGCAGAGAGCGAGATAGCGCCGCTTGACCCGCTAGGGGTCGCGGCTGCCGGGGCTGCTGAAGCTGCCGAGGTAGCGCCGATCAACCCAGTGGCGGCAGATGGCGCTGCTGATCCCGCCTTGCGGCCACTAGACCCCGCAACGACCGATGTGACGGCCTTCTCGGAGGATGATCTGCTGGATTGGCTGATCCACCATACGTCCGCTGTGGACGCTGGGGCGACCGGCACGCCCGCCGCTGCGCTGCCGGCCGCACCGCCCGCCGACATCCAGACGCTGGACTCTGCGGCCATCGCCACGCTGACAGCGGACGATTTGCTGGATTGGCTGACCGTAGCCGCCTCCTTGGCGGACGCATCTCCTGACCCAGCCCCCCTTTCCGAGACAAATGGGACCGGACGGGTACACAACAGCAGCGAAGTGAGCTATAATCACCGTGTATTAACAGGCGAAGTGGGCTATAATCATAGTGCGCCGGACGGAGCGCCTGATTGGCTCCAGCAGCGCCCGCCTAGCCCCCCCGATCATGGTTAGACGGCCGGGCATCCGCGACCCATGTACCCTCAGAGGAGGACGCAATGGCTCCAAGCTACAAGGAAGACGACGACCAGGAACGCCAATTTGACTTTGACTGGGACCGTGATGCCTTGCCCGATTATCTCAAACCGTTCCTGGCACCTGACGCGCCCACCAGCGTCGCCGGCAGCAGCGCAGCAGCTACGGCAGGCGCAGCCGGCGGGGCGGAAGCCCCAGGCGGCGCAGCAGCGGCCGCCGGCCCGCCGAGCGCAGGGCTGCCCGACTGGTTGAGCGGAGCCGGGGCCGGCGGAGCGGATTTCGGCGGCGTGCAGCCGTTTGATTTCGGCGCGCCGCTGGGTGCGCCCCAAGCCGACAGGGCCCATCCGGCGTTTGATTTCGGCGCGCCGCCCGCAGATCATGCGCCCGCCGCCGGCGCTTTGGGGCTAGATACCGATTTCGGCGGGATCGCCCCGTTTGATTTCAGTACGTTGGGCGGGGGCGCAGGCAACGCTGGGGCCGATAGCGCGTTTGATTTCAGCGCCGACAGCTTGCCGTCGTGGCTGGCAGCGGGGACGGGGGCAACGACCGGTGCGCCGCCGGCTTACGACGTGCCCCTGGGTCGTCCGGCGGCGACCGAGCGCACACCCGACCCCGCCTATGACAGCCCAGAGATGCCCGATTGGCTCCGCACCCCGGCGGCCGCGGCTCCAGCGGTGCCCGGTCCCCACCCGGTTGGCGCACCGGCCCTGGCGGGGGGCGAGTTTGATTTCGGCACCGACCGTTTGCCCACGTGGCTGGCGAGTAGCAGCCCGGCGGCAGGAACCGCTGCGCCCGGCGACTTCGGCGATTTGTCGCCGTTCAGCTTCGCCGATGTCCCGACCGCAGCCGCGCCAAGCAACCCTGGCAGCGCGGATTTTGGCGCGCCGCAGCCATTCAGCTTCGGCAACCCACCGGCGGCAGCCGGCGAGGCGTTCGGAGATTTTGATCTGGGCAGCGTGCAGCCGTTCGATTTCGGCAGCCCCCCGGCCGCCGTTCCCCTCGCGCCGGCGCTGGAGAGTGGGACCGGCGCAGCCGGAGCATTCGATTTGGGCGGCGTGCAGCCGTTCGATTTCGGCAGCGCATCCGCTGACGGCCCGGCTACACCCGAAGATGTAGACGATTTTATTGACTTCCTGAGCGTCAGTGCGGCGGCGCCTGTCCCAGCGACTCCGTTTGCGCCCAACACCCCCGCGCCCGTTGCGGCAACCGCGCCCGCGCCCGTGCCCAGCGTCCCCGGCGGCGGGTTCGACTTCGACCTGGGCGACATTCAGCCGTTCTCGCTGGAAGGCTTGGACCTAAGCGAGGCGGGCCCACCGTCAGCCGCCGCCCCGCCCAGCCCGGCAGGAGCCTTCAACCCACCCGGCGCGCCGGCTTGGGGGCGGGCGGGCACCACGGCACCACACTTGCCCGCCGATCCGAGCTTGGGCGACCTGAGCAGCCTCGCCGGCGACGATTTTGCGTTTGAGCCGTTTATGTTCGATCAGGGCGGCAGCGCCCCGGCAGCCGTAGCGACCGGCCCGACAGCGGACGCGCCGGCGTCTGCGCCTGCCTTGCCGTTCAACCGCAGCGACAGCGCCACCGGCCTGCCGCCTGGCTTTGAAGACCTACCCGATCTGCAACCGTTCTCTTTCGAAGGGCTGGAATCGACCGCCGATACGGATCGGTTCTATGGCCCGGATGTGCGCGCTACCGCGCCGGGGCTAGGTCGCCGTGCCGGCGACCGGCCCGACAGCAGAGCATCGTATGATTTCGATGATGATCGTAGCCCAGCGATGGACGACATTCACAACTTCTCGTGGCAACGCCCCACTGCCGGCAGCCGCCCGCCGCCCGCCCGCCCGCCGGAAGTCGAGACCGAGTCCTCGATCTTCGCCAAAGCGCGCAAGCGCAAAGAGGCGATGGAGCAGACCTTGCGCCAGGAGGCCGCAGCGCAGGGTGCGCTCTACACTCCGGCGCTGCCCCCCCTGCCGCCCGAAGAAGCGGCGGAACTCGGCAACTGGCCGAACCTTGAGGACGACGAAGCGGCTATCGCGGTCACGCCACCATCGGCTTTCGACTTCAGCGCAGGCACCGACGCGCCCGTGCAGCCGTTCGACTTTAGCGCGGGTGTGAACCCAGCAGTGCAGCCGTTCGACTTTAGCGCAGGCGCGGACCCAGCAGTGCAGCCGTTTGACTTTGGCGCGCTGGGCAGCGATATGCCGCCGTTCGACTTTGGCGCAGACATGGATACGGCGGTGCAACCGTTCAACTTCCAACCCGATGCGGATACTAGGGATCAGCGATTTGACTTTGGCAATCCCAACAGTGCGGCAACACAAGCGCCGGCCACCGGGACTACGGTGCAGCCCTTTGATCTGAGCGCGCTCGGCGACGATGCGGTGCAACCGTTTAGCATCGAGTCTGCCTTGGGCAACGAGGTGCAATCGTTTAACCTGGGCGCGCTGGGCGAAGAACCGGTGCAGCCTTTTGACCTCGGCGCACTAGGCGGCGATGCGGTGCAACCGTTCCACTTCGAGTCCGCCATGGGTAGCGAGGTGCAGCCTTTTGACCTCGGCGCGCTGGGCGGCGATGCAGTACAGCCGTTCCACTTCGAGTCCGCCATGGGCAACGAGGTGCAACCGTTTGACCTCGGCGCGCTGGGCGGTGATGCGGTGCAGCCTTTTGACCTCGGCGCGCTGGGCGGCGATGCGGTGCAACCGTTCCGCTTCGAGTCCGCCATGGGCAACGAGGTGCAGCCCTTTGACCTCGGCGCGCTGGGCGGTGATGCGGTGCAGCCTTTTGACCTCGGCGCACTGGGCGGCGATGCGGTGCAACCGTTCCGCTTCGAGTCTGCCATGGGCAGCGAGGTGCAGCCGTTTGACCTCGGCGCGCTGGGCGGTGATGCGGTGCAATCGTTCGACCTGAGCGCCTTCGCCACGCCCTCACCGGCGGTCGCGCAAGATATGCAGAGCCTGAACCTGCCGGCCTTCGCTGTCCAAGACAAACCGGCAGCGAACGCGCCGACACCGATGGAACCGGCAGGCGAGTTGCTCTGGAGCATTCCCGTCGCCGACACGACTGCTGCGCCACCAGCCGCCGCAGTCGGCGGGGGCTTCGGCGCAGAAACCGCCAGTGGCGAGTTCGATTTCACGGGCTTGCCGGCGTTAGACCTCGGCGCGCTAGAACTCACGCCAGAGGAAC